>Ga0207851_100050_pt1 | contig 100520 bp, 106 predicted proteins | sample A23E3SouthBayCA_FD_187747 | JGI IMG/M metagenome (GOLD analysis project Ga0207851, IMG submission 187747) | Aerobic enrichment media microbial communities from Eden Landing Ponds, California, USA - A23 E3 (SPAdes) | ecosystem: Environmental > Aquatic > Marine > Unclassified | place: Emeryville... | reverse complement strand
CCCGCCGCTCGCGTCGGTCATGTATCGAAGTAATATAGCTCGAATAGAATATGCGTGGTAGTTACGGCAACGCTTGCCCGTACGGGGCGCCCAGCGGCGGCGATTCCGGCGCGTTCTTGGCGACGCAGCCGAAACGCCCGGCATGGTCCGACGCGAACGCGCGGCGCTCGCGGGCGTCGTGTTCGCGGTGCTGTTCGCGCAAGTGCTGCTCTACCCCGGGGCCGCCGACCTCGTCGACGCCTTCGGCGCCGCCGACCCCGACACCGGGAGCCGCTGGTTCCTCGCCGCGGAGTTCGCCGCGTTCGTCGCGTTCGCCGGCGTCTGGGGCGTCGCCAGCGACCGCGCCGGCCGCCGCGTCCCGTTCATCGCCGCGGGCGCGCTCGGCGGCAGCGTCGGGTACGCCGCGCTCGCCATCCTCGACGTCAACTTCGGCACGGTCCTCCTCGTCCGCGCCGCACAGGGCGCCGCCACCATCGGCGCGTTCTCGCTGGCGATGACGATGCTGATGGACCTCTCCGACGACCACGGCAAGGACATGGGCGCCGCCGGCATCGCCATCGGCTCCGGCACCGCGCTCGGCGCGCCAATCGGCGGCCGCCTCACCGAACTCGACCCGAAGCTCCCGCTGGTCGTCGGCGCCGTCGCGCTCGCGGTCGCCGGCGTCGCCGCGCTCCGCGTCCCCGACCGCGCGCCGAGCGGCCACGGCGACTCCCTGCGCGCCGGCCTGCGCGTGCTCCGGAACCGCCCGGCGCTGGGCGTCCCGTTCGCGTTCGGCTTCATCGACCGGTTCACCGCCGGCTTCTTCGCGCTCGTGGGCTCCCTGTACTTCCGGGAGGTGTTCGGCCTCGACGCCGGCGCGGTCGGGCTCACGCTCGCGCTGTTCTTCGCGCCGTTCGCGCTCCTCCAGTACCCCTTCGGCCGGCTCTCCGACCGCGTCGGCCGCACCGTCCCCATCGCCGCCGGCTCCGCGACCTACGGCCTCGTCGTCGTCGCAATCGGGATCGCTGGCCACGTCCGCCTCGCGCAGGGCGGCATGGTCCTCGTCGGCGTCCTCGGCGCGCTCATGTCCCCCGCGACGATGGCGCTCGTCACTGACCTCGCGGGCGACGACGAGCGCGGCGTCAGCATGGGCGGCTTCAACATCGCCGGCTCGCTGGGCTTCCTAACGGGCATCGTCGGCGGCGGCTGGGTCGCCGAGCAGTACGACTTCACCACCGCGTTCGTGCTCGCCGGCGGCGCCGAACTCGCGCTCGCGGCGCTCGCGCTCCCCGCCTTACTGCGCCTCGACGCGGGCCCGTAGACTCACCGCCGCCGGAACGCCCGGACTTCCGTGACCACCAGCGCCAGCGCGCCGACGACCGCGACCGCGGCGCCGACCGTCTCGGCTGAGAAGAACGGGTCCGAGAGCGTGTCCGTGTGGCCGCCCGGCCTGCTGACCTCGTACACCGTCCCGTCGTACCGCACGCGCTCTGGCATCGCTTCGATGGCCGCCGCCAGTTCCGTGTCGTTCGTCTCGTACGACCCGTACTTCTCGGGGTCGTTGGCGAGCAGGAAGGCGGCCCGCTGCTCGTGCGTGAGCGCGGAGAAGTTCGCGGTGTCCGGACCGGGCCCGTAGTCCTGCGAGACCTCGATTCGGCCCTCCGGCGGCTCGGGACCGGTGGGCTGCCCGCCGACAACGTAGAGCGCAGTCCCCGAGCCGACCAGCAGGACGGCGACGAGCACGGAGACGCGGACGGAGACAGTCGTCGGCACGTAGGGAACGGCGGCGGCCACCGGTAAGTGCCTTGTCGGCGTCCCGGGCCCCCACTGCTTACCACTCGGGCCTGCGTACGCCGCTACATGGCCGAGGCGGACGCGCTCGACGACGCGCCCGAGGACAACCCCTACGTGCGAGACCCCGACACCGACTTCGCGCCCGTCGACGACCTCGACGCCGAGGGCGCCGCCGAGCAGGCCGAACAACTCCGGGAGGCCGTCCGATACCACGACTACCGCTACTACGTCGAGAACGACCCCGTGGTCTCCGACTACGCCTACGACCGGCTGTTCGAGCGCCTCCAGAACTTGGAGGACGCGTTCGACCTCCAGACTGAGGACAGCCCCACCCAACGCGTCGGCGGCGAACCCGTCGAGGAACTCGGCACCGTCGAGCACGTCGCGCCGATGCTGTCCATCGACTCCAGCGGCGACGCCGCCGACGTCCGGGAGTTCGCCGAGCGCGTCGAGCGCGAGGTCGGCGAGACGCGGTTCGTCTGCGAGCCGAAGTTCGACGGGCTCTCCGTCGAGGTGGTCTACGAGGACGGCCGGTACGTGCGCGCCGCCACGCGCGGCGACGGCGAGACCGGCGAGGACGTGACGGAGAACGTCCGAACCATCGAGAGCGTCCCGCAGCGCCTCCGCGGCGACCCCCCGGCGTTTCTGGTCGTCCGGGGCGAGGTCTACATCCCCCGCGAGGCGTTCCAAGCGTACAACGCCGAGCGCGTCGAGCGCGGCGACGAGCCGTTCGCCAACCCCCGGAACGCCGCCGCCGGGACGCTGCGCCAACTCGACCCCAGCGTCACCGCGGAGCGCCCGCTGGACTGCTTCTTCTACGACGTCCTCGCGGCGGGAGAGTCCGAGGAGGACGTGGCCGCGGACGCCTCCCGCGGCGGGCTCGACGCGGGTATCGAGGCCCATTGGGAGGAACACCGCCTGCTGCCCGAGTGGGGGCTGAAGGTCAACGACCGCACGGAACGCGTCGAGAGCGTCGAGGACGCGATTGCGTACCGGGACGCGCTCGGCGAGGACCGGGAGGCGCTGGACTACGAAATCGACGGCGTCGTCCTCAAGGTCGACGACCGGCAGGCGTGCGTCGACCTCGGCGTCACCGCCCGCCACTACCGGTGGGCGTACGCCTACAAGTTCCCGCCGCGCGCGGAGGTCACCCGCGTCACGGACGTCGTGGTGCAGGTCGGCCGCACCGGCCGGCTGACGCCCGTCGCGCTGCTCGAACCCGTGGAGGTCGGCGGCGTCACTGTCTCGCGCGCGAGCCTCCACAATCGGGAAGAAATCGCCGAGAAGGGCGTGGGCATCGGCGACGACGTGCGCGTCCAGCGCGCCGGCGACGTCATTCCGTACGTCGAGGCGGTCGTCGAGTCCCGCTCCGAGGGTCACTTCGAGATGCCCGAGGAGTGCCCGCGCTGCGGGAGCGACGTGGAGTACGACGGCCCCATCGCCTTCTGCACGGGCGGACTCGCGTGTCCCGCCCAGCTCGTGCGCGCGGTCGGCTACTTCGCGGACGTGCTCGACGTAGAGGGCATCGGCGAGCAGGCCGCCGAGCAGTTCGTCGCGGAGGGCCTCGTCTCCGAGGACGTGGCCGACCTCTACGACCTCTCCGTCGCGGACATCGCGGAACTGGACGGGTGGGGCGAGCAGAGCGCCGAGAACGTCCGCGCCGAACTCGACGCCGCGCGGCACCCGCCGCTCGGCGAATTCCTCGCGGCCATCGGTATCCCTGAGGTCGGGCCGACGGTCGCCCGCGACCTCGCCGACCACTTCGGGACGCTGGACGCCCTGCTGACCGCCGAGGAGAGCGACCTCCGCGAAGTCGACGGGGTCGGCGACGTGGTCGCGGGGCACGTCCGGGAGTTCCTCGACAACGAGCGCAACCGCCGCGTCATCGGGCGCCTGCGCGACGAGGCCCGCCTCGGCGAGCCCGAGTCGCCCGCGGACGCCGGCGGCGACGAACTCGCGGACCTCACTGTAGTCTTCACGGGCAGCGTCGAGGGGTGGACGCGCGGCGACCTCCAAGACCTCGTGGAGCGCCACGGCGGCAACGCCACGTCTTCGGTCTCCGGGAACACCGACTACCTCGTCGTCGGCGAGAACCCCGGCCAGAGCAAACGCGACGACGCGGACGAGCACGGCGTCACGGAACTCTCGCCGGCGGAGTTCTTCGACGTGCTCGACGAGCGCGGCGTCGACACGAGGCGGTAGCCGTCACCGCTGAAACTGCCGGGATTGCTGTCATCCCACTCTCCTGCCCAAACCAATACGTGTCGTCGGGTGCAGTGCTGCGCCATGCCCGAGTCCTCCACACTCACGTCCCGGCGGGCAGTCCTCGCAGCCGGTGCGGCGTCGCTGGCGTCGGTCGCGGGCTGTGCCGTCCTCCCGTCGCGGTCTGCGGCTCTCGACGTCACGCTGTACAACCACACGGACAGCCCGTACACGGTCGAGCTGAGCCTGTTCCGCGTCGGGAGCGACCTCTCGCGGAGCGACGCGAGAGCTTACTCGGGGTCCATTGACGTCGAGGCGGAGAGCCGAGCGCATCTCGAAGACCTCGCCGTCGCGCGGCAGTACGTCGTCCGCTACGAGGCCTACGAGCGCAACCGCGACCCTACCGACGAGGGCCACGTCCACTTTTATCCGCTCGACGACGGCGGCGACGCGCTCGCGTTCGACATCCACGCCCCGGGCGTGCTGACTCGGCGGTAGACGCCGTCAACGCGAACGGAGTCGTCGCTCAGTGGGAGTTACAGAACGCTTCCTGCCGCGTCGCTACGCGGTCGGAAAGCGGAAAAATCCGCAGTTAGTTCAGAAACTCGGAGTTAGGCGCGAACGACGTTCGTCGCGCGGGGACCCTTCGGAGCCTGTTCGATGTCGAATTCCAGTTCGGTGCCCTCGGTGAGGTCCTCGCCGCCCACGTCTTCCATGTGGAAGAACACGTCGTCGTCCTCGTCGTCAGTCGAAATGAAACCGTAGCCGCCAGTGTCGTTGAAGAAGTCAACCTTGCCTTCTGCCATTACAACCATAGAGAGGCGCGATACACGTATAACCATTCCGAGAGGAACGCTAACACGGTATTCGCCGGGTGAAAACCCAAAATTCGCCGGCTGTCGGTGGTCAACGGTAGCAAGCATCCGCGAGCGTAGCGAGTGGTTCACTCGCGGCGAAGCCGCGAGGCCGACGAGCGACCGTAGGGAGTGGTTCGAAAGGCGCTTGCGCCTTTCGTCATCACGAAAGACGGCGGAGCCGTCTTTCGAACGACGAGGAGTGCTTTTTCCGCAAGTTTTTGCCGAGCGGGGTGCGCCTTCGGCGCACCCCCGCAGCGCAAAAAGTGCGTTTTAGACCCCGAGCAGGTCGAACGCGTAGCCGTTGTCGTGTTCGTCGGCGTGCTCGTAGGCGACGTGGGCGGCGGCGACGTCCTGAATCGCCAGCCCCGTGGAGTCGAAGACGGTGACGCCGTCCTCGGCGGTGCGGCCGTCCTTGACGCCGGTGACGAGTTCGCCGACTTCGCCGTAGATGTCGTCGTCGCCGAGCACGCCCGCGTTGTAGGGGACGTTGATTTCGCCGGAGTGGGTGGTCTGGGCGTGGTCGTCGATGACGAGCTTGGCGTCGAGGAGGAGTTCGTCCGCGAGCTCGTGCTTGCCTTCGGCGTCGGCGCCCATCGCGTTGATGTGCGTGTGGTCGGCGACGTCCTCGCGGGTGACGATGGGGTCTTCGACGGGCGTGACCGTCGAGAGTACGTCGCAGTGGCCGGCGTCGCTGATGGAGCCCTCGCAGACGTCGAAGCGGTCCTCGAAGTGCTCGACGAACGCGCGCACGGCGTCCTCGTTGACGTCGCTGACGACGACCTCCTCGATGTCCCGCACCGTCGAGATGGCCTCCAGTTGCGTGTACGACTGGACGCCCGCGCCGACGACGCCGAAGCTCGTGGCGTCCTCGACGGCGAGGTAGTCAGTGGCGACCGCTGCGGCGGCGCCTGTGCGCTGCATTGTCAGTTCGGTGCCGTCCATGATGGCCAGCGGGTAGGCGTTCTCGGGGTCCGAATACACCATCGTCCCCATCACGGTCGGGAGGTCGTAGCGCTCGGGGTTGTCCGGGTGGACGTTCACCCACTTGATGCCGGCGGCGTCCCAGTCGCCGGCGTCCAGATACGCGGGCATCGACCGGAAGTCGCCGTTGTACTCGGGCAGGTCGATGTAGGATTTCGAGGGCATCTGGGCGTCGCCCGTGTGGTAGGCCGCGAACGCGTCCTCGATAGCGGGAATCAGGTCCGCCATCTGGACGTTCTCGCTGACGTCGTCCTTGTTGAGCAGCAGCGTCTCCATGCCGCAAAAATTGCAGGGGCCGCACTTAGAACCTCCTTTGTCCCGCCAGCCGGAGCTACGGGGCGAGCGTCGAAAGAAAATCGCGCGTCGATGAGCGAGCGGTGCAAGACAGCGACGGAAGCGTCGACAGGCGGGCATCCGGCGACTGAGTGGTCCGGAGGACCCGGAAGGTCGCCGGTTCACAGCGCGCGAAGCGCGCTGGCCCCGAGAACCCCCGGAGGGGGTTCGACGGGGCTTTTGGTCGAGCTTTTACCGAACGAGCGGCCGGAGGCCGCGAGTGTAGCGTAAAAGCTCGGTTTACATCATGCCGCCCATGCCGCCGCCCATGCCGCCGCCCATGCCGCCGGGGCCGCCGGCGGGCGGGCCTTCGTCGCCGCCGTCGTCGTCGCCGACCTGACCGCCGGCGAGGTCGCCAGCGGCGATGACGTCGTCGATGCGGAGAATCATCGTCGCCGCCTCGGTGGCGGAGTCGATGGCCTGCGTTTTCACGCGGAGCGGCTCGACGACGCCCTCGGCGTCCATGTCGATGACTTCGCCGGTGTAGGCGTCGAGGCCGGCGCCGGATTCGCCGGCGTCGTGCTGGCTGCGGAGGTCCACGAGCGAGTCGATGGGGTCGTGGCCCGCGTTCTCCGCGAGGGTGCGCGGGATGACTTCCAGCGCGTCGGCGAACGCTTCGACGGCGAGCTGTTCGCGGCCGCCGACGGAGTCGGCGAACTGGCGCAGTTCCATGGCGAGCTCGGTCTCGGGGGCGCCGCCGCCGGGCAGCACCTTGCCGTCTTCAAGGGTGACGCGGACGACGCCGAGCGAGTCGTCGATGGCGCGCTCGACCTCGTCGACGACGTGCTCGGTGCCGCCGCGGAGGATGAGCGTGACGGACTTGGCTTCCTCGACGTCCTCGACGAAGATGCGCTCGTCGCCGCCGATGTCCTTCTGGGCGACGGAGCCGGCCTCACCGAGGTCGTCGGCTTCGATGTCGTTGACGTTCGAGACGGGCGTCGCGCCCGTCGAGCGGGAGAGGCGGGTGAAGTCGTCGGACTTCACGCGGCGCACCGCGAGGATGCCCTCCTGCGCGAGGTAGTGCTGGGCCATGTCGTCGATGCCGCCATCGACGAAGACGACGTTCGCGCCGGCGTCGACGAGGGAGTCGACCATCTCCTTGAGCTGCTCTTCCTCTTGGTCGAGGAACTGCTGGAGCTGGTCGGGGTCGGTGACGTTGACCTCGGTGTCGATTTCGGTCTCCTTGACTTCGAGGCCGTCGTCGACGAGCGCGATTTTGGCGTCCTCGACGCCGAAGGGCATGTTCTCGTTGACGCGCTCCTTGTCGACGATGACGCCCTCGATGAGCTCGGAGTTCTCGATGGCGCCGCCGGTGACCTTCTCGACTTTGATGTTGTCCGTGTCGACGCTGTCCTCGTCGGCGACCGACTGGACGGCGCGCACGACGAGCCCGGAGAGGACGTCCTTGGCGTTCTCGGCGCCCTTCCCGGTCATCGAGGTGGCGGCGAGCTTCTCCAGCTCCTCGGTGTCGTCCGGGGAGATGTCGACGGCCTTCTCCTCGAGGAACTCGCTGGCCTGCTCGGCGGCCTGTCGGTAGCCCTGCGCGAGCGTGGTCGCGTGGATGTCCTGTTCGAGGAGGTTCTCGGCTTCCGAGAGGAGCTCACCGGCGACGACGACGGCGGAGGTGGTGCCGTCGCCGACTTCGGTCTCCTGCGTCTCGGCGACCTCGACGATCATGTTCGCCGCCGGGTGCTCGATGTCCATCTCCTTGAGGATGGTGACGCCGTCGTTCGTGACGACGACCTCGCCCGTGGAGTCCACGAGCATCTTGTCCATCCCCTTCGGGCCGAGCGTCGTCCGAACGGCCTCGGAGACGGCTTTCCCGGCTGTGATGTTCATCGACTGTGCGTCCTCTCCGGAGGTGCGCTGGCTGTCCTCGGAGAGTACAATAAGCGGCTGATTGCCCATCTGCTGCGCCATAGTCACTCTTTGATTGAATGCGATTCTATTTAAAACTTGTGCGAAAGGGAGTACCACACCTTGGGAGACGGTCTCAGACGCCGGTACGCGCGGACTCCCGAAACCGCCCCTTCCCTATTTATGTAGTAACCCGCGACGGGCGCGTCCGCGCCGCCAGCGCCCCGCAGCGCGCGTTCCGCGCACGCACCGCGTCTACTAGGGAGCGGACGCATCCCCGCATCCCACCGAGACAGGGACCGAGCCACGGCTCAGCGAGGTCGAGAACACCAGAGAGAAGACCGCAGGAGCGGCGAGAGGGAGTCTGTCAGGTTCAGCCGGAGAACTCGTGGTACTCCATGCCCTGCTGTTTGAGCTCCTCGGCGCGCTTGCGTTCGAGGAACGAGTAGACGGAGCCGTGGGGCGCGCCGTCGAGCAGCATCTCCGCGGCCGACCGAGCCACGTCGACCTCGTTGGGCTGGCCGATGACGCCGAACGTCGACCCGTAGATGACGACGTTCGCGCCCGTGAGTTCCTCCATCAGCTCGCGCGTGCGGCCGTTCTCGCCGATGAGCCGCCCCTTCTTCCGGCGGAGGTCGTTGTCGTTGCGGGCAGCGCGCTCGATGTCGACGGTCTCGAACATCCGCATCTCGTCGTCCAGCAGGCTGAGCGCCGCGTCCGGGTCGAAGCCGCGGCCGATGGCGCGGACGATTTCGGGCGCCTGCATCCCCCGAATCGGGTCGCCGGTGCGCTCGATGGCGACCGACCCGTCCTCGGAGTCGACGTCGAGTCGGACCTCCGCGGCCTGCTCGATGCGGCGCAGGGTCTCACCCCCCTCGCCGATGAGCGCGCCGATGCGGTCCTGCGGAATCTTCACGTGCTTCATGATACGCCAGAATACTCGACGGGCGCGTAAAAGCCTTCTCTCCCGCCGTGGGACCGGTTCACGCCCGTTCCGCGGGCTTTCTCTTCCTCGACGGTCACGCCCGCTGGATTACGAGTCGTCGGGGCGGTCGGTCGCCTCGTCGGAGCGCGGGGAGGCGTTCTCGATGACGTAGTCGTACAGCGACTCGGGGTCGGCGTCCGCGCCCTGCCGCGCGAAGAAGTTCGCGACGTTCCGGCAGTCCCGGCGCAGGTACTCGCCGTGGTTGTTGTGGTGGATGGTGACCGCCTGCCCCACGTCGATGACGACGAGTTCGCCGTCGTACACCACGAGGTTGTACTCGGAGAGGTCGCCGTGGACCAGCCCCGCGTCGTACAGCCGCCGGATGTACTCGCGGACGACCTCGAACGCCGTCTCGGGGTTGTCCACGTCCACGTCGTTCAGCGTCGGCGCGGCGTCGCCCTCCTGCCCGATGAGCTCCATCACCAGCACGTTCCGCTGGACGGCGATGGGCTCGGGCACGCGCACGCCGGCCTCGCGGGCGCGCTGGAGGTTCGAGAACTCCTTTCGCGTCCACGCCAACACGACCGCCTTCTTGTCGCCGCGAATCCCCTCGAAGCGCGGGTCGCCTTCGAGGTAGCCCCGCATCTGCTTGAAGTTCGACGCGTTGATGCGGTACACTTTGACCGCCACGTCGCCGCCGTCGTGGTCCAAGGCCTCGTAGACGTTCGCCTCCTTTCCGGTAGAAATCGGGCCGCCGAACGCCCCCACGTGGCCGTCCTCGACGAGCTTGTAGATGGCGGCGTACGTCGCGTCGTCGAACGCGCCGTCGTCGAGCTTGAACCGCTCGTTGTCCTTCAGGCGCTTGCGGAACTCCGCGAACTCCCGGTCCTGTCGGCGCGCGATGCGGTCGGCCTCCGTGTCCGAGACGTCGATCTCCTCGAACTCGTCGCCGGACGCGCCCGCCGTGTCTTCGGCGAGACCGAACTCGTCGGTCACCGCCGGGCCACCGTCATTGGATGTGGCCTTCCTCGCGGAGCTGGTCGGCCTCCGATTTCTCGTAGCGCCACTCCACGTCGGCCTTCTCGTCCTGCCAGTCCCACGGCTCGACCAGCACGATGTCGCCCTCCCGAATCCAGATGCGCTTCTGCATCCGGCCGGGGATGCGCGCGGTGCGCTCCTCCCCGTCGGCGCACCGGACCTGCACGCGGTTGGCGCCGAGCATGTCTGTGACTTCCGCGAACACCTCGTCGTCCTCGGGCATCCGAAGGTTCGTGCGTCCACCTTCGTCGTCGCTCATGGGGCCGAATACGAAAGCGAGCGGTTTAAACCCTGCACAATCGGGGTGTGTGGCCGCGCTGCCCGCGACCAGTACGCTTACCGTCGTGGTGGCGCTCGTCCCGCACATGCTCGACAAACTCGGTCTCTCCGGAGTGTTCGGTGTGCTGTTGATGCTGGCCGGCCTCGGCGTCGTCGCGTGGAACGCGCCCGTCGTCGCCGCCGGCCTCGTGTTGGTGCTGCTCGGCCTCGCGCTCGTCGTCCGCCGCGCCGCCAAGTCCGTGATGGGAATGTTCGGCTTCTAGGGCGGCCAGCGAACGGGCGCCGCGCCGTGTCAGGGCGTCAGCGTCAGGTACGTCGCGGCGAGCGCGCCGACCAGCGCCGCGAGGAACAGGAGGTAGCCGACGAGCGTCGTGAAGCCCGTGCCACTGCCCATGGAGGACTTGCTCATGGACATACGACAACGTCGTCGCGCCCTCGGCAAAACACTGGTGGCGGCCGCTCGCCGCTCTACTCGCCGTCCGGGGAGCGGCGCGCAATCACGGCCTCGCCCGCGGTGACCGTCTCACCCTTCTCGACGCGGAGGTCGCCGCGGTCGTAGGTCGCCGGGAGCACTACGTCCGCGCGGCTGCCGAAGGAGATGTGGCTGATGCGGTCGCCCCGCGAGAGGTCGTCGCCGGGCTCGACGTAGGGGTGGATGCGGCGGGCGAACGCGCCCGCGATGAGTACCACCTCGTAGTCGTCGCAGGTGACGCGGACGCGCTCGTTGCGCTCTGACTCCTTGTCGAAGGCGGGCCGGTGGCCGCCGTCGCGGTGCTCGACTACTTCGACGGTGCCGGCGAGCGGCGCGCGGTTCACGTGCACGTCGTGGACGTTCATGAACACGCCCACGCGGAGGCGGCCGTCGTCGGTCTCCCGAATCACGGACACTTTGCCGTCCGCGGGCGCGACGGCGCCCTGTCCGCCGGGCGTCCGCTCGGGGTCGCGGTGGAACCAGACGACGAACCCCGCGAGCGCGAGCGCCGCGACCCCCCACAGCGACGACACCGCCAACAGCGCCGCGCCGACGACCGCCGCCGGCAGAGCGTACCGCCACTTCCACGGGCCACGCGCGAGCATACTCGTCGTTCGAGGGCCGCGCCCGATAGCTCTTCGGTCGCCGGCGCGGTCCCGAGCCGGGGTGTTTATCGGCGTCCGCTCGCAAGCACTCACTCGATGAACGCGCGCCACGCCCGCTACCCGTTCCTCGGCGAATCCCGGCAGGCCGTCCAGGAGGCCGGGGTGGACCTCGCCGAAGTCGTCGCCGAGGACGACGCCGTCGTCGAGCGCGCCCGCGAACGCGTCGTCGGCGCGCTCACCAGCGGCGAGGTCGGCGAGCGCGCGCGCTCGGACCGCGTGGAACTGCTCTCCTACCCCGTGGCGCGCGTGCTCGTCTCCGTCGTCGACGAGCACGTGCTCGTGCGGAAGTACGCCGACGCCGAGGCCGAGGCCGCCCACGAGCGCTTCACCGCCGACGAGACCGACGACTCCGAGTTCAAGAGCGTCGGGGACGACGCCAGCCTCTCGCGCCGCGACCTCCTCCGGGAGTTCGACCTGACGAGCCACGTCCACGCCACCGCGGACGGCTACGACGTGGACGTGCCGACGTACCTCCTGCTGTCGTCGTCGCTGCGCCCCGACAAGTGGCGGCTCGTCAACCGCGCGCTCGACGACGGCCGCGTCCCCGTCAGCGAGCCCGAACTCGACACGCTCCTCCGCGAGGCGGTCCGCGACCGGGTCGCCGAGGGCCTGCCGCTGTCGGTCCCCGACGAGGTCGCCGACGCCCTCGACGGCCCCGTCGCGGCGGTCCGGGACGTGCTCTCGGAGCTGGACCTCACCCGGGAAATCGACACCGTCGTCCCGGAGCTGTTCCCGCCCTGTATGCAGCACCTCCTCGACCAAGTCCAGCGCGGCGAACACCTCCCCCACCACAGCCGCTTCGCCATCACCACCTTCCTCGCGAACATCGGGCTGACGACCGACGAAATCGTCGACATCTACAAGGTGAACCCGGGCTTCGGCGAGGAGATGACCCGCTACCAGACCGACCACATCCGCGGGGAGTCCAGCCCCACCGAGTACACCGCGCCGTCGTGCGCGACGATGAAGGCCTACGGGGACTGCGTGAACCCCGACGACCTCTGCGACGCCATCAACCACCCGCTGTCGTACTACGAGGCGAAACTCGACGACGAGGACGACGAGGACCTACAAGACTGGCGCGAGCGCGAGAACGAGGACGCCGACGACGCCGAAGCCTGACTCCACTCCTCTCTGGTCGGTGCGAGAACTCCCGAACCAACTTCGCCGCGTTACTCGCCCTGCTTGCCGGAGAGCCAGTAGCCGACGCCGGCCATCACGAGAATGAAGACGACGACGGCGGCGACGACGCCGTAGGCGCCGGTCTCACCGAACCCCTCGCTCATCGTGCCGGCGGCCACGAGGATGGCGATGAAGACGAGAGTAGACAGGATGGCGATACCCGCTTCGAGGCGGGCGTCGGGCCCTTCAGACATACTGCGGGCTTTCGTCGGCCCCGGCAAAAGCGCTTCGAAGCCGTCACGCTGACCGCCGGCTGTCCCGCTCGCCCCGCCGGTCAGTCCAGCATCGACGCCGCTTCCTCGGGCGTGAGCACGCCCTGCTCGACGGCGTGTAGCACGTCTTCCACGTCGCTGCTGTCGTCGCCGCCCTCGCCGTGGTGCCGGAGGTCGTCGAACGTCTCGCCGTCCGCGACGGCGGTCTCCTTCTTCACGCGGTAGTTCCCGCCGTCGGTCTGGTAGACGTCCGCGGGGTGGAAGAAGTACCAGTCCTCGCGGTCGAAGCGTACCCCTATCTTGGGTTTCGCGCCGAAGTTCTGACTGAAGTAGACCAGCGCCTCGACCTCCTCGCCCGTGAGGTAGATGGGGTCGCCCGAACTGGACTTCGCCTCGACGGCGTAGAAGACGGTGCCGTCGCCCGCCAGCACGTCCGGGAGCTCCCGGTCGGTCGCCGCGCCGCTGGCCGGCGCGCGCATCACCGCGAACCCGCGCTCGTCGAACGCGTTCACGAGCTCGCGCTCGCGCCGGTTCCCCTTCGCGTTCGAGTTAGCCATCCGTCGACCCCGTGCCCGCTGTCATACACGCCGCTACGCAGTCCGGGGATAGGAGGCTTGCGCCATGCAGCCGCCTTTCGGTTTCAGTGGAATAGCCACTGACCAGCCGACAGCAAGCATCCGCGAGCGCCGGGAGCGCGAGCGGTTCACTCCACGAGTGAGCGCAGCGAACGAGTGGAGGCCGACGACTGAGCGGAGCGCTCGAAGAGCGCGAAGCGAAGGAGGAGTGCTTTTTCCGCAAGTTTTTGCCGAGGGCGGCCTGCGGCCGCCCGCAGCGCAAAAAGTGCCTATGTGCCGTGCTGCCACGAGGTCATGTACTCTTCTTGCTCTTCGCTGAGGGTGTCGAGGTCGACGCCTTCGGCGTCGAGTTTGATTTCCGCGAGCTTGCGGTCGAGGTGGTCGGGGACCTCGTGGACGCCGGCGTCGTAGTCGTCGGCGTGCTGGACGAGTTCGCGGATGGAGACGGCCTGCACGCCGAAGGACTGGTCCATGACTTCGACGGGGTGGCCGAGGCTGACGGGCGTGGCGAGGTTGACGAGGCGGCCTTCGGCGAGCACGTTGATGCGCTTGCCGGAGGGGAGTTCGTACTCGCGGACGCCGTCGCGGACCTCCTGCTCGGACTCGGCGAGGTCGCGGAGGGCTTCGAGGTCGATTTCGATGTCGAAGTGGCCGGCGTTGGCGAGCACGGCGCCGTCCTGCATCTGCTCGAAGTGCTCCTCGACGATGACGTCGCGGTTCCCGGTGGTGGTGATGAACACGTCGCCGACTTCGGCGGCCTCGCTCATCGACATCACGTCGTAGCCCTCCATGTGGGCTTCGAGCGCGCGCCGCGGGTCGATCTCGGTGACGATGACGTTCGCGTTCTGGCCGCTGGCCTTCTTGGCGACGCCGCGGCCGCACTGGCCGTAGCCCGCGACGACGACGTCCTTGCCCGCCCACGAGAGGTTCGTGGTCATCGCAATCGACGCCAGCGAGGATTCGCCGGTGCCGTGGACGTTGTCGAAGAGGCGCTTCATGGGCGTGTCGTTGACGGCGATGACGGGGTATTCGAGCGCGTCGTCGTCGTCCATCGCGCGGAGGCGGTGGACGCCCGTGGTGGTCTCCTCGGTGCCGCCGACGATGGAGTCGATGAGTTCGGGGTGGTGTTCGTGGACGCGGAACACGAGGTCGCCGCCGTCGTCGACGGTGACGCTGGGTTCGTGGTCGAGGACGGCGTCGATGGCCTCGTAGTATTCGGTGTCGCCGACGCCGTGCTTGGCGTAGCTCGTGATCGAGGGGTGGGCGTCCAGCGCCGCGCTCACGTCGTCGTGCGTGGACAGCGGGTTGCAGCCCGTGATGGCGACTTCGGCGCCGGCGTCGGCCATCGTCTCGACGAGCGCCGCGGTCTTCGCCTCGACGTGCAGCGCCATCCCGACGGTCTCGCCCGCGAGCGGCTCGTTCGCTTGGAAGTCCGCGCGCAGCGAGGAGAGAATCGGCATGTGTTCGAACGCCCAGTCGATCTTCTTCCGGCCGGCGTCGCGGGCGGCCTCGACCTCGTCGAGGCGCTCGCTGATCGGCGACGCAGTTGTCATACCCTCGTGGACGGCGACTGGCTTCAAAACCCTACCGAAGCCGCGGAGCCGACGGGCGGGACGGCGGTGGTCCGATGGTGGGTGGGGGACGCCGTCCGACGCCCGGCGGGAGCGCGCCGAGCGGCCCGAGCGCCACGTGTCCGACTCACACCGAGTGGCCGCTCGGCGCGGTAGCGCCGTCGACAGTGGGTGTCGCAGGCCGTCTGGCCTGCGTCAGATACCTCGGCCGCCCACGGAAAAAGCTCGTTGGCCGGGAGCTTACTTATTCGGTTTCTAAGCCGCGCTCGCGGCCGTCTCCTGCTATTCGGCGCGCTCGGCGACGGCGGCCGCCCGCGACGCGGCGCGCTCCCGAATCGCGGCCTCGTCGAGCGTCTGGAGTTCGCGGTCCTGCATCAGCACCTCGCCGTCGCAGACCGTGTGCCGGACGTCGCCACCGGTCGCGGCGTACGCGAGGTGCGAGACGTAGTCGTGGACGGGCGTGAGGTGCGGCGCCGAGAAGTCCACGACCGCGAGGTCCGCGTTCGCGCCCGCCTCGATGCGGCCGCTGTCGAACCCGAGCGCTCGCGCGCCCCCGGCGGTCGCCATCTCGACGGCGGCCTCGGCGGGGACTGCTGCGGCGTCGTCGGCCGCGAGCTTCCCGAGCATCGCGGCGTCCCGCAGCTCGTCGAAGAGGTCGAGGTCGTTGTTCGACGCCGCGCCGTCCGTGCCGAGCGCGACGTTCACGCCCGCCTCGCGCATCGCCTGCACGGGCGCCATCCCGGACGCGAGCTTCATGTTCGACGCCGGGCAGTGGACGACGCTCGCGCCGCGCTCGGCGAGCAGGTCGTGCTCGGTGTCGTCGGTGTGGACGCCGTGCGCGAGGAAGTCCTCGCCGGTGAGCATCCCGAGGTCGTCGGCGTACGCCAGCGGCCGCTCGCCCTCCTCAGCGACGATGGGGTCGACCTCGTCGGTCGTCTCGTTCGCGTGGAAGTGCAGGGGCACGCCGTGCTCGCGGGCCTCCGAAACGAACTCCCGGAGGTACTCCTCCCCGACGGTCGTGAGGCTGTGGGGCATGTACGCCGTCTTCACGCGGCCGTCCGCGGCGCCGTCGTACTCGCGGGCGATTTCGAGGCTCTCCTCGTTGTCCCGGTAGGCGTCGCCGTCGTCCTTCCCGACGGTGACGACGCCGTGCCCGAGTCGTGCCCGCACGCCCGCTTCCTCGACGGCCGCCGCGATTTCCGGGACGTGGAAGTACATGTCCGCGAACGCCGTCGTTCCCGACCGAATCATCTCCACGAGCGCAAGGTCCGTGCCAGCCCGCACGTCGCCTTCGGTGAGTTCGCCCTCAGCCGGCCAGATGTCCTCCTGCAGCCACGCGTCGAGGGGTTTGTCGTCGGCGTACCCCCGCAGCAGCGTCATCGCCGCGTGGCAGTGCGCGTTCACCAGCCCCGGCATCACCAGACAGCCGTCGGCGTCCAGCACCTCGTCGCCGGGCTCGGTCTCCCCCACGTCGAGTATCTCGCCGCTGGACTGGTCGACGAGCACGTCCCCCTCCGCGACGGACAGGTCCGGGTGTAGCACCCGCCCGCCCGCAATCTGGAGCGTCGTCATGGCCCGCGTTTCGACCGACCGGCTTGTGTGTCTGTGGGTTTCCGGTCCGCGCGCCCGTCGCTCGCGTACCACTTTCACCGCGCTACGCGAACCCTTAACCACGTGAGCGACGTACGACTCCGCGAATGTCGGAGTCCGCGTACGTCGACCACCCGATGCTGGCCGACGGCGTTATCGAGGCGCGCCAGTACCAGCTCCAGCTCGCGGCCGCCGCCCGGGAGGACCACACGCTCGTCTGCCTCCCCACCGGGCTGGGGAAGACGACGGTGAGCCTGCTCGTGACGGCGTACCGGCTGGCCGACGACGCGGGCGGGAAGTCGCTGCTGCTCGCGCCGACGAAGCCGCTGGTCGAACAGCACGCCGCGTTCTACCGGGAGGCGCTGACACTCCCGGACGACGAAATCGTCGTGTTCACCGGGGAGACCCGGCCCGACGACCGCGAAGCGATGTGGGATGACGCGCGCGTGGTCGTGGCGACCCCGCAGGTGGTGGAGAACGACCTCGTGGGCGGGCGCATCGGCCTCGAAGACGTCGTCCACTGCACGTTCGACGAGTGCCACCGCGCGACCGGCGACTACGCGTACACGTACATCGCGGAGCGCTACCACGGCGACGCGCTGAACCCGCTCGTGACCGCGATGTCCGCCTCCCCCGGCGGGAACGAGGAGGACATCCGCACGGTCTGCGAGAACCTCGGCGTGCGAAACGTCGAGGTGATGACCGAGGACGACGCCGACGTGGGCGAACACACCTACGACACGGACGTGCAGTGGGAGCGCATCGACCTCCCCGAGCAGGTCGTGGAGGTCCGTGACGCCATCAACGAGGTCATCGAGGACCGACTGGAGAAGCTCCGCGACCTCGGTGTGACGCGCGTCTCCAGCCCGGACGTCTCCCAGAAGGACCTGAACAAGATTCGCGCGAAGCTCCAAGAGCTCATCGACAACGACCAGAGCGAGGGGTATCAGGGGATGAGCGTGCACGCGGAGGTGATGAAGCTCCGGCGCGCGGTCGAACTCGTCGAGACCCAGAGCGTCGAGTCAGTGCGACGGTACTTCGAGCGCCAGCGCAACGCCGCGCGCTCCTCGGGCGCGTCGAAGGCGAGCCAGCGCCTCGTCTCCGAGCCCAAGGTCAAGGAGGCGATGCGGAAGGCCGACGACTTCGACGGCCTCCACCCGAAGTTCCGGCGCGCCCGGATGCTGCTCGCCGAGACGCTGGGCATCGAGGGCGGCGACCGCGTCATCGTGTTCACCGAATCGAGGGACACCGCGGAAGCGCTCACGGACTTCCTCGGCGAGCACTTCGACGCCCAGCGGTTCGTCGGGCAGGGCGACGCGGACGGCAGCGACGGGATGACCCAGACGGAACAGCGGGAGACCCTCGACGCGTTCCGCGCGGGCGAGTTCGAGGTGCTGGTGTCCACGAGCGTCGCCGAGGAGGGACTGGACGTGCCGGAGGTCGACCTCGTGCTGTTCTTCGAGCCGGTGCCGACGGCGATTCGCTCCGTCCAGCGGAAGGGCCGGACGGGCCGCCAGACCGAGGGGAAGGTCGTCGTGCTGATGGCCGAGGACACCCGCGACGAGGCGTACTTCTGGATTAGCCGGCGCCGCGAGCAGGAGATGGAGGACGAACTCAAGGAGCTCAAAGACCTCGCGGACGACATCGAGGGCGACCTCGGGGAGAGCCAGCGCGCCCTCGACGACTACGGCGACGGCGCGCCCGCAGCAGGCGACGACGGCCAGCCCGCGGAGGCTGACGGCGGTGACGCGGGCGACGCGCAGGCCGGCCTCACGGACTTCGACTCGCCTGACCCGGACGATGTCGAGGGCAGCGAGGACGACGCGGAGTCGGTGGCGGCGCGCGCGGACAGCGACGACGAGGAAGCGGTGGAGGTCGTCGTTGACCAGCGCGAACTCGACTCGAACATCGCTCGCGACCTCTCGAAGCGCGACGCCGTCGACACCAGACTGGAGACGCTCTCGGTGGGCGACTACGTGCTCTCGGACCGCGTGGCCGTCGAGCGGAAGACCCACGGCGACTTCTTGGACACGCTGCTGGGCGGCGACCGCTCCATCTTCGAGCAGGCCAAAGACCTCACCCGCCACTACACGCGCCCCGTTCTCTTCTTGGAGGGCGACGGCGACCTCTACTCCGAGCGGAACGTCCACCCGAACGCGATTCGCGCGGCGCTGGCGTCGCTGGCGGTGGACTGGGGCATCAGCGTCGTGCACACGCGCGGCGAGGACGACACCGCGGACCTCCTCGAAACCATCGCGGAGCGCGAGCAGACGGACAACGACCGCGAGGTGAGCGCGCACGGCGAGAAGGCCGCGAAGACGCTCGGCGAGCAACAGGAGTACGTCGTCTCCGCGATTGCGGACGTGGGGCCGGTGACCGCGCGTTCGCTCCTCGAAGAGTTCGGCACCGTCGAGGCCGTGATGACCGCCCGCGAGGACGACCTCACCGAAGCGGACGGCGTCGGGCAGGTGACGGCGGAGCGGATTCGAGAGGTCGTCGGCAGCGACTACCAGCCGGACGCGTAGCCGTCAGCCGCGGTCGGCGCGGTGCTCGCTGATGATGGAGTCGACCATACTCTCCTTGCGCTCGCGTTCGCGCTCTGCTTTGCGCTCGCGCCAGTCCGCGACGACGGCCGCGACCTCGCGCTCGCGGGCGACCGCGAGCTCGTCCACCTCGCGGACGGTCACGTCGTCGGCGGGGCCGACCGGAATCTCGTGGTCGAACAGCACCTCGTCGGCGGCGTCCGAGAGCCCGCCCGAGCGCAACACGACGCGGGGGTCGAACTCCGCGAGCAGTTCCGCCGTCGAGCGCCCCGCGCCGGAGGCGTCCCGGAGGTAGACCACGTCGCCGGCGGCGATGCCGTACTCGTCGTCGGCGGCCTCGATGGCGTCTACTGTGAACTGGTCGACGGGCTTGACCGCGACGAGGTCCTCGTTCCCGCCGACGTCCCCCAGATTCGAGTGGTCGAGCTTCCAGAGGTCCTTGAGGCGTTCGAGCTTCCCCTCCAGTTCGTCGGCGCGCTCGCGTTCCTCCTCCAGCTCGGTTTCGAGGCGGTCGTTCTCCCACTGGAGCTGGGTGAGCTCGCGGCGCTCGCGGGCCTCTTGGCGCTCCTCGCGGCGGGCCTCCGAGAGCTCCTCCTCGTATTCGTCGAGCTGCTCGTCTTTCTCGTCGAGTTCGGCTTCGAGCTCGTCGACGTGGTCTTGGAGGCGCGCGACCTGCGCTTCGAGGTCCCGAATCCGGCGCTCCTCGTCGGTGAGCTCGCGAGGCTCGTGCTCGACGCGCTCCTCGCCGGGCTCGTCGGTCTCCGTGAGGTCCGCAATCACGGCCGTGAGCGGCTCGTCGTCGCCGACGACGCGGGCGACGACTTCGCCGCGGTCGAGTTCGCGGGGCGTCTCCTCGGTGGCGCGCCGAATCTGGTCGGCGTGGGCGTCGTGCGCGAACAGCGCCGCCGCCATCGCGTCCCGCTGGTGGTCGTCCTCGTACCCCTCCTCGCGGGTGCGGTGCTGCTTCTCGTCCACGGGGAGGTCGCTGTCGGGCGCCCACCCCGCCGCGTCGAAGCTCGCGCGAATCTTCTCGACGGTCGCCGGCATCGGAGTCACGTCCGCGGCCACCACCACGGGCCGCCCGCGCTCGATAATCCACTCGATGACGTCGGCGGTGTCCGCGGTGCGCGTGCTCGTCACGTCGAGCACGCGGCCGTCCAGCGCGACCAGCGCGACCGCGGTCGTCGTCCCGGGGTCGACGCCGACGAACACGCGGTCGCGGCGCCGCGCCAGCGGCTCGAACTCGATGCCGTCCCGGCGCACCGGCTCGACCTCCACGCGCGTGTCCCCCGAACGCCGGTCGCTCACCGGGATGTCCTCGGGGCGCGCCTGCACGGTGAAGACGGCGTTGGCGAACCCGCCGTACTTCTCGGTGACCTCGCGCTCGTAGTCGAGGCCCGCGTCGTCGAGGTCTGATTCTACGTCGCGGGCGACGCGCTTCACGGAGCCGTGGATGCGGCGCGTGAAGCGGTCCTCGCTCCAACCCCCGCCGCCGCCCGTCGAGCGCCCGCGCGCGACCTTCACGGTGGTCTCGTCGGTGAACGCCGACACCTCGTAGCCGACGTTGCGGGCGGCGAGGCGGGCCGCGGCCTCGGCCTCCTCCATCGCGGGCTTGCCGTACGGGACGCCGTGGCGCTTGGCCACCCGGGAGAGCGGCTCGGGGCGCTCGTCGCCGGTGACCTGCACGAGCTTCGTCTCGTCGGGGAGCCCGCGCAGGAAGTGCACGAGCTGGTCCTTGTCGGCGGCCAGCTCGTACATGTTGTCCGTGGCGAGAATCGCGGGCTCCTCGCCGCTCACGCGCCGGAGGAGCTTGCGCCGGCTCACCACGTCGCGCTCGACGACCTCGCCGTCGAAGACGACGAGCGCGTAGGAGGGGGCGTCCCCGCGCACGTCACCGCTCTGCACGTCGACGCCGAACACGCGGGCGTCGAGGGCGCTCGTGCGGGTACTCACGTTACCGTGAGTAGGGCTTGACGGCTAATAAGTGCACGGCGGGACCGGGGCCCGGGCTCGGCGCGGTCCACTCCTCCCGGCTCTCGTGTCACCCGCTCGCCCGCTTCGGGACGCGTTCGAGAGTCAGTCGGCGTCTGGGAACGGCACGTCACGGGTCAGGCCGTCGTGGGCGACGAACACCTCGCCGTCGAAGTTCGCGGCCTCGGCGTCCTCGCGGAGTTCGCGGGCGTCGCCGGCGTACCGCGAGGAGACGTGCGTGAGCGCCAGCGCTTTCGCGTCGGCGCGGGCGGCGATGTCGGCGGCCTCCCCCGCGGTCGAGTGGCCGGTGTCCGCGGCGCGGTCGGCGGCGTCGTCGGCGAACGTCGCGTCGTGAATCAGGAGGTCGGCGTCCTCGGCCGCGGCGGCCACGGCGTCGTGGGGGCGCGTGTCGCCCGTGTAGACGAGCTTCCGGCCCGGACGCGGCTCGCCGACGACCTGTTCGGGGCGGACGACGGTGCCGTCCTCCAGTTCGACCGGCTGGCCGTCGTGGAGCTTCGAGAACTTCGGGCCGACCGGGACGCCCAGTTCCTCGGCGCGCTCGCGGTCGAAGCGGCCCTTGCGGTCGTCCTCGACGAGCGCGTACCCGACGGAGGTGGTGCGGTGGGCGGTGTCGAACGCGCGCACCTCGTACTCGGGGCGGTCCAGTACCGTCTCGCCCGCGGTCACTTCGCTGACGCGGACGGGGAAGCCGGCGTCGCCGCCGACGGCGAACACGAGCGCCTCTATCTGGTCGCGGACGCCGCGGGGGACGTGAATCGTGAGCGGGTCCTCGCGGTCGTTGAAGTCCCACGTCTGGACGAGCCCCGGCAGCCCGAAGACGTGGTCGCCGTGGGCGTGCGTGACGAACACGTCGGAGACGCCGAAGCCGGTGCCGTACCGCATCATCTGTCGCTGGGTGGCCTCGCCGGCGTCGAAGAGGAACGCGTCGCCGTCGCGGCGCACGAACACCGAACTCGGGTTCCGTTCGGTCGTGGGGACGGCGCCACTCGTCCCGAGGAAGGTGGCCTGCAGAGTCATGCCCGAACGTCGGCGGGCCGCGCGCAAAACCCCACCGATGCGGTGCCAACGCCCCGCCTGCGGCCAGAGCGCTTTCCCGACGCCGCGACGTGGCTCCGCGTATGGCACGCACGGCTGCGGCGCTCGCGGTGGCGGCGCTGCTCGTCACCGCGGGCTGCACGGGACTGCTCGGGAGCGCCGACAGCGGGGACGGCACGGTGTCGATGTACGTCAGCGACCAGCCCGGCGCCATCGACGACTTCGCCCACCTCAACGTCACCGTCACCGAGGTCGCCGTCCACCCCGCGAACGCCACGCCGAACGAATCGTGGGTGACCCGGGACGTGGACGACCGCACCGTCGACCTCACGCGCCTCCGCGGCGAGAACGCCAGCCTCCTCGGGAACCTCACCGTCCCGCCGGACACCTACGAGACGGTGTTCGTGCGGGTCTCCGGGGTGAACGGGACGCTGACCTCGGGGGCGTCGGCGGACGTGCGCCTCCCCTCTGAGCGCCTCCGCCTGCATAGCGAGTTCACCGTTGAGGCCGACGAGACGGTGCCGTTCGTCTACGACGTGCGCGTCCACGAGACGGGCCGCGGCGACTACGTGCTCCGCCCGAACGCCGGCGAGTCCGGCGCGCACCGGCCGCTCCACCGCGTCCACCAGCGCCACCAGTGCGGCGAGCACAACGGGACCTGCGACGGCACCGGCCCGGGTGACGGAATGGGCGGGAGCGGTGACGGGATGCACGGCAACGGGAGCGGCGGTGGTGGGATGAACGGGAGCGGCGGGATGGGCGGGAGCGGCGCCGGGATGCTCCTCGGGACGGCCGCGTAGCCGGACGGACCGACTCTTTCTTAGCCCCGTGGCGGCTACCTGCGGGTAATGGACGAGCCGCTGTGGATAGACGCGCACGCGCCGTCGCTGGCCGACCTCCCGCAGGAGGAACTGCGGGACCGCCTCCGGGACGCCACCGACGAGCCCGTGAATCTGGTCGTCTACGGCCCGGAGGGCGCGGGGAAGACGGCGGCGGTGCGCGCGCTCGCCGAGCACGCCCACGAGGACGCCGACAACGACCTCGTGGAGCTGAACGTGCAGGACTTCTTCGGGATGACGAAAAAGGAGGTCAGCGAGGACCCGCGGTTCTCGCAGTTCATCTCCTCGAAGCGCCGCCGCAACTCCTCGAAGGCCGACCTCATCAACCACGTGCTCAAGGAGTCCGCGAGCTACCCGCCCGTCTCCGGCGACTACAACACCATCCTGCTGGACAACGCCGAGGCCATCCGCGAGGACTTCCAGCAGGCGTTGCGCCGCGTGATGGAGCGCCACCACGAGGCGACCCAATTCGTCATCGCCACCCGCCAGCCGTCGAAGCTCATCCCGCCGATTCGCTCGCGGTGTTTCCCAGTGTCCGTGCGCTCGCCGACGGTGGACGAGATTACCGCGGTGCTCCGGGATATCGTGGACGCGGAGGGCGTCGAGTACGACGAGGACGGCATCGAGTTCGTCGCCGGGTACGCCGACGGCGACCTCCGGAAGGCCGTCTTGGGCGCGCAGACGACCGCCGAGCAGGAAGGCGAGGTGACGATGAACGCGGCCTACGAGACGCTCCAAGACGTCGGCGCCGACGACCAAATCGAGTCGATGCTCGACGACGCCGAGGCGGGCGAGTTCACGGACGCGCGCTCGACGCTCGACGACCTGCTCGTCGACGACGGCCTCAGCGGCGAGGAGGTCCTCGAAGAGATTCTGCGCGTCGGGCGCTCGCGCTACGACGGTGAGGAACTCGCGCACCTCCACCGGCTCGCGGGCGACGTGGAGTTCGACCTGCACGCCGGCAACAGCGACCGGATTCAGGTCGGGCGGCTGCTCGCCGAGCTGGGGCGGGAGACGTAACGACGCGCCCGTTTCGAGTGTGCGTACCGCGCGTCAGAAGACCACGAACAGCGCGACGAGCAGGCCGAAGAAGACGACGACCGGGAAGAGCATCCAGAAGGTGTCCGTCAGGTCCGTCTCCTCGGACGAGGGGTTGGTCAGATCCGAGTCCAGTCCGATGCCTAAGTCGTCCCCGTCCTGCATGGATGGCTCTTCGGAGCGAGCCGCTAAGTACGCTGTGCCGGTTCTGGACGATGAGCACGCCGTAATCTCGGGGGCACTCCGAAGGAGTAGCTTTTCCACGCGCGGCCACGGAGACCCGGTGTGTCTCTGGCCGACCAGTTCGAGCGCGTCGGAATCGTCGCCGGTGCCGTCCTGCTAGTCGGGCTGCCGCTGTCGCTCGCCGTCGACGCGGTCGTCGGGCCGGCGGCGCCGTGGTGGCAGCTGCTCGTCGTGCTCGGCCCCGGGTTCGTCGTCGGCTGGGCGGCGGCCGCCGACGACCTCCCCGTGGCCTACGGCAGCGTCTGGTTCGTCTGCTTCGTCGGCTACGCGCTCAGCCTCGCCACCGTCAGCCTGCTCGAACTCGTCCCGGTGTACGAGCACACGACGAGCGTGCTGGTCGTGCTCGCGGCGGCGTTCGCGGTCGCGGTCGTCGCGGACAGCTACCGGTAGCGCGGCGCCGCCCAATCACGCGACAGCAAGCGCTGGCCTATTTTGAGAACCGTCCGGGGGGCCTTGGCGTCGAAGCTCAGGTCTCGTGCGTGCGGCCGTTCCGGGCGGCGATAGCGCCGAGGAACGCCAGCGAGACGAGCGCGCGCTTCGGGCTGATACCGAGCGAGAGTGTCACACCGCCGTGGTCGGTCGCGTCGGACAGTACGTCGAACGCGACGCCTCCGGCCGCCGCTGCCGAGTCGGCCGCCACACCGGTAGTCTGGACGCCGGCACCCACCAGCAGTCCGACGGCGACGACGACGGCGCAGAGACGCAGTGCAGTTTCGGCGCTGATACCGTCGGCTAGCCGATACGTGGCCAAAAACTTTATCCACTCTTCCGGGCCGTGGTAACTCCCCTAACCGCCATACGAGCCGTCACGGTGCGGTACGGGGTGCCTTCTCCTCTAGTCTGTCTGAACGTTGAATATGTGTTACACTAGTGTCAGATGAGCACGAGGACGTACCGCGTCAGCGAGCGGTGGACGCGGCGCTCGAAGCGCTCGGCGACCGTCCAGCCGGCGTCGCGGGCCGCGTCCCGCCAGTCGCGGTCGGCGACCAGCACGCAGCGCTCGGTGACGCGGCGGGCTTCCGCGAGCGCGCCCGCCACGAGGTCCGCGAGCTCGTGCGTCTCGATTTTCGACTGGCGGCCGTACGGCGCGTCGAAGACGACCGCGTCCGCGGCGTCGTCCCGGAGGGGGAGCCGGGTGGCGTCGGCGCGCGCAACGTCGAAGTCGCCGGCGTACGCGGCGAGGTTCTCGCTGGCGCCCTCGACCATCTTCTGCTGGGCGTCGGTGCCGACGGGGCGCGCGCCCAGCAGGGCGGCCTCGATGAGCACGCCGCCGGTGCCACACATCGGGTCAAGGACCGCGTCGCCGGGCCGGACGCGCGCGAGGTTGCAGAGCGCGCGCGCCAGCAGGGGGTCCATGCTGCCCGGCTGGAAGAACGGCCGGTCGGTGGGCTTGCGCTCGCCGAAGTCGCGGACGGACTCGGCGTGCAGCCACGCGAGGAAGCAGTCGTCGCCGGAGAACAGCGCGCGAAGCTCGTGGTCGGGGTCGTCCAAGTCCACGTCGAGGCCGGCGTCCACGAGCACGCCGCCGAGGTCGCGTTCGGCCTGCTGGGTGTCCACGTCGGTGGTGTTGCGGACGTTGCGGGCGCGCACTGCGACGGAGCCCTCGCGGGCGACGCTGGCGTCTTCGAGCGCGGCGACGGCGGCGTCGACACTGGCGTCCGCGGTGGCGACGTGCTCGCCGGCGCGGTGGGCGTACGCGAGGCCGCGGAAGCGCTCGCTGTCGAGGCCGCTGGCGAGGCCGATGCCGGGGGCCGCGACCCGGAGGTCGGTCGCGGCGGCGCGGGCTTCGGCGGCGGCGAAGTCGTCGTCGTCGCCGCCGAGTTCGAGGACGAACACACCCGGAGGTGGACGCCCGCGGGCAATCAGCCTGCCGGCATCGCGGGGTACTTGAGGCGTTGTTCCCCGGACTACCAAGCTTTATAAACCTTAAATACGTGATTTAAACCGTACGATGACCGACCCCAAGGAAACCATCAATATTGAAAACGTGGTCGCCTCCACCGGCATCGGCCAGGAGCTCGACCTCCAGAGCGTCGCGATGGACTTGGAGGGGGCCGACTACGACCCCGAGCAGTTCCCCGGCCTCGTCTACCGCACGCAGGACCCCAAGAGCGCCGCGCTCATCTTCCGGTCCGGCAAAATCGTCTGCACCGGCGCGAAGTCTACCGACGACGTCCACGAGAGCCTCCGCATCGTCTTCGACAAGCTCCGCGAGCTCTCCATCGAAGTCGAGGACGAACCCGAAATCGTCGTCCAGAACATCGTCACCTCGGCGGACCTCGGGCGCCAGCTCAACCTCAACGCCATCGCCATCGGCCTCGGCCTCGAGAACATCGAGTACGAGCCCGAGCAGTTCCCGGGACTGGTCTACCGCCTCGACGAGCCCGAAGTCGTCGCGCTGCTGTTCGGCTCCGGCAAACTCGTCATTACCGGCGGGAAGAAGCCCGAGGACGCCGAACACGCCGTCGACAAGATCGTCTCCCGACTCGAAGAGCTCGGCCTCCTCGAGTAAGGCGGCGTGGTCGTCCTCCAAGTCCAGCCCGCGCCCGGCACGCTCGGCCAGTACGTCGGCACGCTCGTCGGCGGCTGGCTGCTGTTCGCGTTCACCGCGCACGTCGCGGCGACGTACATCCTCGGCGAGGTGCCGTGGAAGCGCGCGCTCCTCGTCGGCGTCGCGCCCGCGGTCGTCACGGTCGCGCTCGTCCGGTACAACCCCGCAGTCATCGTCGCGGTCAGCCTCGCGGCGGACTTCGCGGCCGTCCACGCGGTCTACCGCGTGAAGTACCGGACCGCCGCGCTCGTCGTCGTGATGCACTACGTCGTCTCGCTGGCGCTGGTGTTGCTCGCCGCGAACCTGTTCGCGCTGCTGAGCACCGCGCCGGCCTGAGTTGCACGCGCGGAGAATCCCCGGCCCGCTTTTTGGTTCCGCCCGCGTACTATCAGGCATGAACGGCTACGAGCGGCGCGCCCTCCACGCGAGCAGTCTCGCGCTCGTCGCCGCCGCGCTCGCGTACGCCGCGTCCTACGTCCACCAACCCGGCCCGGACGTCGCCGCCGTCTTCGGCATCGCCGCGGTCCTCCTCGGCGCGTACCACGCGCTCGGCGACCCCGACGCTGCCGCCGGCGCGTGGGCGTCCCCGACCGGTGCGGCCGTCCTCGCGGTCGCCGCCGACGCCGCCCAAGACCTCCGGCTCGCGGCGCTCGCGCTCGCGGGGCTGAGCGTCCTCGGATTCGTCGTCTACCCCGTGACCGCCTCCGCGGCGCGCGCCGTCAGTCGTGGCCGCCGCGGATAGCTACTCGACGAGGCGCTCGATTTCCGTCACGAGGATGCCCGACGCGCCCTCGCGCTTGAGGTCGTTGACCGCCTCGAAGACGTCGCGCTCCGCGACGACCGCGTGCACGGCGACCATCCCCGGCTCGTCCACGTCCAGCACCGTCGGGCCGCCCAGCCCCGGAATCACGTCCTCGATGGCGTCGAGGTTCTCCTCGGGCGCGTTCAGCATCAGGTAGCGCTTCCCGTCCGCGGAGAGCACCGACTGGAGCGCGGTCTCGACCTGCTCGACTTTCGGGTCGTCGGTCACGTCCTCGCGCGCGAACAGCCGCACCGAGCTCTGGAGCACCTCGTCGACGACCTTCAGGCGGTTCACACGCAGCGTCGTCCCCGTCGACGTGATGTCCACGATGGCGTCCGCCATCTCCACGTGGGGCGTGAGTTCGGTCGCGCCCGTCACCTCCACGATGTCCGGGTCTACGTCTTTCCCGTCGAAGTAGTCGCGCGTGACCGTCGGGAACTCCGTCGCCACCGTCTTTCCCGCGAGGTCCGCGGCGGCGTCGATGTCGCCGTCCTCGGGCGCCGCCAGCACCAGCCGGCACTTCCCGTAGGCGAGGTCCAACAGGTCCTCGACGTTGTCCGCCCCTGACTCCCGGACTTGGTCGAGGCCCGTGATGCCGAGGTCGGCCGCGCCGTCAGCGACGTACTCGGGGATGTCCGCCGCCCGCGCGTACAGCACGGTGATTTCGGGGTCGACAGTGTCGGCGTACAGCTGGCGGTCGGCGCCGTTCTCCACGCCGATGCCGGCTCTGTCGAGGAGGTCCAGCGTCGGGTCGTGCAAGCGGCCCTTGTTGGGCACGGCAATTCGCATACGCCACGCTACGTCGACAGGGGGGAATAGGCTTTGGACGCCGCCGGGCGGTCAGTACACGTCGTCGGGGTCGAACACGCGCTCGCCGACGACCTCGCCGTCCAGCGTCCGGTGGAAACACGAGTGGTGGCCGGTGTGGCAGGCGCCCCCGCTCTGGTGGACGCGGTAGAGGAGCGCGTCGCCGTCGCAGTCCACGCGCACCTCCTCGACATCTTGGGTGTGGCCGCTGGTCGCGCCCTTCTCCCAGAGCTCCTCGCGGGAGCGCGAGTAGTAGTGCGCGCGGCCGGTCTCGACGGTGCGCTCGACGGCCTCGCGGTCGGCGTACGCCAACATCACGACCTCCTCGGTCTCGACGTCCTGAGCGACGACGGCGACGAGGCCGTCCTCGCCGAAGTCGAGGTCGACTTCGAACTCCATACGGGCGAGAGGCGGGCCGACCGGTTAGCGGTTACGTCCGCGTCACGCGGGCACGAGCCCGAGCCCGTCCATCACCCAGAACAGCAGGTCGCCGCCGGTGAGCGCGAGCACCAGCCCGACGAACAGCGGGATGATGAACGGCACGCCCGGCGTCACCCACACTTCCTCGCGGTCGACGACGACGTCCAGCCCGTCCCGGAGGTCCGCGGGCGTGGTGCCGTACGCCGAGCCGTCGATGTCGTTGAGGAACGCCGCGGCGCCCCACGGGTCGCCGCTGCCGTCCGTGACGACCGCGCCGCCGGTTGGGTCGTTGGGGTCGTCGGGGAGCGTGTCAGGGTCGCGGAGTTCGGGGTTCTCCCGGAGGTCCGCTAGGCTGAGTCCGCGCCACCGGAGGTACATCCGGAGCGCGTCCAAGTCGAGGCCGTCGCGCTCGAACCCTGACCCGGTTTCGAGGAGGCTCCCGTGGGTCTCGGTGAGTTCGCCGACGGGGACCCGGCGCCCGACGAACATCACCACCGAGAACTCCCCCGCGAGGGCGTTGCGCGCGCCGAGCACGAGCGGGTACGCCAGCCCGAGGATGACCGTGTTCGTTAGAATCGTCAGCGAGAACACGCCGAGCGCCGTCTCCACGACGGGCAGCGAGTGCCCGAGCACCTCGTAGGCGGGATACGTCGGGAATACGACCGCGAGCGTCATGAACGCGCGGGCGTCGGCGCCGCCGAACCCGCCGACGTACCAGAACGCGTACGCCAGCGGCACGACGAACAGGACGCTGAACGCCACCCGCACGGCGAACGGGCGGAACGCGTACGGCGTGCCGAACGCGACGTAGCCGTCCCAGACGACGAGGACGGCGCCCAGCAGGACGAGCGGCCGCCAGAGGCCGTTCGGAACGCGGCGCGTCCGCCAGTCGCGGAGCGCCGCCCAGCCGAGCGCCGGCACGACGAGCAACCGCAGGAGGTCCGGTATCGAGGCGTCCACTACCCGGTTCCGGGGACGCCGCCGGCTTAGGTGTTGTCCTTACTCGGAGACGGCGCGGCGGCTACGCGGGACTAGGAGAAGATACACCGCCCCCGCCGGGCGGCGACTCGAAAACGCAGTGGGCTCGAAACCCGCAGCGCCGCTTAGATGACGCGGTTCTGCAGGTAGTCGAGGTGCTTGGCGTTGTAGACGATCTTGACTTCCTCGGTCGCCGGGGAGCCGATGCACGTCAGGCGGACGTTCTTCTCTTCGACTTCCTCGTCGGAGAGAATCTGCTGCATGTCCATGTCGATGTCGCCCTCCTTGCAGATGGACGCGCAGTTCGCACACGCGCCGGCGCGGCACGAGAACGGCCAGTCGTAGCCCTGCGCCTCGGCCGCTTCGAGGATGTACTCGCCCTCGGCGACTTCGAGCGTGCCGTAGTCCTCGTCGTCGAGGCCGGCGTCAGCCGCCTTCTCGAAGAGGTCGTCGTCGTCCATGTCCCAGCCCTGGTCGTCCAGAGTCTCGTAGTTGAGGTATTCAACCGTCGGCATCGTTCGAAGCGTTCGCAGTCCGCCGGCATAGTAGTTTTCGTTCTCGGCGAACGCTGGGAACGCGGCCTACAGCCCACAAACGTTGGGTTCTGCGGGATTAGCCAGCGACGGGACGCTTTTAGGGGAGCCACACGCACACGACGGTATGGCGTTCGAGTCCTTCGAGGTCGTACCGGCGGTGGACATGCAGGACGGCGAGGTCGTCCAGCTCGTGCAGGGCGAGCGCGGCACCGAGAAGCGCTACGGCGACCCCGTGGAGGCCGCCCAGCGCTGGGTGTCGGCGGGCGCGGAGACGCTGCACCTCGTGGACCTCGACGGCGCGTTCGACGGCGAGCGCGGGAACGCCGACGCCGTCGAGCGCATCCTCGACGCGACCGGCGTGGACGTACAGGTCGGCGGCGGCATCCGCACCGTCGATGACGCCACCGAACTGTTGGAGCGCGGCGTCGACCGCGTCATCCTCGGGACCGCGGCCGTCGAGACGCCGGAAATCGTCGGCGAAATCAGCGCCGAGCACCCGGGCAGCGTGATGGTGAGTCTCGACGCGAAGGACGGCGAGGTCGTCGTCGAGGGCTGGACGGAGGGCACGGGACTGGACCCCGCGGACGCCGCCCAGCGGTACGCGGACCTCGGCGCGGGCTCGATTCTGTTCACGAACGTCGACGTGGAGGGCCAGCAGGAGGGCGTCGAGACGGAGCCAGTCCGCCGGCTCGCCGACAGCACCGACATCCCCGTCGTCGCCAGCGGCGGCGTCGCCACCGTCGACGACGTGCTCGCGCTCCGCGACGCGGGGGCCGCCGCGGTCGTCGTCGGCACCGCTCTCTACGAGGGGAACTTCACGCTCGAAGAGGCGAAGGACGCGCTGTAGTAGCTGCTTCTGCGACCACCATGGTTTACAGCACGCTGACCAACTGACCTGCGTAGCCGGTCGACCGACCGAAAGGGCGGGCTGAAAGGGGCCGACCGGTCGCGCCGGGGTGCGCGACCCCTATCCGCGTCAGCGGATATGTCGCGCAGCCGGCGCGAGCGGGAGGGGGCTTTCGAGGAAACGTCGTCGGAGGCAGAGCGTCAGCTATGCGGACTAAAGACTAGCAGGCGGAACGGCCTTGTACGCGGGCGTCCACACCCCGAGTATGACCGACCGGACGGCCGCCGTGAGCCGCGAGACGGCGGAGACGGACATCGACGTGACGCTGGACGTGGACGGGGACGGGGACAGCACCGTCGAGACGGGCGTGGGCTTCTTCGACCACATGCTGGCGTCGTTCGCCAAGCACGGCCTGTTCGATTTGACGGTGCGCTGTGACGGCGACCTCGACATCGACGACCACCACACGGTCGAGGACGTGGCCATCGCGCTCGGGACGGCGTTCGACGAGGCGCTCGGGGAGAAGCGCGGCATCGAGCGGTTCGCGGACCGTCGCGTGCCGCTGGACGAGGCGGTCGCGGGCGTCGTCGTGGACGTGTCGGGGCGGCCGCTGTACGACTTCGACGGCGAGTTCAGCGAGCCGTACGTCGGCGAGTTCACGAGCGCGATGGCGCGGCACTTCTTCCGCTCGCTGGCGATGAACGCAGGCCTGACACTGCACTGCGAGGTCGACGGCGAGAACGCCCACCACGAGATAGAGGCGCTGTTCAAGGGCGTCGCGCGGGCGCTGGACGACGCGACGCGCATCGACGAGCGGCGCTCGGGAACGCCCTCGACGAAGGGCGAACTCTAAGCCGTTCGCAGGCCGTCAGGGGACTCCTCGACGTCGCCGTTCTCGACGGCGGCCTCGACGGCGTCCTCGAACTCGCGGCCGCCGAGGTCGTAGGCGTTCGTGGCGAGCGCGCGCAGGTCCTCGCGGGGCATCGCGCCGTCGCGGTTCTGGAGCAGCCGAACCACCTGCCCGTAGCCCGACGGCCGGCGCTCGCGGCCCGACTCCCCGCCGCTCTCGTCGGTCGTCTCCTCGTCGGCGTCGGCAGTCTCCTCCGCCGAGTCGCTCCCGGACTCGATGACGATGCTGTCCTCGCCGGCTTCGGCGTCGCTCGCGGACGCCGACGCGTCGGAGTCGTCGGAGTTGGTGTCGTCGTTCCGTTCGCTTTCGGCCCCGGATTTGGACTCGGGCTCTGGCTCGGGGTCGCTGTTAGGTGTCGCGTCCCGGTCGGCGGCGTCGAGCAGCGGGTCGACGACCGACTGGAGGGTCGCGCGGCAGTCCGCGCAGAGCGCGAGGCGTCGGGACTCGCCGGCGACGGACGCGGGCACGACCTCGTAGACGCCGTCGGCGGCGTCGGCGCAGAAGTCACAGGTGTCGAGTTGGCGCATGTTGTGTTCTACAACAGAGAGTAGAAAAATGGACCGCCTATCGTTAATCCGATTTTGTTAGCAGGTTGTCTCGGTACAGTTGGACTGAGATTGCGAGAACGACGATTCCAGAAAGTAATGTCAAGAACCACGGGACCAGTCCGGGAAATGCTAGACTCAGTAATGTATCTGCGGTGTTGTTGAGGAATGTGACCGTGAGCAGCCCCAGAGTGAGGTATCCTATTGCTCGGTTTACGTCGTTCTGCCGTTCGGACTGTTCTTGTGATAATTGAGACTGCTGCTCCGTCATTTCACGCTGCTGGGCCACCCTAACACCTGTCTCACTCAATACATATTTTCCAACAGCAGCGGAATTATCGCGTGAAGGATCGTAGAGCAATCCGATTTCAGATAAATATTGGATTTTGGAGGAAACAGTATCCTCATCGAGATCAGTCTCGTCTACTATCTTGTCAATTGAATCTGAGGAGGTGGATTTCGGTATCACCAACTCATTTTCATAAATGGTTCTGAGAACGCTACTCCAATCATCCTCCGAGCTCATGGAGTCGCAGTGTCATTCTAATTACTAATAAGATCACACCGAAGCAGTAGCTACGAACTAGCACCCACACCGTTTTGCCGGCCCGTCGCCTGCGTCGTCGTATGTTCGAGGACATCATGCAGAAGTTCGCGGGCAGCCCCGGCCAGCAGGCCGTCATCCGGCTGCTGCTCGAACGCGGCTTCTCCGTGAACGACGACGGCCGCGTGGTCTCCGGCGACATCGAGATTCCGTACACGCAGGTCGCCGACGCCGCCGGGGTGGACCGCCGCGTCGTGGACTCGACGACGGCGGCCATCCTCGACGACGACGAGCTGCGCCGCATCTTCCAGAACATCAGCCAGATTCCGAGCCTGATGGACCTCGCGCCCGTCCTCGACCTCGCGGTCGTCACCGTCGAAGTGCAGGACGCCGACGAGCCCGGCATCGTCGCGGCGGTGACGGGGTTGCTCGCCGAGCACGGCATCAGCATCCGCCAGACCATCAGCGAGGACCCCGAGTTCACCGACGAGCCGCGGCTCTACCTCGTGACGGACGAGGAGCTGCCCGGCGAGGTGTTGACGGCGCTGATGAACGAGCCGTTCGTGCGCTCCGTAGAGCTCTCCTAGGTCTCGCTGACGACGCTGGCGATGACGAACAGGTAGCCGACGGTCGTGAGCGCGTAGTTGACCGTCAGCAACACGATTTCGTTCTGGAAGTTCAGGGAGAACGCCGAAACCGTGGTGGCGATTGCGGCCGCGACGATGATGCAGAAGCCCAGCGACAGCAACAGCATCTCCCGGCGCTCGGTCTGGACGTAGGCGTTGGCGGCTATCGCCACCATCGCCAGTCCCGACAGGGAGAGCGCGATGCTGAAGAACACGTAGACGAGTTCCAGCGTCGTCAGCGCGGCCATCGGAGTGCTGTTGCGCGAGCGCACGCATAACCCTTTGGGAGCACGGAGCCCGCCCGCGGTTCCGGCGGCGTGCGGGCGTTCGACGCGGGCCGGACGCGGCGCAACCGCAAACGGGAACGGGCTCGCCGCCGGAGGCGAGCACGTGACCGACGCGTACCTGACGCTGGCGGGTCGCGCGGACGCCGACTTCGAGGTGCAGGGCTCGGAGTTCATCGGGTACGCCGCGCCCGCTGCGACGGTCGAGGACGCGGAGGCGTTCGTGGAGTCCGTCGAGCGCGAGCACGCCGACGCCACGCACAACGTGCCCGCGTACCGGGTGCGCGTGGAGTCCGGCGGGCCCGGGGACGGGTACATGCTCCGCGAGTACCAGTCCGACGACGGCGAGCCGACCGGCTCCGCGGGCAAGCCCGCGCTGAACGTCCTCCAGCAGCGCGAGGTGGAGAACGCGGTCGTCGTCGTGACGCGGTACTACGGCGGCACGAACCTCGGCGTCGGCGGGCTCGCGCGGGCGTACTCGCGGGCCGCGAAGGACGCCATCGACGCCGCGGGCGTCGTCGAGCAGCGCCCCCAAGACCGCTTCACCGTCACCGTCGAGTACGACGACTCGGGGACGGTACGCGGGATTCTGGAGGGCGCGGACTGCGGGTTCGACGCCGACTACGCCGAGCGCGTGGCTTTCGACGTGACCGTCGCCAGCGAGGACGCCGACGGCCTCCGCGAGCGCATCCAGAGCGCGACCAGCGGTCGGGCGGCCGTCGAGTAGGTTCCCCGAGGCAAACGCCTATGCGCGCGCCGGGAGTCGGTGCGGGCATGAATCGCGTCGAGGCCAGCGATTACGAGGAGTTCTCGCGGCTCTCCCACCCGGCGGTGTCCCCGGACGGGGAGCGCGTCGCGTACGTCCAGCAGACCCCCGAATCAGAGACCGACTACGAGGCGACGGTTCACGTCGCGCCGACCGACGGCGGCGACCCGAAGCGGTTCACCGTCGCGGAGGGCGTGGACTCCGAGCCGGCGTGGAGCCCCTCCGGGGACCGCATCGCGTTCGTGTCCACGCGCGGGGCCGACGACGAACGACCGCAGTTGTGGGTCGTGCCGACGGACGGCGGCGAGGCCGAGCAGGTGACGGACGTGGTGGGCGGCGTCTCCGGCATCGCGTGGGGGCCCGACGGCGACCGCATCGCGTTCCTGCAGTCCGTGCGCCCCGAGGAGGTGGAGGCCGGCCACGACCTCGACGTTGACGAGGAGTACGAGCGCGAGGACCCCGACCCGCGGGTCGTCGACCGCCACGTCTACCGCAGCCACGAGTCGTACAGCGACGGCGCGCGCTCGCACGTCTACACCGTCGACGCGGACTCCGGGAGCGTCGAGCGCGTGACGGAGGGCGAGGTCGACTGCCTGTCGCCGGCGTGGGGCGACGACCTCTACTACCCGGTTCGGTACGGGAGCGACGACGACCTCCGGTGGGAAATCGAGGCCTACGACACCGACAGCGGCGAACGAGAGACCGTCACCGCCGTGGAGGGCTGGGGGCCGACGCTGGCCGTGGACGCCTCGCGGCCCCACGACCGCATCGCGTACACCACGACCCCGGCGGACGACCCGACGCTCGCGCAGACGGAAATCGAGGTGTTCACGCGCGAGGTCGGGGAGGTCACGCACCTCACCGCGGACCTCGACCGCGACCTCGAACTGTGGAACGCCAGCCACGCGCCCGAGTGGGGGCCCGACGGCGACGCGCTCTACGTCTGCACGCCCGACGAGGGCAGCTACGTGTTGCGCCGCCTCGACCCCGCGACGGGCGCCGACGAGGTCGTGCTCGGCGGCGAGCGCCACGTCCACGGGTTCGCCGTCTCGCGGGACGCCGTCGGCGTCGTGCAGTCCGAGTGGGACCACCCCGGCGAAGTGGTGGCGGCGACCCCCGGCGGCGCGGAGGAGGTGACGCTCACTCGCGTGAACGCCGACTACCTCGACGACCGCGCTGTCGCCGAACCCGAGGAAGTTCGCTTCGAGTCCGGCGGCACCGAGATTCAGGGGTGGGTGCTGACGCCGCCGGACTTCGACCCCGACGCGGAGTACCCGCTCGCGGTCGAAATCCACGGCGGACCCCACCGGATGTGGTCGACGACGGGGTCGATGTGGCACGAGTTCCAGACGCTGGCCGCGCGCGGCTACGTCGTCTTCTGGTGTAATCCTCGGGGTTCGACGGGCTACGGCGAGGCATTCATGACCGCTATCGAGCGCGACTGGGGGGACGTGACGATGCAGGACGTGATGGCCGGCGCCCGCGAGGTCGCGGGCCGCGAGTACGTCGACGAGGACGACGCGTTCGTCACGGGCGGGAGCTTCGGCGGGTTCATGGTCTCGTGGTTGGTCGGCCACACGGACTTCTTCGCGGGCGCGGTCGCCCAGCGCGGCGTCTACGACCTCACCGGCTTCTACGGGTCCACGGACGCCTACAAGCTCGTCGAGGGGGACTTTCGGGCGGTGCCGTGGGACGACGCCGAGTTCCTCTGGGAGCAGTCGCCGGCGGCGCACGTCGAGTACGTGGACACGCCCACGCTGCTCGTCCACGCCGAGCAGGACTACCGCACGCCCGCCAACACCGCGGAGCTGTTCTACCGCTCGCTGAAGAAGCACGACGTGGACACGCGGCTCGTGCGCTACCCCCGGGAGGGCCACGAGCTCTCCCGGTCGGGCGAGCCCGGCCACGTCGTCGACCGCATCGAGCGCATCGTCCGGTGGTTCGACGGCTACGCCGAGCACCGCGACGCAGACCGCGCGCTCGACCGGCCGCGAAACGACGGCCTCAGAGCCGGCGAGGACACTGGCGAGAAGAACGACGCCGACAGCGAATCGGACGCCGAGTAGTCGGGAGGACTCCGAACGACTATAGAGCGGTCCGGGGGTCGGCTTCGGGAGCCCGATTCGAGCCGAGAAACCGCAGGAAGAGGGAGCGGTCGGGAGGTGAAACGAAGGGGTCGAAGGGCGTCAGTCGACGATGATATCCGTGTCCTCGTCGTCGGCCGCCACCGTGCCGTCGTCGGGGTCGTCGGGCCGCATCTCCGCCTCGTAGCGGTCGATCCAGTTGGCGAAACACTCCGGACAGAGCCGCTGACTGTCTATCTCCGAGCGGTCGACGGTCACCCGCACGGTCCGCGAGAGCGGGTCCGCGACCGCGTCCCCACACCAGTCACACGGCGCCGTGTCCTCGCTCATGGCCACGACCAGAACGGGCGGCGCCTTATACGTTCGGCACGCGAGCGCGGCCGTTAGGTCGTGCGGAACGCGCGGTCGCCGGCGTCACCGAGCCCGGGGACGATGAAGCCGTCGTCGTCGAGGTGGTCGTCGATGGCGACGGTCAGCAGGTCCGCGTCCGGGAACTGCTCGCCGACGCGCAGCAGGCCGTCGGGCGCGCTCACCGCCGACAGCACGAACAGGTCCTCCACGTCGTCGGGCGCCTCGTCGGTGACGTGGTCCAGCACCGTGCACATCGTCGACCCCGTGGCGAGCATCGGGTCCGCGACGATGACGGTGTCCTCCTCGGTGATTTCGGGGAGCTTCACGTAGTCGATGGTGATGGGGAACTCGCCGTCGTCGTTCATCCCGGCGTCCTCGTCGCGGCCCGCGCTGATGACGCCCTGCTTGGCGCGCGGGAACGCCTTCAGCAGGCCCTCGACGAACGGCGTCGCCGCGCGCAGGACGTTGATGATGACCACGTCGTCCAGTCCCTTCACGCGCTCGCCGGTGGTCTCCGTGAGCGGCGTCTCGATGGCGACGAACTCCGTCTCCATCGCGCCGTCGATGATTTCGTACCCGCAGATGCGGCCGAGCTTCACGAGGCCCTTCCGGAACTCCACTTGCTCGGTCTCGACGTCGCGGAGCCGCGAGAGGGTGTCTTTCGCCAGCGCGTGCGTGAGCACGTTCGCGTCGCCGCGGTCCTCGATGGGCATACGTAACGCCGGACCCCGAGCCGGCTTAAAACCCGCCATCGCGCCGGCGAGTGCGGTTCGTGCACACGACGCGACAAGATGTTTATTCGCGCGCGTCGTAGGTGTCCCAACGATGGAGGAGAGCGTCGCCGGGTTCAAGGAACGCGGCACGTGGGGCGACGTCGTCGAGCACGGCGAACGAGTGACGCAGGCGCTGCGCGAGGCCGACGCCGACGAGCGGTATCCGGACGCCTTCGCGGAGTGGAACGAGTGGCGGCCGAAGTCCCACGAGCGCATCGAGGCGGAGGTCAGCGAGAAGACCGCCGAGCAGGCCAGCGTCGGCGAGGGCGAAGGCGAGAAGGAAGGCCAGTCGCCCGACGACGACCTCCAGACCGCGGGCGAGCGGCTCACCGAGTCCTACGAGGAACTCGAAGACGGCGAGGCCGACACCGCCGTCGAGAAGTGGCAGGACACGCTCGGCCACGTCAAGCGCGCCGCCGACACCGCCGGCCGGCAGGCCCTCCGGAAGGTCGAGAACGTCGTCTACCAGCGCGTGATGACGCAGGTCGCGCCCTACTACTTCGACAACGACCTCGTGAGCGCGAACCTCCAGCGCGTGCGCAGCCAAGCGGAGTTCGTCTTCGAAGTGAACGTCAACGACGACGACGTCAAGGACGGCGTGCGCGAGCACCTCGAATCCTTCGAGGACATCAACCGCTGGCACGTCGACACCGAGCGCGAGACCGAGACCGCCGAGGCCGTCGAGGGCGTCGAGCCGCCCGAGCAGAACGCCGACGACGCGGACACGACCTCGACGACGAACTGAGCTCTGCGGCGCGCGGTCGGTAGCCTCTTAGGTGGTCCCCACGGAGAACGAGCGTAATGGCTGGAGCCGGAGCCGGACTCGCGGTACTCGTGGTCGCGGCGGTAGCGAGCCTCTTTATGGCGTGGGCTATCGGCGCCGGCTCCTCGGGGTCGACGCCGTTCGCGCCCGCGGTCGGCGCCAACGCCATCACGGTGATGCGCGCGGGCTTCGTCGTCGGCATCCTCGGGTTCGCGGGCGCCGTCTTTCAGGGCGCGAACGTCTCCGAGGCGGTCGGCAGCGAGCTGCTGGTCGGCGCGAACCTGTCGCCGCTGGCCGCCACGACCGCGCTCATCATCGCCGCGACGCTGGTCGCCGTCGGCGTGTTCACCGGCTACCCGATAGCGACCGCGTTCACGGTGACGGGCGCGGTCGTCGGCACCGGGTTGGCGATGGGCGCCGGGCCGGCGTGGGCGAAGTACCAGCAGATAACGACGCTGTGGGTGCTCGTGCCGTTCGTCGGCGGCGGCATCGCGTACGCGACCGCGCGCGGCCTCCGCGGCTTCGAACGGGAACTCGTGACGGTGCCCGTGCTCGGGGCGGTCGTCGGCGTCATCCTCGCCAACGTCCAGTTCGTCTTCCTCGGGCCGTCGGGCCAGAGCCGGTCGCTGGCGCGCGCGGCCGCTGTCGCCGCCGGCCAGTACGAAGTGGGCGTCCACGTCGCGGTGACGCTGCTGGCGGGCGTCGTCGTCGCGGCCGCCCTCTATCAGGACCTCAAGGGCGACCCCGAGCGCGGCCAGCGCCACTTCCTGCTGGCGCTCGGCGGGCTCGTCGCGTTCTCCGCGGGCGGCAGCCAAGTGGGGCTGGCGGTCGGCCCGCTGCTCCCGCTGGTCGGCGGCGACGTGCCGCTCACGTACGTGCTCGTCGGCGGCGGCATCGGCCTGCTCGTCGGGTCGTGGACGGGCGCGCCGCGGATGATTAAGGCAATCAGTCAGGACTACTCCTCGCTGGGGCCGCGGCGCTCCATCGCCGCGCTCATCCCGAGTTTCGCCATCGCGCAGACCGCCGTCTTCTTCGGCATCCCGGTCTCGTTCAACGAAATCATCGTCAGCGCCATCGTCGGCTCCGGCTACGCCGCCTCCACGGGCGGCGGCGTCAGCAAGCGCAAGATGCTGTTCACCGTGCTGGCGTGGGTGGCGTCGCTGGCGCTCGCGCTCGGCGTCGGCTACGGCGGCTTCCTCGCCGTGGACGCCGTGCTGTAGTCAGAGCGCGTCCGACCACGGCGAGTCGAGGACGTACGCGGAGACGCGAGCCGCCGCCCGGCCCGCGGGCGCGACCAGCACCGCTCCCAGCACCGCGACCAGCGCGCCCGCGCCGGACGCGACGAGCGCGCGCTCCAGCGTCGACGCCTCCCAGACGCCGGTGACGCCGACGGTGACCCCGGGCTGGTCGTAGTACAGCGGCGCGCCGAGCAGGCCGACGGACAGCGCCAGCCACCCGACCACGGCGGTGAACCCGACGAGGCCGACGCCGAACCGCGCGAGCAGGTACGCGGCGGCGCGGTAGCCCGACGGCGACCGCAGTTCCGCGAGCGCCGTCGAGAGGATGCCGCCCGACGTCCGCGGCGCGCGAAGCGACGGCTCGGGGAGGTCGAAGAGGCGCGCCGCGAGCGCGGCGTCGAACGCGGCGACCTTCCGGGCGGCCGCCGCCGTCGCCGCGAGCACGACGACGCCGACGACGAACACGAGCAGGGAGACGCCCGCGGCGGCGCCGCCGACCACGAGCGCGAAGTACGCGGTTCCGAGCGGGAGCGATGCGAGCAGGTAGAGCGTCGAGCGGCCGACGTCGCGGAGGGCGGGAACCGGCATCGCGTGGGTATGCTCGCGGCCGCAGGAAAAGCGTTCGCGTCAGTCGCGCGAGGCGAAACTACGCCTCTTCGGCCTCGTCTTCTAGCGACTCCAGTTCGCTGTCCTCGGCCGCTTGCTCTTCGGGGAGGCGGCGCACGCGGGCTTTCATGATGCGCGTGTTCTCGACGCGCTCGGCGGTGAGCTCGACGTTCTCGAAGCGGAACGTCTCGTCCTCCTCGACGAGCCGGCCCGCGCGGTTGAAGATGAACCCCGCGATGGTCTCGAACTCCTCGCCCTCCGGCAGGTCGATGTCGAGGGCGTCGTTGACCTCCTCGACGTTCACCTCGCCGCGCACGCGGACGGTGTCGTCGTCGACGAAGTTGATGGGGAGTTCCTCCTCGCCCTCCAGAATCTCGCCGACGATTTCCTCGGTGATGTCCTCGGCGGTGAGCAGGCCCTCGGTGGTGCCGAACTCGTCGATGACGATGACCAACTGCACGCGCTTCTCCTGCATCTCGCGGAGCAGGTCGTCGACGTTCTTCGACTCGGGGACGTGCAGCGTCGGCTCGATGAGGTCCTCCAGCGCCACCTCCGAGGACTCCCCGTAGAGGTACTCGCGGACGAGGTCTTCGAGGCTGACGACGCCGATGACGTTGTCGAGTTCGCCCTCGTAGACGGGGACGCGCTCGTGGCCGGCCTGCGTGCACGTCTGAATCGCCTCCTCGATGGTGTCGTCCTTCGAGACGGCGTTCATGTCCAGCCGCGGCGTCATCACTTCCTTCGCGATGGTGTTGTTGAACCGGAAGATGCGCTGGAGCATCTCCCGCTCGTCTTCCTCGATGACGCCCTCGCGCTCCCCGGTCTTGATCATGTCCTGAATCTCGGAGCGCGTGACGTAGCTCGTCTCGATGGCGGCGCGGCCGCCGGTCACTTGGTTCACCCACCGCGTCAAGTGGTCGAAGAGGACGACCAGCGGGTACAGCACCCGCTCGGACCACTTCAGCGGGCTGGCGATGGTGAGCGCCCACGACTCCGTGTTCTCGACGGCGTAGGACTTCGGCGCGCTCTCGCCGAACAGCAACACGAGCGCGGTGACGCCGAACGTCGCCGCGAGCACGGCTTGGCCCTGCGAGAGGTAGTACCCGAGCAGCCCGGTGGCGATGGAGGACATCGCGATGTTCACGAGGTTGTTCCCGACGAGAATCGTGATGAGCAGTCGGTGGGGGTCGCTCTTGAGTTCGGCGACGAGGTTGGCGCCCGGTTGCCCCTCCTCTTGGAGCGCCTCGATGCGGTGGCGCGCCAGCGAGAACATCGCCAGCTCGGAGGAGGAGAAGAACGCCGACAGCCCCATCAGCACGACCATCGCGACGACGCCGGTCGCGACGATGACGTCCTGCGTGAGCTCGACCCCGAACAGTAACACTGCCAGCGGGAGCGACGAAGTACCCATTCCACGCCTCCCTTTTAGCGCGCGGCTTAAGAGTTTACCCTCTGCACCCGCGGAGGCCGCCGCGGGCGAAGCGTTTACCCGGGTTTCGAGTGTACGAACGTACATGAGCGCGCGAACCGCACCGCCGCGACCCGAGCACAGCGACGCCCACGTCACGCTGTACCGCCTGCAGGCGTGCCCGTTCTGCGAGCGCGTCGTCCGCAAACTGGACGAACTCGGCATCGACTACCACTCCCGGTTCGTCGAGCCGATGCACTCCGAGCGCGACGCCGTCAAGCGCATCGTCGGCGCGCGCACCGTGCCCGCCATCGTCGACGACGAGACCGGCGTGGCGATGGCCGAGAGCGCGAACATCGTCGAGTACCTCGACGCCACCTACGGGGGTGGGGACTGATGGAACTGGACTTCGAGGTCGTCGACCTCCCCGAGGCCGACCACGTCGAGGCGGGCGACGACGCCCCCGACTTCACGCGCCCGCTCGTCAACGACGAGTATTGGGAGGACGTCTCGCTGTCGGACCTGCTGGCTGACGGCCCGGTCCTGCTGGTGTTCACGCCGATGGACGGCGCGTTCCCGTCGACGTACATCTGGAACGAGCTCCGCGAGCGCGGCGTCGACGAGTACGGCGCGCAGGTCGCGGGCGTCTCCATCTCGTCGCCGTACGAGCACAAGACCACCGTCGAGGAGCGCGGCATCGACGAGTTCGCGGGCCTGTTCAGCGACCCGCAGAACGGCGTCGCCGAGCAGTACGGCGTCAGCCACGACCTCGACGGGATGGCGGGCGTCAGCGAGCCCCGGCCGTCGGTGTTCCTCGTCGCCGAAGACGGCACCGTCGAGTACGCGTGGGTCGCCGAGGAGTGGCCGAACTTCCCCGACTACGACGCCGTCGAGGACGCGCTCGCCGGCCTGTAGGCCGAGACGAGACTGTAACGCTTTTTCGCGCGGCCGCCGACCGTCCGCGTATGCCTGTCAGCGACGCCGACCTCGACGCGGCGGCCGCCGCCGCCCGCGACGGCGGCCTCGTCGTCTACCCGACCGAGACGGTGTACGGCCTCGGCGCGGACGCCCTCGACGCGGACGCGGTCGAGGCGGTCTTCGCGGCGAAGGACCGCGACCGCGACAAGCCCCTCTCGTTCGCGTTCCCGGACGCCGACGCCGCCAGCGAGCACGTCCACTGGAGCGACACCGAGCGCGCGTTCGCCCACGCATTCCTCCCCGGCCCGGTGACGCTCGTCTGCGAGAAGCGCGACAGCGTGCCAGACGCGCTCACGGGCGGCCGCGACCGCGTCGGCGTGCGCGTCCCCGACCACGACGTGGCGCTCGCTCTCCTCGACCGCGTCGCGCCGCTCACGGCCACGAGCGCGAACGTCTCCGGCGAGCCCAGCGTCACGAACCCCGCCGACCTCGCGCCCGCGTTCCGCGAGCGCGTCGACGCCGTGCTCGACGCCGGCGACACGCCGGGCGGGACGGGGAGCACGGTCGTCGACGTGGAGCGCGCCAAGATTCTCCGCGAGGGCGCGGTCGGCGACGCGGTCCGCGAGTGGCTCGCCGCAAACGCCTGAGTCTCAGTCGCCCGACGACAGCAGCGAGCGCAGCGTCCGCGTCTTCGCGCCGCACTCCTCGCGGTACTCGCAGGCGCCGCACTTCGCGTCGTCGTGGAGCCGCGGCGGCGGGCCGTCGAGGGCGCGGGCGGCGCGGAGCGCGCGCCGGTAGGCGGCCTTCCGGCGGGTCGTCAGCGACAGCTCGCGCACGACGCCGTGGCGGGCGTACTCGACGTACGCGCGCTCGACCGACTGTTCGTCCCGCCACGCGAGCGCCTTCGCGGCGGCGACCGCGCGCACCGACTGGGGTTCCCACACCCCCGCTTCGGGTGGGCTCCCCGGGGTGACTATCGACACTGCCAGCGGCCCCGTGTGGACTTTCCCCACGATGCCGTGTGCGTCCTTCCCGCGGACGTACGCGGCGGTCTCCGCGGGGTCGGCGACGCGGCCGTGGCGGTCGAGGCTGGCGCGGAGGTTCGACCGGAACTCGGGGGGTTCGACCGCGAGGTCGTAGGTCGCCAGCGCGGCGTCGGCGGCGACTGCGAGCGCGTCGTACTGGGCGGCGAGGTCGCTGGCGGTCTCGTATTCCGGCGGCGGGTCGCGGTCCTCCTGTCGGGCGTAGTACAGTTGGCGCGGGCAGTACGCGGCGCGAGCGAGGTCGGCGAACGAGACGAGCTCGGACACGCAACGGGGTGGTCCCGTCCCCGCAGTTGAACGTTCGCTACCGGGCGAGCCACCAGTCCTCGACGGTCTCGGCGACGCCGAGGAGGTGGGCCTGCCCGAACGCGCCGACGACGAGCGCGCCCAGCGAGTTGTACATGAAGTCCTTGACGGTGTCTTCGAGGCCGTGCTGGGCGAGCGGCATCGTCAGCCCGGTCTGCTGAGAGACGACGTCGAGGGCGAACTCGAACAGCTCCCAGACGACGCCGAACGCCAACACGACGACGAAGAGGTAGACGAACGCGATTCGGGACGGGATGGTGATGTCGTCGTGGTGGATGTCGACGGCGCGCGCGACCGTGTACCCCGCGCCCGCGACCAGCGACGCGGACAGCGCGTGCGTGACGTGGTCCCACCACGGGATGTGGACGTACAGCCCCGACGAGCCGAGCACGTGGAGGAAGACGGCGGCGGTGAGCCACAGCGCCAGCCACGGGTCCAGCGGGAGGTCGTAGCGGCGCTCCACGAGCGCGGGCACGAACGTGATGAGCAGCGTAATCGCGCCGTTGACGACGGCCTTGGAGTTGCCGCGGACGAACCCGTAGACGACGAGCCCGGCGAGCACGACCTGCATGACGCGCGTGATGGCACGCTGGGTGGCCCCGGACGGCCGCGGGAGCCGCGTCATAGCCGCACCACCCGGGCGAGCGCGCGGCGCAGCCAGCGGTCGCGGCGCCGGAAGTACGCGTCGAAGAGCACGCCCGCGGCGATTCCGGCGAGCGTGACGTAGACGAACTCGGTCATCAGCGCCTCGTTCGTCGAGAGGTACTCGGTGCCGAGGTACTGGTCGAGGTTCCAGCGGACGACCGCCCACGCGGCCGCCGAGGCGAGCGTCGTCATCACCACGAGCACGACGGCGAACCAGTGCGTGACCTCCATCGCGGTGAACAGGTGGAGTTCGACGATGACGATGAGCGCCACCGACGCGAGCGCGAAGTACACCGCGAACGTCCCGACGGTGCCGCCGAACAGCCCGCCGACGAGAATCGGGAGCAGCGCGAGCACGAGCAGTTCCCACGGCAGCATCACGCGCCACTCGCGGTAGGCGGCGGGCGGCACGAGCACGATGACGGCGACGGCGGCGACGAACACGATCCACTGGAGGTCGGGGTCGAGGAGGCTCTCGACGAACACGCCAGCGAGCACGGCGACCAGCAGCCACGCCAGCACGGCGTTCGTCCAATTGTCCCGGAACAGCCGTTCGAGCACGTCCTCGGCGTACTCAACGCCGGGGGTCTGGTCTGAGGGGGCGCCGTCGCTCATTCGTACTCGGTGACGGGTGAGCCCGGCATAAAAGCGCCGGCACGGGGTTCAGATGTCGATGTCGGTCTCTTGGCCTTCCGTGGCGCCTTCGAGGCCGTCCTCGTGGACGGAGCTGGTGAGGCGCTCGGAGAGCTCGCGGTCTTGGAGCGCGTTCTCGAACTCCGCCCGGTAGCGGTCGTTGAGGCGGCGGCGCTCCTCGCGGGCGTCGACGACGCGCTGGTAGCGCTGGACGGTCTCCTCGTCGACGCCGAGGTCGTCGGCGAGCGCGGCGGCGTCGTCGGCGTCGCGCACGCGGTCGAGGGGGGCGTCGGTGTCGGACTCGCGGAGCAGGTGGAGGTCGAGGCGGGCGTCGGCGACGGTGGCCTCGTCGACGCCGAGGTCGTCCGCGATTTCGCTGTCGCTGGCCTCGTCGTAGAAGCGCTCGACGAGCGTCGTGAGCTCGTCCACGGACAGCGACGTCTCGAAGTCGAGGTCCTCGTGCATCTCCGCGACGGTCTCGCGGAGCCGGGCCTCGACGTCCGCCTCGGAGGCCAGCGACCCGTGGGTCTCCTCCTGAGATTCGGTGACGGTGTCGCCGCCGGCAACGTCGACGAAGATGTCCCGGAGCTCCTCGGTCTTCTCGTCCATGTAATAGTGACACCCTAGCGGAGCGCGTCGCTATATGTCTGTTGGCTTACTACGCGAGCCCCGTAAACCAGAGAATTAAAACGGGTTGACGAGAGTCGTCGGGCCGTGAGCGTCGAATCCGATTCCGTCGACCTCGTCGGCGAGCGCGTCGCCGAGCGCGTCGCCCGCGCGGCCGTCTTCGCCGCGCTCGCCGGCGCGTTCGCGTACGTATCGTTCCCCAACCCCGTCTCCCCGGCGCCCGTCACGCTGCAGGTGCTGGGCGTGTTCCTCGCGGGCATCTACCTCGGTCCCGTCTGGGGCGGCGTCTCGCTGGCGCTGTACGTCGTCGCGGGCGCCGTCGGCGCGCCCGTCTACGCCGGCGGCGGCGCCGGGCTCGGCGACCTGCTCGGCCCCTACGGCGGCTACCTCTGGGCGTACCCCGTCGCCGCCGCGCTCGTCGGCCTGCTCGCGCACGGCACCGACGGCATCAGCGCGCCCCGCGACATCCCGGTCCCGCGGCTCGTCGTCGCGATGCTCGCGGGCACCGTCGTCGTCTACGCCGGCGGTACGCTGGGCTACGCAATCGTCCAGAACGTCGGCCTCTACCGGGCCTTCCTCGTCGCCGCGGTCGCGTTCGTCCCCGCGGAGGCGTTCAAGATAGCCGCCGCGGTCGGCATCACGCGCACCGAGGACCTCGGCGCCGCCTGATGCTCGCCGTCGACGACCTCACGCACCGCTACGGCGACACCACCGCCCTCGACGGCGTCACCCTCTCCGTCGCTGACGGCGAGTGCGTGCTGCTGGCGGGCGCGAACGGCTGCGGGAAGACCACGCTCGTCCGCCAGCTCAACGGCCTGCTCGAACCCGACAGCGGCGAGGTCCGCGTGAACGGCACGCCAGTCCACGACGACCTCGTGGCCGCGCGCACGAGCGTCGGGATGGTCTTTCAGGACCCCCGGGACGGCTTCGTCGGCGCGACCGTCGGCGCGGACGTCGCGTTCGGCCCGGAGAACCTCGGCCTCCCCCGCGAGGAAATCGACGCGCGCGTCACCGACGCCCTCGGTGCCGTCGAACTCGGGGGCCGCCGCGACGAGCGCATCGACGAGCTCTCCGGCGGCGAGCAGGCCCGCGTCGCCATCGCGGGCGCGCTCGCCATGGACCCCGACCACCTCGTGCTCGACGAGCCGTTCACGGGACTGGACTGGCCCGCTCGCCAGTCAGTCCTCGACCGCCTGCGCGACCTCCACGAGTCCGGCACCAGCCTCGTCGTCGTCACCCACGACCTCCGCGACCTCTGGGGGTTCGCCGACCGCGTGGTCGCGCTCGCCGACGGCGACATCGCCGTCGACGGCCCGCCGGCGGCTGTCCGCGACCGCCTCCCCGACCTCGGAGTGCGCCAGCCGTGACGCTCGCGTACCGTCCCGGCGACGGCGTCCTCCACGGGCTCGACCCGCGCGCGAAGCTCGCGTTGCAGGCCGCGTTCGCCGCGGTTGCGTTCGCGCACACCACGCCCCGCGGCCTCGCCCTGCTGACGCCGCTGGCGGTGCTCGCGCCGTACCTCGCCGACGCTTCGCCGCTGGCGGCGCTGGGGGAGTTCCGCGTCGCGCTCCCGTTCCTTCTCGCCGGCCCCGTCGTGGCGGCGCTCGCGCCCGGCCCGCCGTGGGTTCGCCCGGCCGCGGCCGTGTCCGCCGCGCTGGCGTCCTACCGCGTCGTCCTCGTGTTGCTCGTCGCCGCGGCGTACGTCTACAGCACGCCCACGCGGGACTCCCGGGCCGCGGTGCGGTGGCTGCTCCCCGGCCGCATCGGGCAGGCGACCGGCGTCGGCGTCGCGCTCGTCTTCCGTTTCCTCCCCGTGCTCCAGTCGGACTTGGCGGGCCGCCGGGACGCGGTGAACGCCCGCCTCGGGAGCCAGCGTTCGCTCCGCGAGCGCATCCGACTGATTGCTGTCGGCGGCCTCGCTCGCGCGCTCGACCGCGCCCAGCGGCTGTCGGTCGCGCTCCGCGCCCGCTGTTTCGCGTGGAATCCTACGCCGCCCCCGCTGGCCTACTCCGGACGGGACTGGCTGGCGACCGGCGTGGCCGTCGTACTGGCGGCCGCCGCGCTCGCCTGAGAAGAAACCGCTAGCGAGTGGTCTTCCGGTTGCCAACCTTTATGCGAGTCGTGCCCACGGTTTGAGGTATGTCTTCGTTCGTGCTGGCGCAAGCCGGGGCCGAGACGCGGCCCACGTTCTGGCGCATCGGCCACGTCGGCGAGGCGCTGTTCTACTACCTCGCCGCGGTCGCCGTCGCCATCTTCCTGTTCGGCGTCTACCGGCGGTTCGCGGCGTACGCCCGCGGCGCCGACGACCCGATAGACCGCCTCAGCGACCTCCCGGGACGCGCGCTCACCGCCGCGAAACTGGTCGCCTCCAACGAGAAGCAGTTCGACCGCGACCTCTACGCGGGCGTGATGCACACGTTCGTCCTCTGGGGGTTCCTGACGCTTCTGATTGCGACCACCATCCTCGGCATCGACATGGACTTCTGGACGCTCGTGCTCGGCCAGCCCTCCTTCTTCGTCGGCGACTTCTATCTCGCGTACTCGCTGGTCGCGGACGCGATGGGGCTGCTGTTCGTCGTCGGCGTCGGCATGGCCATCTACCGCCGGTACTGGGTGCGCCACGGCCGCCTCTGGGGGAAACACACCAGCGCCGAGGACGACCTCTTCGTGTGGACGCTGTTCCTGCTCGGCGTCGGCGGCTACGTCACCGAGGGCGTCCGCATCCTCGGCACGAGCGCCACCCGAAACGTCTCCTTCGAGACCGTCTCGTTCGTCGGCTGGTTCGTCAAGGACGTGCTACAGGTGGCGGGCGTGACGGCGGACGCCGCGGCCGCCGCCTACCCCGTGGTGTGGTGGAGCCACGCGCTGCTGGCGCTCGCGTTCGTCGCCAGCGTTCCGTACGCGAAGCCGTTCCACATGCTCTCCAGCTACGCGAACCTCGTCGCCCGGGACGAGGACGCCGGCCGCCGGCTCCCGCGCGTGCCGGAGGACGCCAGCCCCGAGGAAATCGGCCCCTCCGAGATTGAGGACTTCACGTGGAAGCAGCTGCTCGACCACGACGCCTGCACGAAGTGCGGGCGCTGCTCGTCGGCGTGCCCCGCGAAGGCCGCCGGCCGCCCGCTCGACCCCCGGGACGTGATTCTGGACCTGAAGTCCTACCGCGAGGGGCTGGAAGCCGGCGACCGCGAGGAGGTCGACATCGTCGCGGACGGTGGCACCTCCGTCGTGGACGCCCAGACGATGGAGTCCTGCATGAGCTGTATGGCGTGCATGGACGCCTGCCCCGTCGACATCGAGCACGTCACGCAGTTCACGGAGATGAACCGCCGGCTCACCGAGTCCGGGCAGATGAACAAGAACGTCGAGGAGGCCGTGATGAACGTCTTCCAGAAGGGCAACACGTTCGGTGACCCCGACCGCAAGCGCCCCGACTGGACCGACGACCTCGACTTCGAGGTGCCCGACGCCCGCGAGCAGTCCGTCGAGTACCTCTGGTACGTCGGCGACTACCCCAGCTACGACGAGCGCAACCAACACGTCGCGCGCTCGCTCGCGAAGGTCTTCGAGGCCGCGGACGTGGACTACGGCATCCTCTACGAGGACGAGCAGAACGACGGCAACGACATCCGCCGCGTCGGCGAGGAGGGTCTCTACGAGATGGTCGCCGAGGAGAACATCGAGGCCTTCCAGAACTGCGACTACGACAAAATCGTCTGCACGGACCCGCACTCGTACAACACCTTCTCGAACGAGTACGAGCAGTTCGGCTTCGAGGACGGCGACTCGGTCTACCACTACACGCAGGTCGTCGAGGGCCTCGTGAACGACGGCGCGCTCGGCCTCACGGGCACCGAACTCGACGACACCGTCACCTACCACGACCCCTGCCACCTCGGGCGGTACAACGGCGAGTTCGAGGCGCCCCGCGAGGTCGTGCGCGCCACCGGCGTCACGCTCGACGAGATGCCCCGGAACCGCGCCGATTCGTTCTGCTGCGGGGGCGGCGGCGGCGGCCTCTGGATGGACTTCGAGGAGGAGACCAAGCCCAGCGAGGAGCGCATCCGGGAAGCCCTCGAAGACACGGACGCCGGCCCGGACGTGGACCGCTTCGTCGTCGCGTGCCCGATGTGCATGACGATGTACGAGGACGGCCGGAAGACCGGCGGCTACGAGGACGACATCGAAATCACGGACGTCACCGAACTGCTCGTCGAAGCCATCGAAGCGAAAAACAGGGCGAGCGGCGCGGGCGCTACGTCAGCGGCCGCGGACTAACAGCGTCACCGAGCGCAGCGAGGTGACGTTATCGTGAGCGGCGGAGCCGCGAGCGGCGCGGCCGACTGACGGGCCGCGTCACTCGCCGAGCCACTCCTCGTCGAGCAGCCCGTACGAGTACGCGTCGACGTACTCGCCGTCGAGGACGGCGTCGTCGCGGCGCCGGCCCTCGCGCTCGAACCCGAGCTTTTCGAGGGCCTTCCACGACGGCTCGTTGGGCACGAGCACGCGTGCGTCGACCTTGTGGAAGCCGCACTCGCCGAACGCGTAGTCGAGGAACAGCTCCGTCCCCTCCGTGACGTAGCCGTTCCCTTGGTGCTCGGGCGCGACCCAGTACATGAGGTTGCCGCGCTCGCCGGGCGAACTCACCCAGCCGAACGCCACGACACCGACCGGCTCCGGCTCGCCGTCCTCCCCTTCCGTACAAATCAGGAAATGGTAGTCCTCGTCTTCGAGCATCTCCTCGACGTCCTCGATGGTCTTGATGGTGGTGTCCGTCAGCGGCACGCGCACCTCGGGGTGGTTGCGGCCGTACTGGATGAACTCGTAGTCCTCCTCCTCGATGGGGTGGAGCGAAACCGTCTCGCCTGTCGCGAACGCTGGTCCGGGCATGTGCGAGGGTGACGCCCGCGAGCGGTTATAGGTTCGCTGAAACGCAGTTCACCACTCGGTGAGCGCGAACGCGAGAACGCGCGGTTTTTGGCGCCGGTTCCGCGAACTCTTTTGGCTCGCGGCCCCGAGTCCCGGCTATGAACTTGACGCACCGACCGCGGCGGCTGCGGCGGGACGGCGTGCGCGGGCTGGTGTCGGAGACAACCCTCGAACCGACGGACTTCGTGGCGCCGGTGTTCGTTGACGCGACGACCGACGAGCGCGCGCCCATCGAGTCGATGCCCGGCCACGAGCGCGTGCCCGTCGACGAGGCGGTGGCGCGCGTCGAGGAAGTGCTCGAAACGGGCGTGGAGGCGGTCATCGTCTTCGGCATCCCGGAGTCGAAGGACGAGCGCGGGACGCGCGCGTACGCCGACGACGGCGTGGTGCAGGAGGCCGTCCGGCGCATCACGAGCGAGACGGACGCGTACGCCATCACGGACGTCTGCCTCTGCGAGTACACGAGCCACGGCCACTGCGGCGTGCTCGAAGACCACGCCGACGACGACCCCGACCTTACCGTGAAGAACGACGAGACGCTCGAACTGCTCGCCAAAACTGCCGTCTCGCACGCGGAGGCGGGCGCGGAGATGATTGCGCCGTCGTCGATGACCGACGGGATGGTCGCGGCTATCCGGGAGGCGCTGGACGACGCGGGTTTCGAGGACGTGCCCGTCATGAGCTACGCGGCGAAGTACGAGTCGGCGTTCTACGGGCCGTTCCGGGACGCCGCTGACGGCGCGCCAGCGTTCGGGGACCGCCGGCACTACCAGATGGACCCCGCGAACCGCCGCGAGGCCGGCCGCGAGGTCGCGCTGGACGTCGAGCAGGGCGCGGACGTGCTGATGGTCAAGCCCGCGCTCCCGTACCTCGACGTGGTGGCGGACGTGCGCCGCGAGTTCGACCGCCCCGTCGCCGCGTACAACGTCTCCGGCGAGTACGCGATGCTGCACGCCGCCGCCGACCGCGGCTGGCTGGACCTCGACGCGGTCGCCCGCGAGAGTCTGCTGTCCATCAAGCGCGCCGGCGCGGACCTCATCATCACGTACTTCGCGGAGCGCGTCGCAAACTCGCTCTCCGCGGGCAGTCGGACGTAGTTCGACGACTTCGCTGAGAGCGTCGCCGAGACGCTGCCCCGCCGGGTCTGGTTCTGCGACCGCGCGGCTCGCGGTCTCCCGTCGCTCGACCGCGCGCCCGCCACACCCGCCGCGGACAGCAATTTTCGCGTGAACGCGCGTCCAGTCCTGAAGGGTGAACGTCCAGCAAAGTGGGCGAATTACGTCCTTATATCGACTAAGTGTGCTTGTAATTCGGACGCCCATCCACCACTGTCCTTAGTAATTATGTGTTTGTCAAGCAAAGGTTTACATGGGTTCGGGTCGTGGCAATGAACTGTAGATGCGCGAAACGAACGCCGCGGTTCGGACGCAGGAAGTGGGCGTGCGGTCATCCATACCACCTGTGTCGACCGCTCCGGACGCGGGAGCCGCTCGCGGAATCTCGGACTGTGTGCTCGGAGCCTGTGCTCGGCGGCTCCCCCCGGCGGACGTGCTCCACTCCGGCGGCCGGACCGACGGCAACCGTTCGTGCATCCCCACGGAGGTGATTGGGTAAGTGCGACCACCGACCCCCTGTCAGTGACCACAACGAACTGTGCTCACCGTGTGTACGCCGGCCCCACCGTTGTCGGACTGTGCTCAATCCGGCCGGCACCTTCCGCGGTCGCGGTTGCGACTCGTTCTGTGTGACTCCCGCTCGGTAGCGGCGCCGAACGCGTAACCCGCCAGCTATTTTCACCGACCCCCCTAACCACGTCGTATGAACCGCGAGACGTCACGCGACCTCTACGACCGCGCGCTCGACGTGCTCGTCGGCGGCGTGAACTCCTCGGTGCGGGCCGCCCCGCAGCCGTACCCGACGTTCGTCCGGAAGGGCGACGGGGGCCATGTCGTCGACGCCGACGGGAACCGCTACGTGGACTGGGTGATGGGACTGGGCCCGCTGCTGCTCGGCCACGACCTCCCCGAGCCCGTGCAGGCGGCCGTCCAGCGCCGGACCAGCGAGGGCCCGATGTACGGGATGCCGACTGAACTGGAAGTCGAGCACGCGGAGTTCGTCGCGCGCCACGTCCCCAGCGTCGAGATGCTGCGGTTCGTCAACTCCGGCACCGAAGCCACCACGTCGGCGGTCCGGCTCGCCCGCGGCTACACGGGCCGCGACAAGATTGTCGTGATGCAGTCGGGCTACCACGGCGCCCAAGAGTCCACGCTCGTGGAGGGCGACCGCGAGGAGCGCGGGCCGTCGAGCGCGGGCATCCCCGCGTCGTTCGCCGAGCACACGATTCCCGTCCCGTTCAACGACGCCGACGCCGCCACCGAGGTGTTCGAGGAGCACGGCGACGACATCGCCGCGGTGCTCGTCGAGCCGATGCTCGCCAACAAAGGCATCGTCGAGCCCGTCGACGGCTACCACGAGACGCTGCGCGACCTCACCCGCGACCACGGCGCGTTGCTCGTCTGGGACGAGGTCATCACGGGGTTCCGGGTCGGCGGCCTCGGCTGCGCGCAGTCGAAGTACGGCGTCACGCCCGACCTCACGACGTTCGGGAAAATCATCGGCGGTGGCTTCCCCGTCGGCGCCATCGGCGGCCGCACCGAAATCATGGAGGAGTTTACGCCCGTCGGGGACGTGTTCCAAGCCGGCACGTTCTCCGGCCACCCCGTGACGATGGCGGCGGGGCTGGAGACGCTGACGTACGCCGCCGAGAACGACGTCTACGAGCACGTGAACGCGCTCGGCCGGCAGCTCCGCGAGGGGCTCGAAGAGATCGTCGCCGACCGAGCGCCGTCGTACAGCGTCGTCGGCACGGATAGCCTGTTCAAGGTGCTGTTCACCCGGGACGGCGACGGCCGCCCGGAGAACGGCGCGGAGGTCGGGCGCGGCGCGGTCGAGCGCTGGAACCGCGTGTTCCGCCCGCAGGTCCTCGACGACGGCGTGTTGCTCTCCCAGAATCAGTTCGAGTCCCAGTTCGTCGCCTACGGCCACACCGAGGAGGACGTCGAGCGCACGCTCGAAGCCTACCGGAACGCCCTCTAAGCTTTTCCCGGCCGGCCGCGAACACCCGCGCATGGCAGAGACGCCCTCCACTGACGCTCCTGACGCCGCCGAGCCAACCGACCCCGCGCCCGACTCCCGGTGGTGGTACTGGGTCGCCGCCCTCCCCGCCTACTACGTCGTCGGCACCGTCGTCGGCTTCATCGTCGGCGTCGCCGTGTTCCTGCTCGCGCTCACCGGCGCCGCCACGATGGAGCCCGCGATGGGCGCGCCGATGGGCGTTGGCTTCGGGTTCGCCGGCGTCTTCGTGCTCGCCGTCCTGCTCGCGGGCGTCGGTCTCCTGTTGTCGGTCGTGTTCCCGCTCGCCGTCTACTACGACGCGACCGCCGTCGCCGAGGCCCCCGGCTCGTGGGACCCCGACCCCGCGCTGTACGGCCTCCTCGCGCTCGCGGGACTGGTCGCCCAGCCGCTGCAGGTGCCGCTGGCGGTCTACTACCTCTACAAGCGCCACGGCGCCGTGGGCGTCCCGTGAGCTACAAACGCCGTGACGCCTAACGCACGGGCATGAGTGAACTCCGCGCGGACTCGCGGTGGTGGTACTGGGTGGTCGCCGTCCCGCTGGTCACCGCCTTCTGGGTGGTGTGTTCGGTGTGGACGTACGCCGTCGTCCAGCTCGTCCCCGAGGCCGTCGTCGCGGACGCCGGCGACGTGCTCTCGCTGCCCGCCCTCGCGCTCGGCGTCCCCGCGTTCGTGGCGTTCCTCGTCCTCCCGCTCGCGCTGTGGATGGACGGCCACGCGGTCGACGCCGCGGGCAGCGACTGGCCCGCCGAGGGCTTCCCCGCCCCCGGCCTCGCGGTGCTCGCGGACGCGTTCGTCGTCGGCGGCAGCGTGTTGCTGTTCCTCGGTAGCACCGCGGGCGCGCTCGGCGTCGTCGTCGGCGCGGCGCTCGGGTCGTGGGTGGCGGTCCGCTACCTCCGCGAGCGCCGCGAGCACGTCGCCATGCCCGGGTCGTTCCGGGAGTGGCGCGAAGAACTGCGCGCGGGCGAGCGGAGGGAGCCCGCGGACCGTACGAGCGGAGAGCGATAGCGGCCCGCGATAGGGAGCGGCGAACGAAGTGAGCCGTGAGCGAAGCGACCCGCGAGTCGCGCGGGCGACCGCAGAGAGTCCGCGGAACAAGCGAGCGGTGGAACCGCGGGTCGCGCGAGCGACGCCGTGTGCTGACCCGCCGCCACAGCCCCGCGGACAGCGCCCGGAACGCAGGGGGTTTCAACCCAGCGCGCGGAGAGAGACGTATGACCGACGCGATACGCCTCGCCACCCGCGGGTCGGAGCTGGCGCTCCGGCAAGCCGGCGAGGTCAAGGCCGAACTCGAAGACCGCCGCCACGACGTCGAACTCGTGGAGGTCGAGACGACCGGCGACCGCGTGGACGACGCCCTGATTCAGGACCTCGGGAAGACGGGCGCGTTCGTGCGCTCGCTCGACCGGCAGGTCTTGGATGGCGACGTGGACGCCGCCGTCCACTCGATGAAGGACGTGCCGACCGACGTGCCCGACGACCTCGTGGTGGCGGCGGTGCCGCGCCGCGAGAACCCCGCGGACGCGCTCGTCACGCCGAACGGCACGAGCCTGGAGAACCTCCCGGCGGGCAGCGTCGTCGGCACCGCGAGCCTGCGACGGGGCGCGCAAGTGCTCGCGCACCGCCCGGACCTCGAAGTCGAGCCGATTCGCGGCAACGTCGACACGCGCGTGGAGAAACTGCTCGCGCCCGCCCTGCAGGACGAACACGAGCGCCGCACGGAGGCCGAGAAGAAGCGCATGAGCGAGGACGCCCGCCAGCAGGGGCGCGGCGACTACGAGGCCAGCGAGACCATCGAGGAGGGCGTCGACAACCTCGACGACGGCGAGCAAGCTGACGCCGAGCAGTCAGACGAAGCCGAGAGCGAGAACGACAACCGACAGAACGCGGAGTTCGACGAGACCGTCGAGGAGTGGTTCGAGTCGCTGTCGCCGCTCGAACAGTCCGCGCTCGAACGCGAGGTCGACACCGAGTACGACGCGGTCCTGCTCGCGCAGGTCGGCCTCGAACGCACGGGGCTCACCCACCACGTCCACGACGAGGAACTCCCGACGCACACGCACGTGCCGGCGCCGGGGCAGGGCGCGCTCGCGGTGACGGCGCGCGAGGACAGCGACGTGGCGGACGCGCTCCGGGACGCCCTCGACCACGTGCGCTCGCGCGTGGAGACGACCGCCGAGCGCGTCGTCCTCGAAGAGGTCGGCGGCGGCTGCATCGCGCCCGTCGGCATCTACGCGCTCGTGCAGGGCGACGTGGTGCGCACGGACGTGCAGGTGTTTAGCCGGGACGGCACCGACCAAGTCGGGGAGACGCGCGAACTCGACATTGAGAACTACGCCGCAGAGGCCCGCGAGCTCGCCGCTGACCTCCGCAAGCGCGGCGCGACGGACCTCATCGAGGAGGCAAAGCGGGAATGACCGGAACCGTCTACCTCGTCGGGAGCGGCCCGGGCGACCCCGAGCTGTTGACCGTGAAGGCCGCGCGCCTGCTGGAGGATGCGGACGTGGTGCTCCACGACAAGCTCCCCGGCCCCGCGATTCTCTCCGAGATTCCCGAGACGAAACGCGAGGACGTGGGCAAGCGCGCCGGCGGCGAGCGCACGCCCCAGTCGGACATCAACGCCCGCATGGTCGAACTCGCGAAGGAGGGCAAGGACGTGGTCCGGCTGAAGGGCGGCGACCCGTTCGTGTTCGGGCGCGGCGGCGAGGAGATGGTGTACCTCGCGGAGCGCGACGTGCCCTTCGAGGTCGTGCCCGGCATCTCGTCGGCGGTCGCCGCGCCCGCCGCCGCGGACATCCCCGTCACGCACCGCGACCACGCCTCCTCCGTCTCGTTCGTCACGGGCCACGAGGACCCCACGAAAGAGGAGTCCGCGGTGGACTGGCAGGCGCTGGCGGCCACCGGCGGCACCATCGTCGTGCTGATGGGCGTCGGGAAGCTCCCCGACTACACGAGAGCGCTCCGCGAGGCCGGCATGGACTCCGAGACGCCGGTCGCGCTCATCGAGAAGGGGACGCGGCCCGGCCAGCAGGTCGCCACCGGCACCCTCGACACCATCGTCGAGGCCCGCGACGAGGTCGGCATCGAGCCGCCCGCCGTCACCGTCATCGGCGGCGTCGCGGGCGTGCGGGAGGAGACGAAATGACGGCGCCGAAAGTCGCGGTGTTCCGCCCCGACGACGACCGCCTCGACGACGCAGCGGAACTCCTCGAATCGCTGGACGCCGAGCCGGTGGCGGACCCGATGCTCGCCGTCGAGCCGACCGGCGAAACGCCGAGAGAGGACGCCGATTACGTGATTCTCACGAGCAAGACCGGCGTCGAACTCGCCGCGGACGCGGGCTGGACGCCCGGCGACGCGACGCTGTGCGCCATCGGCGAGGCGACCGCCGACGCCTGCCGCGCGGCGGGCTGGGCGGTCGACCTCGTGCCAGAGGAGTACACGAGCAGCGGGCTGGTCGCCGCGCTCGACGGCGCGGTCGAGGGCGCGTGTGTGGAGGTCGCGCGTTCGGACCACGGGTCCGCGGTGCTCACCGACGGCCTCGACGACGCCGGCGCGTACGTTCACGAGACGGTGCTCTACGAACTCGTCGTCCCCGACGCGGCCGGCCAGTCGGTCGCCCTCGCCGCGGACGGCGACCTCGACGCCGCGCTGTTCTCCTCCTCGCTGACCGTCGAGCACTGGCTCGACGAGGCCGAGGCCCGCGGTGTCCGCGAGGCCGCGCTCGCCGGCCTGAACGACGCCGTCGTCGGCTGTATCGGCCCGCCGACGCGCGAAACCGCCGAGTCCCGCGGCGTGCGCGTGGACGTGGTGCCCGACGACGCGGACTTCGAGCAGTTGGCGCGCGCGGTCCGCGACGAACTGTAGTCAGGTCCGCGCTTCCAGCAGCGCGCCCACTTGCAGGAGGCCGACAGTGATGCCCAGCAGTTCCGCGTACAGCACGGTCGCCGTCGCTCCCTCGGCGACGAGCCGGACCGTGGCGAACGCGGCCGCCGCGAGCCCGAGACTCGCCGCGGCGAGCCAGCGGTCCCGCCCGGCTAGTCCCTCGTAGGTCAGCGACCGCGTCTCCGGGTAGCCGGCGTTCGTCCACGCGACGACGCCCCAGACGAGCCCGGTGAGCGCCGCGAGTTCCAGCGAGACGGCCGTTCCCGCGAGCGCCGTCACGGCGACGGTAGCGACGCACCCGGCGACCCACGAAAGCGAACGCATGGCTGTCCCGTCGCCCGGCGGCGGCTTGAACGTTCGGCTGCGAGTCCACCCGGGGAGCGCGCGAGCCGGTAGTTTATACCCGACGCCGCGCTACCTGCTCGTGATGGACGCTCCGGTCCCGGAACTCCGAGCGCGCGCCGACGCCTGCGCGGACGCCCTGCGCGACGCCGACTCGGTGCTGCTCGCGTCGCACATCGACGCCGACGGCCTGACGAGCGCGGGCATCGCCACGACGGCGCTCGAACGCGCCGGCATCCCCCACGACGTGGTCTTCTCGAAGCAGCTCGACGACGAGGAAATCGCGGGCATCGCCGCCCACGACCACGACACGGTGCTGTTCACGGACTTCGGGAGCGGCCAACTCGACGCGATTACCGAGCACGAGGCGGCGGACGATTTCACGCCGATAATCGCGGACCACCACCAGCCCGCCGACGCGGACACCCGATTCCACCTCAACCCCCTCTTGGAGGGCGTCGACGGCGGCAAGGAACTGTCCGGCGCGGGCGCGGCGTACGTGCTCGCGCGAGCCCTGCTCGGCGCGGACGCGACGGACCTCGCGGCGCTCGCGGTCGTCGGCGCGGTCGGCGACCGCCAGACCGTCGACGGCGAACTCGTCGGCGCGAACACCCAAATCGCCGCGGAGGGCGTGGAGGCGGGCGTGCTCGACACCGCGAAGGACCTCGCGCTATACGGCACGCAGACTCGCCCGCTCCCGAAACTGCTGGAGTACGCCAGCGAGGTGTACGTCCCCGGCATCACGAACGACGAACAGGGCGCGATTCGGTTCCTCGACGGCCTCGACGTGGACCTCCACGACGGCGGCGACTGGCGCACGTGGGCGGACCTCGCCCACGACGAGCGCCAGACGGTCGTCAGCGCGCTCGTCCAGCGCGCCGTCCGCAACGGCGTCTCCGGCGACGAGGTGACGAAGCTCGTCGGCACGACGTACACGCTGGCCGACGAGGAGCCCGGCACGGAACTCCGGGACGCCAGCGAGTTCTCCACGCTGCTGAACGCGACGGCGCGCTACGAGCGCGCGGACGTCGGGCTCGCTGTCTGTCTCGGCGAGCGCGGCGAGCCCTTAGAGGCCGCCCGGAAACTCCTCCGGGAGCACCGCCGGAACCTCTCGGAGGGGCTGTCGTGGGTGGAACGCGAGGGCGTCACCGTCGAGGACGACCTCCAGTGGTTCCACGCCGAGGACCGCATCCGCGAGACCATCGTCGGCATCGTCGCGGGGATGGCGCTCGGTAGCGACGCCACGAAGAGCGACCGCCCTATCGTCGGTTTCGGCTACAAGAACGACGAGGAGACGAAAGTCTCCGCGCGCGGCACGTCCCGGCTCGTCGACCGCGGCCTCGACCTCTCGGCGGTGATGAGCGAAGCCTCGCAGGCGGTCGGCGGCGACGGCGGCGGCCACACGGTCGCCGCGGGCGCGACTGTCCCCCGCGGCCGCGAACAGGAGTTCCTCGACGAAGTCAGCGACGTGCTCGCCGAACAGCTCTGAGTTCCTTCGTCTCGTCGATTCTCACGGCGAGGGACGGCGCCGCGGAATTCCCAGCACTTCGACGCTCTGCCTGTCGTCTTCTCAGTATCGCTACGTCAGGTGTAGTGACGCCACACCGCCAGTGAGTGCGCCGTCAGTGGGCCGCCACGAACCAATTTGGTATCGTAGTATGGGATTTATGGAAGCGCTTGGCGGGGCTGTGGCGCCACGAGTGGCGTCGAGAGCGCTCTCTGCACGGACGCGAGCGCGCCGGTAGTGGTGTGGCGAAGTCTACGGGCGACTGCGCTGCCGGGCGGCCCGGGCCACGGCAGTCTGTGGAGCCAGTCAGAATCGGAGTGCCACGTCAGCCGCGGCCTGCTGCGAGGCGGGTCGAGTCGCGGACTGCTTTCTCCGGACGGAGCCAGCGGTACTGCCGGATGTTCGGTTCGGGTATAGGAGACGGCGGTTCCGCGGGGCACGGAGCTCGACTTCGACAGGGAGTGGAGATTGGGGGCTACTCGCGCACACGCGCACGTATGTGTCGGTTCAAGTCGAACTCCGGGCGTTCCGGTCGTTCTGCAGCCTCGACGTCCGCTAGCGTCCCAGATACAGTGCAAGCCCCACCGAGCCAGTCCATTAAACTCTATTCTACGATACGAAATTGCTGGCTTGCGCTCTGGAGCCACGTTTGTCTTGTTTGCGTCGCTGCCCGGATAGACTGGTCGGCGCCATTCGGCCTCGCTGCGAGTGTCGTTTGTCGCCCGGCGTTAGCGGGACGCGAACTCCGTTTCAGTCGAGCACAGCCCGGTCGACGAGTTCGTACGCCCGCTCACGAACCGCGTTCAGGTCGGCGTCGTCGGTCGTCGTCCGGCGGAGGAGCCCCCCGAGCAACAGGGTGTAGAGCTCGTCCGCCGTCCGCTCGGGGTCGGTCTCCCGAATCCGGCCCTGTTCGATGCCGTCTTCGATCGCCCGCGTGAAGACGTCTCGAAACGCGCGGTCGATGGTGCTGATTCGGTCCCGGTACGCCGCCTCGTGAATCGCCTGCACTCGAATCTCCATGAACGTCCGGAGCGGGTCTCCCGGGCCGGTCTCGGTGTCCTCCGGTACCGTCGACACGTCCTCCGATACTCGACCGAGCACCATGCGGTCGATCATCGCGTGGAGCCGGTCGACCGGGTCCGATATCTGGACCTGTTCGATTCGGTCTCCCATCCTGTCGAGGACGCGTTCGTAAAACGAGAGCATGAGGTCGTCCTTGTCCTCGAAGTGGTGGTAGACGGTCGCCTTGCTCAGGCCGGCGACGTCGGCGACCAGTTGAATCGATACGCTCCCGTACCCCTCGTTTTTCGTAATCTCGTACACCGCCTGCAGTATCTTCTCGCGGCCGTTCTGCGGGTCGTCCGCGAAAAGCTCCCCGAACTCCATGTGACCGAACGTTCGGTTGGCCTCCATTTCAGCGTACCGCCCGACCGGACTCGGCAGCCGAGCCCGCGACTGCCGGAGCCGAGGAAAACGTTAACTACCAACCGAACGTTCGTTCGGCCATGGGCGTCTCACCTCGAACAGACAGGGAACCGGGCGTCGGTGCCACCTCGGGCTCCAGAGCGAGACGACGGTCTCGGCCCGGGACGGCCCGCCGAACACAGCACGTCGCCCACTTCGGCTGCACTCGGCGTTCCCGATGGACGGGCGGGATATCGTACCCCGCCTGCCGCCCCGCCGCGGATTCGTCGGCAGTGTCGTCACCGGTGGTCGGCGCATGAGTCGAGCAAGCCGGCGCAAATCTCTCGCTGTGGGGGCCGCCGTCGCCGTCGCGGGGTGCTTCCTGCTCTTGGCGGCGGACGCGAGCGGCTTGCCGACGGGCTTGTGGACCACAGCGGGGGTCGTCGCGGCGGCAGTCGCGCTCGCCTCGCTCCCCCCGCTGCTCGCGGAAGTGGTGGCGCCCGTCCGCGACCTGACGCCGGGCGAGCGTTCGCGCCTCAACCTGCCCCCGGGCGAACCGGTGAAGGTGGTGGCGGCCGACGGGCTCGCCAACGCGTTCGCCGCTGGCGTGCTCCCCGGGGCTCGCGTCGTGTTCGTGACGACGGGGCTGCTCCGAAATCTCACGACAGCGGAGGTGCGGGCCATCGTTGCTCACGAGCGCGGCCACCACCGCCGCCACCACGTCGCGCTCCGACTCGGCTCGGTGGCGCTGTTCGTCGCGGCGTGGCTCGCTGCGACAGCGACGGGCGTCCCCGGCGGCTTCAGCGCGGGCGTGCTCGCGCTCGGTCCCGTGGTCCTCTTGGTCTGCCGGCTTGGGCGCTGGACCGAGTACGACGCCGACGCGTACGCTGCCCGGCGGGTCGACGGGGCGACGCTCGCCAGCGCGCTCGACCGCGTCCACGCCGACGCCCGGCCGTCGACGGCGCGCGGGCGGCTGGCGGCGCTCGTCTCGATGCACCCTCCGGTCGACCGCCGGCTAGCGAGGCTCTCCGGCGAGCAGGCCGGCGCGGCGGGCGCGACCCGGGCCGACGGCGGTCGCGCTTCGCTCACGGCGCGCGTCGCGGGTCTCGCCGGCGGCGTGCTGACCGCGTGCGCTCGAAGCCCGAGCGGGCCGCGGTTGACGGACGGGCGCTTTCCGTTGGAGGACGCCATCGACGCGATGGTCCGCGCGTCACAGAAGGTCGAGACGGCGCTCACCCGTTGGCGCGGCACGGTGGTCTACGAGACGACGACGGCCCAGCAGTCGCTTCGCGTCGTCGACCGCGGGCGCGTCCGGTGGCTCTTCCTCGACGGTGACGCCCACAGCGCCATCGACCTCGACGACCCGCGCAAGCACGTCTCCGCGTACACGCGGTACTTCCACCTGCCGTTCCTGTTCCGCGAGGACATCGAGAACGTGTTGTTCGTCGGCGGCGGCGGGTTCGTCGGTCCGAACCGCTTCCTCGCGGAGTACGACGTCGATGTCGACGTCATCGAACAGGACCCCGCTGTCGTCGACGCGGCCGAGCGGTTCTTCGCCGTCGAACCGTCCGACAGGCTGTCCGTGTACGTCGAGGACGGCCGGCAGTTCCTGCGGGAGACCGACCGCACGTACGACCTGATCGTCCTCGACGCCTTCGAGGCGGGCAGACCGCCGTCCCGGCTCACCACGGTCGAATTCATGCAGTTGGCCCGCGACCGCCTGTCGGCCGACGGCGTGCTGTTCGCCAACCTCGTCGCCACCCCGAGCGGCCCGCTCTCGGGGTTCTACCGCGCCGAGTGCGAGACGATGGCTCGCGTGTTCCCCCACGTGTACAGCTTCCCGACCACCGTCAGCGTCCTCCCGCAGAACGTGGAGGTCGTCGCCACGAAAGGCGACGAACTGGTCGGGCCGACCGCGCTCCGGCGACGGAACGAGCGCGGCGACGCCGGTCTCGACCTCTCCTCGGAACTGGACACGTATCGACACGTCTCCGCGACCGACAGCGGACGAGTCCTCCGAGACGACGACCCGCCCGCAGACCGGTCGTGAATTCCCGGTCGCTCGAACGCTACCGGGGTCGTGCTGTCGCCCGGCTGGTACGCACGCCGAGCCACCGGCGCTCGACGCGACCAACGAGGCGGTCGTCCGCGGCTACCGACGCGCACTTCAATCCGTCGCGGCAAACGGGAGCCAATGAGCGACCTGACGCCCGAGGAGTTCGAGGAGCAGAAGTACGTCGACTACTTCCCGAAGCTCCAGACCGCGTACAAGAGCGCTTTCGAGACGATGAACGAGTCCTTCGACTCCGACTTGGTCCACGGCATCGACCAGACGATTCTCGCCGAGAGCGAGCCCCACTACGAGGGCGACGGCGAGTTCACGGTCGAACTCCCCGACGACCCCCTCAGCAAGCTCGACGGCGTCGTCGCCACCGACGAGAAGACCCAGCACGTCCTCGACCGCTACCTCGAAGAGCTCCGCGGCGAGTTGCGCTCGCAGTTCGGCGTCGGCGACGCGTAGCCACCGGAGCGAACATCTTGCACCACAGGAGCTAAGCCACGCGAGTACCTACGGGTTCTCATGAGCACCGAGAGTCAGAGCGGCGACGACTTGGAGGAGCGCGTCAACAACTTCCTCCGCCGGAACTTCCCCCAGATTCAGATGCACGGCGGCACGGCCGCCATCCAGAACATCGACCGCGAGGCGGGCGTCGTCGACCTCCAGCTCGGCGGCGCGTGTTCGGGCTGCGGCATCTCCCCGATGACGATTCAGGCCATCAAGTCCCGGATGACCAAGGAGATTCCCGAAATCGACGCCGTCAACGCCGACACCGGCATGGGCGGCGGCCACGACAGCGGCATGAGTCCGTCGTTCCCCGGCGAGGACGCCGACGGCGAGGACGCCGAGGAAGACGAAGGCCCGCAGGCCCCCTTCTAACGCCCGACTTTCTCCCGTTTTTCGCGCCGCCCAGCGGCGCTACTCTCGAAATGCTGGGCGTTAGTCCTCGGTCCAGTAGTAGAGCGCTTCCTTCTCGACGCCGCAGTTCGGGCACGCCTCGGGGAACGATTCTTGGAGGTCGCCGAGCTCCCCGCACTCCGAGCACCGCCACATGAGCTCCGCCTCGCCGAACTCGTGGCCCGCGCGCTCGTGCTCGATGGAGAGCGCGTCGACGCCGTCGCGGGTCGTCACGAAGAAGCCGTCCTCGTCGAAGCCCCGAATCGTCCCGAGTTCCTCGCCGTCCTCGTCGTAGACGGCCGTCCCGAGGCCGATACTGGGTGTTTCGTCACTCATGGATGGTCGTTCTCCGGGAGCACTGATAAAAACGATTGCCGCCCGAGCGCGTCTGTCGGGACTGCTCGCGCCGGCCGGAGCGGCCGCGCGGTCAGGGCCGACTGGGGTTGCAGTCGCTGCGGTCCTGCTCGTCGGTCACCGTGGCGGTGACGGTCGCGTCGAAGCCGTTGCCGCCGACCTCGACGGTGACTTCGCTCGCATCGAACTGCAGCGGATACTTCTCGACATTGCCGACCTGTATCACCGCGTTCGACCCCTCAGGCTCGATGAACTGCCCGCCGCCCGCGATTCGTTTGACCCGAATCGGCGACGAGTATTGGTTCGTCACCGTGACGTACATCTCCGCGTTCCCGGCACTCTTGCCCTTCCCATTTCCGTTCCCCGTAGTGTTCTCGTTCCCGTGCGTCGGCGCGCACGCAGTCACGCCGACGTACGCCTGACTGCTGTTGACGACGTTCACGGAGACGCTGCGCTCGGCGGTGACGCTGCTGAACCCGAGCGTGCCGGTGGCGAGCGCGCTCACGGCGACGACCGCGAGCACGACGGCGACGACCCGTGAACGGTTCATCACTCCCGAAGCTCCGGTGGCTGGTCACTCTCCCCGATGCGCTGGCTGCGCGCGTAGTACGTGTGGACGACCGCCGAGACGGCGAACATCGCGGTGACGGCGACCCCCCACGCGAGGTCCGGCAGGACTGTGAACGGCCACGCGCCCGCCCAGACCGCCGCCATCAGCGACGCCGCGACCCCGGAGAGCCCGAGGTAGTAGACGCTCCACGGAATCTCGTGGCCCTGCACGACGTCCATGTAGACCTCCACGTCGTCCAGCGACTCCGTGGGTTCGACGGTGCCGCGGTTCTTGTCGAAGTCCACGACGCCGGCGTCGTCCATCATCGGGAAGTGCGACTGCTGGAGCGCGGTGTAGACGCGCTTGCGCTCCTCGTAGGACACCTGCTCGACGTCGACGCCGTACTCCCACGCGGCGACCTGCTCGGCGACGTCCCCGAGCTCGACGGAGCTGTCCTCGTCTTCGAGCGCGTGGACGGCGTAGCGCCGCCGTCGGTTCGCCAGTACGTCGAACAGCTCGTCCTCGGTCGGCGACTCGCTCGTCGGTTCGTCCCCCAGTTCTCCCCCCGTGTCGGCGGGCTCCCCCACCCCCCGATGCTGTGGCGCGGATGACACGACGAGCGGAGCTATTCCACTACGCCATCATAAGTGTTGGCGATAATTAACGTATCAATTTCTGACGAGAAGAAGTCCGGGAAACACCAGATATGCGACCTCGAACGCCAATGAGTGCAATTTACGGCGATTAGTTCTCGAATAGAAATCTGATACGAACCGATATTCGGCCGCTCAGGGCGCGGTTGACGCTCGCTCAGACCGCGGTTGTCGCGGTTCCGCCGGCGGTCAGGCTCGGGCAGACGCTCCCGCCGCATCAGGCAGACCAGCGCTGAATCCGCTCAGTCGTGTCAATACTACTTACCAATGGGGTGACGGGGCAAGTGAGCGCTCTCGTGGACCGCGGTGGTCGCGGAGCGCAGGAGAACCCAACAATGCAACGTCGCAAGTTCATCGCAGGACTCGGATCGCTTGCTGCCGCCGGGGCAGCTGGAATCGGTACGGGCGCGTTCACTAGCGTGAGCGCGAGTCGTGACGTGACAATCAATACCGTCGGCGACGCGTCAGCGTTCCTGAAAATTGAACCTGAGGACACCCCGAACGCCCAAGAGTACGTGTTCACTGAGGGAGACGGTACGATTGCGCTTGACTTCACGAACACGACGAAGGCGGAATCCAATCAGACCCTAGGTAGTGGTCTCAACAAGGACGCTAAGACGATCTTCGACAACCTCCTAAAATTCACCAATCAGGGTACCCAAGAGATCCTTGTTGGTGTCGAGAACGAGGGGGACGCTGCTTCCGGTTCGGGTCACCCAGGATCGTTCTACGCCGAAAACTCGCAAGGGGACACCAGCGACAATAGTTCGTTCGACGTGGACGACTGGTCCGAGGATGCTATGACTATCGGCGTTGGGGAGACTATAACGAACGTCGGCTACAGTATTAGTGATCCCGAGGACTTCACGAATACGTCGTTTACCGTGACATTCCGAGCCGAACGCTCCGGCCGTAACCAGGACTAACACTCTCGAAAAATGAGACGGCGCAGATTCCTCGCGAGCGTTGGCGGGCTCGCCGCAGCCGGGAGCGTTGCTCTCGGGAGCGGTGCGTTCACCAGCGTTGAAGCCGAGCGAAGTGTCTCTCTTGCTGTCGCCAAGGACTACCGGGCATTTCTCCGGATGGAGCCGATTGGTGACGATGGGATTGACGGTGAGAATACCGGTCGTTCTTCGGTCAACGGACACGAGATCAAGTTCGATATCCCGGGAGACGAGACTGGTGAAAACCAGAATGCCCAAGGCATGGGTCTGGACTCCGTATACGAGTTCCACGACCTAGTCACAGTCGTCAATCAAGGCACACAGCCGGTCAAACTATACAGCACCTACGGCGGCAGCAAACTCGCTGACCTCGCACTCGTTACGGACGACGGCGTCCTCAGGGCCGACCCACCCAAAATCGATGTGGGTGGCAGAATTGATGTCGGCCTCTTCGTCGACACTCACGGCTCTGACGTAGGTGAGTTCGTTGAGACGTTAACCATCGTCGCCGAGCGCGTCGGCGGGAATCAGGACTGACCGGCCTAACCGGTCGCCCACGTTGGTCAGCTTTCGGCGGTTCGACTCCGCCGGTGGGGCTTCCCGAGGGGAACACATGAAACGACGCAAGCTACTAGCGAGTGTGGGGTCGCTCACGGCTGCGGGTGCCGTGGGCGTAAGCACCGGCGCGTTCACCAGTGTGGAGGCCGAGCGCGCGTTCTCCGTGGCTGTGGCTGACGACGCGTCCGCGCTCCTTCGGCTGGTCGCCGTGCCGGGGAGCGCGAACAGCGAGTACGTCGACGTCGAGGACGGCCAACTGACGGCGGCGCTCTCCGGGGGGAACGACAGCCTCCTCGGGGACGGGGTGAACGCCGGCGCGGTGACGACTGTCGACGACTTGTTCCGCATCGAGAATCAGGGAACCCAGACCGCGTACGTGTGGCTGCTGGAGGACGGCGGCCGGAACGGGAGCAAGCGCCACGCGTTCTACGCCGGGTCGTGGCACGAGGACGCGACGGCAGTCAGCATTGCGGACTTCAACGGCGACCTCGACGCACTGAAGGGAGACGGTAGACAGCGCCAGCCACCCCACGACGCCGGGGTCACCACCGCCGCGGTCGAACTGGGCGTCGGGAGCCACGTTGATGTCGGGCTGGTCGTCGATGCGGCCAAGGGGAGCGCGGGTAGTCGCATTCTCAAGGACGGACAAGGACCGGTCGTTACCGCGACTGCGGAGCGGTCGTCGCTGGCAAACGTCCTCACCCCGGTGTACGTCCCCCACAGCTCGTCGTCGTAGCGTGCTCCCCTGACTCGGCGCGGAATGCGGTACGGCGCCGGGGCAGACCTCCTCTGAGGCTGTTCAAGCGACCCAATACTACCCTTCGGGCGCGGCAATGGCGAGTAACTGACCGAGCGTGACCGTAGTGGAGTTGATTGCATCGTGACGAGACTCCGGCGCGTCGTCGCACTCGCTGCCGCGCTCGCGCTCGCGGGGACGCTGGCGTTCCCGTCGGTAGCCGCGCCGCTGTTCTCCGGGCCGACCGACGACCTCGCTAACGACGTCGAACTCGCGCCGAGCAGCGACTACGCGTTTCTCGAAGGTAGTGAGCTCGTCGTGGACCTGTCGGCGGCGAACCCGGACGCGGAGGGCGTCAACGGCGACGCCGTAACGACCATCGCGGACGTGTTCCGGGTGCGGTACAACGGGACGCGGTACGCCCACGTCTGGCTCACGCACGACTCCGAGGCAGTGACGTTCTACGCGGACGGCCAGCCAGTGCAGTCGGCGGCGGCGAACGTGACGCTGGCGCCCAACGAGTCCGTTGCGGTGGGGCTGCGCGTGGACACGACCGGCGGGACTGCCGACGGCCTGCTCGACGAGATTACGGTACACGCGCGGGCGGCCGACCCCGCGGACGTCGCCGCCACCGACGCCGACACCGAAGACGCGGACGCAGGGGACGGTTCGACCGTACAGACGCTGGCGCCGGACGCGACCTCGCGGCGGTTCACGGCACTCGGCACGAACGCGGGCGAGTCGGCCGCGTTCGACGCGTCCGAGCTGGGTCTGGACGGCGCGGCCGGCGCGCTCGTGCTCCACGAGGTCGAGGTCGCGAGCACCGGCGGGTCGGTCTCGGTCGGCGTCGAAGCGACGGGGACCGCGGGGTCGCGCTCGCGGGTCGAATCACTGGGCGCGGCGCCGCTGGGCGGGGTTCGGGTGACCGACCGGCTGGGCAGCGCGGGCCGCTCGACGCTGCGATTCAGCGCGCCCGCGGACTACTTTGCGGAGCGCAACGCCACGCTCGCGGACCTGAGCGTCTACCGCGACGACGGCGGGACGCTCTCGACGCTCGCGGTGTCGCGGGTCGGCGAGCGCGACGGCCGGCTGTTCTTCGAGGCGGAGACGCCCGGATTCTCGACGTTCGTGGTGGCACTCGACCGCGCACGCGTTCGGGTCACGGACGCGGCGCTCGCCCGCGCGACCGCGACGCCGGGCGAATCCGTCGACGTGACCGCGACCGTCTCGAACGCGGGCAACGTCGCAGGCGAGCGGACGGTCCCGGTGTCGGTCGGTGGGACCGTCGTCGCGGAGCGCAGCGTCGACGTCGCACCGGGGAATTCGGCGACGGTGACGGCGCAGGTCTCGCGCGACGCGCCCGGGCAGTACGCTGTCGAGGTGGGCGGCGTCGACGCCGGGACACTCGCCGTGGCAGCCGAGAACCAGAGCGACGACGCGGCGGTGGAGCAGGCACCGGCGGACGCACCAGCGCCCGACGACGAGCCGGTCCGGGAGCCCGCGGGCTTCGGACTGCGCGAACTGCTCGGACTGGTGGCGCTGCTGGGGGTCGTCGCGGCGGCGCTCGCGCTCGGGCGGAGGGCACCGTGGGGGTAATCGACCAGCGGTCGGCGCGGCGGCCAGCCTTTTGCCGGCCGCGCGTCCACCCCAATCTATGAGCGGGACGGAGCCGCAGTCCCTTCGCGCGGCCGTCCGCGGGGCCGTGCGGCTGCGGGACTGCCTCGCGCTAGCGGTCGTGCCCGCGGTCGCGCTGGCGGTGTTCGCGCTGCCGCCGGGGGCGCGGGAGTCGCTGGCGTTCGCGTACCGCGACCCGACGCTGGCGACGGCGTACACGGCGCACTTCGTCCACTTCGAGGTCGACCACCTCGCGGCGAACCTCCTCGGGTACGCGCTGCTCGTGGGGTTCGGCTACGTGTTGGCCGCGCTGGCGGGCTGTCGGCGGCTGTTCGGCGCCGCGGCCGCGACGTACGTGGTGGCGTTCCCGTTCGCGCTGTCGGGGTTGAACCTCGCGGTCCCCCGCGACGCGATTGGGTACGGGCTCTCCGGTGTGAACATGGCGTTTGCGGGCCTGCTCGGGCTCGTGCTGGTGGCGTACGCGGGCCGCCTCGACCCCCGGATTCGCGCGCGTCACGCACCCGCCGCGTTCTTCGCGGCGGTCGCGGTCGTCTCGCTGGTCGCGCTCCCCGTGGGACGCTTGGCGTTCGCGCTCGCGGGGGCAAGCGTGCTGCTCGCAGCCGCCTACGCGGCGGCCGCGCGAACGGCGTGGCGGTCGTCGGCGCCGCGGCCGGACCTCGGGCGCGGCTGGGTGGACGCGGGCGTGCTCGGCGCGGTCGCGTTCCTCGGCTACCCGTTCGTGGGCTTCCCCGCGCCGTCGCCGGTCGCGGGCGTCGTCGTCAACCGCTACGTCCACCTGCTCGGATTCTGTCTGGGCTTTCTCGTCCCGTACGTCGCCGTCCTCGCGGGTGCGTTCGACGCGCCGCCCGCTGACGCCGACCGAGGATTTTTGACTGATTGACACGTTGGGCCGGATGAATGTCCGTCCGCCGCGCGCTCACGGTCGGTGGGGAGGCGGTGGTCGTCCTCGTCGTCGTCGCCCTGCTGGTCGGACAGGTCATCGGTACGCCCGTCCTGCTGGGGTACGTCGAGACCGGGAGCATGGAGCCGACGCTGGAACCCGGCTACGGCTTCGTCGCGGTCCCGACGGCCGTCAACGACGACGTGGAAGTGGGCGACGTGGTCGTCTTCCGCGCCGAGGAGCTCCACGGCGGCGGCCTCACCACCCACCGCGTCGTCGAGGAGACCGAGCGCGGCTACATCACGCGCGGGGACGCCAACCCGTTCACCGACCAAGACGGCGGCGAACCGCCCGTGAAGGACGCCCAAGTCGTCGCCGAGGCCCTCCAAGTCGGCGGCTCGGTCGTCGTCGTCCCGAACCTCGGCACGCTCGTCACCGGTCTCCGGGGTGGGTTCGCGGACGTCCAGCGTCGGCTCGCGGCCACCATGGGGACGCGCGCGCTGCTGGGCACGCAGGGCCTCGCGTACCTCCTCTTGGGGCTGTCCGCGCTGCTGTACGTCTTCGACCTCCTGTTCGCCAGCGACGGCCGCCAGCGGGACCGCGACCGCGACCGGAGCCGCGAGCAGGGCGTCTCGCCGGGCGTCGTCGTCGCCGCGCTCGCCGCGGTGCTCGTGGTCGCGGCGACCGCCGCGATGGTGGTCCCCGCGGGCACCCAGCAGTTCGGCGTCGTGAGCGCGGAGTTCGCGTCCGAGAACCCAACCGTCATCGAGCAGGGGGAGGCCGCGACGCTGCCGTACACCGTCCCGAACGCCGGCCTCCTCCCGGTCGTTGCGTACGTCCAGCCGGCCAGCGAGGGGGTCTCGGTGACGCCCCGTCGCGTTCGCGTCCCCGGGCGCGGCGATGCGGCCGTCGATGTCACGCTGTCCGCGCCCGAGCAGACCGGCTACTACCGGCGGTTCGTCACCGAGCACCGCTACCTCGCCGTACTCCCGACCTCGGTGTTGGACTCGCTGTACCGCGTCCACCCGTGGCTCCCGATTCTCGTCATCGACGCCGCGCTCGCCGGCGGCATGGCGGTGCTCGGGCTCGTCGTCCTCGGGGGAAGACGCGTGCGGACGCGCGAGCGCGAGTCCCGTCACGACCGGTCGCTGTGGCGGCGCGCCCTCCGCTACCTGCGGTGACCCATCCGGTTGGCTCACCGACACCTCTATACAACCGGATTACACACGGGCAGCCATGGGGGAGGGGACGCGTCGGCTCAGGGTACGAGCGTTCGTATCGTCGTGGTTTCCCGTGCTCGTCGCGGCGCTCGCCGTGCTCGCGCTCGCGGGCGGCTGGGCGGCGTACACGGCCCACGCCGCGCCCGGAACCACCGAGGAGCGCTCCGAGCGCGCGCACTGGCGGGTGTCGGGGTCGTTCCAGCACGCCGCCGAGGTCACCAACGAGAACCCCGTGTTCGACGTCGGGACGACGCTCTCGAACCGCTCGACGTACTTCACGAGCGCGTCGCCCGTGCTTGACGGCCGGTACGCCCTGACGTACACGGGCCTCGACGCGCCCGACGCGACAATCGACCTTGACGCCGACCTCGTCGTGCGCGCGGCCAACGAGGAGGACGTCGTCTACTGGACCGACCGCACGCCCCTCGACGCCACCAGCGCCGACGTGCAGTCCGGGGAGGCCGCCAGCGTCGCGTTCTCGCTGAACGCGAGCCGGCTCGCGCAGCGCCAGTCCGAGATTCAGGCGTCGCTCGGTGAGGCCCCCGGCAGCGTCGAGGCGTTCGTCGCGGTGGACGCGACCGTCGAAGGGACCGCCGACGGCCAACCCGCGTCGCTGTCACTCACGCACAGCCTCCCGGTCACCGTCGGCGGCGACACGTACACGGTCGGACCGGCGCAGACCAGCAGCGAGCCCATGACGACGACCGAGACGGTGACCGTCACCAACGACTACGGGCCGCTGTGGTCGGTCGGCGGCCCGTTCCTGTTCGCCGGCGGCGTCGCCGGCCTCGCGGCGCTCGGCGTCGGCCGCCGCCGGGACGCGTTCGCGCTCTCGGACGCCGAGCGCGACCTGCTGGCGTTCCGCGACGAGCGCGCGGAGTTCGACGAGTGGGTCGTCCGCGCCAGCCTCCCCGACTCCCTCCGCGACCGGCCGCGCGCGACCGCCGAGTCCCTCGCGGACCTCGTTGACTTCGCCATCGACTCCAACACCGCGGTCGTCGAAGACCCCGACTCCGGGACGTGTTACGCCGTCACCGACGAGATGCTGGTCGCGTACGAGCCGCCCGCGCTCGCCCGCGAACCACAGCCCGACCCCACCGGCTTCTTCGACGGTCGGACCGAATTCGTCGATGCTGGCGAAGAGCACGACGGTTCCGCGGTCGCCAGCGACGGCTCCGCCGGTGGTGCCGACGACGCGACGAGCGACGCTAGTGGCTCGGGAGAAACGCCGGAAGAATCTGGCGACGATGACCGCGAGGAGACGCCGCGCCCGCAGGACTGACCGCCTGCGGCGGCGCTCGGCGGGCAGTCGGCCCCGCGTCGCTCACATGAAGTCCGCGATGCCGCTCTGCTTGTTCTTGTCGTTCTCGAAGATGGATTCGAGGCTCTGCTGGAGGACTTCCAGCCGCTGTTTCGTGTACTCGCGGCAGTCGTACTCCTCGGCGACCGTGATGGCGGTGTCCATGTACTTGTTTACGGAGCCCTCGTGGACGGTGAGGTTCACGCGCCCGCCGCACTCCCGGCAGTCCCCCGTGAGCGGCATCCGGCGGTACTTCTCCCCACAGTCCAGACACCGCGTCTCCTGCCGGCTGAACGCCCGCAGGTTCCCGATGAGGTCCGGGAGGAAGTGGTACTCGATGACGCGCTCGGCGACGTCCGTCTCGTCGACCGCGCGGAGCTTCCGCGCCAGCTCCAGTTGGGCGTCCATCTTGTCCATCATCGACCCGAGCGTCTTGTACGCCGACAGGCTCGGCCCGAGGTGGATGTCCGACGTGTCGTGGGTGTGCTCGAAGCCCGCGTACTCAGTGTCCGTGCCCAGACTCTCCTCGGCGATTTCCACGACGTCCTCGACCTCGCCCGGGTCGGCCATCTCCCGGGTCGCCTCGTAGAACTCCCGCGGGTACTGGCTGACCACGTCCATGTTGTGCGCCTCGTCGTCGATTTCGCTCGGGTCGATGCGCGAGGACATCACCAGCGGCGCGTCCATCCGACCGCCGCGCTGGTCCGGCAGGTAGGACTTCGAGAAGTTGATGAGTCCGTCCATCAGGAGCATCACGCAGTCCTCGTCACCGTCGCAATTTCGGCGTTTCGCGGCGTGAAAGTACGGGTGCGCGTATCCCACTGAAGCTGACGTGAATCCGATAACTCTGCCGACGACGGCGGCGGAGGTGTGGGGCGCCATCCCGAAGACGAGCTCGCCGACGAGGTCGTCGCGCTCCTCCAGCTCGTAGAAGGGGTCGAGGCCGTAGTATTGGGTGAGGAGGTCGTCGACGAAGTCCGCGGTCTGGAGCATGTGCTCGGCGGCGCCGTCCGAGAGCACGACATCCTGCACGCGGAGTTCGACGAGCTGGTCGTCGTGCTCCAAGGGGTCGCCGTGGATGTCCTCCTCGTAGCCGAGTTCGCGGAAGTGCTCGACGGTGACGTCGAGTTCGCTGGGTTTGACCGACGTGACCGGGAGGTCGGTCATGTCGTAGCGGACGGTGCCGTCCTTAAACGTGGAGACGTCGTGTTTCGCGCGGAGCACGCCCTTCTCCATCGGCTCGGGGACCTTCTCCGCGGAGGACAGCCCCTTGACGCCCTTGAGCTGGTCGAAGGCGTTCTCGCGCTCGCCGACGGCTTGGAGCGCGTCGCGGTACTCGGCGCCGACGTCGACGGTCTGGACGGCGACGTTGTCGAGTTCGCGCTCGCAGCGGGGGCACTCGACGCGCCCGGACTCGTCGGGCTCGGCGCTGATTTCGCAGCTCGGGCACTCGTAGTAGGGGTCGGTCCACTCGCCGCAGTCCTCGCAGCGCGGCTCGTACGTGTGGTCGCCGCAGTCGGGGCACTCGCGAACGCCCAACTGCACGTCGAGTTCGCCCGGGGTGTCGCTCATGTCCGGGGCGTGGCGGGCGGCTTCGCTGACGTCGCGCTGGCTACCGCCGGCCTCCCCGATGGGGAAGAGGGTGTGGACGGCCGGCGAGAGGTCGCGTGACTCGGACTTCTCGGGACGTCCCATTCGGTTCCCGATACGCGTGGGCGCGCGCTCCCGTACCTCGAACGGCGCGACCTCGTTGACGGCGGCGAGCGCGCTCGGCCACTCGCGGGCGTCCGCGGAGAGGTCGTCCCACTCGCGGGAGAGGGCTTCCGTTATGCCCAACGAGCGAGCGAGCGGCAGCCAGTCCGGAATCCGAATCTCGTCGTCGTCCTGCCGGTGCTCGACGAGCAGGGCTTCCAGCGGCCCGCGCACCGCGTCCTCGTTGTCGAGCACGAGGTCGCCGTCCTCGGTGTGGGCGTCCGCGACGGCGTCGGCGAGCGTCTCGAAGTCCGCGACCTCGATGTCGTGCCAGAGGTACGTGTACGCGGGGTGCAGCGGCGCGTCGTACTCGGTCGCCCACTCCAGCGCCTGCTCCGCGTCGGGAGCTTCGAGGTCCACGTACGGCGAGTCCCGCAGGGCCTGCACGTCAGCGCCCGCGGCCTCGAAGTCCTGCACCCACCACTCGGGCGCGTAGGAGGCGGGCGCGAGGTCGTGGTTGTTCTCGACGAACTCCCCGTAGTTCACGAGGTACTCGCCGACGTCCAAGATTTCGACGACGCCGTTCCGCACCTCTAAGGCTTCCTCGGGGTCGTCGATGCGGCGCACGTCGCCGTTCGCCAGCTTGACCGTGGGGCCCTCGATGGAGTCCACGGGCACGATGCCCGCCGCCTTCCCGGGGCGCTCGGTCTTGATTTGCGTGCCCGTGGCGAGGAAGTCGTCCACGAGGTGCATCGTCGCCGGGTGGATGCCCGCGGTGGCGAACCCGTGGTTGCGCGAGCGGCCGTACCGGAGTCGGAACCCACCTTCGTTGGAGGGGTGGCCGAACACCGGGCGGCCCGCGATGAGGTCGCGCAGGAACTTGTTCGACGGGTCCACGCGGGGCGGGCCCTCGGGCTCCTCGGTGGCGTCCTCGGCGTCAGCGGCGTCCTCGCTCGCGGCTTCCGCGCTGCCGTCGTCGCCGGCGTCGTCGCTCTCGCTGTCGTCCTCGCCAATCGTGCCGTCGATGAGGTCCTGCAGCCACGGCCACTCCACCTCGTCGAGGTTCCGCGTGTAGCGCTGAATCTTCGGGGCCTTGAGTGCGATGCCCTCCGCGAGCACGAGACACATCCCGCCGCGCGCGGAGTTCGTGGCGATGCGTTCGAGGTCGCGGAAGCCGTCGACCTCCTCGTCGCCGGTCGCCTCCCCGTCCAGCATCACGGGGCAGTGCTCGGTGATGAACTTCGTCTCCTTGTCCTTCGGCGAGTATTGGAGGCCGGTCTCGGAGTCGTAGAGGTCGACCTCCTCGGCGTATCGCTCGATTTCGTCGTCCCGGGGCTTGAACCGGTCGACGTCGAGGAGCGCGCGGGCGTAGTCCGCGACCAGCACCGACAGCGCCTGCGCGGTCCCGCCCGCCGAACGGATGGGGCCGGCGTAGTAGACGGCGACGTACTCGGTGCCGTCGTCGTTCTCGTTTACTTCGACGCGGTCGATGCCCTCGATGGGGGCCGCGACCACGCCCTCCGTGAGGAGCGCGACCGCGGTGCGGACAGCGCCCTCGACCTTCCCGGCCTTGGTCTCGTAGTCGCCGACCCGACCCTCCACGAAGTCCTCGACGAGTTCGAGCGCCGCCTCCTCGCGGGACATCTCGCCTTCGAGGTCGCGGACGCGCTCGGCGACCCCGTCGATGCCGAGGATGTTCTCGACGCGGTCGGCCATGTCCTTGGCGACCGGAATCTCGACCTCGGGCTTGGGGTCCTCGCCGCGGCGCTTCGCGCGCTCGGCGACGTCGAACGCCTCGTCGAGGCCGGCCTCCAAGGCCTCGAAGTAGGCCTCGTCTCTCGGCCGCATTACAGCCAGAGGTCGAGGTCGGTGGCGTCGTCGTGCTCGCGGACGAGTTCGGTGTCGAGCTCGCGGACGTACAGCTCGCCCGCGAACACGGTCGCACGGTCGAGGTGGCCGGCCAGCGCCTGCCCCGAGCGCCGGGACAGCGTCACGTGCGTGTGCGCGAACGGTTCGCCGTCCAGCTCGGAGAGGTTCCCGACGCAGGCGGCGACCTCCAGCGGCTCCTCGAAGCGCGCGGCCTTGTACTCGAAGTCGTCCTGGTCGTAGTACCAGAGTTCGGCGTCCTGCACCGCGCCCATGCCGACGAACCACGCGGCGTCGATGCCCTCGTCGGCGGCCAGCGACTCGATTTCCTCGCGCCAGTCGGCGCCGTGGTCGAGTCGCGCGACGAACTCGCGGCCGCCCGAGACTTCCCGTACGTTCATGGATGCACCCAACGGGTGCGCCAGCAAAAGTTCTACCGTCTGGCCGTGCGTCGAGAATCGAACGCCGCTACCGCCGGCCTATCGCCACGCCGAGAGCGCTGTCGCGTGGTCCGCCGTTACCGACATCCACGCCTCGTCGCAGGAGATGTCCGCGATGACGAGTCGGGACTCGGGGCCCTCGCCGTCGAGGGAGGCCATCACGTCGGTGCCGGACGCGTTCACCGGCTGCGCGGCGTCAGTCGTCATGACGTGTGATACAACGTGACACCCGATACTTAAGCCCGTCGAACTGACAGGAGCGCGCGAAATCCACCTCCGTCCGCCGCACCCGCATCCGGTTGTACGTACGTTGTGGGTTCCGATTCGATGGCCGTAACATCCACAGAAGCGGTAGGTTTATCAATATAGATTAGTAATCGGGGTTTGGATGACAGACACTGACAACCTCTCCCGCCGTCGGTTCCTGCAGGGAACCGGCGCCGCTGCGACTGCGGCCGCCCTGGCCGGGTGTACCGGTGGCAACGGCGACGGCGACAGCACGGACGAATCGGGCACGACGAGCGCCCCCAACGACGAGAACCGCTATCGCGGCCGGCAGGTCGGGACGGCGGACTCGATGGACCCCATCTACGCGACCGACACGACCTCCGGGTCCCACATCAACAACATCTTCGACGGCCTGACCAACTACGTCAACGGCACGGTCAACGTCGAGACCCTCCTCGCGACGGACTACACCGTCTCCGACGACGGCACCACCATCACCTTCCAGCTGAAGGAGGGCGCCACGTACAACAACGGCACCGAGGTCACCGCCTCCGACGTCGTCTACTCGTGGGAGCGCCTCGCGGCCTCCGAGAACTCCAACCGCGCCGGGTTCCTCCTCGACACGCTCGGCGTCGAGCACGAGACCGAGACCGACGAGGAAGGCAACGAGACGTACGTGCCCGAGAGCATCGCCGTCGAGGCGACCGGCGACTACGAGCTCGAGGTCACGCTCACGGAGCCGTTCTACGCCGCCCTCGAACTCATCGCGTACTCCTCGTTCGTCCCGATTCCGGAAGGCATCGTCGGCGACATCGACGGCTACGACGGCGAGATGGACTACGACGAGTTCGCCTCGTCGAACCCCGTCGGCGCGGGTCCGTACGTCCTCACCGAGTGGAGCGAAGCCACGTCCATCACGCTGGACGCCCGCGACGACTACCACGGCGACGAAATCCTCAACGAGGGCCTCGACTACACGGTGTTCACCGAGTCGAACGCCGCGTACACGTACGCCACCTCCAACGTCAACGCCGACAGCCCGTTCATCCCGTCGGCGCGCTACGACCCCGAGCTGCGGAACTTCGAGGGGACCGACGACCTCGGTCGCCAGTACGGCACCTACGGCCCCTTCGACCCGAACGACATGACCGCCCAGTACTACGAGGTCCCCACGCTCTCCTCGTACTACTACGCGTTCGACACGCAGAACGTGGAGAAGCCGGTGCGGCAGGCGGTCGCGTACGCGATGGACCAGCAGGCCATCAACGAGGACATCATCTCCACGCCCGGCAAGCCGGGGTACTTCTTCACGCCGCCCGCGCTGTTCCCCGGCGGTGCGGAGCGCTACAACGAGCTCAAGAGCGAGTACCCGTACGGGATGACCGCTCAGATTGACCAAGCGCGGCAGACCATGGAAGACGCCGGCTACGGGCCGGACAACCAGTACACGCTCTCCTTCGACATGCCGTCCAGCACGGCGTCCTCGTGGGGGGAGAACGCGTACTCGCTGCTGCGCGACAAGCTCCAGCAGGCCCACATCACCCTCGAATTCCGTACCGCCGACTGGAGCACGTTCCTCAACCGCGGTCGCAACGGCAACTTCGGGCTGTACTACCTCGGCTGGATCGCCGACTACCCCGGCGCGGACAACTTCCTCTCGCTCATCAACCCGCCGAACACGTTCTTCCAGGAGGGCGGGTCGTCGTACCTGCGCTGGTCCGAGGAGTCCGGCGACGCCGCCGGTCGCGCGAAGGACGCGTGGGAGACCGTCCAGAACAACCTCGGGCTCTCCGACGAGGCCGCCTCGGCCCGCGAAGAGGCGTACCTCGAACTGGAGCGCGCGAACTGGGAGGACGCGGCGCTGCTGCCGTTCCAGCACGGCATCGACCAGAGCTACACCTACGAGTGGATCGACACCCCGCGCTTCGGCGCGATGGGGCCGTCTCGGAAGAAGAGCCACCGCACCGAAATCGGCGACCGCGGCGACTACCAGTAACGACCACCCCGGCCCACTCGCTTTCGGGTCGGCTATCCACATTTTCGGACGGCAGAGCCGGTAACTCCGACGCGCGGAGTGACCAAAACGCAAGACCTAAACACGCAAATTCGTATAGAAAGATGCGAACGAGTCACACAACTCGTCGATTACGCCCATGAGCCGGTGGACATACTTCGCGAAGCGCCTCGTGCTCGCAATCCCCGTGATACTCTTCGGGACGTCGCTGACGTTCTTCATCATCTACGCGGGTCCCGTCGACCCCGCGTCGGCGATTCTCGGACAGAAAGCGACGCCAGAGCGCATCCGACAGGTGCACGAACAGCTCGGTCTCAACCAACCGCTGTGGGAGCAGTACGTGGACTTCATCGTCGACATGTTCACGTTCAAGCTCGGGAACTCGTGGGTCGTGCAGCCGAACACGCCCGCCTACGAGGTCATCATGAACTTCGCCCCCCGCACCATCCTGATGGGGGCGTGGGCCGTGCTGCTGCCGCTGTTTATCGGTATCCCGTTGGGGTTCTACGCCGGCCTCAACCCCAACACGCTCGGCGACTACTCCGCCTCGTTCGGCGGAATCGTCTGGCGCGCGATGCCGAACTTCTGGCTGGCGGTGATGCTGATGATGGTGCTGTCCCAATCCGAGAAGTTCCTCCTCGGGTTCGACTGGGAGAACTTCATCGTCTCCACGAACGTCGCGGGGGCGCCGGACATGAGCAACATCTGGAACTTCCACAACTTCCTGAAGGCCTCCAAGCTCATCCTCCCGGCGTCGCTGGTCTTGGGGTCGGCGTCGATGGGTAACGAGATGCGCATCGGGCGCACCGCGTTCCTCGAAGTGAAGAACTCCAACTACGTCGAGATGGCGCGCGCGAAGGGACTGCCCGGCCGCACCATCGTCTGGAAGCACATCTTCCGGAACGCGCTCATCCCGCTGATTCCCGTCATCACCGCCGAAGCCACCGTCCTCGTCGGTGGCTCCGTGCTCGTGGAGACGGTGTTCGGCATCAACGGCATCGGGTGGCTGTTCTTCAACGCGGTGATGAACGGCGACCTGCCGCTGTCCGGGGCGCTGATGTTCCTGTTCATCCTGCTGCTCGTGGGCTTGAACATCCTCCAGGACTTCCTGTACACGGTCGTCGACCCCCGTGTCGGGTTCGAGAGCGAGGGCTAACACATGCCGAGTGAAACCGACCAAGTAGACTCTACGCTCGTACAGCGAATCAGACAGAACCCGACGCCAGCCCTGCGCTGGGGAGTGGTGATGGCCGCCCTCGTCCTCGTCGAACTCGGCGCGCTCGCCGGGACCGTGATGTCGATTCCGTGGGACGTCCCCGTCAACGCCGTCGCCAACGCGGTTCCCGTGCTCGGCGACGTGTTCGCGTCCGTCGCGTCCGTGTTCGCGGCCGCCGGCGACGCCGTGGCGAACCTGCCGACGCTGCTCAGCCGCGAACTGATTCCGAACCGCGGCTACCACGTCCCCGGTGAGGGCTGGCAGAACACGTTCATGGGCCTCGAACCGAAGTACGCGTGGCTGCTGCGCGTCGTCCTCGTCTACGTGTACGCGTTCGTGTTCCTCTACTGGGCGTGGCGCGGCTACCTCGTGTTCCGCCGCCACTACCGGTACGCCGACTGGACGCCGACCGACGACATCGTCGACCGCTTCCGCGGCCACACGTGGGGCCAGTTCGGCCTCGTGCTGGTCGCCGTCTTCCTCGTGATGGCGGCGTTCGCGCCGACCGTCAGCCCGGTCACGCAGGAGACGAACATCATGCAGCCGTACGGCCACAACGTCACGTACTACGACGCCGAAGCCGGGGGCGTCCAGACGGTGACCGTCGGCACCGCGAACCTCAACTCGCAGTCCTCGGGCCAGCAGGGCAACGTCGGCCCGTGGACGTACGACAGCTACGACCGGTTCCACCCAGCGGGGACATTACCGTCCGGAAAGGACTTGTTCGTGTTCCTCGCGTACGGCGCGCGCATCTCCCTGTTCATCGGCATCATCGCCTCCGCCATCGCGGGCGGCATCGCGCTGGCGCTCGCGCTGTTGACGTCGTACTACAAGGGGCTGGCCGACATGACCGCGGTCGTGATGAGCGACGCGTTCTCCGCGATGCCGCGGCTGCTCGTGCTCATCATGCTCGTGTTCGTCCTCCGTGACACGTGGATTATGCAGATCTACAGCGGGGCGTTCCTGTTGGCGTTGCTGTTCGGCATATGGGGGTGGATGGGGCTGTGGCGCTCCATCCGCGGGCCCTCGCTGCAGATCGTCGAGAACGAGTGGATCACGGCCTCGGAGGGCTTCGGTGAGAAGCCCCGCCGCATCGTCTCGAAGCACGTCGCGCCGTTCGTGTTCAGCTACCTGCTCATCTACCTCTCGATGTCGCTGGGCGGGTACATCATCGGCGCCGCGGGGCTGTCGTTCCTCGGGCTCGGCGTCACCGCGCCGACCCCCGAGTGGGGGCGCGCCATCTCGATGGGGCAGGGCCTCATCACCACGCAGTCGTGGCACATCTCCATCATCCCCGGCGTCGCAATCACGCTGCTCGTGCTCGGGTTCAACGCGTTCGGCGACGGCGTCCGTGACGCCCTCGACCCGAAGGCCGGCGGCGACGGCGACGCGTCCGGCGAGGCCGCTGCCGCAGGGGGTGGTGCGTGATGAGCTCCCAGCGACAGGCCACCGACGACCGGACCGAACAGGAGCCGCTGCTGCAGGTCGACAACCTCCAGACGGCGTTCTTCACCGACAAGGAGACGATTCGCGCCGTCGACGGCGTGAGCTTCGACATCCGTCGCGGCGAGTCCGTCGGCGTCGTCGGCGAGTCCGGCTCCGGGAAGTCCGTCACCGCTCGCTCCATCATGGGACTGGTGGACAGCCCCGGCCGCATCGTCGGCGGCTCCATCAAGTACAAGGGCGAGGAGCTGACCGATAACTCCGAGAAGGAGTGGCAGAACGTCCGCGGCGGCGAGATCGCGATGGTCTTCCAGGACCCGCTCACGTCGCTGAACCCCGTCTACACTGTCGGCAACCAGATCAAGGAGTCGCTGCGGCTCCACCAAGGGCTGCGCGGGCAGGAGGCCACCGAGGAGGCCATCAACCTCCTCGAAGACGTCGGCATCCCGGACGCGCCGCGCCGCGTCGACGAGTACCCCCACGAGTTCTCCGGGGGGATGCGCCAGCGCGCCGTCATCGCGGTGGCGCTGGCCTGCGACCCCGACCTGCTCATCTGCGACGAGCCGACGACCGCGCTCGACGTGACGATTCAGGCCCAGATTCTGGACCTGCTGGAGGACCTGAAAGTCGAGCACGACCTCGGCATCATGTTCATCACGCACGACCTCGGCGTCATCGCCGAAATCACCGACCGCGTGAACGTGATGTACGCCGGGGAGATGGTCGAGTCGGCGCCCGTCGAGGAGCTGTTCGACAACCCGAAACACCCCTACACGGAGGGGATGCTGGAGAGCATCCCGGGGCGCAACGAGCGCGGCGAGGCGCTTCGCACCATCGAGGGCGAGGTGCCGACGCCGAACGAGCCGGCGACGTACTGCCGGTTCGCGCCGCGGTGCCCGAAGGCGTTCGACGACTGCGAGCAGGTCCACCCCGTGCAGGTGGACGTCGCGGACGGCGCGGCCGAGCACCGGGCGGCGTGCCTGCTGTACCCCGAGGACGCCTCGCAGAACGAAGCAGTGGAAGTCCATCGGTCACGTGAGGACCAGACCGAACGAGAGGTGAACGAATGACGGCGCTCTACGAGCAACGACGAGACGAACAGATGGGCGCGGCGACCGGCGAGACGCTCGTCGAGGTCCGCGACCTCCGGACGTACTACGGCGGCGGCGGCATGTTCGCGGGCGACCCGGTGAAGGCCGTCGACGGCGTGAGCTTCGAAATCGAGCGCGGGGAGACCCTCGGGCTGGTCGGCGAGTCCGGCTGCGGGAAGTCGACGCTCGGCCGGACGCTGATGCAACTGGAGACCGCCACCGGCGGCGAGGTCCGCTACGACGGCACCGATGTGACGACGCTGTCGGGGAGCGACCTCAAGAAGTGGCGCCAGAACGTCCAGATGGTCTTCCAGGACCCGGACTCCAGCCTCAACGACCGGATGACGGTCGGCGAAATCGTCATGGAGCCGCTGAACGTCCACGACTGGAAGACCCCGAAGGAGCGCCGCCAGCGCGTCCGCGAACTGCTGGAGACGGTCGGGCTCAGCGAGGAGCACTACTTCCGGTACCCGTTCCAGTTCTCCGGCGGCCAGCGCCAGCGCATCGGCATCGCGCGGGCGCTCGCGCTCGAACCGGACTTCCTCGTGCTCGACGAGCCGGTGTCCGCGCTGGACGTGAGCGTGCAGGCGAAGATTCTGAACCTCCTCGACGACCTCCAAGAGGAGTTCGGGCTCACCTACCTCATCATCGCCCACGACCTCTCGGTCGTCGAGCACATCTGCGACCGCGTGGCGGTGATGTACCTCGGGAACATCATGGAGCTGGGGCCGACCGAGCAGCTGTTCGACGACCCCGCGAACCCGTACACGAACGCGTTGCTGTCCGCGATTCCGGAGGCCGACCCGTCCACCGAGCAGGACCGGATGACGCTCCGCGGGACGCCGCCGAGCCCCCGGAACCCGCCCGCAGGCTGCGTGTTCAGCACGCGGTGCCCGATGAAGATTCGCCCCGAGAAGTACACGGACCTCGACGACGAGGTGTGGGAGGCCGTCGAGGTGTTCCGCGAAATCATCCGGGAGCGCGCCGGCATCACGAAGTCCACGACCGACCGCGTGAAGGAGCTGGTCGGGATGGGCGTCAACGGCCCGGACATCGAGGAGGTCGTCGACGACGTGTTCGGCGACCTCGACGTGCCCAGCGAGGTCAGCCAGCACGTCGACACGGCCGTCGAGTACGTCAACCACGACGACGTCGCAAGCGCCCGCGAGCACCTCCGCGGTGAGTTCGGGAGCGTCTGCGAGCAGGAGGTCCCCGAGAACCACGTGGTCGACGACACCGGGCGGTTCAGCCACTGCCACCGCCACGACGCGGAGTACGAGGACCCCAGCGAGTTCCTCGACTCCCACGGCTACACCCGCTAACCGATGGCTGGTGCTACGTCCGGCGTTCCGGACGCGCCGACCGACCCCGTCGGCCAACTGTTGGACGTAGCCGCGTACGGCATCTGGCTGACTGTTCTGTTCGCGGTCGTGTCGGCGGCGCTGTCGGTGCTCGTCGGCTGGCGGGCGGCGCCGGGCGCGAAGTACGGCCTGTTCGTGTTCGGCTGGCTGGCGTTCGGCTACGGCACGTTCCAGCTGTTGCCGTCGCGGCCGTGGAAGGACGACGGCGGCGACCTCCCGGGCCCGCTCTCGGTCACGGCCAACGAGGAGACGAAGTTCCAGTCGCTCGTCCAGCGGCTGCCGCCGGCGCGGTTCCGACAGGTTCCCCCGGTGCAGCGGTTCCCCACGGGGGTTCGCGTGTTCGTCGGGTCGCTGGTGATGCTCGCCACGTCGATTGCGATGGAGCAGCTGTTCGGAATCGGTCCGTAGCGTCCCTGAAACGCCGACTATCGCGGAACTTTCTTACGTGTGAGCACACAACACGCGCCCATGCCGAAGAAGCCCCTCCGCGACGACGACCTCCCCGAGGAGCAAGAGGAGCTACAGCAACGAGAGGAGCGACTGGAGAGCATGTCGGTCAACGCCGACGAGTACAAGCAGTCGTGGCAGGCGACCCTCGAAGACATGCACGCGCTCGCCGAGCAGCGCGCCGACGAGGGCTGGGACGTGCTCGAACTCGTCGCCGGCGACACCGCGCCGGTGGGCCGCGACACGAACGATGACGACGGCGAGTTCGGGCTGTCGTACGTCGTCGGCGCCGAGGACGCCGAGGCGTTCCGCGAGGCTTTCGAGGCGGGCGACTTCCCGGTGTACGACGTGTACCGGCAGACCCAGATGGGGCACGTGTTCATCGTCACGGAGCTGCGCGACCCCGACACCGAGCAGGTCATCTTCGTCGCGGGGGCGTACGTCCAGCGCGACGAGAAGATGTGCGCGTACACCGCCCGCGAAGAAGGGGTGATGTACACGCGCGTCCGCAAGCTCGACGGGACGACGCTGGGGGTGTTCCGCCACGAGGGCTACGAGAAGTTCTTCCCGCACGCCGACCGGATGCCCGACCTCGACGAGGGGTGGGCGTCGGACGCGTAGACGGGCGGACGCGGACGCGAGACGCGGAAAATCGGTGTCGTAGCCTACAAATGGGTGGGGAAAGTACGACGCCTACATGAACGTCGCTGACGCGATGACCCCCCGGGACGACGTGGTGACCGTCGAGCTTCCCGGGACGCGGGACGACATCCTCGAGTACATTCAGGAGCGGAAGTTCTCCTCGGTGCCCGTGGTGAAGCCGACGAGCGACGGCGAACAGTACCGGGGGCTGGTCTCCCGGGACGACCTCATCGAGCACCCCGAGGAGGACCAGCTGGCGATGCTGATGCGGGACGTGCCGACGACGACGACTTCGGCGACAATCCGCGAGGCCGCGGCGCTGATGCGACGCGAGGGAACGCGTCGCGTGCCCGTCGTCGAGGACGGCCGCCTCGAAGGCATCGTGACGCTCACTGACGTGGTGCGGGCCATCGCGGACGGCGAGGAGGACGGCGACACGCCGGTCGGCGACCTCGCCCGCGAGGACGTGAACACGACGTACGCGGAGACGCCGCTGACCGTCGCGGAGCGAGAGATTTCGTACGCGAACGTTCCCTACACGGTGGTGCTGGGCGACGACGCCGAGATGGCCGGAATGTTGACCGAGGTCGACATCATCGAGGTCGCGCGCGTCGTGGAGGGCGAGGCCGACACCGGCGACTCAATCGCGGACGACGACGACGACTGGAAGTGGGAGTCCATCAAGGCGGTCGGAGCGCGCTACCTGCCGACGCGGAACGTCGAGATTCCGGCCGCGCCGGCCCGCGAGTTCATGACCGGCGACGTGGTGACGGTGACCAAGCGCCGGACCGCCCGCGAGGTCGCGCAGACGATGCTCACCAACGACATCGAGCAGGTGCCGCTGGTGTCCGGCGACAGCCTCGTCGGCATCGTGCGGGACGTGGACCTGCTGGCGGGGTTGAGCGATGAGTGACCTCGACGAGCTCGCGCGCCGACGCGGCTTCTTCTTCCAAGCGAACGAGGCCTACGGCGGCGTCTCTGGGTTCTACACGTACGGCCCGGAGGGCGCGGCGCTGAAGCGCAACGTCGAGAACGCGTGGCGCGACCGCTTCGTCACCCGCGAGGGGAACATGGAGATCGACGCGCCGACGGTGACCCCGGAGCCGGTGTTCGAGGCGTCGGGCCACCTCGACGGCTTCGACGACATGCTCGTGGAGTGCGCGGACTGCGGGGAGAGCCACCGCGCCGACCACGTCGTCGAGGACAACACGGACATTGAGGACGCCGAGACCTACCCCACGGAGAAGGTCGAGGACATCATCGCCGAGCACGACCTCGTCTGTCCGACGTGTGGCGCGCCGCTGGCGGGCCAGTCCGTCGACGAGTTCAACCTGATGTTCGACACGACCATCGGGCCGGGCGACGGCCAGCCGGGCTACCTGCGCCCGGAGACCGCCCAAGGGATGTTCACCGAGTTCCCGCGCCTCAAGGAGTACGCGCGCAACCAACTGCCGTTCGGCGCGGCGCAAATCGGGACGGGCTACCGCAACGAGATCAGCCCGCGGAACGCGCTCGTGCGGACGCGGGAGTTCACGATGGCGGAGCTGGAGTTCTTCGTCGACCCCGAGGGTGAGGGGCCGGACCTCGACCGCGTCGCGGATGTGGAACTGCCGCTGTACTCGGCGGACGCCCAGCAGTCCGAGGGCGAACAGTACCGTCACCTGACGCCCCGGGAAGCGCTCGACGAGGGCGTCGTGGGCGACGAGTGGGTGGCGTACTTCCTTGCGCGCTCGAAGGCGTGGTTCGAGCGCGTCGGCGTGGACATGGAGCGGTTCCGGTTCCGCCAGCACCTCCCCGGCGAGCTCGCCCACTACGCCAGCGACTGCTGGGACGCGGAGGGCGAGGTCGGCGGCGACTGGATCGAACTGGAGGGCGTCGCCTCCCGCACCGACTACGACCTCTCGAAGCACAGCGAACACGCCGACGACTCGTTCACCGTCTTCAAGCAGTACGACGAGCCGAAGACCGTCGAGCGCGCGACCGTCGACCCCGACATGGCCTACCTCGGGCCCGAGTTCGGCGGCGACGCGGCCGCGGTCGCGGACGCCCTTGAAGCGCTGGCGGGCCGCGACCGCTCGGCGTTCGACGGCGACGAGGTCACCGTCGAAGTCGACGGCGACGAGTACACGGTGCCTACCGAGAAGACCGGCTTCGCCGTCGAGGAGGTCACCGAGTCCGGCCGCCACATCGTCCCGCACGTCGTCGAGCCGGCGTTCGGCGTCGGGCGCGCCGTCTACACGGTGCTGGCGCACAACTACCACGAGGACGAAGTCGAGGGCGAGCACCGGGACGTGCTCCGGCTCCCGCCGGAGGTGTCCCCGACGACCGTGGGCGTGTTCCCGCTGATGGACAAGGACGGCCTCGGCGAGCGCGCCCGCGACCTCGCCGCGGACCTCCGCGAGGCGGGGCTGTCGGTGACCTACGACGACTCCGGGAACATCGGGCGGCGCTACCGCCGCCAAGACGAGGTCGGGACGCCGTACTGCGTGACCGTCGACTACGACTCCTTGGAGGACGACACGGTGACGCTGCGGGACCGCGACACGACCGACCAAGTCCGGGTAGCCGTCGACGACCTCGCGGCCGTGCTCGACGACCTCCGGAACGGCGACCGGGCGTTCGCGGACCTGTAACGGTGAGCGAACTCGACCGCCGGCTCGTGCACGCCAGCGGCGCGCTCCTCCCCGGGGCGTTCCTCGCGGGCGTTCTCGCGTGGCCGGTGGTCGAGTGGCTGCTCGTCGCCGGGTCGGTGGTCGCGGCGGTGCTGGAAGTCCTGCGGCTGTCGGGGTACGTCTCGTGGCGGGTCTTCGACCGGCTCACCCGCGACTACGAGCAGGACAACCCCGCGGGGTACGCGCTGTACGTGTTCTCGTGGACGGCGACCGCGTGGCTGTTCGACCCGACGGTGGCGGTGCCGTCGATGCTGATGCTGGCGCTGGCCGACCCCGCCAGCGGCCTGCTCTCGCGGGACGGCCTCGGGATGAAACAGGGGTGGGTGCTGCTGGCGACGTTCGGCGTCTGCATGGCCATCGCCAGCCTGCTCGGCGTGCCGCCGGTGCCGGCGGTTGCGGGCGCGCTCGCCGCGACGGTCGCGGACGGCGCGACGCCCGTGGTCCGGGGGTACGTCATCGACGACAACGCCACGATACCGCTCGGCTCGGCGGCAGCGACGTGGCTCGTGTGGACGGTCGCGTGACGGTGGCGGCCGACTGCTCTGACTCCGAGTGACAGAAAGCCTATCAGCGCGAGCGCCCACCTTCGACGTAATGTCCGACGCGCAGGCCGCCCGCACGACCGACCCCTCCGGCCTCGTCGCCGACCTCGAAGCCGCCCGCGACGCCCGCGACGACGCCCGCGAGGCGGTCGCGGACGTCGGGAAGGCACGGCTCCGCGACCTCCGGGACGCCCTCGACGGCCTCGAACGCCTCTTCGACCAGTACGAGGCCGACGCCACCGGCACCGGCGACTTCAAGTCCTACATCGACTTCCAAGACGACCTCGTGGCGTTCGTCGAGGAACTGGACGACGACCTCCCCGAGCGCGACGCCTTCGAGTCCTTGCTCGACTTGTTCAAGAAGCGCCGCCTCTCCGAGAGCGACTTCGCGGAGGCCCGGGACCGGCTCGCTGACGCGCGAGCGCTCGCCGGCCGCCTCGACGACCTCGACGACGCCCGCGCGGCGTACGCCGACGCGCGGACCCGCGCGGAGGCCCGCGCCGACGAGTACGCCGAGGAAGTCGAACAGTTAGAGCGGCTCCAGCGGCTCGGGGACGCGGACCTCGACGCGCCCGTCGAGACGCTGCGCGACCCCATCGAGGCGTACGACGAGCGCGTCCGCGCGGCCTTCCAGTCGTTCCGAGAGTCCGCGCCCGCCCGCGACGTGCTCGGGTTCGTCGAGACGACGCAGTCGTACCCGCTCGTCGGCTTCGACCCCGTGCCCGAGGACCTCGCCGACTTCGTCGCCGAGCACGACGCCGGCGACGAGCCGCTCCCGCAGTTGTTGGAGTACGCCGACTACTCGCCGTCGAAGCTCGACCACTACGTCGCCGAGCCGCGGGCGCTGAAGCGCGCGGTCGGCGGCAATCGCACGTACCTCGACCGCCTCGACGCCGACCCGCTCACGGTCGGCTGGCCGCCAGCGCCGGCCGGCGACCTCCGGTACCGGCTCGACGAACTCGTGTCGGTCGTCGACCGGTTCGCCGGTGACGACGCGCTCGCGGCGCTGCACGAGGTCCGCCAGCGCGTCCGCGACGACGACTACCGGCGCCTCCGCACAGCCGCGGTCGCCGAGCACGAACTCACTGACGCCGAGAAACAGCGCATCGAGGCCGGCGTCGAGTCGGACCTCGAAGCCGCCCGCGAGGCCGAGCGGGAGCTCCGGGACGCCCTCGACCGGCTCTAGACGCCGGCTTTCGCGGCGCGGAGCGCGGCCGCGAACTCCTCGGCGAGCGTGCTCGCGCGCTCGGCGTCGGTGGCCTCCGCGTAGATGCGGACGACTGGCTCCGTGCCGGAGGGCCGCGCGAGCACCCACGCGTCCCCGTAGTCGAGGCGGTAGCCGTCGATGGTCGTCCGCTCGGCGTCGGCGTCCAGCGCCTGCTCCTCGGCCGTGCCGAGCAGCGCCTCGCGCTCGGCGTCGCCGTCGTAGCCGACGTTCACGCGGACGTTGTGGTAGTCGCCGTACGGCGCGACGACCTCGCTGGCGGTGGCGTCCGCGAGCAGTTCGAGGAAGCGAGCGCCCGTGTACGCGCCGTCCCGGGTCATCCGGTAGCCCGGGAAGATGACCCCGCCGTTGCCCTCGCCGGCGACCGGCACCGTCTCGCCCTCCGACTCCAGTTGGCGGATGCGGGTCATGATTTGGGTGCTCCCGATGGGCGTGAGTTCGAGTTCCGCGCCCGTGCGCTCGCAGACGTCCACGAGGCGCTGGCTGACGTTCACCGCCGACACCGTGGTGTCGCCCTCGTCGAGTTCGGCCTCCGCGAGCGCCGCCAGCGTCGCGTCGCCCTCGACGTACTCGCCGTGCTCGTCGAAGAAGATGGCGCGGTCGGCGTCGCCGTCGTGAGCGATGCCCACGTCCGCGTCGGTCGCGCGCACGAGGTCGCCGAGGTCGCCGAGGTTCTCCGCGACGGGCTCGGGGTCGCGGCCCGGGAAGTGGCCGTCGGGCTGGCCGTTGACGGTGACGACCTCGCAGCCGAGCCGCCGGTAGAACTCGGGGCTGGTGAGCGCGCCAGCGCCGTGCCCGGGGTCGAGCGCGACCGTCAGGTCCGCGGCCGCGATGGCGTCGCGGTCGACCGCCTCCAGCAGCTGTTCGACGTACTCGCGGCGCGCGGACTCCACGCCCACGTCCGCGCCGACCGCGTCCCACGCCACCTCGTCGAACTGCTCGGTGAGGAACTTCCGCTCGATGCGCTCCAGTTCGTCGACCGGGAGTTCGACGCCGTCCGCGCCGACGAGCTTCACGCCGTTGTACTCCGCGGGGTTGTGGCTCGCGGTCACCATCACCGCCGGAATCTCCTCGCGCTCGGCGTACGCCTGCAGGCCCGGCGTCGGCACCACGCCCAGCCGGTCGACGTCGACGCCGACGCTCTGGAGGCCGCTGGTCGCGGCGTTCACGAGCATCCCGCCGGTCGTCCGCGTGTCCCGCGCGACGGCCACGCGGTCGGCCCGCCACACCGACCCCGCGGCCTTTGCCACCCCCTGCACGAACCCGGGTGTGAGCTCCTCGTTCGCCACGCCCCGGGTGCCGCTGGACCCGAACACTTTCATGCTCGTTCCTGCGGCCGCCCGCGCCTAATCGCTTCCGAACTGGCCGAGCCGTGCCGCTTCCCAGCGATAGCGTCGGCGGCCAGCGCGCCCGCAGCGAGCAACCGCAACGCTAACGCCGCCCCGCGAGACGCCTTCAGGTATGCCGACCATCGACGAGAAGCGCGTCTACACCGACCAGTCCGAGACCGTCGACGCGTACGTCGCCGCCGACCTCGGCGTCGCCGTCGCGCGCGTCTCACGCGACAAAATCGGGGAGTTCAGCCTCGTCGAGCGCTGCACCGCCCGCGACGTCGCGGCGACCGCGCACGGTATCGCGGCCGCGACCGCCGAGGACGTGCTCGTCGGCGACGACGACGGCTTCGAGGCGACGGGCTTCGGCCCCGCGGTCGCGGTCGCGGGCTACGACGGCGGCGTGCTCGCCGCCGGCGAAGACGGGCGGCTCGCGCGCTACGATGGGTCGTGGGACGCTATCGACACCGTCGCGGACGTGCGCGCGCTCGACGCGGACCTCGTCGCCGCCGCGGACGGCGTCTACCGGCTCGGCGACGACGGCCTCGCCGCGGTCGGCCTCGACGACGCCCGGGACGTGGCGGCCGCCGGCGTCCCGCTTGCGGCGACTCCCGACGGCCTCTACCGGCTGGGCGCGGGCTGGATGCGCGCCGCCGACGGCGCCTTCGAGGTGGCCGCTAGCGACCCCGTGACCGCCGAGGCGGGCGACCTCGGGCGCGCGCACGCCGCGACCGCGGACGCCCTCTACGAGCACGCCGACGGCGACGACGCCGACGCGTGGGCGGCCCGCGACCTCCCGGTCGAGGACGCGGTCGCCGACGTGGCGTACGCCACCGACAGCGTCGTCGTCCTCACCGCCGACGGCGCGCTCGCGGCGGACGCCGGCGACGGCTTCCGGCACCGCAGTCTCGGCCTCCGCGCGGCGTCCGCGCTCGCCGTCGTCGCCGAGGGAAACGCGTAAGCCGCCGGCAGGCCTCGCGTCGGGTATGATACTCAGCGGGTCCGCGACCCAGCAGCTCGCCGCGGCGCTCGCGGCGGAACTCGGCGACGACCTCGCGCGCGTCGAGTACGAGTCGTTCCCGGACGGCGAGCGCGTCGTCCGCGTCCCACCTGTCGACGGCCGCGCGGTCGTCGTCGCCTCCACGGTCTCCAGCGAGGCCCACGTCGAACTCCTCCAGCTGCAGGACGCCGCCCGCGAGGCCGGCGCCAGCGAGGTCGTCACCGTCATCCCCTACATGGGGTACGCCCGGCAGGACGAGGCGTTCGCGCCCGGCGAGCCGGTGTCCGCCCGCGCGATGGCGCGCGCCATCTCCACGGGCACCGACCGCGTGCTCACCGTCTGCCCCCACGAGCGGGGCGTCCTCGACTTCTTCGACGTGCCCGCGACCGGCGTGGACGCGGCCGCGCGCCTCGCCAACCCCCTGCCAGCGGACCTCGCAGACCCCGTGTTCCTCGGCCCCGACGCGGGCGCCGTCGGCCTCGCGCGGTCGGTGCGCGACGGCTACGGCGTCGGCGACACCGACCACTTCGAGAAGCACCGCCACTCCGGCAGCGAGGTCACCGTCACGCCCAGCGACGTCGACGTGTCGGGCCGGGACGTGGTGGTCGTCGACGACATCATCGCCACCGGCTCCACGATGAGCGAGGCGGTCGGCGAGCTCGACGACCCCGAGCGCGTCTACGTCACCTGCGTCCACCCGTTGCTCGCCGGGAACGCCCGCCTGAAGCTCGCCAACGCCGGCGTCGAAGCCGTCTACGGCACCGACACCATCGAGCGCGCCGTCTCCACCGTGAGCGCCGCGCCCGCAATCGCGGCCGCACTGGACTGACCGCTCGCCGCGCTACGCCGGCCCCGACCGCGGCCACGGGCGGGGAGCGTCGGGCCGCCAGACGAGCAGCGCGACGGCGACGAGGTAGACCGCCGTCGAGAGGTCGTAGGAGGCGGCCGCCGCCGCGCCGACCGCGACGACGCCGCCCGTGACGGCGGACGCCAGCGCCGCGAGCACGGGGAGCGTGCAGCTCACGCACGACAGCGCGCCGGCCGCCAGCCCCGTGAGGCTGGCGTCGGCGTCGAGCACGGCGGCGTACGCGAGGTACGCGAGCGCGAGGTAGCCCGCGGTCACGTACGGCGTCGGCGCCACCCGCAGCGGGCCGGCGGTCCAGACGACCAGCGGCCCCCATCCGGGCGGGAGCCCCCAGTAGACCGTGAGGCCGGCGTCCGCGCCGGCCGCCGCGAGGAGGCCGCTCGTCCACGCGAGCACGAGGAAGTACGCGCCGCCGACGCCCGCGGCGAGGACGCGCCGCCGTCTCCCCACTCCTGCGGCGGGTGTCGTCCGCCAGACGGCGAGCACGGCGGCGTTCACCCAGACGAACGGATAGAGGACGTACCGCGGCGCGGTGACGCTGTTCGGGGTCGCCGTCAGGTACGCCGCCAGCGCCGCGGCTTCGGCGACGCAGAGCGCGACGAACACCGCCGCTGTCTCCGGGCGCGGCCGGACGCGGCGGAGCCGCCCGACGACGCTCACGCCTCGACCACCTCGCCGGCGGGCGGCGCGGCGTCCGTTGAGGTGCCCCCGTCCGCGTCGTCGAGGAGCCGCCGCGTCGAGTTGGCGACGACGAGCAGGCTGCTGGCCGCCATCGCGGTCGCCGCGAACAGGGGGTTGAGGACGCCGGCGACCGCCAGCGGGACGGCGACGGCGTTGTAGCAGAATGCCCACGCGAGGTTCTGGCGGATGCGGCGGTTCGTCGCGGCCGTGAGGTCGAACACGTCCGGCACCGCGTCGAGGTCATCGCCGGTGACCACGGCGTCGGCGGCGTCGGCGGCCAAGGCGGTGTGGTCGAGCGCGACGCCGATGTCCGCGGCGGCGAGCGCGGGCGCGTCGTTGACGCCGTCGCCGACCATCGCCACCGTCTCGTCGTCGGCGAGCCGCCGCACGACCGCCGTCTTCCCCTCCGGCGGGACGCCCGCGAACACGTCGTCCACACCGGGGTGGTCGCGGAACCGCTCGGCGGCCGCGGCGTCGTCGCCGGTGAGGACGACCACGCGCCGGTCGGCGGCGAGGTCGGCGACGGCGCTGCGCCACTCCGGCCGCGGGTCGTCGCCGGCCACGAGCACGCCCGCGACGCTGCCGTCCCAGCCGACGAGCACGGGCACGTCGCCGCGCTCGCGGGCGGCCTCGGCTCGTGACGCGAACTCCGCGGGAATCGACCACCCGCGCGCCTCGAACAGCGCGGTCCGCCCGGCGAGCACGGTGCGGTCGGTACCGTCGTCGTCGACCTGTGCGGTCACGCCCTTCCCGGGCGCGCGCTCGAACTCCGCGACGGTCACGTCCGCCGGGTCGGCGAACGCCGTGACGGCGTCCGCGACCGGGTGGTCCGCGTACCGCTCGACCGCCGCGGCGAGCGCGGGCGCGCGGTCGTCGCCGGTCCACTCGCGGACGCGCATCTCGCCGGTGGTGAGCGTCCCGGTCTTGTCGAACGCGACGACGTCGGCGTCGGGCGCCGCCTCGAACGCCGAGGCGTCCGTCACGACGACGCCCTCGTCGAGCGCCTCGCGGACGCCGCGAGCGACCGCAAGCGGGGTTGCGAGCCCGAGCGCGCACGGACACGACACCACGAGCACCGACAGCCCCACGAGCAGCGCTCCCTCGACGGACGCGCCCGCGAGGGCGTGCCAGCCGGTCGCCGCGACCGAGAGCACGACCACGAGCGGGACGAAGACGGCCGCGACGCGGTCCGCGAGCCGCTGGACGCCCGGGCGCGCGCTCTGAACGTCCCACAGCGACCGCACCACGCGGTCGAGCGTGCTCTCGGGGTCGTCCTCGACGCGCACGACCAGCCGGCCGTCCTGTAGCACGGCGCCGCCGACCGCGTCGTCACCCGTCGACCGGCGAACGGGCCGGGACTCCCCGGTGACAAGGGACTCGTCGACGACCGCCGACCCCTCCACGACGGGGCCGTCGACGGGGACGCGCTCGCCCGGCGTGACGACCACTTCGTCGCCCGGGTCGAGTTCGTCGACCGGGACCACGGCGGTGCCGTCGGCCGTGCGCAGCGTGGCGTTCTCGACGCGGTCGGCGGCGAGGTCGGCGAGCCGCCCGGTCGCCGCGCGCTTCACGCGGCCCTCGTAGTAGTCGCCGACCGTCACCGCGAGCACGACCACGACCGCGACGTCGAAGTAGACATCCGTGCCGCCGGTGACCGCGACCAGCGTGCTGTACGCGTACGCCGCGCCGGCGGCGACCGCGACGAGCAAGTCCATGTTCGGGTGGCCGGCGCGAAGGCTGACGTACGCGCCCCGGAACAGCGGGTAGCCGGTGTACCCGAGGACGACCGTCGCCGCCAGCCAGACGTTCCCGAAGAGGTACCCGCCGGCCGTCCCGGTGAGGTCCACGAACAGGGCGTCCGGCGAGGCGCCGAGGTACACCGGGTAGAGGAAGAGGACGTACCACAGCATCACCAGCATCCCGAAGAACCCCCCGACGAGCAGCCGCCCGACGTCCTCGTCGCTGTCGTCGCCCGCGGCGTCGCGCTCGGTCGCGGTGTACCCGTACCCCTCGACGAGGCCGGGGAGGTCCTCGCGGTCGACGACGTCCGGGTCGTAGGTGAGCTTCACCGTCTCCGTGGGGTAGCTGGCGGCCGCGGCGCGGACGCCGTCGTGGTCGGTCGCCCGCGACTCCACGAACGCCTCGCAGGTCGCGCAGTGCATCCCGGACACGGCGAGGAACGCCGTCTCGCCGTCGGCGTCCGCGGGGTCGTCGCCGGTGGCGACGGCGTCGGCGGCGCGCTCGGGGTCGGCGGCCGCCGGTTCGTCGAGCGTGCGCGCGACCTCCAGACAGCCCCGACAGCAGTACGTCCCGTCGACGCCGCTGTCGGTGACGGGCGGGTCCGGCGTCGGGAGGTCACAGAGCGTGCAGGTCACGGTCGGTCACCCGGGTAGCGGCGGCATCGGTAGCGGCAGGCTCGGCACGCGGTAGCCCAGCGCGCGCAGGCCGTTCGCCAGCGGGACGGTGCCCGCGACGAGGAACGCGACGCCGAGCGCGCGGTGGAGTCGCCGCCGCAGCCCGGCGTCTACGGAGTCGAGGACGGTGCCGTACGCGAACAGCGTCGGGAACGTCCCGAGGCCGAGCGCGGCGAGCGCGAGCGCGCCGCGCGCCGGCGACCCCGCGGCGAGCGCGTACAGGTACGCGGGGTAGAGCAGCGGACACGGCAACACGCCGTGTATCGCGCCGAGCGCGGCGATTCGCGGGCCGGTCGCCCAGTCGCCGACGCGGTCGCGCAGGTGCCCGGTCACGGCGGCGAACGCGCGACCGACCAGCGGGAGCGACCGCGCGGCGTGCGGGCCGCTGCCGCCGGACACGTAGCCGACGCCCGCCGCGAGGATGACGAGCCCGGCGGCGACGCCGACGACGCCGCGGACGGCGTCGCCGGCCGCCAGCAGTCCGCCCGCGTCGACGACCGCGCCGCCGACCGCGCCCGCGACGGCGCCGACCGCGGCGTAGCTCGCGGTGCGGCCGACGTTGAACAGCGCGTGCTGGCGGAGCGCGCGCGTCGACGGGCCGCGGGCGCCGCTGGCGACGTGCTCGCCGTACATCGTGACCAGCGGGCCGCACATGCCGAGGCAGTGCGCGCCGCCGAACAGCCCCACGACGAAGAGCGCCGCTACGCCGGCGTCGGGCGCGACGGTGCTGGCGGCGGCGAGCGGTGCCGGCGTCGCCCAAGTCATGCGTCGCCGCTACCCGCTCGCGTGCGCGTGCTCGTTCTCGCTGGGACCGAACATGTAGTACAGGCAGCCGGCGACGAGCACGACGTTCACGAGTGCGATGGCCGCGACGGTGGACGCCCCGACCGCGTACAGGGCCACCGGGACGAGCGCGAGCAGCAGCGTGCCCGCCGCGAGGTGTCGTGGACGGACGTTCATGCGCGGTAGTTCGGGTTGGTTAGTGTAAACGCTGTGACCGTCTCCCAGTCACTTGGAACGACCGAGCTTTTTTAAACAGAATCGGTGCAATCCGTGGCTGTGACAGTGTATGGACACGAACGACGCACACACGTGCGATAGCTACTATCGCCGCGTCTCTCGGAAGAGCACAGGTCGGCGGTCAGCGCCGCCGTCCGCACGGAGGTGTCGTCGATGAGTCGGACCGACGGCCCGGTCGTCTCGCGCCGCGGCGTCCTCCGCGCGGCCGCCGGGAGCGCCGCCGCGGCCGCCGGCGTCGCGGCCACGCAGCCGGTCGCCGCCCAGACGGACTTCGACGGGTGGTTCACGTCGGACGGTCGCGGCGGCGCCACCGGGAACTACGACGGGACCGTCACCGACCGGACGGGCGAGGACGAGGTGACGGTGACGGTCGGTGCGGACGGGAACGGCGGGACGTTCGCGTTCGGCCCGCCAGCCGTCCGGGTGTCGCCGGGGACGACAGTGGTGTTCGAGTGGGCGTCGAACACGCACAACGTCGTCGTCGAGGAGCAGCCGGACGGCGCGAGCTGGCAGGGCCACGAGACCATCGAGAACGAGGGGTTCTCCTTCGAGACGACGTTCGACGTCGAGGGCGTCTACACGTACTACTGTAACCCGCACCTGACGATGGGGATGAAGGGCGCCATCGTCGTCGGCGGCGGCAGCGGCGGCGGTGGGAGCCAGCCGGAGCCGGTTCCCGCAGAGTACGGCGGATGGTTCACGTCGAACGGCCGCGGCGGCGCCACCGGGAACTACGACGGCACGACGGTCGACCGAACCGGCGAGGACGAAGTGACGGTGACGGTCGGCGCGGACGGGAACGGCGGGACGTTCGCGTTCGACCCGCCAGCCGTCCGGGTGTCGCCGGGGACGACGGTGGTGTTCGAGTGGGCGTCGAACACGCACAACGTCGTCGTCGAGGAGCAGCCGGACGGAGCGAGCTGGCAGGGCCACGAGACTATCGAGAACGAGGGCTTTACGCTACAGTCCACGTTCGAGACCCGCGGCGTCTACAAATACTACTGTAATCCGCACCTGTCGGTGGGGATGAAAGGCGCCATCGTCGTCGGTCCCGCCCCCGGTGGCGGTGGGGGCGGTGGCGGCGGCACGTCGACCGGCGGCACGACCAGCCCGTTCAACCCCCTGCTCGGGTACGCGTTCACCGCGGTCGTCGCCGGCGCGATGCTCTTCCCCGTCCTGCTGGGCGTCTACCGCGGGGGCCAGCCCGCGAGCAGCGACGCCGGCGGACAGGAGGCACCGCTCGAACGACCAGTCCGGGAGCTCGACCACGACGAGTACGACCCCGTCGGCACGGCGGCGCTGGTCGCCGTCTACTTCCTGATACTCGTCGGCATGTGGGTGTTCATGTACTTCGTGGAGTTCCTCGGGAACGGACCGACGATTATCGGGTGATACGATGGAGATACACAGATTCGAGAGAGCTTGGCTCGTCGCGGCCCTCGTCCTCATCGTCGCGTTCGTCGGCACCATCGTCTACGGTGCTGTCGGCGCGGGCGTCGCGATGGTCGACGACTCCGGCGGCACAGTCGACGCAACCGAACCCACGACCTCCCCGAACTTCAACGACCCCGGCGTCTACCGCACCGGCGACGGCGAGTACGACGTCTACGTGCTCGCCCGGCAGTTCTCGTTCGCGCCCGGCTCCGGCAGCCCCATCACGGTGCCCGCCGGCTCGAACGTCACCTTCCACGTCGCCAGCGCCGACGTGACGCACGGCTTCAACCTCGTCGGGACGAACGTCAACACGATGGTCATCCCGGGGCAGGTCTCGGAGCTCACCGTCTCGTTCGACGACCCCGCGACGTACCGCCTCGCCTGCCACGAATACTGCGGTGCCGCCCACCACGACATGGAGGGCACCGTCGAAGTGGTGCCGCGGGACCAGTTCAACGCCTCGGAGGTGACTGACGCGTGACGTACGTCGACGACTACCCGAAGGCCGCGAAGCTCGTCCGCTGGCACTTCGGCGTCGCGTTCCTCGCGCTCGCCCTCGGCGGCGCGTTCGGCCTCCTGCAGGCGCTGTACCGCACCGGCCACTTCCGGTCGCTGCTCCCCATCAACGCCACCGAATACTACACCGTGCTCACGGGCCACGGCGTCCTGCTCGCGCTCGTGTTCACGACGTTCTTCATCTGCGGGCTGTTCGTGTGGGCGACCACGAGCAGCCTCGACCGCCCGCTGGCCAGCGCGCGGCTCGCGCGCGTCGGCTTCGTGTCGATGCTCGTCGGCACCGTCCTCGCGGCGGTCGCCATCCTCAACGGGTTCGCGCCCGGCCTCCCCTTCGAGTCCGCGGACGTCCTCTACACGTTCTACGCGCCGCTGAAAGCTCACCCCGCGTTCTACGTCGGCGCCGCGCTGCTGGTCGTCGGGTCGTGGATTCTTGGCGCCGTCTACTTCCTCACGTACCGCGAGTGGCGCGCCGACAACCCCGACGCCCGCATCCCGCTGCAGACGTTCATGGTGCTCACCACGTTCATCATGTGGTATCTCTCCTCCATCGGGGTGGCCGTCGAGGTCGTCGTGTTCCTGATTCCGTGGTCGCTGGGCTGGATCGGGCACGTCGACCCGCTGCTGACGCGGTCGCTGTTCTGGTACTTCGGCCACCCGGTCGTCTACTTCTGGCTGCTGCCCGGCTACCTCGCGTGGTACACGCTGCTGCCGAAGTTCGCGGGCGGCCGGCTGTTCAGCGACCCGCTCGCCCGCGTCGTGTTCGTGCTGTTCGTGTTGCTGTCGACGCCGGTGGGCTTCCACCACCAGTATCTCGACCCCGGCATCGCGGACGGCTTCAAGTTCATCGCGATGACCAACACGATGATGCTGCTGTTGCCGTCGCTTTTGACCGCGTTCACCGTGGTCGCGTCGCTCGAACACGGGGCGCGACAGCGCGGCGGCGACGGCTACCTGAGCTGGCTGCGCGCGCTCCCGTGGGGCGAACCCGCGTTCGCCGGCTGCGCGCTCGCCGGCCTGATGTTCGCCGCCGGCGGGTTCTCCGGGATGATCAACGCCGGCATGAACATCAACTACCTCATCCACAACACCCTCTGGGTGCCCGGCCACTTCCACCTCACCGTCGGCACCGCGTTCGCGCTCACCGCGATGGCGGTCAGCTACTGGCTGGTCCCCCAGCTCACGGGG
>Ga0207851_100048_pt1 | contig 103558 bp, 89 predicted proteins | sample A23E3SouthBayCA_FD_187747 | JGI IMG/M metagenome (GOLD analysis project Ga0207851, IMG submission 187747) | Aerobic enrichment media microbial communities from Eden Landing Ponds, California, USA - A23 E3 (SPAdes) | ecosystem: Environmental > Aquatic > Marine > Unclassified | place: Emeryville... | reverse complement strand
AAGGACCACTACGGGATGGCAGAGAAAGTGGGACTCTTCCACCAGTGTAGTGAGTCTTACAAGTACCATGAGAACTTGGAATACGGGGTGGTCGAAATAGTAGACCGTGATAACGGAACGGGACAGATCGTCGGCACGAGTCTCTGGAACTACGCGATGCCGCTAATTAGGTACGAGATGGGTGACAAGGCGACAATCAATAAGGGGTCGACTACCTGTAACTGTGGCCGTGGCCTGCCGCTGACCGTCGAACAATTCGAGGGGCGGACTGATGACATTCTTCGGACCCCGGACGGGCGCCTACTGCCAGCAGTCAACTTCTACACACTTATGTATGGCATTGAAGGCGTCGAGATGTTCAAACTCATTCAAAGATCGGTTGACCATGTGGATGTCCAACTGGTGGTGTCGGACTCCTTTGATGAATCTAACGAGTCGGAACTCCGATCCGGGTTGGATCAGCGTCTTGGTGACAACGTCGAAGTCCAGATTCATTATACTAATATTATCGACCGAGACCCAGACACTGGGAAGATTCGCTGTGTTGAATCAGAAATCAACTGACATGCTTGCAGATCTGCACGTTCACACAGAACACTCACATGATAGCTGGGCAGAGGTCGGCGACATTCTCGATACCGCCGAACGACGGGGACTTGAGGTAGTCGCGATTACAGACCACGATACAGTAACTGGCGCGCAAAAGGCCTGTAATCTGGCTGCCAATCGCGACATCAGAGTCATTCCAGGCGTAGAACGAACGGTTCCCGCGGGAGAACACGGTGTTCACCTCATCGGTTTAAACGTCGATCAACTACCGCCAAACAATGATGCCGTATCGGTCGTCGATTCAATCCACAACCAAGGAGGAACTGTGGTCGTTCCACACCCATTCCGTATCGGAACTGGCCTTCTCTATCATGCGGAGAACGGGACAGTTCCACAATCTGCGGCCGAATCAGTCCTTCAGCGGGCCAGCCTCATAGAGATTTGCAACTGGAAGGACAGCCAGGCCGCCATCTCAAAAACTCTTGAGTTCGCCCGTAATAGCAGTCACGGAATTGTTGCTGGGACAGATGCACACACTACTGCCGATATTGGGAAGATATCGACTCGAATTGAGTCACCCGAAGCTATCGAACAGGAAAGTGAGGTCATTGTTCAAGTCGAAGATCCGGCCACGATCAGCCTGGATAATCTTCCAGAAAGGCTGCTTGGTCGGTCTCCCCGCTCAAAGGATTCGGCACTCAGAACCAAACTCGTCTCTCTCACGGCTAACTTAATGGATTTAATACCTGGTGACGAGCCAAACTACACCACAAAGCGAATCGTACAACGAGTTCGAGCAACTCTTGAAGGAACGTCAACGGGTGGACCGGTTGATGATGCTGGGTCTTCTAGTGTTGTTATTTCGAGGTCGGATGATGGGATAGATTTACGAGCGACGCCTACAAACTCGGCATAGATGACCGACCCGACCGAAGAGGTTTCGGAGATGGCTCCATACACGGTCTCCGAGAGCGCCAAATTGTCGAACGGAAAAAAGGCTGACGAGTTAAAGCTTGACTGGAACGAGTCCACGTTCCAGCCATCATCGTTGGTACGGGAGCGATTGCAAGCGTTCGTTGAGAACGGGCACTTTGAGTACTATCCGGACGTTACTGCGAGGGATTTACGCGAGAAAATCGCGGGGTATGTGAACTGTGGCATCGAGAACGTGCAAATTTTTAACGGGTCTGACAGCTCGCTCCGCGTCATACTAGATACGTATCTTGGGCAAGGTGACGCCTTCCTAGCGAGAGAACCTGTCTACACGCAGCCCTACACGTTCGTCGAGACGAATGGCGGCGAGCGTGTGACTTTCACCTGCGAATCGCCCTTCAAGAAGGGGATTGAGCAATTTCGGACTGTTTTAAAAGATACGCAACCGAAGGTGGCCTACATCCCTAATCCTAATAACCCAACTGGGGTTTGCTATACACCGGGTGAAATAGAGGAATTACTCTCTGCAGCGCCAAACACTCTTTTCGTGGTCGACGAGGCCTACTACGAATATGCTGATACAACAGTCTCGAATCTAGTGTCTGAATATGACAATTTGATTGTCAGTCGGACGTTCTCGAAGGCGTTTGGTCTAGCAAGCTGTCGGGTTGGGTACGTAGTCGCCAGCGAAGAGACTATCCAACACCTCGAAAAAGTCCGTAACGGAAAGAGCGTAAATCTCTTTGGGCAAATCGCAGCGTCGGCCGCACTTGATGATCTCGAGTATATGCGCGACCGGGTACAGACGGTCATCAGGACACGGGATTGGCTGGTTGAGACTCTACTAGAGCGAGGGTACAATGCTGTTTCTACACCGGCCAACTTCATTCTCATTAAGGTTGATGACCCAGAGGCCACGGTAGAGCGGCTAAAGCGAATCGGAGTCTACGTTCGGAATCGTAACTACCTCCCCCAGCTTGATGGGTACATCAGGGTGACTATCGGTGACAGAGAACAAATGGAGATGTTCCTAGACGCCTTCGAGTCAGTCACTAACAAAATTCAGGCAGACCTACCTGCCAATTGACGGTTACAGGTAGTCGTTGATTGAAACTCCTGTTGTCTTACCGTCCCGCAGTGAGTCGTGAACGGCGAACGTTGCCTCGGTTACCTCCACCGCCTGCTCCAATGGTAATGGCGACGACTCGCCAGAAAGTATAGCGTCAACAAAGGCGTCAAATTCACTCTCGTGGCCCTTGTTCTGCCCGAGGCTGAGCATACCACCTTTGAAGTTGTCCACCGTTGCGGATGTTCCGTTACCGAACGCCTCGACATACTCCTTTGCGAGCGAGCTGTCGCCAAATGTCGTGTAGGTGATGCTGGCAGTGCTGCCGTCCTCAAACGAGAGAGTCGCTTGGACGTTCTGGGGGAGTCCCCTTCCCTCGTCAGGGGTGCTCGCGGACACATTCTCAATGGTTGCGTCGGCGACGAATCGTGCAAAGTCGATGAAGTGACACACCTCGCCGACAACTCGACCGCCACCCTCCTGGGGGTCGTTAATCCAGTGGTCGTCTGGAATCTCGCTGGCGTTCACTCGATAGGTCATCATCACTGCACCAGGACCGTCTGACACAGTTGTCTTCAGGTTACGCGTCGCGGGCGCGAACCGTCGGTTGAACCCTACCATCAGACGTCCGTCTGATTTGCTGGCTGCTTCGGCGACTGTCGCCAGCCCGTCCTCAGAAATAGCGAGCGGCTTCTCGACATGAACATCTTTGCCAGCTTCCAGTGCCGCCGTCGCCACCTCTGAGTGAAGGTTGTGGCGCGTCGCCACGACAACTATGTCCACGTCCGAATCGTTAATTACTTCGGTATAGTCAGAGGTGGAGTACGAACAGTCGTGCTCGTCAGCTACGGAAGATGCCGAAACACCGGTTGCCGAACAAACTGCATATAAATCGAGGTCATCGTGATTTGTAAGAATGGGAAGCAGCGTCCCCCTCGCGAAGCTTCCGGCCCCGATAAGTGCGACAGACAGCGGCGAAGTTCGACCCGGCGACACCGAGGACGGCCGTTCATTGTACGAGCGTTTCGTAGGATGTTCCCGCTCGGGGTCGTACTCCAGGAGAACGCCGGTAAACGCCTCGTCGTTCGGATTCTCCAGAATCAGCTCGTAGCCATCGAGCGCGTCGTCGATACTGAACTGATGAGTCTGCAGCGACCTGAAATCCACCCGGTCATCGGCGAGCAGCCGAAGACACTCCCGCATGTTGCGGTTTTCCGTCCACCGAACGTAGCCGATTGGGTAATCAAGCCCCTTCTCTTCGTAGTTCCGGTCATATCGGCCGGGCCCGTACGACCGGGAGATCCGGAAGTCCAGCTCCTTATCGTAGTACACCTCTCGGGGTACGTCCATTCCGACCTGGCCGACAACCGAGACCCGTCCCTGTTCGCGGGTGATATCGCCAGCCATCTCAACCGGCTCATCGCTACTCGTGGAGGCCGTGATTAGTGTGGCATCGACGCCGTGGCCGTCCGAGAACGCCTCGGCCGCGGCGGTTACGTCGTCATCGCCGATGACGGCTCCCTCGATGGCGCCGGCGGCCAGACCTCGTTCGACCTGATAGGGATCAATATCGATTCCAAGTACGGGGAAGCCATAGGCGTCAAGAATCTGGGTGGCGGTTTGCCCGACGAGCCCCAATCCAAGGACGGCAACCCGTTCGCCGGGGGTCAGTTCCGCCCGCCGAATGCCCTGCATCGCGATAGCCCCAATGGTGACGAACGCCGCGTCCGCCGGGTCAACACCATCGGGAACAGGCGCACAGAGATTCTCCGGGACGGCGACGACTTCCGCGTGATTCGCGTACCCCGCCCCAGCGCAGGCCACCAGATCGCCGACGGCGAACTCCTCAACGTCTTTGCCAGTGTCGATGACCTCGCCGCTACAGGAGTAGCCCAGCGGCGTCGCCTCCTCCAATCGCGCCATCACGGCGTTATAGGTAGAGATGAGGCCGTCGTTACGCGCCTTGTTGATAACCTGCTTCGCGAGGTCGGGACGCTCCTTCGCCTTGCCCAAGTAGCTTTTCTTCCCCAGTTCTATCATCGACTTTTCGGTGCCGGCGCTAACACAGGAGTAGTGATTCTTGACGAGGACACTTCCCTCGTCAACCTGTGGACGCGGGACGTCGGAAATCCGCACGTCGCCCGTTTTGAAGTCTTGGATGACCTGTTTCATATTAGAATACACGCTTAATGATGTCGTGCGAAGTATATGGGTAGGCGGTTCGACGTGAAATGAGTCTTACGAATGGAGAAGCGGTCCACGCGAGGACCCTCATGTCAGAAAAACCGGTTTCCTTGCTCCAGGAATTGCTTCACGTTGTCTCTGTCGGGCATCGAATAGTACGACCCACCCTCGGGCATCGGTTCGGCGTCCACTGATCCGGTACGGATGGCCTCAAGCGCCTCGAAGAGTAGGTCTGATCCCTGTTCAGCCACACGCTTATTGAGAGTGTGGAGGGTGTCATCCTCATGGATATCTATCGGCTTCCGGCGGATGATGTCGCCGGCGTCTATCTTTTCGTCCATGTAGTGAACAGTAATCCCGGTTTTCGACTCGTCGTGTAGGAGCGACCAGAAACTGGGTGAAACACCCTTATACTCAGGGAGTAGTGAAGAGTGGATGTTTATCGCAGCCTCCGATGGTATATCCAGCAGCTCGGGCTCGAACTTTTGTGTCGCTGCCACAGAGACGAGAACATCGGGAGAAAGCGACTCAGCATACTCGATATAGTACTCGTCGTTGACATCCTTGACGTGACGATACTCGATGCCGTGTCGCTTCGCGAGCGTTCGGGGGGAATAGGCCCCTCCCAGACCAGTAAATCGGTTTACTGTATCGAGGAGACGGTACGTGCCATAGAAGCCAACGTGCTTGCTGAACACCTTCGGTCCAAATTGTCCGAAGAGCTTCCAGAGGAATGAGGGCAGGCTCTCGGTTCCTAGTGAGGGCGGGAGGGTAGTGATACCGACGGTGCGGATTTTGTCTGTTTCGAGTATGCTCTTGAGAAACTTTGGGATGTAGTATTGCTCCCGAACGGTTACGATCAATACGTCCAGCCGGTCCGATTCCGTTTTACCGCGCATCGTCACCTGTGACGCGCTCGTATAGGGTTGTCATCCCACCAAATCGGTACCCATTGTCTTCAAGACTCTTTAGCAAGCGTTCTAGCATCGTCAATCCGTCGTGTTTATGCCTCGAATAGACGAGTTTGTACCGTCCCGGGAGCGACGAGAATGCGTCTGGAACGACGAGGTCGTGCATGTGCATATCGAAGACGATAGTTCGTGGCGGTGTTCGGCGGACCAACCAGTCGTAGGCACGACCGACAAACTTCAGGTAGGATATTGATACAGGAACCCGGACGAGATCGGAGTGAACCGCAAACGGCAACTCGACGACCTCCGTTGGGCGATGTCGAAACGGTCCGCGGCCGCGACTGGCGTTATTGAATCGACCAGGACGCCAAGACGGGAATAACGTCGAACTGAACGCGACATCGTGGCGCGCGAGCACCTCATAGTCCCCCGGATTAGCGTCACCATCGGGAAAACGGTAGCCCAATTGTTCGGTGCCGAACCGAGAGCGGACACGCTCAACGCTCTCACTGACCTCATACTCTACATCTGCTGTAGCACGGGTCGGATGAGTATGAGAGTGAGCATGAAAACTCACCGGAACGTCGGCGTCTTCTAGTTGCCTGACTGCCGATGGTGCCTCCTCGAGCACCTCGGTCTGGAGGAAGCAAGTTAGCGGCGCCTCGTACCGTTCTAGAAGGTCGACAAGTTTGTCCGTCTGCTGTGCTGCTTCATATGTACGCTTTTCCAGTGCGGTTCCATAGTCACACTCCAAGTCCAGCGTAAAATATATCGCTCGCTCGTCCGGCCAGGACAGCGACTCCGTTTCCTCGCTCGCGACCATCTACCCGTGCTTCTGCGAACAAGAAGTTAAGCGCTGGGTTGTTACTCCATTGGGACGACAGGCAGTGAGAATTTTCGTTGCCGACCATCGACAGTCACGCAGATAGTATTGGGTTCCTCAACTGTGACTGTCAGTTTTCGTTCGTCACCGGCGACAACCAGGGCACCATTGAGAATCGCGTTACGGTTATACCTGACTTGAAGAGCCGACCGTTCGATCCGTTCGCCGAACCGCGGGAAATAGGGCGTCGTTGTCATCTCGGAGTTGCTTGCTCCGATAGGACGGATAATACCACACCCAGTGGCTGAACCCGCTCGCTCGAAATGAACCTCACTATTGCTCCGCTCAATGTCGATTGAAGGATGGAAGTGAAACATCGCCTCCGTATTGCTACCCGGACTGCCCTCCACCGTGTCCGCGATAACCCACCATCTGTCCCCAGCAATCACATCCCGCTGGTGGCGATACAAGGATTCTAACCGCCGTCGGCGCTCATACCAACCGGTGAACCGGTCGTGCTCGCATCCGCGCCTGACATTTCCTCGCGGTTGGCAGCGACGACCCATAAGGAACTGACCACCGATGGGTATCGGTTCGTAGTCCCCGACTTGGACCGTGTTATGCGCTTGGACGCTCCGAGCGTACTGTCTGGTCTCGTCTGGAACGTAGTCAAAAGCCCCAGTGTCGGTCAATATGCGCTGGCCGTCGACCCAGAGCATGACACTCAACATGTCGTTGTGAGAGTGACCTGGAAGGTGCGATGGACCAACGGGGCCACCGTCGATCAACAACCGGTCTCCTCCATCACCAAGCCAGTAGTAGCCGCTGTCCACAAGCAAGGTTTCGTCAGCGTTGGTTCCGTCGATGCCTACCGCATCGGCAAATCGGAGACAGGATTCAAGTGAGAGAAATTCGTCGAATGCAGCGTCGTTCAACAACGGGATGCGTTGATCTGGCGGAGCGAGGGACTCAAGAAATCCTGTCCCACGCTTTGCGATTCGACGGATATTGGCTGGAACCGACTCGTCAGTACTGGACAACAGATCGAACGCAGTTAGGTACCGTTGGAGCACTAACACATGGTACATCGGGCTCCGCTCAAAGTGTCCACCGTCAACCAGGAATTGTTGGTCCGCACACTCTTCCAGTATCGACTTTCCGGTCTCCCGCCAGCCCCGGTTACCATCATCGAACAGTGTACCTGCCACGAGGAGGGCCGTACCGTTCTCCACTAGGTGGTTCCCGCCGACGTCGTATTCCACGTGGTTCTCAAGAAAGCGAGCATTCTTGTAGGCGAGACGCCGAACCCGTCGGGCGAATGTGGTCGAACTATCTGGAAGCCATGTGGCCAACCGACACAACGCGAGAATCCGCAACGAGACGGCGTGGGGAGTCCACGCCCTACGAAGGTACTGCTCGCCGCCGACATCTACATGTTCATCCCAACCACAGACCAACGCTCGGACCGCAGCCAAATGATTGTCCGGACACTCGCTTGCCGCATCTGAGAAAATGAGCCAACGAACTGGCTCAAACGCGTGGAGGTAAAGCCGCCACAGTGGCGTGAACGACTCGATAGTCTCGTGGCTCCAATCGAAGGTGGCAGGGTCACCGATGTCAAGCGTCGAATCGAAGAACGTTATCTGGCCATCAACCAATTCTGACAGGTGGCGACGGTAGGACGCTCGGCGATCGTCAGACACACTTTGGCGCAATGCCCCAAGATTCTGCTTGATGTCCTGAGTTTCGGTCGGTGGGTCACTGGGTATTAACTGCTCGTACCGCGCATCGAAGTCAACCGGCAGCCGTGGGACGAAAGTATGCCTGAGTGCCCTGTCGGCCATTCCGACGACCTGTCGCGGCTGGAGGTTCATCCCGGTATGGGTCAGAAGCGAGAGTCGGCGGGTGGAAGCGAGCTTATCAAACATCCCTCAAGTCACTGTCGACGGCGTCTGATGACGGTCAACGAGTGTCGAGAGTCGGTTGCTGAACGACAGCGCGATAGCTTCACGATCATAGTTTTCAACGACGTGATTCCGACTATTCCGGCCAAGTTGCCGTCGCCCTTCCGGGTCAACCATTAGGTCATCGATGCAGGCAGCGATGGCCTCCGGATTCTCGTCTGCGACCACACCACCGTTCGACGATTCGACCATTTGTTCAATCGCCCCCTCGCCGATGGCGACCACAGGAAGCGCGCACGCCATGTACTCGTAGAGTTTCGTTGGAACCGCGTACCGGAGTGATTCATCGGCTTTAATCGGGGCAATTCCAATCGTCGCCTTTGACAGAATTCCTGGGACTTCTTCACGGGGGACGAACCCGGTGAACTCTACACGATCTTCAATGTCGCGCTCCTTAGCAATCCGTTCCAATTTCCCACGCAGGTCTCCGTCTCCGACGATTCGGAATGTAAGAGTCTCATCTTCGATGAGGTCCATCGCCTCCACGCAGGGTTCAAGTGCCTGACAATGGCCGATCGTCCCCGTGTAGACCATCACCGGGTCGTCGGTTTCCCCATCTTCTCGGGGCTCGAATCCGTCAACATGGACACCGTTCGGCACCACTTCCATAGACGTGTCGACGCCGTACTCAGACTCAAGTACATTCACCGTCTCGGCAGTAGTCACGGTTACCAGTGACGCCACGCCGAGTTCGTACTTCCGGTACGTCTTGCTCAGTCGCTCGGCAACACCGCCTTCGGAGATGAACCCGAGACTGACCGAAAGGTCAATCCACACGTCCCGAATATCCACAACCCACGGCATATCCAGTAATTTCGCGAATGGTAGCGCTACGAACCCGGTGAACAGCGGCGGCGACGTGGTCATCATTACGTCGTGGTCGTTGATGTGGAACGCCGACCAGAGGAATGCGTGAATCGCGAACGTCACGTAGTAGGCGAGACGACTAAAAAACGACGGGTCCGGGTCCGTCGGCTGCCATGCCCACAGCCGGTGGACGTCAACACCATTCACCTCACGGTGCTCATGACGTTGCCAAGTAAACTCGTACTCGCCGTGGGGATAACACTTCATCGGCGCGACAACCGTCACGTCCCAGTCGTCGGTCATGAACCGAGTTAAATCATGGATTCGTGAGGCATTTCCACCCTTTTCCGGGGGAAATGCCTGAGAGATCACCAGTAGAGAGTTGTCTCCTGTCATAAATTGATAAGTGCTATCGGCAGTTTTCGTACACGTCCGTCTATGGCTCCGTTCATTTAGATCCGCTCGACACGGAGCCCAGTTTTCTGCCACTCGTCTTCGTCGAGTACTGCCTTCGTGTCCACTACAAGGTCGCCGGCCATCTGCACAGAGACAGCCGCCGGGTCAAGCTGTGTGTACTCGTCGTGGTCGGTCGTGACCACAACAGCATCGACGCCGCCGGTCGCTACCTCGATTGGCTGGAGGTTGAGCGTCTGGTCCTCGACATGCGGATCATTGAGTGTAACCCCCACGCTCGTCCCGCCGTCAGTCGATACCGATGCGGTTGCCGTATCGGTTGTGGACTGGAGGCGACGGGCAAGTGAGAGGCCGGGGCTGTTCCGGATGTCGTCAACATTACCCTTGTATGCGACGCCGAGGATGGCAATCCGTGAGTCTGCGAGAGAACCCAGTTCCTTGGCCAACAGTTCTACTACGTAGTCAACCATCCCGTCATTTACCTCTCGCGCTGTTGGGATGAGATCAAGTTCGTCGGAGTCGTGCGCGAGAAACCAAGGGTCGATGGGAAGACAGTGGCCACCAACCCCAGGACCCGGTTGATGGATTTCCACCCGGGGGTGTTTGTTCGCTAGTTCTATGGCTTCCCGCGAATCGATGGCATAGTCGTTTGCCACCTTTGCCAGTTCATTTGCCAGCGCGATATTGGTGTCGCGGTACGTGTTCTGGATCAGTTTGACAAACTCCGCAGTAGTAGCATTGGTTGTAGTCCGGATATCTCCTTCGACAAACGATTCATACAGCCTGACGGCCGCCTCCGTAGAGACACCGTTGACGCCACCGATAATTCGGTCGTTCTCTCGGAGCTCAGTGATAATATTTCCTGGTAAAACTGTCTCCGGGCAGTGCACTAATGCAAATCCCTCACCTGCAGTAAGCCCAGATTCCTCAAGCACCGGCTGAAGAATATCCACCGTGGTTCCTGGAGGAACCGTTGATTCCAAAATCACCGTATCACCGGTTCGCAAGTGTGGGGTGATCGATTCACCAGCCTGCTCCACGTAACTCAAATCGGCGTCCTTCTCTTCTTCATCGAACGGTGTTGGAACAGATATTATATGGTATTTTCCAGGCCCAACCTCATTGGAAACCTCTAAATTCCCGGATTCGAGGGCTTCCGTCACAAAGGCCTGTAGCCCTGGCTCACTAATTGATACGTTACCTTTATCGATATCTTCAATCAACTCCTGATTGATGTCGTAGCCTACGACAGAATGTCCATAATTCGCAAGCATCGCTGCAGTCGGAAGTCCAATATATCCTAAGCCATGAACGTAAACCGAACTCATCTATACTTCTACCCCAACTTTTGTCGGTAAAAGTTCAATGATTTGTTCTGCTGCTGTTCCATCACCGAATGGATTACGCCATCCCGAATCTCCTTGTATCATGTCGTTAGCACACTTGACGATCATATCTGAGTCGACGCCAGCAAGTGTGTTTGCGCCAACATCGACGGTTTCGGGTCGTTCTGTGTTCTCACGCAGTGTCACGCAGGGGACTCCGAGAATGCACGCTTCCTCTTGCACGCCGCCGGAGTCGGTCAACACAAGGTCGGCGTTCTCTTCTAGCGTGAGGAAGTCGAGGTAATCCTGGGGTTCGACCACGCTAATCCGTTCGGGAATGGTCAGATCAAATTCCGCAATTCGCTCCTGCGCGCGTGGGTGAATTGGGTAGATAATCTCCATGTCGAACCGGGCCCCAACCTGCTGTACGCCATTCAACAATTGTGCGAACCGATCACAGTCGTCAACGTTTTCAGCCCGGTGTGCAGTCAATAACCCGAACGATTTCTCCGTGACCCCGAGTTCCGATAACACGTCACTTTTCTCGATAGCGATGTCGCGATGGTCGTGGACTGCGTCGACAATCGTGTTCCCGGTGAGGTGGATCCGTTTGTCGTCGACTCCCTCGTCATGGAGGTACGCCTGGGACTGTTCGGTTGGTGCGAACAGGTAATCTGCAGCATGATCGGTGAGCACCCGATTGAGTTCCTCGGGCATATCGCGGTCGAAACTCCGTAACCCTGCCTCAACGTGACCAATCGGGATGTCAAGCTTGCTTAACGCTATCGCGCCGGCAAGCACGCTGTTGGTGTCCCCCTGTACAAGCACGACATTGGGCTTGTTCTCAAGCACGATTTCCTCGATACCAGCCAACATTGCAGCTGTTTGCTGTCCGTGGTCGACTGACCCAACCTCAAGGTTGTAGTCTGGCTGGGGTAATTCCAATTGGTCGAAAAACACTGCATCGAGATTGTCCGAATAGTGCTGGCCGGTATGAAGAATGTTAAAGGGAATGTCGCGGCGCTCACAGCACCGAATAACCGGCGCGAGCTTGATAATTTCTGGTCTTGTTCCTAGGACAAAGGTGATTGTTGGATTCTCAATCATGATCTGTGAAATGCGTCTTCAGTGAGTGCAGAATGATAGCCGTAAAGCAAGCGAAGATGCCGGCGAGGACGAAGAACACCGAGGTGACGGCGAGCCCAATCGGGAACGTACCGCTGGTGATGAAGTTCGAGAACGTCCAGTAGCCGAACCCGATCCCGACGAAGGCACTCGCGAATCCGGGAAGCCCGAGGGTCGTCATCGGCCGCTCACGTTCGATCGTCTTCAGGATGTTACTCACGAGCGTCAATCCGTGACTAACCGGGTTGTGGCTGCTCGGATCCTCGACATCGTAGTCAATAGTGGTCCCAATTTCCTCGAGGTCGTATCCGTGCTCGTGGGCGTGAAAGAGAATATCCGTACTCGCACTCATTCCGTCACCGATGGAGTCGTCCTGACTCAGGGTTTCAATTGCACTCCGGTTGTACGTGCGGAACCCACTCTGGGTGTCGCGCGTCCACGAGTCTCGCCGAACGACACCCATCGAGAGGTTCGTGAGCGTGTTCACGACGAACAGCCCAAATCGACGATACAGCGGGAGGTCCGTTTCTGAGTCGGCTGCAAAGCGGCTTCCGATGACTATGTCTGCCGCTGTCGATTTTTGGGTCTGCACTGCTTTGGGGATGTCACTGGGGTCGTGTTGCCCATCGCCATCCAGAATAACGAGATGGGTTGCATTCCGGGCATCGGCTTCCTCGAAGACTGATTTTAGTGCACCGCCGTACCCTCTGTTCTCCGTATGCTCAACGACAGTGGCACCGGATTCGCGAGCCACCTGCGCCGTCGCATCCTGGCTGGCATCGTCGACCACGAGGACCTCGTCAGCGTATTCCTGTGCCTCAGCGACGACGTCCTGGATCGCACCTTCTTCGTTGTACGCCGGCACCCCAACGAGGACACCGACGGAGTCGCCTTGCGCAACTGTCACTGCGTCCGTTACCTCCCCACCGTCCCGATGTGCGGCGATACTCTGCTCAAAGTCAATCGGTCGAGCGCTGTCCATGGCGACAATGACGCCGCGGTCGGTTTTCGCGTTCGCGCGTAATCGAAGGTACTGAGCGAAATCTGCGTCCGGGACTTCTTTTGCCGGCGGGCTGAAGACGTCAGCCCCGAGTTTCGCGGCAACACGCACAACTGTCGAACCGCTATCTCTCGGATCGAGGAGGAGGACGTCGAAGCCGCGTTCTTGGGCCTCGACGACGTTTTCCAGGACCCATGGATCAGCGTCAGCAACTAGGCCGATTGCCGGTTGGTCCCCCGTTTCGGTTTCGACTTCGCTCGCCGAGGGTTCGCTACGTGGTTCTCGCTTCATACCCGAGTCAGTCGACTTCATCTACACCCATCCCACACTGCACCGAGATTTTCTCCCGGTGGGCCCGCCCTGTGGCGGTCGATTCCCCCTAACTGTCTTTGCCCCGGCGAAATGACCCATAACGGCTGTTTAAATTCACGACAATATGAAGGTTTGGCTGTCTATTCTATCCTCGCTGATTCGTTAAGTAGTACTCTAATAGTGCTCCAGCGTGACGCCGAGATGATGGCTCACATTGAGGACCGAGATATCCTTGTCACCGGTGGCGCGGGATTCGTTGGAAGCCACGTCGCTGACGCACTGCTTCCCGAGAATGACGTCACCATTCTCGACAACCTCTCCTCGGGCAAACGCGAATACGTCCCGGACGGGGCGACGCTCCATGAAGCCGATATTCGTGACCCGGGCGTCCTGGACGACCTGACCGGGTCTGTCGACATCGTGTTTCACGAAGCCGCGATTGTCAGCGTCGAACAATCGGTAGACCGACCCGTCGACTCTCACGAGACGAATACGACCGCGACACTCGAACTCCTGGAACTCTCTCGTCAGCGAGACTTCCGCGTCGTGCTCGCGTCGAGTGCTGCAATCTACGGACACCCGGATACCGTACCGATTCCCGAGGACGAGTCAAAGGAGCCGACCTCACCGTACGGGCTGGACAAACTCACAATCGACCACTACGCCCGCCTCTACCACGACCTCTACGGAGTCGAGACTGTAGCGCTCCGCTACTTCAATATCTACGGCCCCCGCCAAACCGGCGGTGACTACGCCGGCGTCATCTCCATCTTCCGCGAGCAAGCCCGTGCCGGCGACCCGATCACGATAGACGGAGACGGCGCCCAAACCCGCGACTTCGTCCACATCTCGGACGTCGTTGCGGCGAACCTCCTGGCTGCGACCACCGAACACGTCGGCACTGCATACAACATCGGAACGGGAACGGCGACCACCATCAACGAACTCGCAGAACTGGTCGCTGAGCTCGCCGATTCGAACTCACCAACGACGTATACCGACCCACGTCAGGGTGACATCGACGAGAGTGTCGCGGACATCTCGAGAGCGCAAACCGACCTGGGGTACGAACCGACAATTTCGATCCGGGACGGTCTTCGATCGCTGTTCGAGCGCACAAACGCCGAGGATTAGTCGTCTGCGGCGATTGGCTCCCGGTCGGCCGTTGTCGTCCGTTCGAGAATGAGGGTTCCGCATTCGACGCAGACGAACTGGTCGTCCGTCGTTTCTGCGGCCGGCGCGTTGCAACTGATGCACTTCACGCGGGCGTTCCGCACATGTCGTGGATAGCGAGCCATTGGTGGCGACTCGAAAGCTCCGGTTAAAATGATTTCTAAAGAACAACTACTCCCGCGTCGGTCGGCCGCCGTGGGAAGAGATTTACACCGGCACAGAGATTACCTCGATAATGCAAGCAGTAGTTCTGGCGGCGGGGAAGGGACGGCGGCTGTGGCCGTTGACTGAAAATCGGCCAAAGCCGATGATTCCAGTCGCGAATCGACCCATCCTCGAACACATTGTCGACGCACTGGACGGTGCAGGCGCCGAGAAAGTAGTCCTCGTAGTCGGGTCGAACCAGGAGCGCGTCCAGAGTCACTTCGGGAACGGCCACGACTACGACCTCGAGATCTCGTACGTCGTCCAGCAGCAGCAACTGGGCACCGGGCACGCCTTGCTCCAGGCGGAGTCCCAGGTCGGGGAGTCGTTCATCGCGCTGAACGGCGATCGCATCATTGAGAGCGAACTCCTCGAACGCGTCTGGGACCGCCACGTCGAAACTGACGACACCGTGATGAGCGTCACTCGCGTCGATGAACCGAGCCGGTACGGGGTCGTCGAACTGGACGGACGAGACGTCGCGACGATCGAAGAGCAACCGATTCCCGAGCTCACGAAGTCGGATTTCATCAACGCTGGCGTCTACGCGTTCAGTCCGGACGTATTCGCTGCGATTCGCCGGACTGACAGCAGGGGCGAACAGGCGCTGACGGATACGCTTTCGAATCTCATGGCGGACCAGCGCGTCAGAGCCGTCCAATACCGTGGGACGTGGCTCGACGTCTCTGAACCCTGGGACCTCCTCGAAGTAAACGACTCACTAATCGACAGAGAGGACTCGACGTACACCCCTTCGAATACCGTCGACGATTCCGCAGTCGTCGCAACGGCCGCAATCATCGGGGACGACGTCACCGTGCATCCACAGGCAGCTATCCTCCCGGGCGTCACACTCGGGGACAACGTGAGCGTCGGCCCTGGAGCAGTACTAGAAAATGCGGTAGTGTTGTCGGACGCGACGATCAACGCTGGCGCAGTACTAACGGACTGCATCATCGGGGCGAACACGACAATCGGCCCGAACACAACCGTCGAGGGCGGCAGGACGGATGTCGTTCTCAGCGATGCGGTCTACCACGACGTCACCTTCGGCGGCCTCCTCGGAGACAACGTCAGCGTCGGCGGAAACGCCACTGTCGAGCCCGGCACCATCATCGGCAACCACGCGACCATCGGGAGCGCCTCGCTCGTCTCGGGACGCGTCGACGATAACGCCACTGTGACGAGAGGGTAATCAGGACCACGAGTAACTACAAAACCAGTCCGTCTACTATCGGTCCAAGCGGTCGCCCAGCAGCTCGTCATAGTTAGCCGAGGCGGCACCATCGGCTCGTATTGGATTTAATCGCTCGTTGAACGCAGCGATTCACTGTACTCGCATCGAAAAAGTAGGCCGATATTACGGACGGCCACCGCCCCTAACAAAATCACATTTAGCAAACAACTAAGTGCGAGAACGACATCTCCAATAGCAACTAACTATGTGTGGGATCGCGGGCTACATCGGACCGGGGGATGCGGGCAGTATCGTTCATCAGGGGTTGCAGAACCTCGAATACAGGGGCTACGACTCGGTGGGCATCGCGCTCGCCAGCGACGACGTCACCGTCAGCAAAACAGAAGGCGAGGTCAACGAGCTCACGGTCCCGCAGGCGGACAACCCATCGACTGGGATTGGGCACACGCGCTGGAGTACGCACGGGGAACCGACGACGAAGAACGCGCACCCGCACACGGACTGCACGGGTGACGTAGCTGTCGTCCACAACGGCATCATCGAGAACTACGACGACCTCAAGTCTGAGCTCCGCGAGTCCCACATCTTCGAGAGCGACACCGACACCGAAGTCATCCCACACCTCATCGAGAACCACCTCGCTGACGACGTGTCCCTCCTCACGGCCGTCCAACGCACAACCCAAGAACTAGAGGGCAGCTACGCGATTGCGGTCACCGCGGCCGGCCACGATGGCGTCGTCGTCGTCCGCGAGGACAGCCCACTCCTCCTCGGCCACAGCGACGACGCGACGTACATCGGCAGTGACGCCACTGCGTTCATCGAACACACCGACCGCGTGACCTACCTAGAGTCCGGCGACCTCGCACACCTCACGGCGGACGACGTCACGATTTACAACGACGGCAACCAAGTCGAACGGGACACCGAGACGCTCGATTGGGACGCTGACGCCGCCGGAAAGGGCGGCTACGACCACTACATGCTCAAGGAGATCCACGAACAGCCACCAGCACTCCGGCAAGCCATCTCCGGCCGCATCGACGAACTCGCTACTAGCGTCGACCTCGACGTCGACCTGCCCGAAGCGTACCTGCAGTCCGTCGAGGAAATCCAGATTATCGCCTGCGGGACGTCGTATCACGCCGGCCTCTACGCCGCGGAACTCCTCGAGGAACACGCAGACGTTCGCGTGAGCGTCGAAATCGCCAGCGAGTACACCTTCAACGGCGGCCGCGACCCGTGGCGCACACTCGTTCTCGCCATCACCCAGAGCGGAGAGACCGCCGACACGCTCTCCGCACTCCGCGAAGCCAAACGCTCGGGCGCACGCACCCTCGCACTCACGAACACACTCGGCAGCACAGTCACACGAGAAGCAGACGACACCGTCTTCATCCGCGCGGGCCCCGAAATCGGGGTCGCCGCAACCAAGACCTTCGTCTCCCAGGTCGCCACCGTAACCCTCCTCACCGTCTACCTCGGGCAAGTCCGCGACAGCATCTCGACCGAGAACGCCAGCGAACTCCTCGGCAGCGTCCGCGACCTTCCCGGCGCGGTCCAACAAGTCCTCGACCAGGAACAAGCAATCAAGGAGACCGCCCAGGCGTACGCCGACAGCGAGTCGTTCTTCTACATCGGCCGGGATGCCGGCCACCCAGTTGCGCTGGAGAGCGCGCTCAAACTCAAAGAGATCTCCTACGACCACGCCGAAGGCTTCCCAGCAGGCGAACTCAAACACGGCCCCCTCGCGCTCGTCACACCGAACACGCCCGTAATTGCTCTGCTAACCGAGCAGACGCGCCCCGAGAAGACGCTGAACAACGTCAAGGAGGTCAAATCCCGGGGCGCCCCAGTCATCGGCGTTTCCAGTGATCCCGCAACGACCAGTCACGTCGACACCACCTTCGACATCCCCCAGTGCGGGCCGATGGAGCCGGTCGTCGCGAACGTCGCCCTCCAGCTGTTCGCGTACTACATCGCGAACGAGAAGGACCGCTCCATCGACAAACCCCGGAACCTCGCGAAAAGCGTCACCGTCGAGTGACATCCTCCCCGCGCTGAAGGGCGGGGCTTCCCACAAGCGGAGGCTTGCTGGGTTGGGGGATTTACGGTTTAACATCCCAGAGAGATGCTGGCAGTGCCACGCTACCGTTACCCCTATCCACCGCCAGAGGCGGAGGATTCAGGGGTATCTTTGCGTCCTGCACCCCGCTCGTCTGATGGACGGGGTACCGTCCACGACGAAGGGGCTAATCCCGATATTGTCTCATTAGAATCGGGCGGTGAGACCGCCTCGGTTACCATCCAATATGTGCGAGAACCTTTTAAATCCACATGTGGGATCTGTATCCCCTCGCTAAAGCCCGAGGTTTTAGCACCATACTCACTCAGATAACCACTGCCAAGCCAGCATTCGTTCTGTCCCCGAACTCTTCGACGGCCCGACCTTCTCCCCTGATTGGGTTGCTGAAGCCTGGGAGCGCTGACTGCCTTTTCAATCGTAGGCTGTGCTGAGGACCAGTATGCCGAGCCCGTTGGCCGTCAGCAGTCCGAAAATGATCGTGGCGACGAGGACGTGTGGAAGCCAGACTTCGACGACGTAGCCTACTGGCAGCAGGAGAAGCGTGACGAGGAGCAGCGCTCCGAACAGCGTTAGCATGATGCTCCCGATTTCGAAGAGGAGGTGTGGCGATTTGTTCAAATCGATCCGATGTGGAAACGATGACATTGGCGAACACTATCTTTGATAGTGTTTTCCTATAAAAATATATCCCCTATTGAGTGAACGCACCGAATAGTGGGAGCGTTATCGTGCTGACCGCCCCTGAGACCGACGCCGTCAGCAAGAACACTGACCCAGCTGTGTCACCCCGAACGCAGACACTAGCCTTTATTCACTGTCACTTTCACATCCCCGTATGCCCGACACGGACCCGACGAGACGGACCTACCTTCTCACCTTAGCCGGACTCAGTTCAGTCCTCGCAGGCTGCTCATCATCCACCCCAGAGGACTCGACTACAACGACACAATCAACACCGGAACCAACAACGAAGTCCACAGACACCCCGTCAACGAGCAAGGACACCAGTGGAAGTGGCGGTGGTGGAGAGGCTGGAAGTCGACCGCCCCGCCCCGATTACGACGGCTGGCTATCACAGGCCAACTCGGACCCCGAAACCGTCGCCGCATACGGCCAGACGGACGTCACTGTCACCAGCATCGAGTCCAGTGGCCGGTTCACATTCGACCCGGTTGCAGTCCAGGTCGACCCCGGAGCGACCGTGACCTGGGACGTAGACGACGAGACGGCACACGACGTCGTCGCGAAAGACGGAATCTTCGAATCTGACTTTCTCGAGGCCGACGACGCCACGTTCGCACACACGTTCGAAGACACCGGGATCTATCGCTACGTGTGCCGCCCGCACGAGCAGCTTGGCCAAATCGGCGCAATCGTCGTCGGCACCGACTACCCGACGGTCCTCCCAGACGCCCCACTCGCATGGTCCACCAACACCTACGACGCATTCCACACACCACACCTCGACGGCGATACGCTCTACGCCGTCCACGCTGAGGGCGTGCTGGCCCTAGACGCCGCCGACGGAGCGGAGCGATGGACCGCCGGCCTCGACCCGCTTGCCACAGACAGCGGTGGCGTCACCCCGAACGGAGACACCGTCTACGTCGCCACCGAGACCAACACCCTCCACGCATTCGCTACCACGGACGGGACCGAACGATGGGCATACACGACTGAGACGGACATCGATACGAATCCCGTTGTCGACGACGACACCGTCTACGTTGCCGGCGACCGCGGCCTCGTGTACGCCGTCAACGGCGACGGCACCAGCCACTGGGACACTGAACTCCCCTCGAACCACATCGTCGCCCTCACCCGGACCAGCGACGCGCTCTACGCGGTGGGCGGCGTCCAGGGACGCGGCTCACTCTACAAACTCGACACCACAACTGGCGACACCGAGTGGCGGTACAAAACGACCGGAATCGACTATACGTTCCTCAAACCGACCATCGCATCCGGTACGGCGTACGTGAGCGGCGCCCGCGGTGGCTTCCACGCAATCGACACCACAGACGGGACGAAACAGTGGACCGCAGAGACCACAACAGGGCTGGAGCGTGCGCCAATCGTCTCGAATGGCACTGTCTACGTCCGCCACGACGACCGAACACTCCACGCGCTCGACGCACCGACAGGTGACATCGAGTGGCAGTTCCGGGCCGAAACCGAACTCACCGCCGACCCAATCGCCGGGGACTCAGAGGTGTACGCCGCAACGGACTCGGGGGTCTACACCATCGACGCCACCACCGGTGACGAACGCACCCACCACCAGACACCGGGTGAGGTCCACCAGACCACTGCCATCCATGGAGACACGGTGTACGTCGGTGACTGGGGCGTCTGGGCCCTCGACGTAGCGCAAGCAACCCCAGATGGTGGCGACGTCTCGCTCCCAGTCACCATCCAAGACGTGACACTCGTGGGGAACTGGCCCGAAGACGTGTTCGTCCTCACCACTTGACCGCCTGCGTTCTCGTTTAAAATCACTACAAACCCCCTACAGAGTGGGTTTCCCGTTAATCGTGCAAAAACAGTGCCACACGCTCGAGACACCAGTACAGTTCTCACTCCACGACAGCGAACAGGAGCTTCTGAACGAACTGGCAACGTTCGTCACATCGACATTCACCCAACGCGATGCAAAGCTCGTCGCGTACAACGGTGAGCGGTGGAACGGCGGATTTGACTTGCCGTTTTTCCGGACTCGCCTCTGTACGCACGGGCTCGAGTGGCCGTTTGGCACGTTGCCATCCGTCGACGTGATGGATGTCTTCGAGACACGTTTCAATACGAGTGAGGGTACGCTGAGTGGCGTCTACGAGGAACTGATTGGCGCCAAGTTGAACGAGCTGGATCCATTCACCGACAGTAGCGAGGCGGTCACCGCATGGAAGGAGAGCGCTTACGAGCTACTCATCACTCACAACGTCGCCGATATCCGACGGACTCGAGCGTTGATGGAACTTGCAGAACGGTATTGCTCAAAGTCGGATTTCTCGATGAAGTCACTCGAACCGGTCGTTTGAGAGCAAGTTGTATCTGTTCCGAAAACACGAGTCCCCCGCCAGTAGGACAGGCCTATCGTCAAGGGGTAGAGCTATGGCGGGGTCTCAGCGTCGTTGATTCCCTCGAACGTCTCGTTGGTATAGGCGTATCGCCATCGTTGAAGAATCGCTCGCGTCACAAGGCCGGCCTCAGACACAGCAATACAGGATTCCTCGACGGGACGACTCGGAGCGTCGGGTGGTGGATGGAAGTGTCGTCTCGGCGCGTCCGGTTTCGGGTGGCAATCGAACCGGAAATTCTGATTCCGGTCGTCCGTGTAGTGGATCGCATAGTTTTCGGTTAGACTCCACCGGATGTCGATCCGAGCAGTTGACGCTGCACCGACTCCATCGGACAGTTCGACCGAGAGCGTCTGTGGATTCAACGGGTCATCTAGTGACGCTGTCTCGGCCAGCGGCTCCTGCTCCATGATCAGGTCGCGAATCTCACGCAACGCCCCGGCGTCAATCGGCCCAAATACCTCGGATTGTTCGACCGACTGAGACTGTTGAGAAGGAGTCTCGTCGCTGGTCATACGACGATGGATGGGTCGCTATCGCCTTCATCGTCGGTATCTGTGCCAGTCAGGTGGCCAGTATTGCTTGCTTCACCGATTGCGAGTGTTGCTTGTGCGAGTGCGAGGTTGCGTCGCGTCGTTTGCCATTCCGTGAGGAGGGCACCGTAGTCGCTGTCGACGTCGTCGACGTCTCGTTCACGGGCGAATTCTTCAGGTGAATCGACACCATACTCCTCACGCCACTCCTGTACCTGCGCCTTCATATCAGCAATGCCGGAGGCGATCTCTTCGGGGGACAGTTCTGCGAGCAGTGACTGTGCATGTTCGGTGACAATTGCCGTTTCCGATCGTCGATAACACGTCGTCTGCCCGTCTTGGGAGGTTGTTACTTCGCCAGCGCTTTCGAGCGTTCGCAGGTGCTTTCGCGCCGTGGTTGCCGAGACGCGCGCGCGGTCGGCGATCTCTCCGGCGGATGCAGGGTTGTAGGTAGTGCGGATGATTTCGTACACTCGTTCAAACGGCGTCGTCTCCTCAACCCATTCTTCTTCAACGACATCGTTTACGTTGCGATGTTCGGTCCCGCCATCCGGGACCATTCGATAGGGCGGGGCCATCTCCTCGGACATGATATGCCAAACAACGAGAGACTAGTATAATAATCTGTGGGCCAGTATTTTGTTCTCTCGGCTCCTCACTGCTGGCCCTACAGAGCTTCGACTCGTTCTTCGACGGAATCGAGGGCAGGGCGGCAGACGTCATGTTGGTCTGGGGGCCACTGTGCGTCCCTGCGTCAACACGACTTGCGTCCGGCGGCGAATGAAAGTGATCTCGTTCGTTGTGACTGCTGGGGTAACGGTCCCACCGACCCTTCCACACTCTCTTGGCGCTCTTCTTGCTAACTGCTGTTTCAACACCCGGAGGTTCGCCGCCTCTTCGGCCCCGACGAGTGCTTTGAGTTGTTCGAAGGAGATCTCGCCGTCGTAGTACGCGGCCGCGATTTCTTGAGTGATAGCGTCGTCGTGAACGGCCTCCTGGAGGTACTCCCGGAGCGCAGTTACGAGAATATCTGTCCGGTCCTCCCCGAGGACGTTCGCGAGCGCATCGGTTCGGTCGACGAGGCGGTGCGGCGTCCGAGACTGGACGCGCTTTTTCTCGCCACCTATTGTGTGTACAATGTGAGCCACACCGCTTAGCCCTTACCGTGTGGTCAACGTGAGTCCCCGGTCCCGTGGTACCAACCGTCCGACAGCCGACGCAGTGCAGACTGTATCAACCAACAGAAAGCGGGACTGACCTGCGCAATGGATTGCTTGGATTCGACGACTGAACGCCACCCGTTTTCCCGGCTACCCCCCTCGGTTGACGTGTATCGATTACTGAGTACGTCCCACCGGCCGTCTGTACAGATTCCAACGTATGCCACTCGCCCAACTCCTCGAACAGTACGTTAGTCTCGGTATTTTCGCTCTCGTTGCAGACCTGAGTATACTCAGCTTCCTCGCGTGGCGACGAGAACGCGATGGTCGTATGCGAGTTGTCACACTCGGGTACGCGATGTTCGCCGTCTACTCAACGTACTCGGTTTAAGACGTCGTTTCTCCACTGGGGGGTGACTCAACTGCTCGATTTGGTTGTTGCTTTGAGTCAGTCCTGCATTCTCCACGGGCGCTTTCTCACCGTCCTCGCACCCTCCCAGAGGGTGAAAATCGGGTGGCTAGTCAGCGCTAGCGGGAGTGCTGTCTGCGTCGACGTCGTCGAGAAGGGGGTAGTCGATGTGCATCTCGATTTTATCGAAGGGGACAACTGGCTGGATCGCTCCCCCGGGGCCACCTTCCTTGAGTTCGAGGATACCCAGCACCTCCAGCTGTTTTAGATCTGCATGAACGTCGGAGACGTCGCGGTCGACGAGTCGTGCAGCCTCCCGCATACTTGAAGGGCGCTCTTTGGCGATCGCCTGGATGAGCTCGAGGCGTAGCGGAGTGAGGCTGTCGACGAGATCGTCATAGGTCCCGAACTGGAGTACTGCACGCTTATCGCTTTCGTCCAGTTCATCAGCCTCGGCAGTCTGAATGAACTGGAGCGTATCCTCTCGGAGCTGTGCTCGGTCGCCGACGGTGATGTGAAGCGTGGTCATGGTCGGGTGTGTTGGATGTGGGTTGTCTCTGCTGTCAATAGGGACGGGGTGGGTTGCCACCAATCGTGTCCCAGTATTCGTCAGCACTGGCCCAAAACTCAACGATGAGTTCCTCCATGCCAGGGAACTCAACGTCTGCGTCCCCGGCAGCAGTGTGGAGTTCGTGGCCTTTGGTATCTTCGTGAGCGTTGTCGTACCGGATGAGCGTCAGATCCTGCAGCGTTCCCAGATGGAGGGTGTACTTCCAGCCGGACGGGTAGGCGTCTGTGTCGGTCGTCCGTCGGATGACGACGTTCTCGACGAGCCCGGCTTCGACGTGGGTGTAGCGGTGCGTGAGCTCCTGCACCATACCGTACCTGTTGGTTTGCCCCTCAACACGATAAGTGTGTTGGGCATACGCCCAACAGAAACACTTGTCTGGGGTGTTCACTGATCCGAAGACGCAGACTTCACCGTTCCAAACGCGGTTCTCTCCCAACTCAACATCAATCGTCACGCAACGCCTGACTCCCCCGAAACATGACTGCAAACCTTCGCCCTCACGTGGAGCCAACTAATCTCAACGTTACCTTGTTCTGGACCCCCGTTGCTTAATGCGTTCCAGTGGTCGGGGTAGAGTAATGCAAGCTGTCGTCGTTGCTGCCGGACAGGGAACGCGAATGGGGCCATTGACGGACGGGTTGCCGAAACCACTCCTCCCGGTCGGCGGCACCCCGATTGTCGAACACGTCCTGGACGTCGCCGCACCGCACGTAGACGAGTTCGTCCTGGTCGTCGGGTACGAGGCCGACCAGCTCGAAGCACACTTCGGGTCCAACTACCAGGGCACGCCAATCAAGTACGTCACCCAGGACGCCCAGCTCGGAACCGCACACGCGATCCAGCAAGCACAAACCCACATCGATGGCCCGTTCCTGGCGCTGAACGGCGACGTCTATCTCACGCCAGCCCTCGTCGACCGACTCGCGACCGCAACCACGACCGCCATCGCCGTCATGCCAGTCGAGGACCCACGCTCATACGGCGTCGTCGACACAGACGGCGCACAGGTCACGACCATCGTCGAGAAGCCGTCCGATCCGCCGACGAACCTCGCCAACCTCGGGCTCTACCGCTTCACGCCCGACATCTTCGAGTACATCGACCGGACCGAGCGCAGCGAGCGCGGCGAATACGAAATCACGGACTCCCTGCAGTACGCCATCAGCGACGAGACACCGGTGACCGCCGTCGAATACGACGGCGACTGGCTGGACATCGGCCGCCCCTGGGAGCTGTTGGACGCCACCGAAACCCGCCTCGAGGACTGCGAGCGCACAATCCACGGCGACGTCGAACCCAACGCCACAATTCACGGCGACGTCGTCGTCGAAGAAGGCGCGCGCGTCCGCAACGGCGCCTACATCGAAGGCCCAGTCCGCATCCAGGCGGGCGCCGACGTCGGACCGAACGCGTACGTCCGCGGCAGCACCGTCATCGGCCCCAATGCTCGGGTCGGCAACGGCGTGGAGGTCAAGAACTCGATTCTCATGGCCGACACCGCAGTCGGGCATCTCTCCTACGTCGGCGACAGCGTCCTCGGCCGGAACGTGAACTTCGGCGCCGGAACCAAGGTCGCGAACCTCCGCCACGACGACCAGCACGTCCGCGTCCAGGTCAAAGGCGAGATGACGGACACGCACCGCCGGAAGTTCGGCGTCGTCGTCGGCCACGGAGCCAAAACGGGCATCAACACGAGCCTCAACGCCGGCGTCACACTCGGGACGAACGCACGAACCACCCCCGGCGAAGTCGTCACCCGAGACAAGCACCGAGACGACACCGGTGCGAATCACGAGCCCGACACCCCTCTCGAAAACAAACCCCAACGCTGACCGTCAAATTCATCTCGGAGCTTCCGAATTTAGAAATTAGGATTTCCGAACTTACGATTTCTTTACGATACATCTTGAACAGCGGCTCGGAGCCCACTAGATCGAGTGGCGCCTTCCGATCCATGGCGGGGCTTTCTCCTCGATTCTCTGTAATGGGATACTGGCGAACAATCGGCTGTGTCTTCCGCTCCGTCCGCTCCATGCGTTATCTGTCATGGATGGTTCAACCCAGTGAGGGCCTTAGTGACGGGACGAGTACGCCCGTTCCGTGAAGAGACAGTAGTAGCTGGATGAATTCCATGGAACCAAATACCGGGAACGAAAATCCATGATAAGACTAATTGTATGGAAATTCCAGACCAACTCCAGTGTCTCTTTACCGCGGAAGTCGACGAACAGGACGATTCCTACGTGTTCCAGATTCCCAGCCAGGAGCAGGGTAATCTAGTCGCGGGTGAGACCTACCGGATTGCAGTCCTTCCCGCCCCATCGCCACAAGAAACCGATAGTACCGCGTCTGGTGCTCCTGGCGCTGACAACGACGCGCACGCGGACCGCGGCCACCCTGAACCACCGGTCGAAGTGGGTGACCGACGGGACGTCGAAATCGAATCGCTCGGCGACCAGGGCGACGGAATCGCTCGCGTCGAACGAGGATTCGTCGTGATCGTCTCCGACACCGACAAGGGCGAACGCGTAACCGTCGAAGTGACAGACGTCCAGGAGACTGTCGCGTTCGCCGACGTCGTCGAACGGATCAGTTACTACGATTAGTAGCAGTAGTTGTAGCGCGATTTCTTTATTCAGTTCGGTGTCTAAAACCGAACCACCAGATTGCTACGTAGATATGCGCACTTAGAAGGACTGGGAGTCGGAGACGATTGAAATATTCGATAGGGCTCGTTCCAGTAATAGTTGGTACTGAGAAGTACAATGGTATCAGTGTCTCCTTTGGGCTCCCAGAGAGCAGGAACGTAGCAATGTTGGCCGCACCGTAAAATTAAGTGACTGGTTGTGGCATTGCCAAAATATGCCAACCAAAGCTACTGGCTCGCATCCGGTGTCCGCGTTGATTGCGTTGGTTGCTGGATCCGTCCTATCAAAATATACGTGGGAAGTACTTCCCCCGTTTGGAACTGCTTCGCAAACAGTTCTGAAGTTTATCAATAGCTACGTCACCTCAGTGCCGACGAGTCATGAAGCAGCCGGAGCACTTGTAATCTTCGTCGGAGTAACCCTAATATGGGAGACCGCCCACTTCATAAGGGTATCATAGAACGGTTCTTCCAATTCAGCAGCTACACTGAGCGATTAGTAGCTCATCTGTATTGAGCGGCAGTTTCACCACCAAGCCTGAATAAAGAAACCGTATTGGCAACTACTGGTAGCCTCGTCGGCGGACCGTAGCGTCCGCCACGAATTCACTGGACGCTGGAGCTACGATCTGGCCGGCGGCAAACCAAGTCGGCGGGCAATCCAACAAGGGTCTCGTTCACAGGTAGTCCCACAGCCTCTACGACCAGAGTAGCACTACGACCGGAGTAGCAACGCGATACTCGCGAGTAAGGCCAGCAGATACAGCGGTGTGCCACCGACGACACCGTTCGAGTCCGACGGAGTCGTGGGGGAGGCCTCCGTCCCCGGCGTAATCACGGTTGCAGACGACGAGGACTCGTCAGTCGTGTCAGTCGTCGACTGCGGAGTTGATTCAGTCGTCGACGCAGGCGTCGTTCCCTGCGTCGTCGACGAAGCTGTCGTCTCGCGGTCCGTGGTTCCAGCTGTGGTCCCAGTCGGTGTCGCGTCGGTCGTCGACTCAGAGGACGTGGACGTCGTCGAACTGCCGCCCGTACCGCCCGAGGTCGTCGAAGCGGATTCGGCTTCGATGGTCAATTCGGTCGCGTCAGAGATTCCGATCACTTCGTTCGTCGCCCCCGGTGTCGATTCCGGTCCGTACACCACCGCGTGGACCTGATAGTCGCCCGTCGGAATCGAGTCGAGGTCCAGGTCCGCGACGTACGACTCGTCCGATTTGGTGGCTTCGAGGCGACGGGTGGTGTCGTCGTTCGTAACGACGACTTCGACGCTGTCGACCGTCTCGTCACCCGTCACCTCCGTGAGTGTGGGCGAAATCTCGAGCGTGCCCGACGCCGCCACGCTGTCCGGGACTGAAACAGTGACGTCGTAGGCGGGAATGACCAGCGGGTGGGGGTCGTAGTACGTGCCGTCGTGGTAGATTGAAACGACGTAGCTCCCCGCTTCGAAAGACGACGTGTCGAAGGAGACGCTCCGGCTCCCGTCTGCCGGCACGTATTTGGTATCGTAGACGCTCCGGGAGCCGTTCTCGATCGCGTGAATGTACACCCGATACGATTCGTCGTCCGGGCCGTCGGTGGCGACAGTCAATTCCTCGCCCTGGGAGACGCGTGCAATGGAGTCGACTGTGTACGAGTCGCCGTCGATGGTGACTTCCTGGGCCGGCGTGTCGATGCTGTCGGTAATCTCGACAGTGAAGCTCCCGCCTTGCGCGCTCAGTCCGGCGGCGCCGGCCGTCCCGACGAGGAGGCAGCAAATGATCGCGGCGACAGCTCGATTCATTACGCCATACGTCGCTGGGCGACCAGAAATGCTTTCCGAGATTTCCCGTCGTCGATATATCGCCGTTCGTGGATGAACGCGCTGCCAGGGGTGTTCTCGGTAGTCAGTGAACTACCTCACCTTACTCGCTCACGGCTGACGCCGTTTACGAGCGAGAGCAAGCTCCCGTGAGCGTTTTATAGCATCCTACTGCGCTACTCGGCCGTTTCGCTCCCTACGTTGCGCTGTGAGGAAGCGGACTCAGTGATTAAGTACAGATTAAATTGAATTAGCAGTGTCGTAAGGACTATGCCAACGCCCTGAGGATATGTGTAGTATGACACAGAGCAGGGCGAAGCGTGTACTCACCCTCGTCGTCGTGCTGGCCATGGTCACCAGTCCGATGACCGCGGCCGTGGGGGCAGTCACAGCGACAAGTGCGCAATCACCGCAGACGTACAGCGCAACAGATAACGTCGAGGTCTGGGAGCGCGCGCCGCTCCCGTTCCGCCTGGACACGAGCGACGCGGCTAAATCCGTCGCGAACGGCGCAATGGACGTCGAACTCACCGAGTTCAACAGTGGCCCGGTTTCGATCCGGCAGAGCGAACTCGGCGTCTACCAGCCCGGCGACACGGTCAGCGCCTCCTTCGAGAGCGTCGCCGGTGCCGGCACGAGCGACTTCAACGGGAACGACACGCAGCTCGTCGTCGCGCGCCTCGAACCCAGCGGTGACGGGGATTCGACAGACGCGCTCCCGGACTCCATCGGGGACGCCCAGGACCTCTTCACCGAGGAGAACGCGAACCAGAACGCGACCTTCTGGGTGGAAGACGCGCCACAGGTGACGAATGGGAGCCTGGACACGTCAGTCCAGTTCTCCGAGTCAGGCACGTACGCGCTCTTCCTCGCGACGGGGAGCGCATTCGATGCGCCAGCCAACGGCGGCGACATCTCGGTGTCCGGTGACACGACGATCATCGGCATGGACGGCGCGCTCGTCGAAGAAGGCCCCGCAGACGTCGACGTCGGCTCGCAGGAAATCGAGCCCGGCGACGACGCCACGTTCACGGTGAACACGGGCGCCACGGACACGAACGTCTCGGTCCTGCTCTACGAGACGGACACGATCACGAACTCCGAGACAGTCTTCCGAGTGACCGAACCGGTTGACTCCTCGCTCAACGCCAGCGACATCACGATTCGGCACTCCATCTCCGAGGTCAACGGCATCGCCGACTTCGACGGCCCGGTTTCGGTCCTCGGCACCACCTTCAACGACGGGCGCATGTCCGGGTCGACGTCCGCAGCCAGTACCATCGACTTCCTCGTCGACGAAATCAACGACCAATCGAACGACCAGTCCGTCGACCAACCGAACACCGAGGTAATCGGTAGCGGCGACGTGCTCGACGCCTCCGTCGTCGGGAAGTCCGGCGTCGACGGCTCCGTCACCATCTCCGTGGACACCTTCGGAAACTGGTCTGACGGACAGTACACGTGGGTCGTGACCACCGGTGGCGAATCCACCGGCGACATCCGCACGGACATCGGCACGCTCGACGTCAAGACAGACACAGGCGACGGCGACGACGGCGACGACGGCGACGACGGAGATACTACGCCACCGGACGACGGTGACGACGACGAACCCAAGAAACCCCCCGTCATCAAGCCGCCGTCCGGACCGATCGATGACAAGCCAGACACACCCCGCGTCATCGGTGGCGGCTCCGGTGCAACCGTCGAAAAGCAGGACGGCCGTATCACCGTGAACCTCCCCAACGCGAGTGCCGGGGACACGGTCACGGTGACAGTTCCGACGAACGAATCCGAGCTGGAACGCGACGGCGCCAGCGTGAACGGCGTGAACCTCACGTTCAACCAGGATTCCAGCGGCGGACTCGACGTCACCACGACCACTGACCCCGGCGTCCCGCCGGTGTCACGCGACGGCGACCTCGGGTACTTCGAGATCACGCACACGATCCCCAACGAGAACGTCGGCGGAGCGACCTACGACTTCTCGGTCAGCAAACAGCGCCTCGAGGACCGCGGACTCGACGCCAGCGAGGTGTCGCTGTACCGCTACGAGGACAACGGCTGGCGCGAACTCGACACCAGGCACGTCGGCGAAACGGAGACCGCGCACCGCTACACGGCTGACTCGCCCGGCCTCTCAAAGTACGCAATCAGCCGCACGGGCGCAGCGCAAACAGACATGCAGGTGACTGACGCCTCCCTCTCGACCACGGACGTCCAGGTCGGCGACTCCATCGAGGTCACCGCAACGATCGAGAACCAGGGCTCGGCAGCCGGCGAGTTCACGGCCTCACTCCAGATCGACGACACGCCCGTCGACTCGACCACCGTCGAACTCGGCGCTGGCGAACAGACGACGGTCACCTTCACCAGAACGATGGACGAAGCCGGCGACTACACCGTCAGTGTCAGCGGCACTGATGCAGGAACACTCAGCGTGAGTAGCCAAGAAACCACCCAACAGACCACCACGCAGACGACCACGGCGCCGGACGAAACGACGACACCCGGCGGCGACGGTGGCGGCGGAATCAGCCCGCTGATCTGGCTGGTCGTCATCCTCCTGCTCGCCGCACTCGGCGCGCTCGCGTACCTCTACACGCAGGGGTACTTCGACGAGGAGATCGAGCGCCGATTCTGAACACCTGACACACCCCGTCAGGCGTCGGTCGCCTCCAGAACGGGACCGCTTCAGACGACGCCCGCTTCCGGACCGAGAAACCAACTACACTAAGAGCGCGGTACTGCAATTCCAGTACAGCCTACATGTCCCCACCTGCTGAGGACGCCGTTCTGTCTTGCCACGCAGTCACCCGAACCTACACGCGCGGCCACCAGCGCACTCGCTGGCGGTCGAACGGCGCCTCAGACCGCCCCGACGTCACCGCGCTCGAGGACATCGACTTGACCGTCGAGCCAGGCGATATCCTTGGCATCAAAGGCCCGAGCGGCAGCGGCAAGTCGACCCTCCTCCACCTCCTCGGCGCACTCGACACGCCCACGAGCGGCACCGTCCACATCACTGGCCGGCCGACAACCGACCTGACTGCCCGCGAGCGCGCCAGGCTCCGCCTGGACTCGATCGGCATCGTCTTCCAGCGATTCTACCTGCTCTCCTCGCTGCCCGCACTCTCCAACGTCGCGCTCCCCTTGGTCGAACGCGGCGTATCGAAATCCAAGCGCCACGACCAGGCCAGCGCGGTCCTGCACCGCGTCGGCCTCGGCCAGCGCCAGAGCCACACGCCGGGCCAACTCAGCGGCGGTGAACAACAGCGCGTCGCGATCGCCCGCGCGCTCGTCACGGACCCGGCGATCATCATCGCGGACGAACCCACCGGCGAGTTGGACACCGAGACCGGCGCCCAGATTCTCGAACTGTTCGAAGCCGCCGCAGCCGACGACACCGCCGTGGTGCTGGCATCACACGACGAGCCAACGCTCGCGATCGCCGATCGCGTCCTCGAGCTCCGCGACGGCGAACGAATCGATGCGTGAGCGCCTCACCCGCGTCCGGTCACTGGTCGGCCTCGGCGGCCGCCTCGTCGCACAGCGCCTCCGACACACCGCGCCCCGCCGCACTGCTGTCACGATTCTGGGCATCGCATTCGCGGTCGCGCTGTGCCTGACCGTCAGCGGCGTCAGCGTCGCAATCGCCGACCAGGGCTCGGTCGCCGGCTCAAACGTCGACTACTGGATCGTCCCGGAAGGCGAATCCAGCTCCACACTCCCCGTCTCAGTCGGCGGCCCGCGGTTCGGCGACGTCCACGCTGTCGCTGACCGCCTCACGAGCCGCAGTGACGTCGTCTACGCGTCGCCAGTCTCCATGCAGCTCCTGCAACTCTCACACCGGGGCACGACCGAATACGTCATCGTCGCGGGCGTGGTCGCACACGACGGCCTCACCGTTGCCGGCGTCAATACGAGCGCCCTCACCCCCGGCGACCCACACTACGAGAACGGCACCTACGACGGCCCCTGGACGGGCGAAGTTGTCATTTCTGACGGCGCAGGCGCACTGTTGAACGCCACCCCCTCGGACTCCGTCACGGTCCGGGGCCAGGCGACCAGCACCCGAGAGTTCACTGTCGCCGCGGTCACGGACGGCGGCGAATCCGGGTTCGGCGACGTCCCCGTCGCAGTGATGCACCTCTCAGAACTCCAGACGCTCACCGGCGCGACCACCAGTGACACCGCCGACCAGATCCTCGTCGCATCCACGAACCCCAACATCGAAAACGACCTCGCCGGCGTCTACGCCCACTCAGACGTAGTCACGCGCTCGGACACCGGCCTCACGAGCGTCACGGACTCCGACCTCGCACTGGCGCTCGCCGCCGCCGGCTTCATCGTCGCCCTCGTCGTCGGCGTGCTCTTCGTCGCCACCACACTGGGACTGGAAGTCACCACGGACCGGCGACTCTGGGCGACACTCTCTGCAATCGGCTTCAGCGCCAGGAGCCGCGCATTCCTGCTGTTCGCCCAGATCGGCCTCCTGGCGCTGGTGGGCGGCGTCCTCGGCGTCATCCTCGGCCGCCTCGGCGTCTTCGCCGCCAACACCGCCGTCGGAACCGTCTTCGAAAACACACTCGTCGCCGTCTACCCCATCGAGTTCGTCGGCCTCGGCCTCACGATGGCGCTCGTCGTCGCCGTCTTGACCACGCCGTACTTGCTGTGGCTCACGACGCGCGGCACCGTCACAGACACACTCAAAACGTGACCATGCCAGGGACCCGCATCCGCGCCGCCATCGGACTCGCCGTCGCGCGACTCCGCCACGACCGCACGCGAACCGTCCTCGCCGTCCTCGGCGTGACACTCGCAGTCCTCGCAACCACACTCCTGGGCAGTCTCGGCGTCGGCGTCGCCGAAACGGGCCAGCAGAAATTCGACGCCGCCGACCGCGACCTCTGGATATCCGGCGGCCCGACCCGCATCCAACCAGGAACCATCGGCGGCTTCGACACCGGCATCGTCGACGCCCACAACGTCAGCCGGACGCTCACGCAACGAGACACCATCAACACCGCCGCGCCACTGCTCTTCCAAACCGTCTACGTCGGGGCAGACCCCGACTCGCTCGACACCGTCGTCGCCGTCGGCGCGAGATCCAGCGGCGGCCTCGCACTCACATCCGGAGACGGATTCGGCCCCGACACGGCGTTCTACAACGAGGGCGCCTATAACGGGACGCCCGCCCGCAAGCTCGTCGTCGGCACCCAACTCCAAACACGGTTCAACACCTCGAACGGCGACCAGTTGCACGTCGGGGGCACAGTCGTCGACGCACGCCAGACCACCTACACCGTCGCCGGGACGTCCTCGACGTTCACGCAATTCCTGAACACGCCGACCGTCTCCATCCCGCTGGCGGAACTCCAGGCGATGACCGGCAACGCGAACACCGACCGCGTCTCACTCATCACCGTCGACGTGGCCGACAGCGCCGACACCGCGGCCGTCGCTGACCGCCTCGAAGCCGAATACCCACAGTACACCATCCGCACGAACACCGAACAGCTCCAGGCGATCCTCGCCGAACGAATCATCCTCCTCGCCGCCGGCGTCGTCCTCGTCGGCCTCGCGGTCCTCTCGGGCATCGCGTTGACCGTGAACCTGCTCACGCTACTCGTCCTCCAGGAACAGGCGACGCTGGCAGCGATTCGAGCGGTCGGCGTCTCCCGGTTCGTCGTCGTCGGAATCGTCGGCACGCAGGGACTCTGCTACGGCATCCTCGGGGCCGCGGTCGGCTTGCTCGTCACACTTCCGGCCAGCGTCGCCCTCAACTACGCTGCCAGTTGGCTCGTCGGCTTCGACGGCCTCGTCCAACTCACCCCCGGCGTGCTCGCGGCCGGCGCCGCCATCGCCATCGTCGCTGGCGTGAGCAGCGCCCTCGTCGCCGGCTGGCGGGCGGCCAGCATCGAACCGCTCGCCGTCCTCCAGCGGTGACGACATTTGCCCCTCACAGCGGTGCAACACGGAAGCCCGCGGCTGTCGCCGTGGGCAGAAGCGCGTACGCTCCGTGCAACACTCCACCGTGAGACCACGAGGGCCGGCACAGAAGGGAGAGTGAAGTCGCGTCGCTACGTTTCGGCTATCGGGTTCAGCTCCACATTCACATCATCTGGAATGCCCTCTGTTCCACATACCTGCAGCACTTGTCGGATGTGATAGTTCTTTTCAGCAGGATCAGACGCCTCAATTGCAGCTTCTAAATGGTCTTTACAGCCCTCACACAACTCACTCATAGTACCGCCACCCACAAACCCCAATAATATAGACTTTTCCAACCGCTCTTAGCTCCACAGTGAGTATGCGCTTCCACTCAGTGCGGCCAGAAACAATCCCGAGGATATTCGCACACCCCTACCGGACGGTTCCGCGTAGAGCCGCGTGGTGGTACGATGTGTTTCGAGTTGGCTGCCTCAGCCACACAGAAGTCGCGTGAACAGCGGTCTAGACGTCTAGACACCTCACGCCGACGTTTCGGACTGGAGAGTACGTGACCGTGACATATGCGATTGTCATCTTGGCCCAGCTATCGGCATGCTGGTGTCTGTTCTCCTTCGGCCAGCAACACCGACGCGAATGAGACGGTATCAGGCCACAGCTCGCTGACTGACAGTCTGGCTGACGGCTGCTAGCGACGTGGATGTTTGTTCGGGCGCGGAGACGTTCACCCAGAGGTGAGTCTCGCGGTACGCGTTCTCGACAGTCGGCTCTGCCGGCGGGTCACCCATGTAGACGAGGAACGCGAGCCGAAGGCGTTCGCCCTGCATACTTGGCGTGACGTTGAGTTCGTGGTGCCAGGTCTCGCCCGCGGCGACGTTCGTCCGGAGTCGCCGGAGTTCTTCCTCGGCCAGGACCGTCGTCGAATTGTTCTGCACGCGGACGTCCTGGAGCTCGACCACGAGCGAATACTCCACGTCCCGGTGCTCCTGATTCCCGATCCCGACGATAATCGGACGTGGTTCACCGACCGTGTACTCGGTCGGGTAGTTATCCGCGACGAGCGTCCCGTTCTCTTGCTCCGTGAGGAGGTAGGATTCGGTGAACGCCTCGCCCTGCTTCGGGACCGCGACGGCGTAGGCGACGCTGGACACGGCCAGCAGAATGCTCACAACGAGGAGAATGTTGAGGACGCCGTCGAGGCGCGAGTCCGGGTTCGTGAACTCCTGACGAGTGGTCTGCAGCCACGCGCGGTACGGGACCCGGAACCGGTCGTCCGGGGGTAACGCTTGTCGGCGATGAGCTGCGACTGCAGTCAACGCGAGCGTGACGCCGGCCACGCTCACGAGGACGGGGAGCAGCCGGATGCCGAAGGGCGTGAAGTTCAGCACGAGCCCGATCAGCGGCACGACAGCGATGCTGAGCCCGAAAGAAAGGGCGACGCGTTCGATGCCGTCGATGCCGTCGCGTTCGGAGTCTTCGGTGTCCCGTTCGGAATCGTCGTCGCCCTCGAGAGTGGCATCGTCCGCTGGCTGATCGGTCGGGCTCTCGCCGGCTTCCGGGAACAGCGCTGCGATGAGGGCGTAGCCGGGCAGGAAGAGGACGAACGGCAAGCCGAACACGACGCGGAGCGGCGTCTCGTCGAGGACTGGTGTGACCACGACAACCACCGTCGCCAGCACGAGCGCAATGACCGCGACGAGGTCGGCGGGGAGCTGTCGGAGCGGCGCCGGAATGAGGAGGCGCCACGTGGAGTCGTCCGCCATCGTTAGTCGTCACTCTCCGCCGGAGCCGGATGCTGGTTACGGTCTGTGCCCTCGGATTCGAAGCGTTGTTGTGCCTCCGAGAGCAGCGTCGAAACCTGCGAGCGATCCGGCGTGTTCCCGCCGAACTGCACAGACTCGTACAGCTCTGTCATCTCTCGGAGGGTGTCCCTGGCGTCCCCCTCCAGCTCGTCGCTGACGGCCGTGTAGAACTCCCAGTGCGTCTTGGCAGTATCCTCCGGGATCGTGTGCGCAGCGCGGACCGCACCGTAGAGCGCGCGCACAGCGTGTTCGCTGTCGTTGTCGTCTAGATACGCTTGCACCGCAGTCAAGCGGTCCTGCCATTCCGGCTCCGCCGCTGACCTCGCCTCTGGAGCGCCCTTAGACGCGGGTGCGTCGGCCGATGGCGCGTTCGCGTCGTCTGTGGCTGGCGTCCCACGCTGGTACCGTGACCGATAGAAGGCGAACCCACCGACGAGGAGGACAGCAACGCCCCCGACGCCAGCCGCCCACGGGAGGACGCTAGAACTACCGCCGGAACCGCTCGAGCCGAAGGCTCCCGTCACCGATGTCTGTTGGCGTGCGTCCTCGAGGTTCGTCCCGCTACCATCGAACGTCGCCCCAATCTGGACACTCGTTGTCCCGGCCGTGTTTTCGGGCGGGTCTATTGCGGCGATGAAGTAGCCCGACTCGTTCGTCTCGACTGCCCGGACAATCGACCCCTCACGCGTCAACGAGAGAGTCTGGCCGCCAACACCGACACCGTCTATTGTTAGTAGCCGGCCACGAACGCGGATGTCGTCCGTCCCCCCGCTCGCGGTCACCGTAATCGCTGTCTCTGTCTCGTCGACGCGGAACGGTGCTGCACTTGCATCCGGAGCGAGCGCCGTCCCCGTCTCGCCAACTCGAACCGCGAGCGAATGTGAGCCCAGCGTAATGCGCGCGGGCAGTGTCCGCGTTAGTTCGTAGTGGCCGGACGCATTCGTCCGCGCTGTCACGAACCGATTGCCATCAACTTCCAACTTGACTGTCGCATTCCGGAGTGGCTGGTCGGCCACCATCACTCGCCCCGTCGTGCGAATTCGCTCACCGTAGCGCGCTGCCGTCGTCGTATCGTTGATCTGCAGCCTCGGTTGGGCCTGCGTCAGATTTGTCTGCATCGTCGTATTCGAGCCGAGGTGCGTACTGGTCGGCTCCGGGACGTACGCCACGTCACCAGTTACCTGCCCAGTCGGGACAGTCAGTGGCCGATACTGGACGCTAAACGTCCCATTCTGAAGAACGGACGTGTTGATTACGGCGTCGTGGACGCGGACGTAGACGGTGCCGTTTGGCGGAATAGAATCATTCGTTTCGACGCTGCCAGTAATCCGAATCGGATCGGAATACGACCCGTCAGCGTCTGCGCGCGCGGTGATTGTCGTCGACGTAAACGACTCTTCGACGACGACGTCAGCCTGCTCGGTAATATTCTGCGTCCGATTCGCGAGCCCCTGCTGTTCGTCGTCCAACGAAACACCCGTGTTCGCGGAGATGTTCCCGTAGTTCTCCTGCAGGGTGCGATTGAGGCGCTCGGTCGACGTCGAGAGATCCAGGAGTTTGCGGGCCAGCCGGCGCGCGCGCTCTTCGTCACCGGCCGCTTTCGCCTCCTGGTAGGCCTCGTACGTTTGCTGGTACTCCGAGGCGGTTTCGGCGTACTCCGATTGCGCCTCGGCAGTCTCGTTGAACTGCTCGCGGCGCTCCTCGGCAGCACCCTCGCCTTCGGTATCGCCGGCCACGTCCACGTACTTCGATAGCTGGTCGTTGTACTCGTCCCCGAGGAGGCCCTGGGCTTGTTCGTACTGGCCCTCACTGATCTGGACGGCACTCTCACCGAGGCGGCTCGCGAGCCGGTCGCCCAGCCAGTTCTCCAATGCTTCCTGGTCGCCATCTTCCCCGACAGAATCCGGATTTTCCTGTTGAACGGCCGACGTCGTCGAGTTATTCTGCGGCGTAGCCGCCATCGACTTCACCGACGGGTCGTCGACGGTCGATGCTGCGACTGCCGCCTGTGGCAGCGCACCCACGGATGCCGCGACTAGCCCCAGAACTGCGAGCGCGAGGAGGACGCCTCGAGCGCCGGCGCGAAACACAACGGAGGGATAGGTAGCGGCGGATATACCTTTTCCGCTCCCCGATTCCACGCCCGCTGGGGATGGCGAGTTTCAATACATTCAACTACTCGCAGTCGGTTCCCTTTGCTGATGGAGCCAACTCGGCGCTTCTGGGTGATTGCCGCCCTGGGGACCGCAGGCGCCGCGTTGGCACTCCTTTTCGGGGACGTGCTCTGGGTGGGCATCCCGCTCGGCATCGGCGCCTGGGCGCTCGTCGAACAACTCACGTTCACGAACCAACTGACCCAACTCTCCCGCAGTGCACCGATTACGCAGTCACTCACCCGGGACACGGTCCTCGTCGACGACGCCACAACACTCGAAATCCGGACGAACCCGGACCACGAACCGCTACTCGAAACCCTGGACGCGACACTCACTGTCACCCCCCATCCCGCACTGACAGTCGAAGCCGACCACGAACACGACCTGGCGGGCGACACAGAACTCATCTCGCTCCCACTCCGAATCAGCGTTGCCGGGAGCTACGAGATCTCGCCACCGCGAGTACGAATGAGTAGTGCTCGCGGCCTCTTCGAGGAATCCCTGCCGCTGGGAAACCAGTGTACACTGACCGCTGACCCACGGGTTCCCCGCGACATTCACGTCGGAACGGGCGGCGAACGCATCGCAGTCGCTTTCGGCGACCACGATGCCAACCAGGGCGGGTCGGGATTCGACCCGGGCGAGCTCCGCGAGTACATGCCCGGCGACCCGACCAATCGAATCGACTGGAACGCCACCGCACGCCTCGGCGACCCCTACATTCGCGAATACGAGGCCGAAACCACGCGCCAAACCCAGCTCATCGTCGACCACCGAGCCCAGATGCGGACCGGACCAGACGGGCAGACCAAACTGGACTACGCCCGCGAAGTCGCCACCTGGCTCACGGACTACGCCGCCGGCCTCGACGACCCCCTCGGCCTCACACTCGTTGCGGACGACCACGTCAGCGGCCCCACTACCCCGGCAGCCGACGCCGCACACTACCGCCGCATCAGACAGGAATTACTCGACCTCACAACCGCCCCGGAATCCTCACCGCCACCGACTAATCGTTCGAATCGCAGTGCCAATCGGGCGCTTCCGCGCTCCAGCCGCGACGCCCACAGGCTCGCCGCCGGCCTCGACAGCGACGACGAGTTTGCACGCACGCTTCGGTCGTACTTCGCTGACGTCGCCGGCTATGTGGACCGGCGCGCCGACGACCCGTTGTTCCAGGCCGTTCAGACGCGGCTCGCAGACAACAGCGGCGATTCCTGGCTCGTCATCGTCACCGACGACACGAACCGGGGCGAACTGCTCGAAACGGTTCGCGCGGCCGCCACCCCGGACACGTTCGTCACAGTGTTCCTCCTCCCATCGGTGTTGTTCGACACGACCGAATTCCGGGACATCGAAGCGGCCTACGGCGAATACCGCGACTTCGAGACGTTCAGACAACAGCTCGAGGCGACCAAGGCCGTGACTGCGTTCGAAGTCGGGCCCAGCGACCGACTCGAAGCACTGCTGGCGACCACACACACGCAGCGAGCGAACCAATGAACCCACGTAACTGGCTGTCCCCGCAACGAGGACTCGGCGTGCTCGCCCTGCTCGTAGTGGTACCGACACTCGTTACAATCGGCGGACTGCCGGGCGGAGTGTTCGCCGCCGCGGTCGTCATCGCGTGGCTCACTGCCCCGCCAGTGTTCGCGTTCGTCTTCGCGCAAGCCGGCCTCGCGGCCGTGACGAGCCCACCGTATCCACCAATCGTTCTCGTCGGCGAACTCGGCGTGCTCGCGCTCGCGATTAGTGACCCGCGACTCCCCCTGGCGGCACGAACGTACGGGATAGCAATCGGCGGCGTTGCCGTGCTCGCAGGCGCCGTCTGGGTAACGCACACGACCGCCCTGTGGGGCGCTGCGCTCGTCAGCCTCGCCGGCACGGGCATGGCGCTGTACGGCGTGCATCGATACGAGCTACTGACCACCGGACAACTCTCAGGATGAGTAACACACCGAAATCTAGTACGTCCGACGAGCGACCGGAGGAATCGGATCTCGAAGCGGTCCGCACGCAACTGGCCGTGCTGCGGGAGGAGAACGAACGCCTCCGAACCGAGTACGTACGCGCACGGCAGACGTCGTACCGCCGGACTGCCGCTGCACTGCTCGGGATCGGCGTCCTCGCATTCCTCGCCGGCGGCCTGCTGAGTGGTGTGCGCGACGTCCTCTTCGTGCTCGGCGCGATCGGCGTGTTCGGCGGCGTTCTCACGTGGTATCTCACGCCGGAACGCGTCCTGACCGTTGGCGTCAGCGAGAGCGTCTACGACGCAGTCGCATCCAACGGCGCGCAGCTCCGCGACGAACTCGGTTTGCAGGCGACGAGCGTCTACGTTCCCGCGGCGGACGGCCCCCGGTTGTTCGTCCCACAGCACCAAGAGTATTCGATTCCCGAGTCACTCGACGCCGTCTTCCTGACAGGGAGCGACGCGGAACGCGGTGTCGCGCTGACACCGTCCGGCCAGCGCCTGGTCGCGGAACTCGACCGCACGCGGACGGGCCCAGCGCCGGACACCCTGCGGGCGGCCGTCTCGCAACTCGGCGACGCAGTCGTTGAACAGTTCGAAGTTGCAGACGCGATCAGAGTCGCCGAAAGCTCCGCTGACGACCGCGTCGTCGTCACCATCGAGGGGTCTGCGTTCGGCGCCCTCTCCGACTTCGACCACCCAGTCGTCTCGGTGCTCGGCTGTGGACTCGCCCAAACCCAGGACACCCCAATCGCCGTCTCCCACGTCGACGACACCACGGTCGCCCTCGAAACTGCCTGACCGAGCACAGCCCGGGTCCGACTATGGGTGTCGACGAACGTCGCTCCCTACTCCCACCCCGCTGGTGGTTCCACCGCGTCGAAATTACGCCGATTCGCCACGGGCCGCGCACACTCAGAAACGGATTCCGATACCGACGCTCCGACCGAATCCTGGACCGATGACCGGAGCGATTTGGACAGCAGGACAGCGTTGCAGGCGTTCATGGCCACTTGCCCGAATTCGTTCCTGGCCGGTATCCCGCCCTGGGAGCCGCCGAGAAAAATCCGAAACGAGTTCTGGCCGCGCCGCTCAGGTCGTGATCGCGTCGCGATGCCACCCGGGGTCGTCGCCGGTGCGCTCGATGAGGTCCGAGCGGCACGCCGGACAGTAGTCGGGGGTCGTCGAGACGCTTCGGGGGACGTAGACCGCGCCGCCACACTCCACGCACGCGTCAGCTACGACGGTCGCACAGTCCGCGCAGACGTTGAAGTCGTCGACTGTGAGGTCGCGCAGGGGTTCGAGTCGTTTGTCCAAGATGTACTCGTCGATGACCGCCTGGCAGTTGTGGCACGGTTTCATGGCGATGCAATTTGTCCCATGAGACCACCCCACAAAGGTCTGCCCCCTCCGGAAAGAACGGTGACAGTACCGACTCGGCAACTGCGACCCGCTACGACGCGAATGCAGCCGGTGAGAGTCCCCAAGTACGTTTATGCCGCTGCCCGCGAACCCAACAGCCATGACAGACCCTCCAGGCGAGAACGAACAGAGTCTCGGCCGCCGACTCTGGAAGCTCTTCGTGTCGATTGCGGTGTTGACGTGGGTGACTGTCGTCGCCGGCTACGGCGGCTGGCTCGTCCTGACCGCGAGCGCGAAACTCGGCGGACCCGACCCGAAAACAGCGGACGGCGACCTGCTCCGGGACCGACTGCTGGCCTGGCCGGACCGAAACCGGGACGTGATGCGCACCGACGGCCGCGCCGAACTCCCGCTGAAACCCTGACTCCGACAGCGACTCGCCCTGAACTGGACGGCAACTAGCCCCGTAGCCGTCAGCAGTCCGACGCGTGCTCGACGCCAGCGAACTCGAATCGCGCGCCGCCGTCGGCCCCGTCGGTGACGGAGACCGTCCACCCGTGGGCTTCAGCGATGTTCCGCACGATGTAGAGCCCGAACCCCGTGCCGTCCTCGTTCGTCGTGTACCCGCGCTCGAAAATCCCGTCGCGTTCGTCAGCGGGAATCCCCGGGCCGTCGTCCTCGACCGCAAACCCGTCGGCGGTCGACTCGACGCGGACGGCGACGGCGTTGCCGCCGTGTTCCAGCGCGTTCCGGAAGAGGTTCTCGAGCAACTGGCAGAGCCGGTCGGGGTCCCCGCAGACCGACCCGACGCCGGACTCGAGGGTGAGCGTGGCGTCAAGGGACTCCGTCGCGACTACGTCCCAGGAGGTGCGCGCGGCGTCCGCCAGGTCGACCGGCTCGGTCGACCCGATTTCCTCGCCCTCGCGGGCGAGATAGAGAACGTCGCTGACGATGCGCTCGATGCGGTCGTGGGCGTGCTCGATGCGGTCGAACTGCTCCGGGTCCCCGTCGTCGCGCGCGAGGTCGAGGAAGCCTCGCGCGACGTTCAGTGGACTGCGGAGGTCGTGGCTGACCATGGACGCGAACTCCTCGAGGCGCTCGTTCTGCCGCTGGAGGCGCTCGGTCGCGCGCTGCTGCTCGAGTTCGTAGCTCGTCCACCGCGCCATCAGTTCCACGAACGTCCGTTCGGTCTCGGAGAACGGTTCGGTCCGCGAGTCGGGACCCGCGAAGCAGAACGTCCCGTACGTGTCGTCCTCGACCGTAATCTCCGCACCGACGTAACACCCGAGTCCGAACCGCTCGTAGGCGACGTCGTCGCTCCAGCCCTCCGCGGCCGCGTTCTGCACCGTGACGAGTTCCGGGCGCGTGATGGTCTTCCGGCAGTACGCCTCCGAGAGCGGGCAGGACGCCCCCGGCTGGAGGAGCGAGTGGTCGCCGCGCGCGGCGACTATCGTCTGCGTGTCGCCGTCGATCTCCGTGAGGAAGCCGTAGGGAACGTCGAGCAAGTCGCAGCCGAGGTCGAGTAAGCGCCGCACCTTCGACTCGAAGGACGCCCCGCGGTCGGCCGTGATTCGGTACATCTCGCCGAGCGCCGCCTGCTCGGTCTCCAGCGCGTCCCGGAGTCGCGTGCGCTCCGTGACGTCCCGCAGGACAGCGAGGTGTTCGCCGGGGACGATGTTCGCAGTGGCTGCGTACTCGACCAGTCGGCGTTCGCCGTCGGGCCGCACGGCCGGAAACGTCCCGGTCGCCGTCGCCTCCGTGTCGAACGCCAGCCAGTCCACCTCGAAGCCGTAGTCCTCGGGCACGAACTCCTCGAGGTGGCGGCCGAGCAAGTCCTCCCGCGAGAGACCGAACAGTTCGCAGGCACTGGCGTTCACCTCGACGCACGCCCCGTCCTCGTCCACGACAATCATCGCGTCCCTCGCGCGCTCGAACGCGGCACCGTACCGCTGCACTTCGCGGCTCGCATCCGAATCCGCGTCCGCAGCCGAGTCGACGTCGTCGACAGCTGTCTCAGGGCGAGGCGCTTGTGTTGGGTCGGCGGTGTCGCGTAGTCCCTGCTCGCTGTCCGCGACCGTCTTCCGGATGCGCCGGGCGAGCCGTTCGTACGCGCGCTCGCCGGGCTCCTCTCGGTCGTCGCACTCGTCGGCGGCCGCGAACAGTACGAACGGGCGGTTGGGGTGGTCCGCCCGGAGGGCGTGGACCGGACTGTCACTCGTGCCGTCGGCCGCGCAGGGTGCGACGACGCAGTCGACGCTCGCCACAGCGTCGGCGGCCGCGTCCGTCCGCGTCGTCGCAGTCTGCACTGTGATGTTCGGGGCAGCGCGCTGGAGCGCCTCGGCCACTGTCGCGGCCCTGGAGCGGTCGTCGTCGACGTACAGCACAGCGAGTGAGTCCTTCGAAGTCATCGCGTCCTAGAAGACCTCCCGGACTCGCACCTATTGAGCGTGCCGGCGTGTGGACACTCCGGGTCGGCACGCAGCCACAGTCCGGCCCCCGCGGGGGCTTTCAGTTCTGAAACCGGCGACCATACATTTATGTGCGTGGTCGTGCGCGTGCGAGGCGAATGTCGCTTCGCTCGAAGCTGAGTCGGGTCGCGCGTCGCCTCACGCCGGGGTTCGTCCGCCGGAGTTACTTGGCGAAGTTCGGCGCGGCGCTGCTCGTGGTCGTGCTGTGCATCGGTGCCGTCGGGGCGGCCACGTACGTGCAGACGTCTGACCAACTCCAGGAGCAGGCGCGAACCGAGTACTCGACCGCGTCGACGGAGAGCGCGTCCTCGGTCTCCGAGTGGGTGCGCGAGCGCACGAACAACGCGCGAATGCTCGCGCAGTACGACGTCCTCGTCGGCGGGAACTACACGGAGATCCAGTCGTTCCTCGACGATGAGATCGCGAACATGCCGGGGGACGTCAGGAACGTCCACTACGTCCAGTTCCAGAACCAGGAGGTCGTCGCCAGCACGGACGAAGCCCTGCACCGCCAGCGGATGACCGAGGAGAATACGCCGTGGAGCGAGCAAGAGATCGCCTACGGCGACAACGGTGTCTACGTCTCCGAGCCCTACGTGAAAGACGGCTCCACGCGGCTGGCATACGTCGCGCGCATCCCGTCGGAGTACGGCCTGCAGACCGCCGTGGTGATGACGACGAGCCTCGGCGACGTCACCGACGGCTTCAGGAAACCGACCGCCAACAGCGTCAGCCAACTGGTCGACGACTCCGGGCGCGTGCTCGCCGACGACACCGCGGTGTCGACGCTGCAGCCGTACGCCGACGGGAACAACTCGACCGTCGCCGGGGCAGCAGCCAGCGACGACGACGGGTTCCTCTCCGCGGGGTCGTCCGCGAAAGACTTCGAAGACGACCACGTCGTCGCATACGCGCCCGTCGAGGGCACGGACTGGGCGGTCGCACTGCACGTCCCGACCAGCGAAGCGTACGCACTCCAGACGACGGTGACGACGCGCGTGCTCGTCATGGTCGGCGTGGCGCTCGCCGGCCTCGCGTTCATCGGCCTGACGCTCGGTCGTGGGACCGTGACTGCACTGAACGTACTCGGTCGGAAAGCCGAAGCCCTGGAGCGCGGCGAGTACGACACGGACCTCGACGTCGACCGCGAGGACGAAATCGGCGGGCTCTTCGCGTCCTTCGCCGGAATGCGCGACGCGCTCGTCGAACGCATCGAGGACGCCGAGCAAGCGCAGTCACAGGCCGAAGCCGCGCAGGCCGATGCCGAAGCGGCCCAGCAACGCGCCGAGGCCGCCCGCCAGGAGTCCGCCGAGCGCGCCGAAGCCCTGGAGGCCACTGCGTCGTCGTTCTCGGCGACGCTCTCGGAGTTCGCCGACGGCGACCTCACGGTCCGCCTCGACGAGCAGACGGACCACGAGGCGATGGCGGACGTCGCCGCGTCGTTCAACGAGATGGCCGCTGACCTCGAGGAGACCGTCGCTGGCGTCGTCACGTTCGCAGACGAGGTCGCGAACGCCAGCGACGACGTGTCGGCGCGCGCGCAAGCAGTCGAAACCGCGGGCCGCGAGGTGTCGACGTCCGTCGACACCATCAGCCAGCGGACGACCGAACAGCGCGACGAACTGGAGTCCGTCGCCGTGGAGACCGACGACATGTCCGCGACTATCGAGGAGGTAGCGGCCTCCGCGGACGACGTCGCGGAGACCTCACAGCACGCGGCCTCGATGGGCGCCGACGGCCGGGACGCCGCGACGGACGCAGTCGCAGAACTCCAGGACATCCAGGCGGCGACCGAGGACACCGCGACGGCGGTCCGCGAACTCGAGTCCCAGGTCGCGGAGATCGGGTCCATCGTGGACGTCATCACGGACATCGCCGAGCAGACGCACATCCTCGCGCTGAACGCCTCCATCGAGGCAGCGCGCGCCGGCGAGGACGGAGACGGGTTCGCGGTGGTCGCCGAGGAGGTCAAGAGCCTCGCGGAGGAGACCAAGGACTCGGCCGGGGACATCGAGGCGCTCGTGACCGACGTGCGCGAGCAGACCGACGAGAGCGTCGCCGCGATGGCGTCCATCCGGGAGCGCGTCAGCGACGGCGTCGAAACCGTCGAGGACACCCACGACGCGCTCGAGGACGTCGTGACGGCCATCGAGGAGGCCGACGCGGGCGTCCAGGAGATCAGTCGCGCGATGGACGAACAGGCGTCCTCGGTGTCCGACGTCGCCGGCGCCGTCGACGACGTCGTCCAGTTGGGCGAGCAGACGGCCGACGAGGCTGAGAACGCGGCGTCGGCGGCCGAGGAGCAGGCGACGACGCTGTCGGAAGTGACCGACCAGGCACGCTCGCTGTCCGAGCGCGCCGCAGCGCTCCGCGAGGAGGTGGCCGCGTTCGAAGTGGACGCCGACGGCGACGCGCTGGACGCAGACGCCCCGGACGCCGACGAACAGGCGAGCCAGCGGCCGACGCGCGCGGACGGCTTCGAGTGGCCGAACGCCGACTGAGCCATAAACGGACACTGCCACGCCACGGCGATCGGTCGGGAAACCGCGATGTCTCCGGGCACTCAGTCGGTCGGCATCGGCTCTGGTTCGGCTGGCAGCGACCGGGAGCGAACGAAGACGAACACGCCCGCAGCGCCGACGATGAACGCGCCGGCGGTCGCGAACGCGACTTCGGGCCCGGCGAGGTCCTTGATGGCGCCGACGACGACGGGGCCGGCGATCTGGCCGACCTTCCACGAGATGGAGCGCAGGCTCATGCTGGACGCCACGGAGTCGAAGTGTTCGCCCTCTTGCACGAACAGGGACATGCTCGCCGGCAGGCGAATGGAGTCGGCAACCCCGAGGACGAGGTAGGCGACGAACAGCGTCGCCACTGGCCCGGTGAGCGTGTACGACCAGCCGAGCGCGGCGAGCGTGACTGGCGCGAGTGCCTCCTGGGCGAACGCCGCGAGCGGGACGATGCCGACACCGACGGCGTACAGGAGCGCGCCGGCGAGCACGAACCGGTGTTCGCCGCCGAAGCGGTCCGTGAGGTCGCCCATGTAGCCCTGGAGGCCGGCCTTCGCGAGTTTGCCGCCGGCGAGGATGCCGCCGATTGCCAGCGGGTCGACGCCGAAGGTCGTCCGCGCGTAGATGGGGAGGAAGATGATGATGGACATCTTCCCGATGCTGAACGCGACGCGGAACGCCACCAGCGACTGCACCATCGGGCGGTCCAGCAACCCCCGAATGGTTTCCAGGCCCGTGCGCTCCTCGGGGTCGGCCTGCCCCCCTGGATTGTCGCGGAGCGCCACCCAGACGAGGAGTGTCGCGCCGAGCGTGATTGCCGAGAGGAAGACGTACGTGAGCGTGAAGTCGTACGTGTGCAGGAGGTAGCCGCCGACCAGGTCGCCGAACACGGAGGACAGCGCCGCGACCTGGTTGTAGACGCCGAGCCAGCGACCGCGGGCGCCGCTGGTCGCGATTTCGCCGACGACTGTCGCGCCGGTGATCCAGAGGATGCTCGCGCCGACGCCCTGCACGACGCGCACGAGGATGACCTCGATGGGGTTCGAGACGAAGATGAACCCGACGAAGACCGCGACGTTCACGAGGAAGCCGGCGAGCAGCCAGCGTTTCGCGTTCCCCGTGTCGACGGCGCGGCCCAGCGGCAACACGATGAGGAACTGGATGACGGCGAACGACGTGCCCCAGAGGCCCTCGACGACGCCGGTGGTACCGAAGACGTCGGCGTACAGCGCGAGCGCGATGAGAATCGTCGAGTACGCCTGCGAGCGGGCGAACGCAGTCCCCGACAGCGCGACGAACTCCGCGTTCCGGAACAGGGACAGTGGACTGCCGTCGTCGGACACTGTTACGAACCGAAATACTTCCGGGTGGGCCTTGAAAAACCGGTCTCACAATGGGCTTGCCGCAAGCCCGCGTACCCCGTTTGCGGTGGAATACCACTGGGCAGTGACGGGATACCCGGTTCCCGTAGGCTTTTGTTCGGCGGCAGGGGTTGCCACGTATGGACGACCGAATTCGGCGTCACGCCGAAGTGCTCGTCGACCAGTGCGCCGAAGTCCAGTCAGGAGACATGGTGCGGGTGGTCGCGCCGCCCGTCGCCGAGGACCTCGTCGTCGCAATCTACGAACGCCTCGGCGAAATCGGCGCGCGTCCCACGCTGTCCTGGCGTGGCTCGCGCGCCTCACGCGCCTACAAGCGCGCCCTGGACCCCGAGGACGCGTCGACCGCCGAACACACCCTCGCGGCAATCAAGGAGACAGACGCCTACATCGGCATCAACGGGGCGCGGAACGTCGCTGAGTCCAGCGACGTGTCGGCCGACGTGATGACGGCGCTCCGGCGCGCGAACAAGGAACTCCAGGACGAGTTCCGCGAGACGCGGTGGGTCGGAACCCAGTACCCCGCGCCCGGCAACGCCCAGAAGGCGGGAATGAGCACGGAGGCCTACGAGGACTTCGTCTACCGTGCGGTCGACCGCGACTGGGACGAGCAGCGGGCGTTCCAGTCCCAGATGGTCGAGATTCTGGACGACGCCAGCGAGGTCCGCATCGTGTCCGGCGACGAGACGGACCTCACGATGTCCGTCGAGGGCATGATCGCCGAGAACGACGCAGACGACAACAACATGCCAGGCGGCGAAGCGTTCACGGCACCGGTCCCCGACAGCGTCGAGGGCGCGATTCACTTCGACCAGCCGCGGATGTGGCGCGGCGAGGAGATCCTGGACGCTCGCCTCACGTTCGAGGACGGCGAGGTCGTCGAGTACAGCGCCAGTCAGAACGAGGACGCACTCGAGGAGATTCTGGAGACGGACGACGGCGCGCGCCGCATCGGCGAACTCGGCATCGGCATGAACCGCGGCATCGACCAGTTCACGTACAACATGCTGTTCGACGAGAAGATGGGCGACAGCATCCACCTCGCGCTCGGCCGCGCCTACGACGAGAACGTCCCCGAGGACCGCGAGCCCAACGACTCCGCCATCCACGTCGACCTCATCACGGACATGAGCGAGGACTCGTTCATCGAAGTCGACGGCGAAGTCGTCCAGCGCAACGGCACCTTCACATTCGAGGACGGGTTCGACGCCGAAGCGTAACGACCCAGACAGCCGACAGCGAGCATTCGCGGGCCGAGCGGTCCGAAGATCCCAGGCCCGCGGTTCATCGAGTGCGAGCGCAGCGAGCACTCGGGCGCGAGGACGACCAGAGGGAGGACGAAGCGCTTTTTCACCAAGTTTTTGCCGAGTAAGGGCGGCCACTGGCCGCCCTCACGCAGCGCAAAAAGTGGGTGCTCAGAGCTCGATCCGTTCGACGAGTTGTTCGCTGTCGCCGGCGGTGTTGATGGCGACGATGCGGACGTCGTCTTCGAGGCCGGATTTGTGGAGTTTCTGTTTGAGGAGGTTGTCGACCTGGTAGACGCCGGCGGCGTTCCGCATCTGGATTTCGACGAGGACTGGGCGGTCGTCGCCTTCCTGGAGGGTGACTGTGTCGATGGCCTGGCTGGAGATGGTGTTGATGCCGCGGCCGCCGCGCTCGTAGGGGAGTCGGGAGCGGCCGCGTTCCATGTCGAGGCCGTCGGCGACGCGGATGACGCCGGCTTCCATGGTGAGGGGGTCTTCCTCGGTGTGGTGGCAGAGGATTGCGTGCAGGACTTCGGCTTTCACGCGGACGGCGTCTGAAATCTCGTAGAATTCCGGGAGGATGCGGTCGAGGATGTCGGCGGCGAGCGGAATCGAGTAGTAGGCGTGGCTGTCGCGGTGGACGACGTGCCCGATGTCGTGGATGGTCGCTGCGAGCGCGATGATGACGGCTTCGTCGGCTTCGTCGAGGCCCTGGTCGGTCGCGCCGTTGAATTCGACGCTGCCGCGTTTGAGGAGTTCGTAGAGGCTGAGCGCACGGTTCCGGACGATTTCGATGTGTTTCGCGCCGTGGTCGTTGTACCCCTTGCGTTTGACGGGGTTGACGTTCTGGGCGTCGAGGTAGGCGGCGATTTCGGGGTCGTCGTCGACGAACTCCAGCACCTGGTTCAGTCGCTGGTCCGGGAACGAGTGGTCGTCCGTCGGATCGTACTCGAAACTGGAGTCCGACCGTGTGGCGTCGCTCATGTGCTGGCGTTCGCGCGCCGACGTGAAAAGCCGTGTGTCAGGTCGATTCGGCGCCCCGACGAGCCCCAGCGGATGCGACCCCCAGTTTCGGCCACCAGTCAGTCGAAGCGTCGAGCGGCCCGGAAAACTCGGATAGCGGCGCCTCAAACCGTTACAACGCGGTTACCACGGACCCAGAGGGAGCATAAAGCCTATAATCGAGACAGGGCTATCATCGGATAGCGATGTTCACCAGTACCCCACTGTTCGTCGGCGGACTCCCGGGCGGCATGGAGTGGGCGGTCATCCTGCTCATCGCCGTCCTCCTGTTCGGCGCGAACAAGATCCCGAAGCTCGCACGGTCCAGCGGGCAGGCAATCGGCGAATTCCAGAAGGGCCGCGAAGAAGTCGAAACAGAACTCGAAGAGATGCGCGACGGCGCGGACCCGACGGTGGATACCGACGATGACACCACGCTGGAGTCCAGTTCGGACACCACCGACACCGCCAGCGCGGACACGACCGAGGACACGAACACAGACACCGAGTCGACGTCCGGCAACTAACGCAACGGTTTTTCTCTGCCGCGTCCTCACTCGAAGCGAGGGCGTGTGGCCAAGCGGACACGGCGAGAGGTTCCTAACCTCTAGATCGCGGGTTCGAGTCCCGTCACGCCCGTACAAGCAGGGGCATAGCGACGACTGAACCATCACGACGTGATTTGAACCCTGCCAGTCGCGGCCGAATGAGGTGAGCGAGCGCGTTCGTCTCTCTCTCTGGGTCGCTTCGGGGCTGGTTCGTCGGGCGTGCATCGACATTCGATTCGGGTCGGTCTATCGAGGTCCCGAAGTTCGTTCGGGTTTCCGAGCGGCCAGCGAGACACTCTTCACGCCGTACTCTTGGCACGCGTTCGCCGCGCGGTCCGAGATGAACTCGTATTCCCCGTTCTCCCGGACCTCGAGGACGTCGAAGCCAGCCGCGTCGATCAGAGCAGTGTACTGGTCGATCTGCATGGCGCCGCCGATGCATGCGGCCCAGAGGTCCGCATCGGTCTTGATGCTTCCCGGCATCTCCGTCTCGCTGATGATGTCCGAGATTGCGAGGCGTCCGCCCGGGTGCAGGACGCGATGTGCTTCCTCGAACACGCGGTCCTTCTCCGCGGAGAGGTTGATGACGCCGTTGGAGACCACGACGTCGAACGTCTCGTCCGCGAACGGGAGGTCCTCGATGTGTCCGTGTTCGAACGAGACGCCGTCGATTCCCGCTCCGTCTCGCAACTGGCGGGCCCGCTCGAGTTGCGTTTCGGTCATATCCACGCCGGTCACGCTCCCGGTTTCGCCGACGTGGAGCGCGGCGATGAACGCGTCCGTGCCGGTTCCGCTACCCAGGTCGAGCACCGCAACGCCGTCGTCCAGGTCGGCAAGGTCGAAGTGGTACCCGACACCGGCGAAGGATTCGATAGCGTCCTGCGGGATTCGGTCGAGGTCGTCCGACGCGTAGCCGAGTCGTTCCGCGAGGTCCCGCCCCATCTCGAAGTGGAACTCCTCGTCCGGCGTCTCCGCGACGGTTTGATAGACGCTCTTCACTTCTTGCTCGAGTTTCTCGACGTCGAGTGAGTTCGTCATTTGCGGGTGCCTCGTCAATCGTCGCTCGTGACCTCAGTCGGCGTCGTGACAGTCATCTCGACGTCCTGGGACAGCGAGACGAGCGTCAGGACCGGCGCGCGGCGCGCCCATTCGTCGATCTGGTCCTTCTCCACGTCCGCTCCCTCGACCGTTATTTCGGCGGTCAGGTTCTCGAAGACTGAATCGGCGTCCCCGAGGTCTGCGAGACTGAAGAGCACGGCCGGATCGAAGTCGGTCCGGACGCGGGTCTGGAGCGCGTCGATGTCGACGCCGTTCGCGACCGCGTTGACAGTGATTCCGACGTTGATGCAGGCCGCCAGCGCCGACAGCGCGACTTCGATCGGCTCCAATCGGTCGGTCGCGCCGACCCAGCCACCTGCGTCCAGAACCTCCTTCCAGCCGCCGTAGGAAAGCGTGTACTCGCGGGTGTCCCGAGCAATCGTCTCGCCGCCGAGTTCGTAGCTGTCTATCTTCGCGAGGCTGTGGGCACAGGTCCCCTCGTAGGTCGCGGACGCAGCGAGTCCGAGCTGTACGTCGTCGGGCGTTTCGGACGCGTGCTCGGTGAACGCGTCGAGCGTTTCGAGGTCGACACCGTGTGTGATTTGCTGGTCGTCGGTCATCTGTGTCGCCTCCCAGCGAGCGGGGATACGGACGCGAGAGGTAGGTAGCTATCTAGTGATATTCAGGCAGCCAGTACCGTCCGGGCAGCCGTTGACGGAGTGTTCAGCAGTTGCGCTCCGGACACCGGCTACTCGGTCGCTGCTCGGTCGCCAGCGAGTCGGCTGCGTTCACGGACGCCGGCGCAGAAACGGAGACAGCACGTCCTGACCACGTTCACCGACTGAACGAGTCACTCCTCGTCCGTCTCGACCGGAACCGTCGGCGTCTCGCGTCGATAGGTGTCGTAGGTCGATTCCGCCCACTCGCGTGCGTCCGAGGAATCAGTATCGACCAACACGCGCACCGTCACGCTGTCGGGGTCGTAGCCGCTGATGGCGACGCGCTGATCGAGTATACTGACGCCGTAGGACGGCAAGTCGTCGTGCAGGTGGATCGTGAGATTGCCGCTCTCTAACGCCTCGCTGAACAGTTCCGGGCAGGTCGAGCGGATGTATTCAGCGACTCGTGGGGGATTGATGCATTCGGCGTGCATGCCGTCGATAATCTGCTGGCAGAGTTCTTCCTTGCACGGTTCCAGCATTGCCACGTCGAGTCCGACGAAGCGGAATCGGTCTGTCTGCTCGACGAGCGAGACGAATCGATTGACTGGGCGGTAGGGGTCGTCGGCGTCGGCGACCGTCACAACCGCCTCCGAGCACATCCCGACCGTGAAGTCGTTGTCCGCGCCCGGGAGCCAGTCCCAGACGTCCCGGAGTTCCTGCTCGGTTTCGACCCGTTCGACCACGTCGAGCATCGCTGAGGCGACGTACGAGCCCAGCTGTGTCGCCTCGTACTTGTAGCCCTCCTTGCGAATCCAGCCGCGCTCCTCGAATTCCGTCAGCGTCCGTCGGATCGTAGATTTCGAAACGCCGGCCATCTCCCAGAGCTCAGACCGACTCCGGGGGCGGGCCGTCAATGCGACGAGCGTCGGGACGCGGTGTTCTGACCGCGCGAGGTACGAGATGTCGTCGATAGGCGCTCCCTTGGCCTGATGTGGCATGATAACTTTTCACATGCTACCGTACATGTTCAAATAGGATAATCATTCGGCCTGCGCCCGAAGCAGACGATTCAGGGAATCACGTGCGTGAACGTGGCGGGCCCGGCACTATCCAACGAGACAACCCAGCGCGGAATACGGTTTGCCCGGACTCTGTCCCACCAACCGGGGGAACATCGACCCGGACTGACACTGGCCGAACGGACGGCTGTCGAAAAAGTCGAGACGCGAGCTGCGTCGGATTCGGCCGCTACACTGTTTCCAGGTGTTCGTGTCGGAGCTCGTCGTCCGTGTACTCCTGTCCATGGACGTCTTCCATGTGCGTTCTGGCCAGTTCAAGCGCTTCGTCTTCGTTCTCCGATTGAACGATGAACCGGCAATCGGCGGCTTCGTTCTCACAGTCGAGTCGGTGTGCTGTTGTCATGGTTTCTCACCTCCTCGCAGCAAACGGGTACGAGCGAGAGCCGTAGATAGCTATCTGCTGCCGGTCCAGCAGCGATTGGCGGTTCTGCAGCTGCTAGCCGGCGAGCACATGCTGAACGCAGGAACCCAGGTGACTGCGGCCGCCGGGATATCGAGGAGATCCACAAGGCGGCCTCGCGCATTCCGACTGTAGTCTCGTAGTCGACCGTCTCGCTGGCTTGGCTCCGGGTCTCCCGTCAGGCGCGAGCGGCAGCACGAAAAACGACCACGTTGTGTTCGGGAGCGGGCGATGTGGCTAGCAGGTTTGTATTTTCTACCTACACTTCCCCGACAGGTTCATGCCGTCTACTGTCGAAGGACCGGTGCATGGACGCGCGTGGCCAGAGCGAAGTCGTCGGGGTGGTGCTGTTGATCGGCATCACCGTCATCGGCGTCGCTGTCGTCGTCATCGTGGCTGGCGGCGCGCTCGAAGCCGCACAGGGGGAGTCGGCCGTCCAGCGCGCCGAGCAGTCGATGAGCCTGTTCGACGCGCGCTCGGCGCTCGTCGCGCTCGGTCGGTCGGACGGCCAGTCGGTGTCGATGGCCCGCTCAGAGGGCGGTTCCTACGAGGTGCGGCCTGACACCGGCCGGATGGTTGTCGCCAAGGAGACGAACAACACCACGACGGAGTTCGTGAACACGACCCTGGGCTCCGTCGTGTACGAGCGCGGAGACACCGAAGTCGCCTATCAGGGCGGCGGCGTCTGGCGGTCCACTGGCGCCGGCGCGGAGATGGTGTCACCGCCCGAGTTCAACTATCAGGACGCGACGCTGACGCTGCCCGTGATCGTCGTCGCAGGCGGTGCGGACAGCGCCGTCGGCGGGCCGTCGGCGCGCGTGCAGCCCGCGAGCATCGGTGACCAGATCTTCCCGGACGCGTCGCGAGCGAACCCGCTCGAGAACGGGACCGTCACGGTCACGGTAGAGAGCGAGTACTTCCGCGGGTGGGCGTCGTTCTTCCGCCACCGGACGACTGGCAACGTGACCGTCGACAGCGCGAACGAGACCGTCGAGCTGGACCTGATTGCCCGCGGGTCGGGCGGCGGGTTCACGCTGGAGGAGACGCCGCTGGAACTGCGCGGCCTCGCCAGCGACGACCCCATAGAGGACCTCACGTTCGACCTGGAGCCGGCCAAGAACTCCGACTTCAGCGACCTCGACTGGTCGCTCGTGGCGGACAACGGCGGGTCCGAGCGCTTCGAACTGAATCTCCAGGGCGCGAACGTCTGCAACGACAAGCAACCCGAGGTCACCCTGGAGTACACGGACGGCGGGTCGACGTACGCGTGGGAGAACGACACCGCGTTCGCGGAGAACGGGTCGACGTACTCCTATAGCTGTGACGCGGACAACGACCCGACCATCCACCTGGACCTCACCGGACCGACGAACCTGACCTACCAGGGCGGCAGTGCGCCGGTGTCGAACAATTCGACGGGCGTCCTCGTCGACCACTTCCTCTCGGAGATGGGGCCGAACGTCGACCTGAAGGTCCTCTCGAAGGGCAAACAGGACCCGCCGGGGAACTCGGGGAGTACCGACCTGGCGGCGTCCTCCGGCAGCATCGAGTACTCCTCGTCGAGCAGTCGCGTGGTGACGTTCCTCCACGTCACGAAAAACACCGTGAACGTGACGCTGTCCTGACCCACAGAGTGCGACGACCCCAGAACCCCCCGAGTCGTCGGGGCTTGCGGAACCGCTCTCGGTTCGACAGCTGCGACCGTCAGTCGAGTTCGACGTTCACGACGATGGCCTGGACGTAGACGTCGTCAGCGGGCAGCTCACACTCGACCTCGCCCGTCCGGCCGTCCGCCGGGCCGTCGCAGTCGACCGCCAGTTCCGCCTCGAGATACCGCTCCCAGGCCGCCGCGCGCGGCGACGTGATAGTCAGGTTCGCGTCGGTGTCTGGGAACCGCCGGACGTCCCGCTCCGCGACCGTGGTACGAACCAGCAGGCGTCGGGTGTTGTCCGTCGACACGTTCGTGCTGCCGGCGCGCGTGATGACGTACGGGACGAGCGTGCGGTTCCCGGTCGCCAACCTCGGTTCGTCAAACATGACGGCGCTGTCGCCGTACTGCCGGAAGATGGCGCCGTTGACGTAGACGATTTCGTCTCCCTCGTCGTTCCGGTAGACGACCGGCCGAATCGTCGTCTCGTAGTAGTCGTTCCCGCCCGCAGTGACGTTGAACGTGACCGACTCCCCAAAGTAGATCGCTCCGTTGGACAGCAGGATTTCGGTCGTTCGACTCGGCGCACCGCGGACGGCGAGGTCCTCGACGTTCGAGTCCATGACGTCGAACGCGCGTTCCGTGTTCGCGAACTGCTGGGCGTCCCGCGCGCCGGTCAGCGCGTCGAACCCGCCGACGTAGACGACGGCGACGGTGGAGACGACGATGCCGAACACGAGCACGAAGCCCATCGTCTCGCTGACGCCGCGTCGGTCAGTCAGCGCTCCGGTCTCCACGCTACGCATCCTCGACCTCCAGCGTCCCCGTGTCGCTGTCGTAGACGACGACGAGGTCGCCGCTCCCCACGGTGGTCGCGTTGACCGAGAGGTCCGCGTGGAACGCCACCGAGACGGTGACGCCGGACCGGTCGCCGACCAGAACCACGGTGTTCGTGCCGGAGTCGTTGACGCGAACGTCGTAGGTGGTCCCGGTGACGGTCCGCGGGGCCTGGATCTGATAGCGGACTGTACCGCCGTCGCTGGCACGCGCGAGCCGGTCGGCGGCCGCGAGGTCCGCGGCGACGCGCTCGCTCACCACGCGGAGTTCGGTGTCGACGGCGCGGTTGCGCTGGTCGTCGACCATCGTGCCCGCCGCCAGCAGGAGGGTGGTCACGAGAATCGCGGCGACCCCGAGGTTGAGGACGTACCCGAGCGTGGTCGAGACGCCGCGGTCGTCGTCACGCAGGCGTCGATCGCCGCCGCCCCGGCGTTCCCCTACATCCGCCATACAATCACCTCTACTTCCACGACGGCGTACGTGTGGCCGGACACGTCCGCTGGGAAGTACGCCGCGTTCGTCAACGGGGGGCCGGCCTCAGAGACGACGAACTGGTCGCCGTCGCGGACCGTGACGTTCTGGTCGTCGTACAGCGTCACGAGACGCGTCGCGGCGACAGCGTCAGCGCTGGGTTCGCCGTGGTAGACGACGCGACGGAGGCGCTGGTCGCCGAACGCGTCGAGGTAGTGGACGTTGATGTTGTACGCGACGGCCTGGTCGCCGAACGTCTGTTCGACCGCCTGCAGGAACGACGCGTCCGGCGGTTCGCCGACGTAGTACCCCTTCCTGCTGGCGTTCTTGAACGACCCGCTGGAGCTGTTCCAGTAGCGCAGCGTCCGCGAGATGTTCCCGTTCGCGCGCTCGACGTCCAGGAGGCCGGCGGCGGCGCGCTCGTGCTGGGTTTCGATGTGCTGGCTCGCGGTGCTCGCGGTCAGCGGCGTCACGGCCGTCGCCTGCAGGGTGAACGCCACCGCCACCACGACGACGAGCGAGGCGGCGACGCCTTCCAGCGTGTGTGCTTGCGCCCGCATGCTACCACACCCTGACGACGAGTTCCACTCGGTCGCCGTCGAGCGTGACGGTGCGCCAGGCGACAGTGGTGTCCGCGCTCGCGGGCACTGACGGACCCGCGGTCGCGGTGACGGACTCGTTGACCGCGACTGGCGAACCGGTGGCGTCCTCGATGGTCACGTTCACGGACTTGTACGACTGGATGGTGAGACGGTCGGTTACGTCCCCGTCGTCGTCGAAGAACGCGGCCGTCTGGGCCGTCGAGAGCACGTACGGGGTATCGGGGGTGGCGAGGCGGTCGGCTGCCAGGGTGTCCGCTGCGCGGTTCGCGGACACCGGGTCGCCGACGCCGACGTCCGTGAACGGCGTGATGATGCCGGGGAGGAACGCGAACGCGAACGCGACGGTCACCAGGAAGATGCTGATGCCCGCGGCGAAGTCCATCGTCGTCTGTGCGCGAGTCATGTTACGCGAACGCGAACGCGATCAACGCGATCGTGGGCAACACCACGGCGAACTTCACCCCGGAGAGGAGACTCGCGTCGCGGATGTAGCCCGCGATGAAGCCGGCGATGATGCCCTGCATGGTGACGGCGTGGAAGAACATCGCGCCGAGCAACTGGGTGTCGATGTCCCCGCCGAAACTCATCTGGTTCGACGCCGTCTCCGCGCCCGCCGTCGCCGCGCTGGACGTCGACAGCCCGCTCATCGTCCCGAGGAACTTCACCTTCAGGATGATCATCACCGCCAGCAGCGTCAGGTACGTCATCACGATGATGACCACCTGCATGCGCGCCCGCGACCGCCGCTCGCGCTCGATGTCGTCCTGGTTCTCGCTGGCCTGGGCGGCCGTCGTCAACACCGCCGTGATCTGGCTGGAGGCCTCCTGGGCCTTCGAGATGAGTTTCACCGTGCGGGCCAGCCGCGGGATGTGGTACTTGTTGTTGAACTCGACGAGCGCGCGCTTGAGGCTGGTGCCGTAGTTGACTTTCTCGTGCATCACCTCGAACTCCTCGCCGAGTTTCCCGCGGGTCGTGTCGGAGACGGCCTTGATGGACTCCAGAATCGTCATGCCGGTGTCGTTGGCCGACGAGAGCTTCCGGAGGTTGTCCGAGAGCTTGTTCGTGATGCGGCGCCGCGAGCGGACGTTCCACTCCCGGAACACCGCGAGGGGCACACCGACCAGGTACAGCGGGAGGTAAACGTAGAGGAACGTCCCCCAGATCGGGGCGTCGACGATGCCGTCGACCGTCGTCGGTGCGACGCCCGCGAGCACGACGTTCCCGACGATGACGGCCGTCACTGGGACCGAGAACGCGAGCGTGAACAGCGGCCGGTCCCGGAAGAACCCCGCGGGGTGGCGCAGCAGCTGTTTGGTCTCGTAGTTGCCCTCGCGGCTCTTCACGCGGTCGAAGACGGCGTGGTCGCCGACGAACCGCTCGACGAGGCCGAGGTCCACCAGCCCCGGTTCGCGGTGGCCGGGTTCGCCGTCGTCGAACTCGAGGAACCCGTCTCCGGGTTCGTCCTCTTTGACAGTCGAGACGAGCACCAGGAAGCCGATACCGACGACGGGCGTCAGCACGTAGACGGTGGCGTACAGCAGGAACATCTGCGCCTGCCCGAGCATGCTCATGATGACGAGGATGATGATGAGCAACAGCGGGAACAGCGACAGCGTCATGTACATCTCGCCGAACAGCTCCAGCGTGTCCAGCGTGAGTTCCTGTTGCTGCTTCGCGGTCCGCATGTGTTTGTCCTTCTTGTCCGAGAGGAACGCCGTCATGTCCCCGCCGGAGTTGATGATCGACAGCATGTCCGTGAGGAACTGGCTGAGTTCGTCGCTCGGCGTCTCCATCGCGCGGTTGCGGACCGCCGTCCGGTAGTCCGTGTCGAAGTACTCCGTCTCCTGGACGATGCTGCGGAACTCCATTGAGACTTCGCCGTAGGTGTCGTCGGCTTTCGCCATCGCCTCCAGAATCTCGAGCTGGTTGAGGCCGCCGATGGACAGGGCGTACATGAACGAGACGGCGTCGGGCAGCAGCATGTTGATCTCGCGCTCCCGAGAGCTCGAACGCATGTAGGGAATCGCCAGGATCGTGCCGAACCCGACCGTGAACCCCATGAACCCGAACACGAGGCCTGTCCCGACGACCAGCGCCGGAATCTTGAGTGCTTGAACGATGGCCAGTAGCGTGTCGTTGGGGACGGGCACGCCGATGAGCGTCTCCGTTCCGACCAGCCCGGTGTAGAACAGCACGTATCCGAGCACGAGGCCGATCGCCCACAGCAGGACGCCGACCAGGACGCCCACGCCGATGGCGCGCGAGACGAACAGCTCCACGGGGTCGTCCATGCGGGCTTCCGCGAGTTTCACCTCGACGTCCGCGACGAAGTCGCTGCCCTCGCTGAACACCCACTGGTAGATGGGGTAGAAGGCGTCGGCGAGCGCGTCCGCGCCCTCGCCGAACGACCGCGACCCCGTGCTCATCCCTGACCGCCCTCGCGTTCGCGGTCGGCGTCCTGGTCTGCCGCCGCGTCCTCGTCTGCCGCAGTGTCGTCTGCCACGCGCGCGTCGTCGGTTTCTGCTGCCGCAGGCGCGTCGTCTGATTCGTCTCCCACAGCCGCGTCGGTTGACTCGTCGGCGGATTCCTCGCCGTCGGGCCCGAGCTCCGATACGCCACTGCTGGCGACTCCGCCGTCGGACGCACTTTCACGGGCGGTCGGCTCGTCACCGGCAGCCCCCGCCTCGTCCTCTCCAGTTGCATCTTCGCCGTCTCCGGCCGTCTCCGCCACATCGTCTTCGGTAGCCTCCTCGTCGTCACCGGCTGACTCGTCGTCGGCTTCAGTTGCGTCCTCGTCGTCTTCCGCGGCCGGCGCCGCCGGCTCGAAACTCCCGAACCCTTCGTCGTCGTCTTCGCTGCCGCCGCCGTCGGCCACGCGCTCGACGGCTGGTTCGAGTTCGTCGAAGGACGCGGGGCCGGGATCCAGGTCCGCGTCCGCGACTTCCTCGATGGCGGCCTCCAGGTCGTCGGCGCCCAGGTCGCGGCGGTCCGCGACGACGTCCTGTTCGACGGCGTCCGGTGAGAGCGCCATCGCCAGCGACTCGGGCTCCCGGTCCTCGTACTCGGCGAGCACGCCGTCCCCGCTGCGCGCGTCCTCGAGGATGGACTCGGCTTCCGCGAGCACGGGTTCGGAGGGGTCGGGCCGCGGCACCATCTCCTCTTTCTCCGGGTCCACGTCGATGAGCACGCTCTCCATCCCCCGGAGGTCGGCGAGCGCGGCCTCCAGCTGGTCGTTGGCGACCAGCGTCAGGATGGTCTCGGGGTCGTTGATGTACGCCTGCGCGGTCGCCGCGACCTCCGCGTACTCGTTGAGCCCCTCTTTGATGAGGTACGCAAGCAGGACGCGGCGCTCCTGGAGTTCGCGGTCGAGTTCCATCTGGGTCCACCCGCGGTCGAACTTGATGTCCTGCAGCGTCGACGAGTCCGCAGTCTGGCGGTACGAGTCGTCCTCGGGCTCCCACTGAAACACGTCGTTGACGTTGATCTCGTCGTTCTCGGGGTCGTAGCGGTTGATCTCCGTGATGGAGCGGTTCCGACGGACCTTCTGCCCGCGGACGCGCGTCTGCGACTGCACCGAGACGAGGTCCAGCGCCGTGAACAGCGTCTTCGAGACGTTGATTGGCTCCGTCGTAAAGCGCTTGAGCACCTCGCCGACGTTGTCGGCGTGGAACGTCGTGTACGTCGTGTGGCCGGTGGACATCACCTGGAAGAGCGTCCGCCCCTCCTCGCCGCGCACCTCGCCCATGACGATGTAGTCGGGGCGCTGGCGGAGCGCGGCCTCCAGCAGGTCGAACTCGTCGATGTCGCCGGTCTCGTCGTCGCCGAAACTCGGCCGCGTCACCGAGGCGATCCAGTTGCGCTGCGGGAGTTCGACCTCGCGGGTGTCCTCGATGGACACGATCTTCGAGTTGCTCGGGATGAACAGCGAGACGGCGTTCAGGCTGGTGGTCTTCCCCGACGCCGTCCCGCCCGCGAACACCAGGCTCTTCTCGGACTCGATGCACAGCCAGAGGAACGCCATCTCGTCCAGGGAGAACGTCTGCCAGTTGATGAGGTCGATCGGCGTGAACGGCACGTCCTTGAACTGGCGGATGGTGTAGTTGGTGCCGTGGTCGCTGACCTCGCGGCCGAGCGTGAGCTGGGCGCGCGAGCCGTCCGGGAGCGTGGCGTCGACCTGCGGCTGGCGCTTCGAGATGCCCTTCCCGGAGCGCTGGGCGAGTTTCACGACGAAGTCGTCGAGGCTCTGGCGGCCGTGGTAGACGTTCGTGATGAGGTTCTCGTAGTCCGTGTGGTAGACGAACACGGGGGAGTCGTAGCCGTCGCAGGAGACGTCCTCGACGTTGATGTCGTGTTTCACGCCGTCGATGCGCTCGTACCCGATGAAGTTCCGCTTGAGAACGTACAGCAGCGTCTCCACCTGGTACTGCGTGAGCGTCTCCGGGTCGTCCGCGAGGACGGCGGGTTCGGGTCGCGCCTGGATACCGTGGATGCGGTCGTCGTCCTCCACCGCGGGCGGGTCCTTCCTGTCGAGGGCGACCAGCAGCCGGTCGACGAGTGACTGTTCGCCGACGACCGGACCGTCGTAGAGGTCGTAGCGGTCCAGCAGTTTCCGGGTCTCGCGTTCGATGACCCCGCGCCGCGACGCCTCGTCGCCGGCCGCGACGACGTCGTCGCTGGCGTACTTGATGGCGGTGCGGAGTTTGTCCGTCAAAAACGACTGGAGGTCCGTCTCGATGGGGTTGCGGTAGGGTTCGACGAGGTAGTACTTCTTCTCGTTCTCGCGGTCCGAGTGGAAGATGACGACGAACGCGTAGGGCTTGTTCACCCAGTAGCGCTCCACTTCACGGAAGTGGCGTTTCTTCTCCATGGACACGGCCTTCTCGAGGTCGTAGCGGTTCGCCATCGTCGTCTGACCTTCGATGGTCGAGAAGAAGGCGTCCTCGTCGACGTCCTCCCGGACGTTCACGGTGCGTTCGTCCTCCAGGTCGAGCATCTCGTCGGCGGCGGTCTCTTTGACTGACAGCCACTGCTCGACGTTCTCGGGGTCGAACCCGAGGTGGTCGACGGGGTCGAACCGCACGATGTCGCCGTCGTCGTCCCGGGGCCGCGTCCAGTTGTTCTCGCCGACGTAGTAGTACTCGCGCTTGTAGTGTTCCCACAGCCACTCGTCTTTCACGACCGGCGTCGTCTCCGGGTCGGTGAACTCGTCGAAGACCTCGTGGAAGTTGCTCGCGCGCCGCGCCGACGTCGCGATGACCGTGTCGCGGGCCTCGGGCTTGAACCCGAGTTCGTCGGTCGGGTCCGGGTCGACCTGCGACCAGTTCGGGCGCGGCGGGTCCGCGCCGAACTCCTCGAAGTCAGGGTAGGGCGGTTCCACCCTGTCCGCTGGGTCCTCCGGATCCTCGGGGTCCTCGGCGTCCGATTCGACGACCGCGAGTTCGTGCTTGACGCGTTCGCGGCGCTCTTGGACCCGATGGGCGGCCTTCGAGTGCCCGTACTCCCGGAGGTAGTCCACCCAGGAGTACTCGCCGACTGTCGCGCCGCCCTCGCCCACGACGCGCTCGACCGCCTGGTCGAGGTCCGTGTTCAGCGCGGTGTCCCTGCCAGTTCCCGGGACGCGTTCGACGACTGCTGTGAGGTCCTCGAAGGTCGGCCGGCCCGTGGATTCGTCGGCCTCGACCGGGTCGGCCGTCGGCGCTGCGTCCTGGATGGTGATGCCGTCGTCACCCGTCGACTCGGACTCCCCGCCTGCGGGTGCGTCCTCGGGCAGCTGATCGTCCGACTGTGAGTCCGCTGGCGCGTCCCCCGGTTTCCCATCCCCGTCGCCGCTGGCGGTCTGGTCGTCCGCCCCGGCGTCGTCGCCTGCCATTGGCTGGTACTGGCCACCCAGCGGCAAAAACCCTTGCGACTAAATACCACACCTGCCTGACAGGATCGGAGGGGGCGGTTAACGACTCGCTTTGCCCGGTTAACGGGTCGTTATCCGGGCGGTGTAGGGTGCTAAACCCCCGCGCTTTAGAGCGGGGTACAGCACCCGAACGTAGTTTTAAGAGGTTCTACGAACCATTGAATGCTAACCGAGGCGGTCCACCCGCCCTATTCCAATGAGACAATATCGGGATCGCCCTTCCGTCGTGGAAGGCACCCCTTCCATCAGACGATCAGGTGCAGAAGCACAAGATAACCCCGAACCCGCCGTCTTACGACGGAAGATAGGGGAACGGTAGCGTGGCACTGCCAGCATTCCCTCGGGGATGTTAAACCGTAAATCTCCCAAACCAGCAAGCTTTCGCTTGTGGGAAGCCCCGCCGTTTACCGCGGGGAGGATGTCACTCGTACCGCAGTGCGTCGATTGGATCAGTACGCGCCGCGTTCCACGCCGGGTACAACCCGGCGACGACGCCCACAAGCAACCCGACGAGTACGGCGATCCCCGCCCACTCGTACGGGAAGGTCAGCGGCAGTTCTGCGTACCGCGTCGCCGCGACGGCGCCCAGGATGCCGAGGAGGATGCCCGCAAGGGCCCCGACGACGCCCAGTAGGACGGCTTCCACGAGGAACAACTGGAGGACGTCGCGGTTCTGCGCGCCGACGGCTTTCATGATGCCGATTTCCCGGGTGCGTTCGGTCACCGACACAAGCATGACGTTCGCGATGCCGATGGAGCCGACGACCAGGGAGATGACCGCGATGCCCGTAACGAACGCGGTGAACGTATCAAGGAGGCTCCGTATCTGGTCGACCACGTCCTCGGCCGTCTGGGCCCTGAATTCGTAGCTCTCGGGCTTCAGCCGTCGGGCGTCCGACTCGCCGTCGAGGTACGCGAGCACGCCCTCGCGGACGTCCCCGACGCGCTGGAAGTCCTCGGCGACCACGGTCAGCGTCGGGTAGACCCGTTGCTGGTCGCCCGTGCTCGGGCTCTCGAGGCGCGTCTCGTAGAACGGGTCCGTGGGAACGTAGACGCGCGGAATCGCGAAGCCGCCGAAGGGACTGTCACTGGCACCCAGCAGGCCGACGACTGTCGCGTTCACGCGGGTTCCGTCCGGCCGCACGACCGCGACCTGGTCGCCGACGGAGACGTTCGCCTCGAAGAGGTCGGCCGCGGGTTCGTTCAACACGAGTTCCGCGGCGCCCTGCGCGTACGGGCCGCCCGCACTGAACTCCGCCGTGGTCCGGTAGTCGAAGAACGCGGGCGTGCTCGCCGTGAGCTGGTTGTACCCCAGCGTCTGGCCCTCGAAGGCGAGGCCCGCGACGGGCACGTCCCCCGACGGCACCACGGCGTCCACGCCGTCCAGCGCCTGAATTTCTGCGACGTCGCGTTCCGTGAACACCGCCTGCTGCGGGCCCGACGGGCCGGGGGAGGCGTCCGCGGGCCCGGCAGCGACCGCCATCGACGGCGTCCGGTCGCCGGCGACTTCGCCGAGCACGTCCGCCTGGAGGCTCGCGCCGAGCGTGACGAACGTGATGACGGCAGCGACGCCGATAGCGACGCCGAGCACAGTCAGAAACGACCGGAGGCGGTGCCCGCGAATCGCGCGCACGCTGATGCGGAGGCTCTCCTCGAAGTTCACGACGCATCACCCGCCTGCGGTCGCCGCGGCTCGTCGATCGTCTCGACGCGCTCGATTTCGCCGTCGAGCAGGTGGACGATGCGGTCGGCGTGTTCCGCGATGGGGCGCTCGTGGGTCACCACCAGCACCGTGTTCCCCGCCCGGTGCAGGTCGGCGAACTGCGACATGATGGCCCGACCCGTCGCGGAGTCGAGGTTCCCCGTCGGTTCGTCGGCGAGCAACAGCGCCGGGTCGTTGGCGAGCGCTCGCGCGATGGCGACCCGCTGGCGCTGGCCGCCCGAGAGCTCTCGGGGCCGGTGGGTCGCGCGCTCAGCGAGCCCGACTCTGTCCAGTAGCTGGCGCGCCCGGAGTTCGCGCTCGGCCGCGGACACGCCCTGGAAGACCATCGGGAGCGCGACGTTCTCGGCGGCGGTGAGCCGCGGCATCAGGTTGAACGTCTGGAACACGAACCCGATCTCGCGGCCGCGCAGCCGAGTCCGTTCGCGGTCCGAGAGCCCCGCGACGTCCTGCCCGTCGACGACAACGCGCCCCGACGTCGGCGTGTCGAGGCACCCGACGAGGTTCATCAGCGTGCTCTTCCCGGAGCCGCTCGGCCCCATCACGGCCGTGTACGACCCACGCTGCAGGCGCATCGAGACGCCGCTGAGCGCCGTCACCGGCTGGTCGCCGAGCCGGTAGGTCTTGCTGACGCCCTCGAGGACGACGGCGTCCGGAACGTCGCTCATCGCGCACCCTCCACGATTGGCGAATCCGTGACCGGCACACGCGAACCGAGGGCTTCGAGTGAGGTAATGCTACGGGACGAACGGGGCGTTCGAGCGGTGCGACGCGCTCTAACGGGACGACAGAACGTTACCTCGAACGTCAGCGAGAACGGCAGCTACCGGTATTCGTCGACGACAACTACTTCGCCGTCGGCGAGTTTGATGTCGACCAGCGAGGTCACGTCGTGGGGGGAGTCGGCCATCTCACTGTCGGCCCCGACTTTCCTGATGACGACCACCACGTCCGCGACCTCGGCGCCGATGTCGTCGAGGGCGTCGGTGAGCGCTCGCAGCGTCCCGCCGGTCGAGAGCAGGTCGTCGAGCACGAGCACGCGGTCGCCCGGGTGGACGTCGTTGACGTACATCTCGCTCTCGGAGTAGCCGGTCTCCTGGTGGAGCTGTACCTCGCCCGGGAGGCCGTACTCGCGCTTCCGGACCACGGTCAGGGGGAGGTCGGTCTGCAGGCTCACCGCGGTGGAGATGTGGATGCCCATCGCCGCCGGCGTCACAATCTTGTCCACGTCCTCGAGGTCGGCGACGCGCGTGATTCCGACGACGACCTCCCGCAGCAGCGCCGGGTCGAGCGTCGGCACGCCGTTGCTGATGGGGAGGACGACGTACTCGTAGCCGCCGTCCTTCTCGATGACGGGTGCGTCCGCGAAGGACTCGCGTAACCGCTCCATACTGCACCTTCGCGGAGCGCGGCAAAAGCCTGGTTGGTTTCCGGCCGGGTCCGCCCGTCAGAATGTGACCGCGTCGAAGTCGAAGAACGCGGTCTCGTAGCCCTCGTGGCGGGAGACCTGGGGCGGCGTGTCCACGCGCACCGTGACCTCGTCCAGCGACTTGCCGGTCGGGACGACCGCGCCGTAATGGTAGCCGAGGGCCGCGTCGAGCGTCGGCCGCAGGTCGTCGTCGAAGACGGATTCGCCGCCTGCCTCCGCAGTCGCCGACACGGAGGCCGCGGGGAGCACGTAGCGGTTGTGCGGCGTTCGAAGCGACGCCACGAGGTAGCGTTCGTCGTCGCCAGTCGCAAGCCGACCGCGCTCGTCGAGCGTCGAAACGGCGAGTTCCGCGCCGCCCGTCGGCTCGGGGCCGCGGACTGTCCCCGGGAGGTCGTCTGCGGGCGGGGCCCGGGACTGGCTGACGCCGTGCATGTCCATCGGGTCGACTGCGCCCGGAGTGCCCTCGCGGTCCGCGGGGATGTCCTCGTAGGACAGCGACTCCATGCCGTCGCGCTCGAAGGTCAGCTCGAAATCGAACGTCAGCGGGTCCGTCGGCACGGACTCCGTCGCTGTCCGGCGCGTCGACGGCGGTGCGACTTGGACGGAGACGGAGTACACGCCCTCCGGGCCGAGCGTGACGTTGTCGCCGAAGTGGACGCCCATGCGCTGGGAGAGCATCTGCCACGGACTGAACGACTCGGATTCGTCCTCCGGCCCCGTGTACTCGATGGACGGACTGGCGCCCGGAAGGACGACGCCCGTCTCGGTGTCCCAGACGGCAGCCATCATGTGCACGTCGTCGGCGCCACGGACGTCCACCTGGTCGGTGTCCGACCCCCGCACGAGCCAGAAGCGGTGCGGCCAGGTGTACGAGAGCGCACACGCGTACCGGCCCTGGGTCTGCATGCCGACCATCTGCATGCCCTCGACGTGCGACGGGACGTACGCCTCGTCCGGTCGGTTCTCAGGAAGCGGCGGTTCGCGGCTCGCCGGCTCGGTCTCCAGCACGCCGAAACAGCCAGCGAGCGCACCGAGGCCGCCGGCGCCGCCGGCCGCGAGGAACGCCCGGCGGCCGACAGTCGGTTGTGTGTCAGCCGTCCTTCGGCCGAAGCGCCCGTCGTCCTCAGGCATCGTCGCCCTCCGGGGTCGGCAGCGCCCGGTGCCGTCGCGGCGGGAGCAGGTAGTTTCCGCGGTGGGTGACCGAGAGGTACTGGCGGATACCGTTGTTCTGCCGGCGCCCGACGGGCGTCGAGTCGCTGATGTCGGCGGCGTTCATCGCCTCGCGGACGCGCTCGAAGTCCGATATCTCCTGCTGGAGCGCGAGGAAGTGGACGCCCGCGTTCCCGCCGTCCGTGGAGTCAAAGTCCCGGCGGAGCAACAGTGGCTCGCCGTCCTCCCGCGTTCCCTCGAGTTTCTGCGCGTGCCCGACGACGCCGCGCTCGCTGGCGGTCTCCGCGGGGTCGCCACAGTCCTCGAGTTGTGGGCTGTCACCGAGGTTCTCACCGGTCCCCTCCACGGCGCCGCTGTCCGCGTGCGCCGGGCAGAACATCTGCGCGACCCGGGAGTCCCGGTCGTCCTGCTCGTACCACTGCTGGAGGTTCAGGTCGATGTGTGAGACGTGCTGGGTCGTGCCGTCCGCGAAGGGCCCCGACCGGATGGTGACGCGGTCCTCGCTGGCCTGGCTTTTCTCGAAGTCGGACTTGAAACCCATGTACAGCGGGGCGTCCTCGGGGACCGGCTCCGAGTCCGGGACGCCGCCGGTGTCCTGGTTGTCGGCGGGCAGCCCCTCCCCGACGAAGCCGGTGCGGCGTTCGGCGACCGAGAGCACGTCCGCGAGCGCGTCGTCCACGGTGACGTCGTTCGCCGTGTCGCGGTTCCCCCGCAGGGCCTCCTCGGCTTCCAGGACCACCGAAGCGTGGTCGCTGGCGAGGTGGACGATGGCGTCGGGGTCATCCAGGACGGGGTCCTCGAAGTCCGACAGCGGACGGGGCTCCGGGAGGTCGACGCCGTCCGACAGGTCGGCGTCGAAGCGCTCGAAGTACGCCGGCGAGTACCCGACGGTGAACAGCAGCCCGTCGCTGGACCACTCGTAGGCGCGTTCGAGCGTCCGGAGCGCCGACGTCACCGTTTCGCGGTCGGCGTCCGTGGGCAGGCCGTCGTACTCCAGGTGGAGGAGCGCGTGGTGGCGCGGCGGCAGCGCGTTCCCGGCGTCGTCCCTGTCGAGATACTCGTTCCAGGCGTGCTGGCGGGACGGCAGTGACCCGGGGTCCTCGACTCCGGCCGGCACAGACACGTCCTCGCGGTCCATGCAGGCAGCGAGCGCGCTCGCGCCCCCGATGGCGACGGCGGACTGGAGGAAGGCGCGGCGACTGACGCCGCGGTTCTCGCGATGCATGCCCGGAACTTACGGGTTCACGCGAAAAGCCGTTCTGGTGCGCCCGTCGAATTCGAGGGGTGAACCAGAACCCGAAAGAGCACCGAGGCGCAACCCCCACCAATGGCACCCCTTCGAGCGGCCTCCCGCGCGCTCGGTGCTGTCGTCGCACTCGGCGCCGTCTCCGGGTCTGTGGCAGCCCACTCCGGGACGACACACGCCGGAACTCCGCACTGGCTGTTGTTCGTGCTCGCGGCTCTCGGCCTCGTGAGCGCCGTCCTCGCCCTCGCCGCGTATCGCCGCAGACGCCTCGCGGGACCGGTCGCTGCCCCGGTCGGTCTGCTCGCAGCGCTCGTCGGCGCCTTCGGCCTCGTCGGCCTCGTCGAGTTGCAGGTGGTCGCCGAGACCGGGCCACAGATTCGGGACGTCTACCCGACGCTGAGCCTCGTCGTCGGCGCGGCGATGGCGATCGGCAGTCTCGTCGTCGGTCGGCTGCGCTGGCCGGACCGACCGCGGTACGCCGGTCTCGGCATCCTGCTGGCCGCCTGGGTGGTCTACCCCGTCATCACGCCGAACGGCGGCACCTACCATCCCGCGGGGTACGTGCTGGTCGCAGCCGTCCTGTTCGCCGTCGCGTACATTCTGAAGCGTGACGCCTGGGGCGTCGTCCAGAGCCTCCGCAGGGACCGACGGCCACTGACCGCTGGCGGCCTCGCCGGTGTCCTGTTCTCTATCTTCTTCGCGTTCTCCGCGGGCACGCTGACGTTCAATCCGGACTCCGGAATCGGTGCGCCGACCGACACGACTGTCGTCTTCCTCCCGGTGGCGGACCCGCTGGTCGCGTGGCCGGCCGTGGAGTTCGTCTTTCCGTCCGTCCCGATGGCCGGGTTCGTCTCCCTCGGCACGCTCGCGTTGCTGGCGTTGCTCGGGTCGCTGGTCGCGACGAACGTCGGGGTGCTCGTCCAGCAGGCGCGTGCCGAGAGCGCCAGCGGCGGCGGAACGTCCGCGCTCGGGATGGCGGCGACGTCGGGCGCGACGGCGTGCTGTTGCTGTGCCCCGGCGTTCTACGGCGTGCTGTCCGTGCTGTTCGGCGCGGCCGCGACGCCCGCGTACTGGGCGTTCCTCGACCCGACGTCCCCCGTCGGCGGCGTATTCTTCGCGGCGAGCGTCGTGTTACTGCTCGGGAGCGTGGTGCGCGCGACGGGCGGGAGCGCGTCGGTCGCCTGACGAGTACCGATGCTGTAACCTCACGTCGATGCCGGCCGAAGATTCTCGGCACCGTCCACGAAACGTCCGAGCGGCGAGACGTATCGCCGACGGGTTCCAACGTCACCCGCCAACCGCGTCGGACAACGCTTAACACCTCGGGGAATAGCAGTGTATCTATGGACGATATTTTCGTCGGCCAGTTGATGTCGGACAGCCTCCACACGGTCACGCCGGACACGTTCGTCGAGGACGCCGCCCAGTTGATGCTCGACAACGAAATCGGCTCTGTCGTCGTGGTGAACGACGACGGCCACCTCGAGGGCATCCTCACGAACACCGACTTCGTGACGATCGTCGCGAAGAGCAAACCGAAAGCCCGCACGACCGTCGAGCGCTACATGACGACGGACGTCGAGACCACGCAGGCCCAGGACTCGATTCGCGACGTCGCCGACGCGATGCTCGAACACGGCTTCCACCACATGCCGGTCGTCGACGACGACGAGAACGTCATCGGCATCATCACCACGAAAGACCTCGCGTCGTACATCTCGACCGTCCAGACGCCGAGTCCCGCGTAGCGCTCGGGCCGCTGGACGGCTTCCTCTGCGCCACCATTTTCCCACGCCCCTAGTCGGCATGCTCCAGAGAAGACCTGGAAGTCGCCGGGTCGAGACGGGATTCCGTCGCGATACTGTCTGTAACTCGACCAATAACGCAACGATGCTGTCCCACCGCGCCCGGTAAGGTAGCTTGTTCTTTCGCGGAGGAGGTGCCTAATACCACACGAAAGCGGATGCACGAACTGAACGAGAACACGATTCTAGGATGGTAAGCTGAACGTACGTTCAGAAAAGAGCGGACGAACGTGGGTCCACCCCAGAACCCACGCGAGTTTGGCAGGGGGTATCGCCTGCGATCAATCGCCGTCCGCGTCGGCACTATCCTCTGGTTCGAGCAGGTGGGGGCCGCGCCGGTACTTCGGTGTGTTCGCGAACTTGGCTATCCGCCGCTGGTCAGCCTCGGTGATACGATGTGCCATCACTGATTTTCTTGCACGGGGTCAGCAAAGTAATGGCGCTCGTAATTCCGGGTAAGCGTCGCATTAAGATTTCTCACGACGACGCGCGTCCCGACACAGGACGTCTCCCTGGTGTAGTTTCACCGATTCGGCGACGCTGCGGTGGACGCCCCGGTCCCCACAGCACTGTGGTCAGATATCCTGGGTAATTCGGCTGCCGTCCGTGGCTGGGTCGCGGTGTTCGATGAGCGCGGCGAGAACAAAACAGAGGCGGAATTCGCGCGGTAGACGGGTTCTATCAGTCGTCGTACTCGTCCACGAGGTTCGGCCGGGTGGTTCGTTCGATGGCCAGTGCAGCGAGTGCCGCCGTCGCGAAGACGACGGCTGCGAGTAGCTTGGTTCGCATCACAGTACGACACTACGAGTTGCAGTGCTTCGTTATGCGGTCGGTTCCGGTGTCGTCGCTGTTCGGCCGTGCAGGCACCAGACACATAACAAACTCCCTGACGGACGGACCACAGCCCGATGGAGCGCGCACGCGAGACGGCCCGCCACGTCGAGTGGTCGCTCGTCGTTGTGCTCGCCGCAACGAAGGGCGCGGACGTCGCCACGACGCTGGTCGGGCTGTGGACAGTTTCCGGTGTTCGGGAGGTCAACCCCCTCGTCGCCGGAGCGATGCAGGCCGTCGGCGTTCCGGCCGCGGTGCTCACACTCGGCGTCGCCGCCGTCGTTTGTATTACCATCGTTACGGAAGCCGGCGCTGCGGCGGTCGAGGCGACGGACCGGACGCCGTCCTGGGGTCCGAAGGCGGTCAGACTGACGGGGTACGGACTGGGGTCCGCGGTCCACCTCGCTGTCGCGGCGGCGAACGTCGCACTGCTGGTCTCCGCGTGACCGAATATTTTCCAGATAACAAAGGGGCAACGACGCCATTCCTCACCTGGGGAGCCGCCCCACGCCCGCGCAGAACACGCGGCCGTCTGCTCCCCCGCCCCGTCCGGACCCGGTACAGCCCACCCCCCACCCCATCCCCGTTCTCCGTTTTTGTCACTCGGCGAGGTCCTTCGCCTGTATGAGGTCCCACGTCTCCGCTCCCTTCGACGTGATGCCGTACACGCGTCCCTTCCGGCGCTCCTCCGGCACGAGCAGTTCCACGAGGTCGCGGTCGCGCAGCGAGTTCAGGGCTCGCGAGACGTGCGTGGCGGCGAGATCGACGTCAGACGCGATCTGGGTCGGCGTCGCCGGCCCATCGGCGAGTCGACCGAGCACGACCGTCCGGTGATCGGAGCTGATGACGTACCCGACGACGTCCCAGTCCTCCGTCACAGCCGCCACCTCCCGGGCCCCGCCGCTGTGTCGAGGCCAGTCGTCGCACGTCCGCGTGTCGTCCTGTCTTGCATAGTATCACCGCCTCGACCGCATCCAGTAGTGGACTGCCGCGACGACGCCGAAGGCCGCGATGATGACGACGTTCACCGCCGTCATCGATATCGCGTCGAACGCCGCCGGGAAGATAGCCATCGCGACGTACGCGGCGAGTCCCGCGACGGCGACGGCCGCGTACACGAACTGCCACGGAATCTGTCGCTGGTCGCCCTCCGGGAGGTACGTGTCGAGCTCCTCGATGTTCGACGTCAGCGACACCTCGCCGGTGTCCTTGTCGTAGTCGACGAGCCCCGAGTCGGCGAGTTTCGGGATGTGAGTCTGGTACAGCGACACGTAGACGCGCTTGACCTGCTGGTCTGTCAGGTCGTCGACGTCCGTCTCGTTCTCCCACGCGGCGACCCGCTTGGAGAGCTCACTGAGCTCTATCGGCTCGTCGCGCCCCCGAAGGAACGAGATCACGAACCGTCGGCGGGCGTTGCTCAGGAGGTCGTAGACGGTGTCCTGCGTCAGGGAGTCTTGTTGAGACATCTGTTGTTGCCGTGGGTTGTCAGCACCCGGCGACCACCCGAACTCCGGGCGGCGCTACTGCCCCCGGATCGCGCGGGATGTCGCGGACAATTCGTCGACTGGCGTCGTACTGGAATGATCACTCTACGGTCACACTTTTCGCGAGGTTGCGTGGTTTGTCGATGGAGCGGCCGAGCAGGTCGGCGACGTGGTAGGACACGAGCTGTAACTGGACGTTCGCGAGCACGCCCCCGGCCACGGGGTGAGTCTCCGGTATCGGCAGGAACTCGTCGACGGCGGCCGCGACGTCCCTCGATTCCTCGCTGGCGACGCCGACCACGGGCGCCCCCCTGCTGGCGACCTCCTCGACGTTGTTCAGCGTCTTGTCGTCGTACTGTCCCGAGAACACCGCGAAGACCGGCGTATCGGGCGTGACCAGCGCGAGCGGGCCGTGCTTGAGTTCGCCGGCCGCGAACCCCTCGGCGTGCTCGTACGTGATCTCCTTGAACTTCAACGCCCCCTCGAGGGCGACGGGGAAGGCGACGCCGCGGCCGATGAAGAAGTGGCCGTCCCTGTCGCGGTACCGGGACGCCAGTGACTCCACCGACGACTGGTCGAGTACCTGCTGGACGTCGCTGGGTAATCGCTCCAGCGCGCGAAGCACGTTCTCGCGGTCCGCGCCCCGCTCGCCGGTGATGTCTTCCGCGAGGCGCTCCCGGAGCAGCGTCAGGACCGCGACCTGCGAGGAGAACGTCTTGGTCGCGGCCACCCCGATTTCCGGGCCGGCACGGATGAACACCGCGTCGTCGCAGACTCTCGCGGCCGTCGACCCGACGACGTTCGTCACGGCGAGCGTGCGAGCGCCGCGCTCGCTGGCGAGCCGAATCGAGGCCAGCGTGTCCGCCGTCTCTCCGCTCTGGGTGACGGCAATCACGAGCGTGTTCTCGGAGACCGGCGCCGGCGTCGTCGCGTACTCGCCCGCGCTGAACACCTGCGTCGGAACGCCACGCTCGGCGAGCAGTTGTCTGGCGTACAGCGCAGCGTGGTAGGACGTCCCGCACGCGACAATTTGGACGTCGTCGACGTCAGAGAAGCAGCCCGGCGGGAACCCCTCCAGGTCGACGTCGCCGTCCGGAGTGACGCGGCCCCGGATTGCGCGCTCCAGGGCGGCCGGTTGCTCGTGGATCTCCTTGAGCATGTAGTGGTCGAAGCCGTGGCGTTCTGCGTCCTCCGGCTGCCAGTCGACGGCGGTCACGCTCCGGTCGACCGAACTGCCGTCGATGGCGGTGACGTGGTGGTCGTCGGCGGTGATCCGGACGACGTCGCCGTCTTCGAGATAGATGACGTCGGCAGTGTGTTCGAGGAACGACGGGACGTCGCTGGCGACGAACCGGCGGCCGTCGTCGACGCCGACGACGAGCGGCGACCCGTTGCGGGCCGCGTAGATGGCGTCCGTCCCGGCGACGACCATCGCGACGGCGAATCGTCCCTCGAGGCGGTCGAGTGCCGCGCGGAACGCAGCCTCGACCGAGCGTCCGTCCTCGAGGTGTTCGCGGACGAGGTGTGGGACGACTTCCGTGTCGGTCTCGCTGGTGAACGTGTGGCCGCGGTCGGTGAGTTCCTCGCGGAGCGCGGTGTAGTTCTCGATGATGCCGTTGTGGACGACGGCAACGCGGTTATCGCAGTCCGTGTGGGGGTGTGCGTTGGCGTCGGACGGTGCGCCGTGTGTGCTCCACCTGGTGTGGCCGATGCCGACTGACCCCGAGGGTTTGACGACGTCGAGCGTCTTCGCGAGTTCCTCGATTTCTCCCTCGCGTTTCACCACGGAGACGGTGTCCTCCCCGGGCGTGGCGATGCCGCTCGAGTCGTAGCCGCGGTACTCGAGGTTGCGGAGGTCCTCGAGGAGTGTGTCGACGACGTTCTCGCGGGCTGGACCCGCACACGCCGTTATTCCACACATGCCGTGCCTCCTGTGGTCCGGGTTTGCTGGCCTGTCGGGTCGCTGTGTGTGGCGACGTCGGAGCCGTCTCGCCGACGACCAGTGTGGCCGTCGGGGGGTTGTCCGTCCCGATTCATCTGGCGGCGCCGGCTGCGTGTTGGCGAAGTGTGTAGAGTCATGGGTGTTTGCGGAGTACCTACTGCGGTAACGTACGCCAATCGGGTCATCCGGGCATTGTTATTCGGCAGTTGCCAGTCGCTGGGCGGCGTTATGCCACGTAATCCACAAATACCGGAACCGAAAGCGACCCCCGCAACTGCCAACCCTGCACTCGGATCTCGCATCACCGCGGTATCTAATCCATAACTAAGGGGGTAGCCCGTGGTTTTCTTGACAGAAATGACCGTGCCCTGGCGACGAGGGGGGTGGGTACAGCCACTCGCCACGGTACCGAACCGACAATCATCGCGGACAGGCGGCCGCTACTGGTCTCCAGTCGAAACACTGGACCGTGGTGGGCCGGCTGTGGAGGTTCCAATCAGCTCAGGAGAAAATCCTACACGCCGACAATTGCCAAAGTATTATAATTCCACAAACAAATTAACCGGATTGGAAGCAAGCGGCACGGAGAGGGGTGAGTCAGACGGACGCGAACGAGTCACTTCGCCGACGGGTCGACGCGCCCGCGGTAACGTTGCCAGTGCCTACGATGAGGACGATGTTACGATACGTTGGGGAACCAGCCCAGCGCGTACCGACACACCACCCGAACGGAGGTAACACACTGCGACTACACACGGCACTCGCGAACCACCAACATGATAGAAGCGACTCAGTCTGGCGACAAATCCGACGCGACCGTCGGTTCAGACGGAGCAGGGGGAGCAACCAAGCCGCCCGAACCTGACATCGACGCCGAACCACCCGCGGAGGAAGGCGCAGCGGAAGCGTTGCCGCTCGACGTCACCTTCGAGATACTGAAGAACCGCCGCCGCAGGCTCGTGCTGGAGTATCTGCGGGACGCCGAGGAGACGACGATCGGAGAGCTCGCCGAACACATCGCCGCCATCGAGAACGAAACCACCGTCCAACAGCTCAACGCACAGCAACGGAAACGCGTCTACATCGGTCTCTACCAGTGTCACTTGCCGAAGATGGACGACGCCGGAGTCGTCGAGTTCAATCAGGACCGCGGCCACGTCGCTCTCGGCGAGAGCGTCGAGCCGCTGTACAAGTACCTCGACATCGACGACGACACCGACGACGAAGCCGCGTTCTCCACGGTCCACGCTAGTGGGTACGTCGCGTTCACGGCGCTGTTCTTCGTCGCACAGCTGTCGAACGCGTACGCCATCGCCAGCGGCATCGTGGTCATCTTCCTGCTCGCAACGCTCTGGGTCACCTACCGGGTCAACAGTCAGTAATTCTCCCACGTCTCGCTTCTCGCTGTTGGGGGTGTCACTGGTTCCCCGAAATACACCCGAAGTCCCCCACTAAAAGTACCGCTTGGCGGACACACAGCACCGAGGTACGGCCACCCCGTCGGCGGATTCCGTCCAGAGTCCACCCCGCACAGCCGCGGCCAACGCGAGTCAGCCGCCAGTAGCCGCTCCCCGGGCCGTCAGTCCGCCGCAGTGTCCGCCTGCTGGCGGTGTTCGCGAATCCGCTCCCGGATTCTGGCGGCTATCGACGACGGTTCCTCGCCCGGGTCTGCGTCGAGGACGTACCGCCACTCCCGCGGCTCGAGTGTGACGGACACCGCTCCCTCGCTGGACGCACCAGTCCCCGAATTCGCCTCGCCCGCCGGAGCGCTTCGCTGACTGGCGGGCGAGTCACTGTCCCCGGCGGGGTCGGTGCCGGGCGCCGTCCCGTCGTCGGGCGTCTCCGTGTCACTCAACGCCTCGTTCGCAGCCGCGTCAAGCACCATCGCAGCCACGAACGAGAGCACACCGAGCAGCCCGAACACCACCGCGAACCCGGCCCTGGCTATCGGTGTCCCGAACTGGCCGACGCCCGGGAGCGCCCAGACTGCCGCGAGGACAGCTGTCAGCGACGCCACGCCGCCTGCCGCGTACGCCCCGACGAGCGGGTGGAAGTCGAAGACGAGGTAGTTCGTCTTCAGTCGCCAGAGGAAGTTCCGCGCGAGCATCAGCGACACCCGCGGGACGTAGGTGTGATACTCGATGTGACTCTCCTCGTCTTCGTACCTAATCGGCCGGGGGACGTCCACGACGCGCATCCCCGCGACGTTCAACTTCACGAGGATGTCGTTGCAGTAGCCGTAGAACTCGTACATCGACTCGATTTCCGCCTCCTCAAGCGCGTGCAACGAGATGGCGGTGTACCCGCTCTGTGAGTCCCCGCCGGCCCAGTACCCGCTGGCGATTTTCGTGAGTGCGGTCAGTATCGCGTTGCCGACGAACCGGAACCGCGGCATGTCCCCGCGGTCGGTCCGGCCGAGCAACCGATTGCCCTTCGTGTAGTCCGCCCGCCCGTCCAGGATCGGGTCGAAGAGGTCTCCGAGGACCTCGGGGTCCATCTGGCCGTCCCCGCCCATGACTGCCGTGACGTCGATTCGTTCCTCTCGTGCGCGCAGATAGCCGGTTTTGATGGCGCCGCCGACACCGCGGTTCTGTTCGTGCCGGATCGGGACGACGCGGTCCGGGAACTGACCGCTGTGGGCCTCGTTGACCGCACTTGCGGTCTCGCGGATCTCCTGCCAGGTGTCGTCTGTCGATCCGTCTTCGACGACGTACACTCGGTCGACGAACGCGGGCACTGACTCGATGGTGTCGCCGACGAAGCCGGCCTCGTTGTACGCCGGAATGACGACTGCCGTGGTGTGTCCTCGGTACATTGTCGTGACGCCGGCGTTCCGGCGATTCGTAGTGGGATAAACGGAGTCGAAGTATTGTTATCCGTCCCCTGTCCCGGCGGGCCGCCACCGGAACGGGGGCAGCAAGACCGCGCTACTGTCGGATCCGAACACAATCAATTAACGCGCCCGTCGGGCCGCCTCGGCCGCTAAATCCGCGTTTTCTCTTCGCGTGGTGTCGGGAAATTCGTACATAACAAAGGACGCGTCGAAGCGACTCGGCTACCAATGTCCGACCGGTTCTCCTTCGGCGCCGTCGCCGCCGCCACAGTCGTCACACTTGTCGTGCTCGCACCAATCGTGGGCGTACTTCCAATCACTGCGAGCGCGCAAGCGCAACACTCGTCGTACGCCGTGGCGCAAGGGACCACGTGTTCGGTCGTCGACCCGGTGACGAACACGAGCCAGACCGCCTCATCGTTCTACGACTACCGGAACCCCTACCCGTATATCACCGGGAACCCGTTCGCGTCGACGTACAGTTCGTACGGCACTCGGGCGTACCAGGAGACGAGTGCAAGCAAACTGCTGTTCTACGAGGGCGCGGACGGCGCGAGCATGGTGCTCGTGCACGACCGTCTCGGCGACGAGGACGGCGGGAGCACCGCCTCGATGACGTTCAGCGGACTGCCGAGCGACGGAGAGTGGGTCGTCGAAGACGACGAGTATCCCGGCCGCGACGACGAGTGGACCATCGGCGACACCACGACGACCGTCGACTGGATGTGGGGAGAGAACCGGACTGACGGCGCCGTGTTCCGTGGCCTCGGCGACATCAGCGACCCCGTGATTCTTTCCCCCGGATTCAACGAGGACGCCGCTGCCTGGGGCGACTGGACCTACTCGGGGAGCTCGGAATACCGCATCGACAGCTGGACGGTCGTCAACGCGAGCGGCAGCGACGTGGAACTCGACCGCGACCGGCGCACGTTCGTCCACGCTGGGACGTGTCAGGTGACGCCACCGAACGCGGCCGTCGACGGGCCGACGTCCGTCCAGACCGGTGAGAGCGTGACGTTCGACGCCAGCGACTCCACCGACGACGAGGCGCTGGGCGGCTTCGAGTGGGACTTCGACGGTGACGGCGAAGTCGACCAGGTGACGACCGACCCCGGGGTCTCGCAGGTCTTCGACGAGGCGGGCACCCACACGGTGACGGTGACCGCATTCGACAGGTACGGGAACGGCGACACTGCGACGATGAACGTCTCGGTGACTGTGCCCGCGACGCCGCCGAACGCTAGCATCGAGGCGCCGGACGAGGCAGTCGTGAACGAGTCCGTCACCCTGGACGCCAGCAGTTCGACCGACGAGGGCGAAATCGTCGAGTACCGCTGGGACGCCGACGGCGACGGCGTCTACGAGCTGAACACCACCGACGCCACCGTCGAGTACACGTACGAAACGGTCGGCCTGGTGTCGCCGCTCGTGACCGTCGTCGACGACGACGGCACCATCAACTCCGACACGACGACAATCACGATACGAGAGCCGAACCAGCCGCCGAACGCGAGCCTCGATGCGCCGTCGTCTGTGGCAGCCGGCGACGAGGTGACGCTCGACGCCAGCAACTCCACCGACGACCGCGGCATCGACCACTACGAGTGGGACGTCGACGGTGACGGCGAAGTGGACGCACAAACAGCCGAGCCCCAGACGACGCACACGTACAGGAGTCCGGGGACCGTCACGGCGACGGTGACGGTCGTCGACACGGACGACGCGACGGCGACCGCGAGCCAGACGATCAGCGTCGAACCGGTCGGCGACCCGCCGGACGCGGCACTCGACGCGCCCGAACGCGCGCTCGTCGGCCAACCGGTGACCCTCGACGCCAGCAACTCCACCGACGACGTCGGCATCGACCACTACGAGTGGGACGTAGATGGCGACGGCAGCATGGAGGCCAACACCAGCGCGTCGGTGCTCGAGCACGCCTACAACGAAACCGGGTTCGTCAGTCCGCGTGTGACCGTCGTGGACACGGACGGGAACGCCGACGTGGCGACAGCGACCATCCCGGTGGAGCAAGGCGACGGTTCGCCGACGGCGGCGTTGACCGCGCCAGCGAACGCGACCGCCGGTAGCAAGGTGACCTTCGACGCGAGTAATTCGACGGACGACGGCACCATCGTCGAGTACCGCTGGGACGTCGACGGCGACGGGACAGTCGACGGAACGACGAGCGGACCGACGTTCGCGCACACCTACGAGACGGCTGGCGAGTTCGAAGCCAGCGTCACAGTCGTCGACGACGCCAACCAGACTGCGACCGCGTCCGCGACCGTGCAGGTGGCTCCCGCCAGCGACCCGCCGAGCGCTTCGCTCGACACGCCCGACGAGGCGACAGTCGGCGACGCGGTGTCACTCGACGCGAGCGCGTCCAGCGACGACGTCGGCATCGACCACTACGAGTGGGACGTCGACGGGGACGGCACCGTCGAGAGCGAGACCACCAGCCCGATACTTGACCACACCTACGAGAGCGCCGGCGAAGTCACACCGAGCGTGACGGTCGTCGACACCGACGGCTTGACCGCAGGGGCGAGCAGTTCGCTGAACGTCGTGGCACGGTCCAGCGGCGGCGGTGGCGGCAGCAGCGGTAGTAGTGGTGGCGGTAGCAGCGGTGGCGGCGCGAACACCGGCGAAAGTGCTAGCAATCGCGGCGGCAGTGGCGGAACCGGCGGTGCGAACGGCGACGCCAACGACGGGTCTGGCGGCCAGGACGACGACACCGAGACGCCCGGGGAACCACAGTTCACTCGCGTGAACGTGTCGCTGTCCGCTGACGAGCTACTCGTCGGCGAGACGCTCGTCATCCAGGCGACGGTGTCGAACACCGGGAACGCAACCGGGACAAAGGGGGTGGAACTCGAGGTGGACGACGAGATTCTACGCGACCGCCACCTCACACTGGCCCCGAACGAGACGCGGACAGTGTCGTTCACCCAGGAGTTCACGACACCCGGGACCAAGACCATCAAGATCGACTACCAGGACAAACACTACGTCACAGTCAATCCGCTCGAGCCGGACATCCGAATCAATCATCTACAGGTCGACCAGTCGGCGACGGCCGGGGAGTCGTTCGACGTCTCGGCAGTCATCGTGAACAGGGGCGAGGCCGAGGGGCAACGCACGGTCGAACTGGTGCTGTTCGACCAGGTGGTCGACGCGAAGACCGTCTCCCTGAACGCCGGTGAATCCACGCGCGTCACGTTCACGCGCGAAATCCAGTCAGCCGGTTCGTACGACGTCGTCGTCGGCAACGAGACGGCGACCGTGGACGTAGTCGAGAACGCCACCAACACGACACCGACGGCGGACACTTCAGACGACGGCGCCACGGGCGCGGACGTCCCCGGCTTCGACCCGGCCATCGCGGTGGTGGCGTTCGTAGTCACCGCGGTAGCAGTCTTGCACTGGCACAGGTCGTAGCACTGACGAAGCCCCCTGAACCCTGACTACCACCGGGGGTCAAATTGTGGACGTTCCGAAACAGAACGGTCGGTTCCGATTGTGCCCGATTCGAAGGCCGCCAGTTCCCGGTGCACCTGACGCGGAACGATCAGTGCCGATTGCGTCCACAGCGGCCTCGTTGAAACCCATGCTGGGAAACAGTACTGGTGAGTGGCGTACGGGGAGACGGATGTTCTCTCGAAGTCACGACTCATCCGATTCGTCGGCCGCGCTGACGTGTTGGCCAGTCGTGCTGACCCGTCGTGCTGGTGCACGGTTCTCGTCACGCTATTCGCGGGAGGAATCCGCGCTCCCGCAACACGTCGTCGTGCGCTGCCTCGAGGTGAAGAAGGCGACTGAGTACCGCGATTTCGGCGACGAACTCGTCGAAGTGCCCGCGTCCACGATGCCCCCGGTCTCGGCTCGATTCCGGCGGCCTCGACGCCCTGTACGGCGTTCGAACGTCTGGAGATGGTCGTCTGGCGGGTGTTACTGACCGGCTCACTCGCAGATTCACCGGGCAACGGTGTCACCGGCGTCGATGCAACCGGGTTTGACCGAGCTCGGGCCTCGACTCACTACGCGAAGCGACCGACCCTCACTATCCAGTAGTGGAAGACACCGCTGTTGGTCGATACCACAGCCACCGTCGCTCTCGACGTTCACAGAACCTCGACACGAAAGCACGATACACAGACCGCACCATCGGTCGTGAGACGGGACGCAGAGCCTATCGCGGTCTTGATGGCCCCGTAGCGCTTCGAAGGACAGCCGTGTCGCATGCACGGGTCCGACGTCGCAGAGCCAGCTCCTGTCGGTTTGCTGGGCGCAGAGAAGGCCGTCTCGTCCAGCGGGCGCGTCGAACTGAAACCACTGGGGGTGACTCGATACGTTTGCGCAGACGCACGTGTCCGTCGTGTCGCTCTGCCACGGTCGAATCGCGCCCGCTTCGGACCGGGCGCCAGAACCTCGGCTACCAGGCGCGATGGATGTGAAACCCTCCGGTCATCGAGGCTGACTCCGGGGAACCCCGACCCGGACGGTCCGATCTCTTCGACCCCGTTACTGACTGATTCGCAGAATACGCGCCCTGTGTTCAGCACGCCATCCGGGACCGATCGTCGATAAGAGGGTTCGGAGGAGGAGTTCGAAGCCGAACGGCCAGTCCCTCTTCCGCCCGAAGCCCGCGCCGTCAGTTCGTGTTGTTCTCGAAGCGATTACCCGACGAATCCTCGCGTTCGACGACCTGCTGGTGGTCGTTCCAGTAGACCGTGTTCGACCAGACGCGGTTCCTCGTCGACCCCCGGAGGTCGATGCCGTCGTCGCGGTTGTCGGCGACGACGTTCGAGACGACGGTGCTGTTGTGGACCGCGCGGAAGAACAGGCCGTCGTTGGCGTTCTGCCGGAGCGCGTTGGCTTCGACCGTGACGCCTGTCGCGTTGTGGACGTCGATGCCGTCGTCGCCGTTCAGTCGAGCGGTGTTGTTCGCGAGCGTGTTCCAGGACCCGACGACGTAGACGCCGTCGTCGCCGTTCCGGGAGACGTTGTTCTCCGCGACGCGGCTGTCCGAGGCGTTCGCGAGGTGGATGCCGTCGTCGCGGTTGTCGAAGACCGCGTTCGCGCGGACGCTCACGTTAGCGGATTGGAGGACGTGCACGCCGTCGCGGTTCGCCGTCAGGTCGTTCCCGTCGACGGTCACGTCAGTCGTCTCCGAGAGGTAGATTCCGTGGCCGTTGGTTCCGGTCACCGTGTTGTTCTGGACGGTATTCGTGGCGTCCACCTGGCCGGTGTCACTGACACCGGGGTACTGATGGACGCCGAACAGCTGTCCGCCGTCGGCCAGCTGGCCGAACTGGGGGCCAGCCAGGTCGAGCGCCACGAACTGCTGCTGTGACTCCCGCGTGGGGGCCTCGCCGAAAATCTGGACAGCGTGGTCGGTCGCCTCCTCGAGCGTGTTCTCGCGGACCGTCACGCTGCCCGAGTCGTCGACGACCACGCTGCCGTTGCTCGCTGTGATGGCGTTCCCCGCGACGAGCACGGAGTGCGTGCCGTTGACGGTGACGCCGCTACCGCTGGCCTTCGTGACCGAGTTGTTCAGGACGTCTGTCTCAGGCGCCTCGACACTGACCGCAGTCCGCCTGAGAGTACGGAACGTGTTGTCCGCCACGACGTTGCCGGCTCCGCCACCGACCCGGACGCCGTTCGTCGAGTCCGCCACTGCGTTGTCGGCGACGACGACGTCACTAGTGCCGTCGCCGAGTGCGACGCCGACGAGCGAGACGTCCTCGAACGTCGACCCGGTGACTTCGCCACCGTCGACGTCCTCGAAGGCGACGCCAGTCTGCCAGCCTTCGACGACGAGGTTCTTGACCACGACGTCGTCGACGCCGCTCGCGGTCACCGCCGCTCCGGCGGGCGACTCAGTGGTGACGGTGTGGCCGTTGCCGAGAATCGTCACGCCGCTGGTGGTCACCTCGAAGCAGTTAGCGCTTCCTTCGTTCTCGATGTCCGCCGTGAGCCGGTAGACGCCTGGTTCGTCGATGGTGCCACAGGAATCGAGTGTGTGCCCTGGCGCTGACTCCGGCATCGCGGCTCCGGTTGCAGTGCCGGCTGTCGCGGAGCCAGCAGCGCCGGCCGCCACGACTACCCCGACCACGAGCGCGACGAGCGCCGTGGTGACGAATTTACTACCTGATTGTTGCATGTTCGTCGCGTACCGACACCGTACGACCCCATTGTAAGCCAGCGCCTTCCGCACGCAGGCACGAGGATTCCAGTCGAACGGGAGCCACCGACCAGCTTGCCGAGCGGACGAGGAAATGTCCGGCTACAGCCATCCTCAGGGCGTTCTACTTCGGGAACGGAGTGCCGAACCGTGCACGGCGTCCCGGGAGTCGGCGCCTAACAAAGTGGCGGCGAGGGAGTGAACGGCTGTATGCAACTTCGGCACCTGAAATCGTCCAGCGTCGTGGTCGAGTCGGGGGACACCTCGGTGCTCTGTGACCCCTGGCTGCTCGACGGTGCGTTCTACGGCTCCTGGGCCCACTACCCGCCCCTCGACTTCGAACCGGAGGACTACGCCGACGTCGACTACATCTACGTCTCGCACATCCACCCGGACCACTTCCACAGACCGACGATGGAGCGCCTGGACACAGACGTCCCGGTGCTCATCCACGACTACGCCACGGACTTCCTGAAGCAGAACGTCAAGCGCCTGGGCTTCGACGTCGTGGAACTGCCGCACGCCGAACGCACCCACCTCGCGGGCGACCTCCACATCAACGTGCTCGGTGCGGACAACTGCGACCCGTCGGTCTGCGGGAACTACTTCGGCTGTGGGTGGTGGACGGAGTCCACCGGCGACCGCAGCACGGACGGCTCCACGCAGATCGACTCGATGGGCGTCTTCGACGACGGCGAGCACGTGCTTGTGAACGCCAACGACTGCAGGTGGCCGCTGTCCGAGCGCGCGTGCGCCGTCGTCGCCGACCAGTACGAGAACATCGACATGCTGCTGATGCAGTACTCGGCGGCGAACTTCTACCCGCAGTGCATGGACGACTACACGCACGAGGAGAAACTCGGTGCCCGCGACGAGGTCATCTACGAGATGTACCGGGACGCCGAAGGGTTCGTGAACGCGCTCGAACCCGACTACTTCATGCCGTTCGCCGGCAGCTACACCCTCGCGGGGTCACTGGCAGACAGAAACCAGTACGTCGCGTCACCGCGCCGCATCGAGGCCTCCCGGCACTTCGAGCAAAGCGACACCATCCAGCCCGACCACAGCGAGCCCGTTCTCCTGAACAGCGAGGCTGTCTTCGACCTGGAGACCGAGTCACCGTCCGAACCGTACACGCCCGTCGACGAGGGCGCTCGCGAGGAGTACATTCGCAGTGAACTCCAGCACCGGACGTTCCCGTACGAGAACGACGACGACCCGTCGCTGTCCGAGCTGACGGAGCTGGTCGGTCCCGCGTTCGAGCACATGGACGCCAAGCGGGAGGACATCGACTGGTCCAGCGACACGACTGTCCTCGTCGACCTCGTCGACGACCGGGTCGCCGCGCTCTCGATGAACGGGGACGGCTACGAGATCAAATCCATCGAGGACGCCGAGACCGACCACGGCTACGTCCGCATCTCGATGGACGAGCGACTGCTGGCGCGCATCCTGCGGGGGCCGCAGTACGCCCACTTTAACAACGCACAGATCGGCTCCCACATCGGCTTCCAGAAGGAACCAGACGTCTACGAGCGGCCGCTGTACTACGCATTGAGTTTCTTCCACGCGTGAGCGCGACTCCGGCTTCGCTTCGAAATCAATCCGCGACAGCCATCCACCCGACTTCGCTTCGAAACCAATCCGCAACTGCCATCCACGCTGCTCCGTGGCTCCGGGCTACGCACCGCCTAACAATGCCCAGTGGTTCCCTGGGTGAGACCAGACTGATGGACGAGTACGGCCGCATGCGAGCGACTACGTCCCGGCTAGCGACGAATCCGTACAGCGAACACAGCGGCCACCAGTGTGGGGGACTGGCAGACCGCCGCAGTTCGGACGGCCGCCTTCAACGCTGCCGACAGAGGGGTGCTTGATGGCGGGCGCGACCGACATCGGCACCGGTCAGTGGCAGGCGTCCGGGGTGCTCGTAGTTGCGGGTGACCTCGCGCTGGTGTCCGGCTACGCAATCGTCGCGGGGGCGGCAATCCTCACGGGCGTCGTTTCCGGCCCGGCCCGCGTGCTGGTCGCTGCACCGCTGATCGGGTTCGCGCCCGGGTACGCCGTCGTCTCCGTACTGTTTCCGGCACGCCGGATGACCGAGTCCGGGCGATCGTCGAGCAGGTGGGCTCGCGGGCCATCGTGGCTCGAACGAGTCAGCCTCGCAGTCGGCACGTCACTGGTCGTGCTGATGTTGAGCGCGATCGGACTGTCGCTGGCGGGCGTGCCGTTCCAGACGACCGAAGTCACGACCACCGTCGTCGCACTCACCGCCGTCCCGGCACTCATGGGTGTGGCTCGTCGCCAGCGACTCCCCGCAGACGAACGGTTCGCCGTACCGCTCTCTGGGCTCGCCGACCGGATCCGGGCGGGGACTCTGGACGCGCCACCTGTCGACGCAGTCCTGAACGTCGCCGTCGCCGTCGCCGTCATTGTGGCAGCGAGCACGCTCGCTGTCGGCTTCGCCGCACCCGACCGGGGCCAGGCGTACACGGAAGTCGCACTCGTCACCGACGAGGGTGACCAGCTCGTCGCGGGCAACTACACGACCGCAGTCCAGCGCGGGGCCAATGTGACGACCACGCTCACCGTGGAGAACCAGGAAGGCGAACAGATGCCGTACACGGCAGTCGTGGTGCTCGAACGCCTCGAAACTGACACCGACGAGACCGTCGTGCTGGAGCGCGCGGAACTCTCCCGGGTCGACGTCGACGCGACGGACGGGGAGACCGTTCGCGAGGAACTGTCGGTCCAGCCGGCGATGCTCGGCGAGGACCTCCGGCTGAGCGTCTACGTGTACGAGGGCGATGCGCCGAGCAGCGCGACTCCCGATACCGCGCCCCACCACCTCTACATCTGGCTGGACGTCCAGCGGCCCGACGGTTCGACCGAGCGCGTCACTGACAGTCCAGTGAGCGGCGCCTGGACGGCGGGCGCATAAATGTGGCCGTGGGAGCACCTGGCGCTCGCGTACGTCCTGTTCTCGCTTTCGAGTCGCATTCGCTGGCAGCGCCCGCCGACCACGCGCGCACTGATTGTCCTCGCAGTTGCGAGCGTGCTGCCCGACCTCGTCGACAAGCCGCTGGCGTGGTGGCTGACCGTCCTCCCCGCGGGCCGGTCACTCGGCCACTCGCTGCTCGTCGCCGTTCCGGTCGTCGCGGTCGTGCTCGTCGTGGGCGTGCTCGTCGACGAGCGGCCAATCGCAGTCGCGTACGTCATCGGCCACCTCTCGCATCTCGCCGGCGACGTGGTCTACCCCCTGATCGTCAAGGGCGAACTCCGCGTCGGGTTCCTGGCGTGGCCGCTCGTCGCGGCGCCCGGCGGCGAACCCACGCAGGCGCTCCCGCACCTCCAGGACCTGGTCGGCGCGTTTCTCGCGTTCCTGTCCACCCCGCGCGGCGCCGCCTACCTCGCTGGGGAACTCAGCCTGCTCGCGCTCGCGCTCGGCCTCTGGCTGGCTGACGGCCGGCCCGGTGCCTCGCTGTTCTGGCCCGGCGGAGCCGACCCGGTAAGCGACTGACGGGCCGGTCACGTCGGCGGATAGTCGCTGGCAGCGACAGGACGATCGACCGCTTGCGGGGAGCCAAATCACCCGGAAGGCAGTAGCCGCAGTATAACAATCCGGTGCGCGGGTGACCTGCCGTCGATGACACTGCGAACAGCGGTCGTGGGCGGCGGCACCGTCTCCGGCGTCCACCTCGACGGCCTCACGAAGAACCCCCGCACGTCGCTCGTCGCCATCTGTGACACCGACGAGGACGCCGCGCGCGACATCGCCGCGGAGTACGGCGTCGACGCCTACGTCGACGCGGAAGCGATGCTCGCGGACACCGACCTCGACTGGGCACACATCTGCACCCCAGTCCAGACCCACCTCCCGCTCGCGAAACTGTTCATCGACGCCGGCGTCCCCATCCAGATCGAGAAACCCATCACGGAGACCTACGAGGAGTTCGAGGAACTGGCCGCGTACGCCGACCGCCACGACGTCGTCGTCTCCGAGAAACACAACCACAACTTCGACCCGGTGATGCGGGCCGCGATGGCACAGCGCCGCAGCGGCGAACTCGGCGAGGTCCGCGGCGTGGACGTCATCTACACGGGGTCGAGTCGCCCGGACGACGCCAACCGCGGCCCGTGGAACTTCGAACTCGCGGGCGGCGAATTCGAGGAGGGCGTTCCACACCCCGTCTACATCACGTTGCGCGCTGGCGGCTACCCACGCAGCGAGAGCGCTGTCACGGCGACGACGGCGCTCTTCGGCGACTACGACCGGGAGTTCGCCTACGACAGCGCACAGCTGCAGTACGTTACCGAGAACGACGTGCTGTGTACGACGAAAGTCCTCGGCGGGACGCGGCCCGTCAGGCGCGTGCTCGTCCACGGGTCTGAGAAGTCGCTCACGGCGGACCTGATCTCGCAGACGCTCGTGGAACACGACCGCGACTACAAGGCGTCCGCAGCGGCCCGGGCGATGAACAACGTCGACGAGGTGGGCGACCGCCTGGCTGGCACCGTCGCGAACGCCCGCGCGGTCCTCAAGCGCAAGCGCAACGAGGACGACTGGCACACGCAGCGCCTCCTGAACGCGCACTACTACCAGAACGACGCGGAGTCGCGAGCCCTCGTCAGCGGCGACCCGGGCAAGATGCCGGTGCCGCTCTCGGAGTCCCGCTGGACGATGTACCTCATGGCAGAGATTCGGAACGCCGCCACCAGCCCCGAGTCGCGGGGGAGCCACCCCGTCGAACCGACAATCGGCCGGGACGACGAGTGACCACCCAGACACACTGCAAACGATGGTAGCGAACGGCATCGGCGAAGCGGTCGACGCGGTCGTGCGCGCGTACGGTCGGCGTCTCGTGGACCGCCAACCGGAACTAGAGCGGGTCCTACTTCGTCTCCGAGACGCGTACGCGCGCGGACATGTTGCGGCGAGAGTCGCGGCCAACGGGCTGCGGTACGACGCACCGATCAGACCCTATCGCCTGCTCACCGTGGACCCCGACGACGTGGAACGTGTCCGAGAGTTCTCGTCGCCGAAATTCCGCCACGCCGGCCTGGTCGTCAGCGGCGACTGGGACCAGACAGCCGCGTGCTTCGAGGACATGGACGTGTATCGCGCGTACGAGCGCCACTTCGAGAACGGCGTCCCGTGGGCCGAGACCGATTTCTACGACCGCATCATCGCCGACATCGAGGCCGGCCGCGAACAGTGGGGGTGTACGACGCGCGCCGACTTCGAGCGCCGGTGCGAGCAACTCGACGCGCTCTACGAGACCATCGCCGAGGAGGGCTACAAGACGCAGGCCGAACTCGCCGCCGGCGAGGCCGTCGACCCGCTGGCCTCCCAGGACACGCTCAAGACCGAGCGGTTCAAACACGAGATATCGGTGCACGTCGCCCGCGACGGCGAACTCCTGTTCGACGACGGCCGAAACCGCCTGTCCATCGTGAAACTCCACGGTCTGGACGCCGTGCCGGTTCGCGTGCTCCGGCGGCACGCCGACTGGCAGGCCACCAGGGACGCCTACGTCCGGGGGGACCCCGCCGTCGAACACCTCGGCGACCACCCCGACGTGGCGGCACTGGAGTTCGGCAGCGTCGGGTCAGGCGGCCCACTGCGACGGCGAACCGGCAGGGTCGCGCGACGCCTATAACGGGAGTTTCGACTTGACGCCCGCGAGGAACGGCCCGGGGTCGTCGACAGCCGCGTAGTCGAAGTGCGGGTCGCTGATGCACGACGACGCCACGTCCAAGAGCGTCCGCGATACGGACGGTCGTTCGACGTGCGGTGACGCCTCCGTGAGGACGCTCACCAGATAGCCGAGTTCTCCGTGCAGCAGATGGCTGCCGACGCCGAACTCGTAGTCGTCGACGACCTCGTCGCCGCGGCCGGTCGCCTGCAGCCAGTAGGCGTACGGGAAGTCGGCACCGGCGCGTACCGCGACGGGCAGCGACTGCCAGAGCCGCGGATTGATCTCGGTGAGAACGTACTCGCCCGTCCTCGCGTCGCGCATGTACTCGATGCAGGCCAGGCCGTGCCAGTCCAGTTCCGCGAGCAGGGTCCGGGCGACCGCGTCCAGTTCGGGGTCGTACATCGACTTGCGGTAGACGCCGCCGCCGCCCGTGTACGACGTCCCTCTGATCTGCTCGTGCTGGAACGTCAACAGGGGCGTACCGTGGTCGTAGAGCGCGCCGAAGAGGAACTCGCCGTCCTTCGGGATGAACTCCTGGACGATGGGCTCGTGGCGCATCGTTCGTTTGAGCGCCGCCCGTTCGGGGGGTTCGTCGGCGTCCACGTGGACGAGGTCTTTCACGACCTCGACGTTCTCCGGGCCGAGGTCTTCGAGGTAGGCGTCCGCGAGGACGTTGTACCGTGACTTCACGAGCAGCGGCTCCGCCCAGTCGGAGACGGCCGACAGCGGCCGCGTCTCCGGGACGGGAACCCCCGCGGCTGCTGCGGCGTCAGCGAGGGCGAGGCGGTCGTGGACCCGTTCGAGTTGCTGCATCGTCGGAACGGGCAGAGAGACGGCGTCGTCGAACTCGCGTTTGTACCGCGACAAGAGGTAGCCGTCCTCGGGGCGGACGGGGATGACCGTGGCGACGTCGTCACGTGCCGCGATGTCGAGGAGGGCGTCGCGGTACGCGAGCAGTTCCTCCCGGGGGTCCGGCAGCGGGACGAACTCCGAACAGAAGCGGGAGGCCGCGGCTGGAACGCCGTCCTTCTCGGACGCGACGATGGTGTCGACGCCGCGTCGTGCGAGCGACCGCACGGTCACGTAACTGGCCGCCTCGTGGCCGGTCGGAACCAGCGCAGTCGAGGCACCCGACGACAATGCCATACCTTCTGTCGATTCGCTGTCGTCTTGAGTAGCCGCCGCGAAACGACGATAGGCAGTGGATACTGTGGGGGCAGTCACTGCACTGGGGCCGCGCGCTCGACGAGGTCCCGCAGGCCCTCCTCGAGCCGGACCGTCGCTTCGAAGCCGAGCTGGCGGCTCGCACGCGTGACGTCGGCCTCGCTCCGCTGGACGTCCGCCGTCCGCGGGTCGGTGTGGACGATGCTGGACGGCGTCCCGGTGACGTCGCGGACCAGGGCTGCGAGCGCCCGGATCTGGATGCTCCGGCCGGTGCCGACGTTGAACGCGCGGCCGACGTGGTCGGTGGTGGCGGCCGCGAGGTTCGCGCGCACGACATCGGAGACGTGGACGAAGTCCCGCGTCTGGGTGCCGTCGCCGTGCACGGTCAACGGCTGCCCGGACTGTGCCTGTTCGAGGAAGGCCGTGACGACGCCGCTATACTGGCCGCCGGACTGCCGCGGCCCGTAGACGTTGAAGTACCGCAGGGCGACCGTCTCGAGACCGTAGAGGTCGTGGTACCGGCGCGTGTAGTGATCAAGGGCGAGCTTGTCGATGCCGTACGGCGACGTCGGCTCCTTGGGGGCTCGCTCGTGAACAGGGACGTCACTGGGGTTCCCGTAGACGGCGACGCTGGAAGCCGCCACGACGCGGGCGTCCTCGCGGCGTGCCGCCTCCAGGACGTTCAGCGTCGCCGCGACGTTCGCGTCGTGGCTGACCGCCGGCTGCTCGACGGACCTCGGAACGCTCACGAGGCCGGCCTCGTGGAAGACCACGTCGACGTCAGCCATCGCCTCCGCGACGGTATCCGCGTCCCGGATGTCGCCCTCGACGACCGACGCGGCCGCCGGGACGTGTTCTCGGTCACCGGTGGAGAAGTTGTCGAGGACGCGCACGTCGCAGGCGTCCACGAGCGCGTCGGCGATGTGGCTGCCGACGAACCCGGCGCCCCCGGTGACGAGAACTGTCTCGTCGGAGAGCGCCGGCTGGTCGGGTGGCGTGTCGACGTGGGCTGAGCCCAGCAGTGACATGTCCGTTGGCTCGCCGAACGCGGGGTTTGTTATGGAGTGATTAGCCGCGGCTGTCCCGCCGTTCGTTCGCCGGGGCTACGTGAGCAGTTTCGCGACCCGTCTCACGTCGAGGATGCCGCCCGCGACGGAGAGCGCGGCCCAGGTGCCGAAGCCGAGGAACACTGCGCCGAACAGCGTCAACAGACCCGTGACGTAGGGCAGCGCCAGCCAGACGGCAGCCGCCATCGCGACCGTGACCAGGCACGTGACGGCGAGCCGTCGAAGCACGAAGCCGAAGCGTATCGTCAGCTCCTGGTGGATGAAGTAGACGTTCGAGAGCGTGTAGATCGTGTACGTGATGACGGTGGCGATGGCGGCGCCGACGACGCCGAGGAGGGGGATCAACAGGAGGTTCAGACCGGCGTTCGAGACGGCCATCGCGGACTTGATGATGGCGCGGGAGCGCGCCCGGCCGAGGTAGTCGAGGCCGTCGCTGGTCACCTTGTTGACGGCGTTGACGAGCATGAACCCGCTGAACACCTGGAGGACGGGGACGGCGCCGAGGTAGTCGGTCCCGAAGACGTAGCGCACCATCGGGTCAGCGACGAGGATCAGGCCGACGACGGCGGGGACGTACGCGAGCAGGACGTACTCGAGGGACTGCTCGTAGAGTTTCGCCGCGCGCTCGGTCTGGTCTTTCGAGGACTGTTCGCCGAGCGCCGGCGAGACGGTGTACCCGAACGACGACGCCGGCGCGGAGACGAAGTCCGAGACCTGTTTGGCGATGGTGTAGTAGCCGACCGCGGTCATGTTCAGGAGGACGCCCACGAGCAGGGTGTCGACTTTCTTGTCGAGGACGTTCGCGCCGCGGGTCGCCGTCAGGGGAACGCTGTACTCCAGCAGGCGCTTCGAGAGGTCGTCGGCGGGCGCGTCCGCCGCCTCGTAGTCGGCGTAGAAGCGCGTGTACGCGATGTACCCGCCGACGCCGGCCGCGAGCGCGAAGCTAGCGACGTACCCGTAGAGCGCGCCGCCGACGCCGAACCCGAGGACGACGAACCCGGCGACCAGCGGCAGGCGACTGACGCTGGTCACCGCGGAGACCGTCGCGCTGTACGTGACGCGGTTGAACCCCTGGAACAGCGCGGAGAAGTATTTGGTGAGCGCCCGCGCAGCGACGAACAGACTGCCCGCGAGCAGGAACGGCACGAGGGAGGGCGTCCCGAGCGCGTTCGCGACGGCGCGACCCAGTAGCAGCGTGCCGCCGGCGACGACGACGACGAGCGCGAGAATGAACGTCAGGGACTTCCGTACGACGTGCGGGACCTGGCCGGGGTCGGTCTCCGAGAACTCGGTGACGTACCGCGCGGCTGACTTCGGCAGGCCGAGGGTGGCGAGGATGGTGACGACGCCGAGCGCGGACAGCACGAAGTTCAGTTGGCCGAACTGCTCGGGGTCCAGCAGCACCCGAGTCAACAACACGATGAGGATCCCGTTCGACGCGAGGTTGAGCACCCTCGCCCCCAGCATGGCCTTCACGCCGCGCGCGATGCGGTCGACCAGCGACATCTACGCGTCGTCCTCCCGGACGACGTAGACGTTCACCCCGTCGCTGGCGCGGACGTGATTCACGCCGGGCGCGGTTTCCAGCGCACTGAACCCGGACTCGGGGTACCTGAAGCCGCCGTAGAGGCCGACTTCGCGTTCGTAGTCGCGCTCGGTGAGCACGAGGTATCGGGGGTCGCCGAACGCGTCCGTGTAGTTCCCCGCGACGAACACGCCAGGCGGAATGCCGTCCCTGTAGCCGGGGAACGAGAGCGTCGTCCGCGCGCGCTCCGTGCCGTAGTGGTAGTCCACGAAGCGCCGCGGTCCGCCACGCAGGCCCGTGAACTCGACGCCGTCCTCGCGGTAGTCGAACGCGGACCCGAAGCCGTTGAGTTCGGCCGCGGTGACGTGCTTGGTCGGCTGGTAGACGTACGGCGACGGGTGTATCGCCGCCACACCGACCGGCGCCAGCCCCAGAAGGAGGACGACGACGATGGCCGCGCCTGCGCGCGCGGCGCCTCGGTCGGCCGCCCAGGTCCAGGCGCGGGCCAACGCCGCGGCGGCCAGGATACTCACGGGCACCATGATGAACCCGTGATACCGGAAGTACATGTCGCCGGCATTCGACGCCAGGACCACGAGGAAGACACCGATTACGGGGACGAGGCCCGCCGCGACGTAGCCAACGAGGGCGTCGGTGTCGCGGTAGCGGCGATAGAGGCCGACACCGAGCAGCCCAGCTGCGAGCGCCGAGCACACCGTCGCGACTCCGAACAGCTTCGCGAACAGTTCGGGGAGGCTCCCGCCGACGACAGTCAGCGACGCCGACCGCTGGGACACGACTCCGCCCGCGGTGGCGCCGGACTGGATGAGACTCTCGATTGTCCCGGTGAACGCTCCCTGTGCGCGGTCGAACCGCGGCGTCCACGCCAAGAACACGGCCAGCAGAACGGCCGTGTGGACGTACAGGGGTCGGTGGGCGGCGAGAGCCCGGTCCGCGGCGAATCGACGGGCGAAAAACTGGGCGACAGCGATTGCGGCGAGCACGAGCGCGACGTTCAGCGCCTGTTGTGGGTGGACGAAGACGATAGCCGCCGACGCGAGCACGAGGAGCAAGCCGGTCCCGGTCCCGAGGGCCCGCCAAGAGGACGCTGTCGAGTCCGGGCGTCCACGAGCGGAGTTGTGGGTTCTGTCCCCGCGTCCACGAACGGAGTCACGAGACTCGTCCCTGCGTCCAGCGTCGAGAGCGCCAGTGGTGTACGCGAGCGCGAGGTACAGCAGGAACGCGAACAGCAGGATTGCCTGGCTCGCCGGGTGCGTGTTCGGGTGGACGGAGACGTTGTTGATGGGGACGAACAGCGCGGCGACGAGCAAGCCGACCGGGTACGCCCGCGGCGTGGCGGCTATCAGTTCGGCGGCCAGCGGGACGAACAGCAGGAAGACGAACGGAATCGCGACCAATGCGACGACCATGTTCGCCTGGGTCATCGGGACGTCCGCGACGCGCCCGACGAAGACGGTCAGCGAGTGGACGCCGGGGTAAAGGAGGTTCGTGGGGTCGTGCGCGCCGGCCGCGATTTCACGGGCCCAGCCGACGTGACTCAGGGAGTCACCGACGCCGTAGAACTCGTAGCCGCGGAGCAGCGGCAACCCGAAGACGGTGAGCGTGGCGCCGCCAACGAGGCCGACGGCAGCGCCCCACACGCCGCTTCGAACGCGCGCGGTGAACGCGACGAGCGCGCCAGTGAGGAACGCTGCAGCCACGCCACCCCAGACGAGCGTGGGGGTCGACGCGTAGATGGAGAGTTCGTAGGCGGTGGCAGGGCTGTTGTGGGCTGCGAGGACGGCGACAGTCAGCGCCACAGATCCTGCGAGGAGCGCGAGTTTCTGGACGCGGTCAGTGGTGCTCAAGTGAAACCTCCACGGGTCGTTGCTTGCAGTCGCACGGCTGCGAGGATTGTTATGCGGACCGTATAGCCAGCAGTTGCCGGCGCCGACGTCCCGCAGTACGGTGATTCACGTGCGGGACTGCGGTTTCGGTGGTCGCGTGCCATACGTGGTGGCTGGGAAGTCGCCGGCTGCCGACGATCGCGGTCAGGACGCATCGACGACCGCTTCGTAGACTCCGTGGAGTCGTTCGCTGGTCCGTTCGACGCTGATTTCGCGGGCGGCCTGCCGGCCGTTCGACCGTTCGTTCGCCCGCAGGACGTCGCGGAGGGCGGCGACGAGTGCGGCGTCGGACGTGCAGACGTGAGAGTGTGTGACGCCGTCGAGTCGTGCGTCGACGTCGCCGACGTCGGTGGAGACCACGGGGAGGTTGCACGCCAGGGCCTCCTTCACTGCGTTCGGGGACCCCTCCCGCCGCGAGGTCACGAGGAGGACGTCTGCGGCGTTCATGTACGCCGGCATCTGGTCGTGGGGGACGCCGGTGACCGCGTGCAACACGACGGGAGCGTCGAGTTCACGGTCGACGGCGTCGACGATGCGGTCGGCTCTCGGATAGTCTTTGACGCCGCGTTCGGGCGGATACGGAAACAGAACGTGGTGGACGCCGTCGCGCCACCCGAGGCGACTCCTGGCGTCGTCCTGGGGCGCGGGCTGGAACCGCTCGAGGTCGACGCCGTGCGGGATGACGTGGGCGTCCCGGTCGAGTTCGGCCGCCATCGCAGGCGACATCACGACGACCTCGTCGGCGAACCGCGTGCAGAGCTTGCTCACCCAGCCGTACTTCCCGAACAGGTCAGTCCCCCACAGGGAGACGACCACCGGGAGGTTCGGCTGGAGGACTGCGTGTGGCGCCGTCAGTCCGTAGTTCGCGTGCACCAGGTCGTAGTCGTCGAAGGACACGCCGAGAACGCTGGGGTAGAAGTGGGCGTACGCGAGCGGGGACCTGCCCGACGTTTCGCCGTCCTCGTAGTTCCGGCGGCCCGGAACCGTCAGCGTCGTCTGGTCGACGCCGCGCTCCCGGAGCACGGCGACCTGTTGCTGGAAGAATCGCGAGTCGCTGTTCGGAACGAGATTGAGCACCCGCACGGCGGCTACCTGCTCACCAGGCGGTAGGCAGTCTTTGCGGCGGTCATCCCCGGACCGCTGGACTCGAGGGCGTAGTACGGTGCGAGGTCTGCGCCGAACTTGCTCTTGTACCGGCAGAGCCGCTCCGTGTTCGCCCCCATCAGGTCGTAGGTGTCAACCGAGTCACGCGGGTCCCCGTCTGCGATGTCGCGGATGACGCGCCAGTGGAGGAGGCTGTTCACGCTCGTGCCCTCGTGGACGGTGCGCGCGCCGCCGAGCCAGTAGTACGCCGCGTCGTTGCTGTAGAGGACGATCATCCCCGAGAGGAAGTCGCCGCCCGCCGTTCGCACGACGTACGTGCGGCAGCGGTCGTCTGCGGCCAGATCACTCGCGAGGTCGCTGACGTACGGCCAGTCCAGCGTGAACCCGCGGTCCTGTTCGTCGTACCGGGACCGGGTCTGCTCGAATACCCGGCGGACGGCGTCCTCGCCGTCGACCGTGACGGTGACGTCGAGATCCTTGCCGTCCCGGATTTCCCGGCGGAGGCTCTTGCTGAACGAGGACAACATCGCGTCGGGGTCCTCGTCGACATCGAGGTGGTACGTGAACGACGTGTCCAGCGAGAGGTCCGACCACACGAACGGCCGCGGGTCGGGGTACGACGTCGGGCAGACCGTCCGGAACAGCGTCGTCGACGCGTCGACGTCGAGTTCCTCGAGGACCTGATCCGCGAACCGACCGTTGACCTGCTCGCGTTTCCGTCGTTTCGGGCTGACGGGCATCACCAGCGGGCCGAGTCGAGGCACGGCGAACCCGGGCGGCGGCGACAGCGTGGCGCGCCCGACGGCACGGTCCTGCACTATGACCGGGAACAAGCCGACAGGCTGCTCTCCCTTGAAGCCGCCGTACAGCCGTAGCTCGCCGTTGGAATGGTCCGCGAGCACGCTGAGGGCCGCGGGTGTGTGGAACACCTCGAACCCGGAGTCGGGGAGCGCGTCTCCCCACTCGGCCAGCGAGAGTTGTCGAATCTCCATTGCCAGCGGTGGGTTCCCGTGGCTCAATTGTTATCACCTTCCTACCCAACGGGGCGCGTCCCATCTTGGGCACGACGGCGCCCTATCTGTCGGGCGAATGTCCTCTACCGACGACCCCGTTCGACCCGAATTGGCTGGTCATCCGGCGTGCTCGGTGGCTCGCGGTCCGGGAAGACCTCGCGGAGTCCGTCCTGCAGCGCTTCGACGCCGAGTTCGGCCGCCTGCCGGAGTGCCGCGAGAGTGGTCATCGGGTCCGCCGGGCGCACGAACACCTGATTGGTCGTCGCGAGCGCCTGGAGGAACGACCCGATGGCCGCGGGATTCCCGTCAGTGAGCTGTTCGGCGAGCCACTTCAGGTCGCCGTAGAGGAGCCGCTGCTGGACGACGTCCTCGCGGTAGCACCCCGGGACGCACGGCGTCTCGCCCGCGAGCAGGGAGAAGTGCAGCCACGGGACGTCGACGCCGCTGGCGACGGCGAGCGGCAGCGACCCCCAGTACCGGCCGTTGACTTCCACGAGGTAGAACTCCCCGTCGGGCGTCCACATGAACTCCACCTGGATCGGCCCGGTCCAGCCGATTTCGGCGACGACTGCGCGGGCGTACGCGAGCATCGTGTCGTCGCGGAACCCGCGAATCAGCGTCGAACTCCCCCCGGACGCGGGCGTGGTGCGGAGGCGGCGTTCCTGGAAGTGCGCGAGGAGTTCGCCCTCGCGGGCGAGGCCGACTGTCGTGGTGGTCTGGCCGGGGATGCACTCCTGGACGAGCGGTGGTTCGTTCCGCGTGCCGTCGCTGGCGTTGTGCAGTCGCTCGTACGTTTCGAGGAGATCGGCCGGCGAGCCGGCGTAGTCGTTGCTGCCGACCTCGTGCGTGTAGAGGCGGCCGTGGCTGTCCGCGACGTGTTTGCTCCGGGACTTCACGATGACGGGATAGGTGACGTCGTCGGCGATTGCTTCGACGTCGGCCAGCGACGCGGGCGCGTGCGTCTCCGGCGTGGGGACGTCGAGGTCGGTGGCGAACTCGAAGGTTCGGGCCTTGTCCGCGACGCGCTGGAATCGCTCCCAGTCCTCGACGCCGACGTGCGTGCCGGTGGCTGCGAGTCGCTGTTTGTTCCGGGAGACGACTGTGGTCGTGTCGTCGCGCGTGGGGAAGACCGCGAAGTGGTCGGTCCGCGTGAGGAAGTCGAATAGCTCGTCCGCGAACGCGACAGGTCGCGTGCTAGGTGCGGGATACACGAACTCCCGGTCGACGTACCGCGAGTAGCGCCCGATCGAGTTCTCGGCCGCTGCACCGACCGTGACGTCGACACCGCGCGACCCGAGCGACGAGACGACGCACAAAGACGCCTGGCTGTCGCCGTCGAGAACGAGCACGCGAGCGTCTGGGGCACTCGAGGAGCACACAATCCACGCGACCGTTGACGTGTGTCAGTCAAAGTAATAGGCCCCATACGCCGTTCCGTGGCTAGTACGGCCGGCTTACGCGTTTTCCCCCGTATTTATATAGTAAATACGATATTTCCGCCAGCAGCGTACCCTGGCAGCGTTCCGGGCGTCGATAGCACCACTGGCCGCACTTCACCGCGACCGTCGGCGGCTCACTCGCTGCGTCTCAGTAGTTGGTTGAACCTACCGCCCCCGTCAGCCGATTCCCCCCAGCCGCTCCTGGAGGACGTGACAGTCACTACGTGGTACCGTCCTCGAGATGCCGCGTCCGGATGGCCGACCCATCGGCGTCGTTCTCGGTGCCACCCGGAGGGGACGACAGGTCGGCGACCTCGTAGAACTCTCCCGGCGGTCCCACCCACGCTCCGAGGTCGAGTGCGCGTTCGACGAGCGTGCGGTAGAGGCGGCCGTAGCCGGGGAAGTCGTGTTCGCTGAAGTGGCGCGGGTGCCAGAGCACCGAGGCGACGGCGTCGTTCTCGCGGGCCTCCCGGAGGACGGACTCGCAGGCCGCCAGCGCCGCGTCGAAGTCCGCTCCGGGGTCGGGGAGCGACTGCTCCATGATCGTCAGCGGGAAGACGACGAACTCGTCGTCGAACGGGCGCTTCACGCCGTAGCCGTGCTGGAAGCCGTAGTCGTCGCTGCTGCCGAGGCTGGCGTCGTACTGCAGGCCGACCGCGCGGTGGTGGTGCCACGTCTCGGGAACGGCGAGGTTGAGGTAGTGCTGGCGGACACCAGTCACGCGGTCGCCGAGCACGTCCTCGACGGCGCGCTTCTCCGCACGGAGGCGGTCGCGGTCCCGCGGAGAGTGGTAGGACCCGTGGAGGCCGACCTCCCAGTCGCCGTCCGCCAGGTCGTCGACCACCGCACGGATCCGCGGGTTGTCCATCGAGTACCGGCCGGCGTACAGTCGCCAGGCGTCCAGTGTCAGCCACTCTCGGAGCGGGCGGTCCTGGATTCGTTGCTCTACGAGGAAGTACCACGCCGAGCGCACGCCGAGGTCGCGCTCTATCGCCATCACGCGGTCGAACTGCCAGTACGGGTCCGTGCTGGGGAGCATCGACGAGAGGTGGTAGCGACGGTTCCCCGCGTCGGTGAGCGCGTAGTACAGCGACTGGTAGGTCTTGTAGGGGCGGTCGACGTCGTGCGTGAGCAGCAGCGCGAACTCGTAGCCGTCCGGAATCGGGCGCTCGTCGGCCTGGAGGCCGGGATAGTCCGCCGCGCCGGATTCGTTTCCGCTCACGGCGCCCCCACCTCCTCGGTGAGTTCCACCACGAACGCGGTGAGGTCGACGTTGTCCGCGAGCAGGTGGCGTCGCCGCCGCCGCCACCGCCGGGACGCGTCCGAGTCGGCGGCGAGTTCGACGGCGCGGTCGACGGCAGTCTGTTCGCTGCTCGTGGACTCGACGAGGCCGTACTCCGCCAGCGCGCGGAAGTTCCCCATGTCGCTGTCGAGGGGGTCGTACCGGACCGCCGGCGTCCCGAGCACGCCGGCTTCCGTCGCCATCGTCGAGGAGTCCCCGACGTAGGTGTCCGCGAACGCCAGCAGGTCGTGCAGCCCGTCGACGGGCACCGGCGGAACGGACGCGTCGGCCCCGCCAGGGACTGGTCCCTCACTGGAAACGTAGACCTCGCCGTGGGCAGCGAGGCGAGCAAGGAGTTCGTCGACTGTGTCTCGTGAGAATCTCGCCGTGCCGCCGTCGTGGTGGGCGTCCCCGGCGACGAGGCGGACGACCGAGTACGGGTCAGCGGGCTCGATGGCGGCCTCACGGAGCACCTGGGGGTCCGGCGTGAACCGCGCCGGGTGGAGGTACGCGAGTTCGTGGAAGCCCTCGTACCGGACGTGTGGCGCTGGCAGGTCGCGGTCGAAGCAGGCGGGTGTCGCCACGACCGCCGCGAACGGTGCGGTGACGCGGTCGAGCAGGCCGGCGACCTCCGTGTCGTGGAAGACGACGTTCGGTGTGCCGAGCGCCGAGGAGACGTGTGCTGCCGCCGGGTTCAGGCGACTGAGCACGACGTCCGGGTCGAAGCCGGCCGCGAGCCGGAGCAAGCGGAGTTCGCGGCCGCTCCACTCGCGGGCGACGCCGAGCGGTCCGGCGCGTTTCCGCGAGAGGACGGTGTGGTCGATGCCGTGGGCGTCCAGGAGGTCGGTCGTCACGTCCTTCTCGCGGGACGCCACGTGGACCGCGTGGCCGCGCTCGCGGAACGCGTCGATTGCGTTCCGGAAGAGGTGGACGTGCGCCGGGTGCGTGACGTCGACCAGGACGCGCATCACTCCAGGTAGCCAAGGTCCGCGAGTCGTTGTTCGACCGCCGCTTCGTCGCTGGCTTCGTCGTCTCGGGTGCCCGAGATCGGCGGTCGAGTCGTTACCTCTCTGTTCGCTGGCTCCGAGTCGGGCGCGAACACGTCCAGAACGTCGCCGTCGACGTCCGTCGGGACGGCCGCGCCCATCGAGTGCAGCAGCGTCGGCGCGAGGTCCGTGATGGACGCGCGACGCGTCAGTCCCTCCGTGCGGAAACTCGGGCCCGAGAACAGGAAGATGCCCGCTGGCATGTTCCCGCCCTTCCAGACGCCGCTGTCGGCGACCGCGTCGTCCGGCCCGATGGCGTCACTGACGTGGACGTTCTCGCCCTGGTCGACGAGCAGATCCGGCGCGTTGTCGGCGTAGGGGCCGTTGTAGTACTGTTCGCCGCGGTAGACTGCCTTCACGAGCGGTTCGCCGGTCTCCGGATGGGTCGCCGCTTCCAGGTCCCTGATCAGGCCGTCCCGAACGTGGTCGTACCGCGGGTCGTCACGGGGAATCGTGAGGTACAGGGGCCCCTGGTTGCTGGCGACGGCGGTCGTCTGCTCCCAGTCCAGGACGGAGAGCACGCGGTCGCGTTTCACGCCCTCCGCCCACGGCACCAGCCGCTGGATGCGCTCGGGGACGACGCGGCCGAGCGTGTCGGCCATGCTGAGGCGTTTCGCTACCGCGAGCGCGCGCTCCTTCGTGATGCCGGCGCGGCGAAGCGCGGAGTCGACGCCCGCCTGCGTCTCGAGGTAGCCGTGCTCTGCGAGCCAGACGTTCAGGTAGAACACCGTCTCGACCGGCCATGTGCCGTGGTCGCTCATCACGAGGACGTCGTGGCCGTCGTCGAGGAAGCGGCCGAGGTGGTCGTCGATGCGCTCCCACGCCCGCCGCACCGGGTCGGTGTTGAAGAAGTAGTGCTGGAGCGCCATGCTGTAGAACACCGTCAGGTGGAGGAAGTCCGGGGCCTCGCGCTCCAGCAGGCGTTCGGCCGCCTCGAACCGGAGGTCCACGAGGTCCAGCACTGCCTCGACCTCCGCCGCCCCCGTCTGTGTCGGCGAAATCATCGGGCTCGGGTGGACCGCGTAGTCCAGTTCGTCGCGGAGGAACGCCTCGACGTCCGGCGGCGTCGCGAACCCGGATTCCAGCGAGCGGTACGTCGTCTCGGAGGCGTCCGGGCCGCCCGCGACGACGAACCCGTCGATGTCCTTCGGCGGGTACGTCGACGGCTTGTTGATGACGCCCGCAGTCTGCCCGTTGTCGTTGAGGTAGTCCCAGAGTTCGGCGCTCTTGAAGTCCGTGGCGTCGTGGAAGACGTGGTCGCGGTTCGCGGTGTCGATGCGGTCGAACCGGAAGACGTCCAGTTTCCCCGGGTTCTTGCCCGTGGCGTAGCACTTCCAGTTCGGCACGGTCAGCGGCGGCAGACAGCTCTCGGAGACGCCGCCGACGCCGTCGTCGACGAGTCGCTGCAGGTTCGGCAGGCGGCCCGCTGAGAGCCACGGGCCGATCAGGTCCCAGTTCGCGCCGTCCAGGCCGATTGTGAGTGTCGTCATAGTGGTGTGTCAGGAGTTCGCCGCGCCGTAGTCGAGGAGGTGCATGCCGCGTTTCACGAGGTTGACCGCACGGTCCTTGGAGCGCGCGGCCACCAGTTCCGGCAGCGAGTCCGCCCACCGCTCGGGGTGGGCGAGCACGCACGCCCGGTCGACACCCCGGCGCCGGAAGAGCGCGGCGAGGTCCGTCGTGGTGTCAGCGGAGACGGCCTTCCGGCCGCCGTCCATGGTGTGGTCTTTGATCTTGAGGGGGCCGTCGCGCCACGTCCGGCCCGTGTCCGAGTAGTACGTCACGTCCGCGAAGTCCATCGAGAGGTACGCCTCCCCGAGGAGGTCGTACTCGCCGAACGCCGGCGCGCCGGGCGCGGTCCACATCTCTCGGTTGTCGTGTGGCGACAGCGGGTTGCCGTGCATGCAGACGGTGTCGACGTCGCAGTCCCGGCGGAACACGCGGAGGTTGTTCGCGAACAGCGAGTGCGCGAGGCCGAGGTTGCCGTCGGCTTCCACGTAGTCCTCGTAGTGGTAGCCGACCTCGTGGCCGAGGGATTCGACGACGTCGACGCGGTCGGGCGTGAACGTACTCGTGCGGTAGTAGTACGTGCTGGAGACGCCGCGGTCCGCTTCCAGGCGAGCCATCCGTTCGGCGTTCCCGGGTTTCCGGTCGACGTCGTGGCGCAACACGACGAATCGCTCCGGGAGGCTGTCGCGAGCGAGGTACTCGCGGACGGGCAGACACGTGTAGTCTGACTGGCGGATGGCGTCGAGGAGGTCGGCGTACGCAGCCGTGGAGAATTCGGCACTCACGACGACCACCCCGGTATTCCCCGGTCAGTCGGGTCAGTCGGACTGGTCGGGACAGTCGAGCCAGACGGGTC
>Ga0207851_100045_pt1 | contig 105888 bp, 125 predicted proteins | sample A23E3SouthBayCA_FD_187747 | JGI IMG/M metagenome (GOLD analysis project Ga0207851, IMG submission 187747) | Aerobic enrichment media microbial communities from Eden Landing Ponds, California, USA - A23 E3 (SPAdes) | ecosystem: Environmental > Aquatic > Marine > Unclassified | place: Emeryville... | reverse complement strand
CGCCAAGACCCCGATGGGCACCCAGATCGTCCTGAAAGCCGAGAAGCCCGGCATGGTCATCGGCAAGGGCGGGAAGAACATCCGCAAGATCACGACGGAACTCGAGGAGCGGTTCGACCTCGAGGACCCGCAGGTCGACGTCCAGGAAGTCGACGAGCCCGACCTCAACGCGAGCATCGTGGCCGACCGCCTGGCGAACGCCCTCGAGCGCGGCTGGTACTTCCGGAAGGCCGGTCACACGACGATCGACCGGATCATGGAGTCCGGCGCACTCGGCGCCGAGATCGTCCTGTCGGGCAAAGTCACGGGCGCCCGCTCGCGCGTGGAGAAGTTCAACCGCGGGTACATCAAGCACAACGGCGAGCCCGCCGAGGAGATCGTCGACCACGGCATCGCGACGGCGGTCATGAAGCTCGGGACCATCGGGGTCCAGGTGAAGATCATCCCGCCGAACGCGGAACTCCCCGACGACTTCGAGATCTACGAGGGCGTCGAAGTCGAGGACTACGTCGCCGACGCCGACGGCGAGAGCGTCGAGGAGCTCCTCGAGGGCGAACCCGAGGAGACGACGCCGGTCACCGACCCGGACGTCCAGACCGACCCCGACGAGGAGTCGCCAGTCGACGTCGACGAGGACGTCGTCGAGGAAGAGGTCGTCGAGGAGGCAGAGGAGTTCGAAGACGTCGACGTGCCCGAGGGCGACGAGGTCGAGGAAGACCTCGAAGACCTCGACGCGGCCGTCGAGGAGGAACTCGACGAGGATACCGAGGCGGAAGCCGAGGAACTGATGGACGAGATGGACGAGGAAGACGACGCCTCGGACGACGAGGACGCCTCTGACAGCGAAGACGACGTCGCCGACGAGGAGGGTGACGAGGAATGACGATCCTGCACGTCGAGGAGATCCGCGACATGACGCCCGCCGAGCGCGAGGCGGAACTCGAGGATCTGGAGACCGAGCTGATGCAGGATAACGCGGTCAAGGCCGCGGGCGGTGCCCCGGAGAACCCCGGACGGATCAAGGAGCTCCGGCGGACCATCGCGCGGATCAAGACCATCCAGCGGGAAGAGGGGGACATCGAATGATGTCCTCGGCGAGCGGTGACAACCGCGAGGCAGGCGATCTGGAATGAGTCCAGTCACACCCGAGACGCTGCCGCGACACGAACTCGTCGGTCTGTCGGTCAGGGTGACCGACGCCGACAACCCGGATCTGGTCGGCATCGAGGGCGAAGTCGTCACGGAGACGACGAAGACCCTCGGCATCGAGCGCGACCGCGCAGCGGGCGCGGGCGCTCGCGGCGGGTCCGGAACGAGCGACGGCAGCACTCGGGTGTCACACGTCCCCAAGGAGGGGACGACCTTCGAGTTCGACCTCGGCGACGCGCCCGGCGCGTCGGGAAGCGAGGTCGTGGCGGTCGAGGGTCGCAGGCTGGTCGCCCGGTCTGCGCGACGAACGGAGAACACAGGTGATAGCAAATGGCGCTAGGATTGAACGTACAGGAACCGGACGAGGCCTGTGACGACGAGAACTGCCCGTTCCACGGCACGCTGAGTGTCCGCGGGCAGACGATCGAGGGGACGGTCGCGTCCACCGACATGGACAAGACCGTCGTCGTCGAGCGAGAGTACGACGTCACAGTCCCGAAATACGACCGATTGATGAAACGGCGGAGCCGCGTTCCGGCTCACGCCCCCGAGTGTCTCGGACTCACCGAGGGTGACACCGTCACCATCGCCGAGTGCCGACCGCTCTCGAAGACGAAGAGCCACGTCGTCGTCAGCGCGACGCCGGAGGGAGACGCTGAGGCGAGCACCGGAGGTGACGACTGATGGAGGCACTGAAGGCCGACGTCACGCAGGGCCTGGAGAAGGGCTCGCTCGTCACGTGCGCGGACAACACGGGCGCCCGCGAGCTCAAGGTCATCTCGATCAGCGGCTACTCGGGCACGAAGAACCGCCATCCCAAGGCCGGGCTCGGTGACAAGGTCACCGTCTCGGTGACGAAGGGGACCCCGGAGATGCGCCGGCAGGTGCTCGAAGCGGTCATCATCCGCCAGCGCAAGCCGATCCGGCGGCCGGACGGCACGCGCGTGAAGTTCGAGGACAACGCCGCGGTCGTCATCGACGACAACGAGGAGCCCTCGGGGACAGAACTGAAGGGGCCGATCGCCCGCGAGGTCGCGGAGCGGTTCGGCTCGATCGCCTCAACGGCGACGATGATAGTATGAGCGAGCAACCACGCAAACAGCGATACGACGACGCCACGGCGCCGCTGCACCAGCGCCACCAGAAGGTCCGCGCGACGCTGGCCGACGACCTCCGCGAGGAGCACGACCAGCGCAACGTGCGGGTCAACGAGGGCGACACCGTCGAGGTCCTCCGCGGCGACTTCGCCGGGGAGGAAGCCGAGGTCATCGACGTCGACCTCAAGAACGAGACGGTGTCGGTCGAGGGAGTCACGGTCGAGGCGGCGGACGGCGAGGAGGTCCCTCGCCCGCTCGACGCCTCGAACCTTCGCGTGACCGCCCTGGACCTGGAGGACAGCCGCCGACAGGCGCGTCTCGAAGACGAGGAGGACAGCGCATGACGAAACACCAGAAACGACTCTCGGTGCCGAACAGCTGGCCGATCGAACGCAAGACCGAGACGTTCACCGTCAAGGCCGACGCCGGCCCGCACGGCGAGGCGGGGGTTCCCCTGCTCATCGTCCTGCGGGACGTGCTCGGCTACGCGGACTCGCGCAAGGAAGCCCGGTACGCCCTCGACCAGGACAGCGTCCTGATCAACGGCACGCCGGCCGCCGACGAGGAGCGTCCGGTCGGGATGTTCGACATCCTGGCGTTCGTCGAGCGAGACGAGTACTACCGCGTCTTCCCCGGCGAGGGCGGTCGGCTCGCGCTGACCGCGATCGAGGGCGACGCGGCCGACTCGAAGCTCGGCAAGATCGTGAACAAGCAACACGTCCCCGGCGGCGACGTGCAGCTCACGCTGCACGACGGCGAGACGCTGGTCGTCGACGAGGACAGCGGCTACGAGGGCGGCGACTCCCTCGTGGTGGCCAACGAGGGCGACGAGGTCGTCGCCCACTTCGAGTACGAGGTGGGCGCGCTCGTCACGGCCGTCGACGGTCACCACGCCGGCGAGATCGGCGAGGTCGACGAGATCCAGGTCACGCCCGGCAGCTCCCCGAACAACGTCCTTGTCGAACAGGACGGCGGCGACGGCTTCGAGACGGTCGAAGAGTACGTCGTCGTCATCGACGAGAACTTCACGGGCGACGACGACGGCGAGGAAGCCCCCGAAGACGTCACCGACGAGGCGTCGGCCGACGTCGAGGAGGGAGGTGACGACGAATGAGCTCCGAGACCGAGTCCGCGGAGTTCCACGAGATGCGCGAGCCGCGCGTCGAGAAGGTCGTCGTCCACATGGGCGTGGGCCAGGGCGGTCGCGAACTGGCCGACGCCGAGGAGATCCTCGGCGAGGTCGCCGGCCAGCAGCCCGTTCGCACGCAGGCGCAGGCGACGGTCGGCGAGTTCGGTATCCGCGAGGGCGACCCGATCGGCGCGAAGGTCACCCTGCGCGACGAGGACGCCGAGGAGTTCCTGCAGACGGCGCTGGAGCTGACCGAGCTCGACCGGACCCAGTTCGACGACACGGGCAACTTCAGCTTCGGCGTGGAGGAACACACGGACTTCCCGAGCCAGGAGTACGACCCCAACACTGGCATCTACGGGCTGGACGTGACGGTGAACCTGGTGCGGCCGGGGTACCGCGTCTCGAAGCGCGACAAGGCGTCGCGACAGATCCCGTCGAGCCACCGGCTCGACGTGGCCGACGCCGTGGCGTTCGTCGAGGGGCGGTTCGACGTGGAGGTCAACGCATGAGCGAGAGCGAAACCGACGACGCGGAGGAACGGACCGGCGAGCAGGTCGCCAAGCGCACCGGTCAGCTCGAGTCCTGCCAGCGCTGCGGGCGCGAGCAGGGACTGGTCGGGAAATACGACATCTGGCTGTGTCGCCAGTGCTTCCGGGAGATCTCCCGGGGCATGGGGTTCAAGAAGTACTCATGACAGGAAACGACCCACTCGCCGACGCGCTCTCGGGGCTCGACAACGCCGAGAGCGTCGGCCATCTGGACCACGAGGTAGCACCCGCCTCGAACGAAATCGGCAGCGTGCTCGAGGTCTTCTACGACCGCGGGTACATCGACGGCTTCGAGTTCGTCGACGACGGCAAGGCCGGTTCCTTCGAGGTCGAACTGAAAGGCGCGATAAACGAATGTGGCCCGGTCGTGCCCCGCTACTCGGCGGGCGCCGACGAGTTCGAGAAGTGGGAGAAGCGCTATCTCCCCGCCCGCGACTACGGGACGCTCGTCGTCACGACCAGCCACGGGATCATGAGCCACTACGAGGCCCGCGAGGAGGGCGTCGGTGGCCAGGTGATCGCTTACGTCTACTAACAATGCCACGCACAGAACTACAGATCCCGGAAGACGTCGACGCGTCCGTCGACCACCTCGACCTGACCGTCGAGGGGCCGGAGGGCAGCGTCTCGCGACGGCTCTGGTACCCGGACGTCTCGGTCTCGGTCGACGACGGCAGCGTCGTCATCGAGAGCGAGCACGACGACGCGAAGACGATGTCGACGCTCGGGACCTTCGAGAGCCACGTCCGGAACATGTTCCACGGCGTCAGCGAGGGCTGGGAGTACGAGATGGAGGTCTTCTACTCCCACTTCCCGATGCAGGTCGACGTCGAGGGCGGCGAGGTCGTCATCGAGAACTTCCTCGGTGAGCGAGCCGCGCGCCGGACCGAGATCCACGGCGACACCGACGTCGAGACGGGCGAAGAGACCATCACGCTCCGCGGGCCCGACATCGAGGCCGTCGGCCAGACCGCCGCGGACATCGAACAGCTGACCCGCGTTCAGGACAAGGACGTTCGCGTCTTCCAGGACGGGGTCTACATCACACAGAAGCCGAGCCGAGGTGACGCCTGATGACGCAGGACGAACACGAGAGCCGAGAGGGACGCGGCGAGGACGCCCACGAGGACGACCTCGACGAGCAGGTCGCGGCCGACGACGTGGCCGAGACCGACCTCGACGAGGACGACCCCGAGCGCGACCCCGAGGAAGCCGCCGAGAGCGACGAGGAGCTGACCGACATCAGCGGCATCTCGACCGAGCGCGCGGAGGAGCTCCGCGAGGCCGGCTACGAGACGGTCGACTCGCTGCGCGAGGCCGGCCAGGCCGAGCTCGCCGACGTGGTCGGCAACGCGCTGGCGGCCCGCATCAAGGCCGACGTCGACGAGATCGAGGTCGACGAGGACGCCGGCGAGGTCGAAGAGGCCGACGCCGAGTCCGACGACGCATCCGCCGCGGACGCCGACGAGTCCGACGAGGACGAGACGGCGACCGCGGCCGACGAGGCCGAGGAAGACGAGTACCAGGACCTGACGGACATCAGCGGCGTCGGGCCCGCGCGGTCGGAAGACCTGCGTGAGGCCGGCTACGAGACGGTCGACGACGTCCGCGGTGCGAGCCAGGAGGCGCTGGCCGGCGTGGTCGGCAACGCGCTGGCGGCCCGCATCAAGGCCGACGTCGGCGGGCTCGAAGTCTCCGAGGAGACCGAGGCCGAGGTCGAAGACGAGACCGAGGAAGAAGAGGTCGACGAGGACGTCGAGACGGAGATGCGCCCGCGCATCGACGTCGAGATCGAGCCGGACCTCGACGAGGAGACCGAGCGCCTGCTGGGCGAGCGGTCCCGCGTCTCGAAGCCGCAGTTCAACCGGCAGGACTACCACAAGAAAAAGCGCGTGCCCACGTCGTGGCGGCGACCCCGCGGCGGTCTCTCGAAACAGCGGATCGGCATCAAGGGCAAGGGCGACACCGTCGAGGCGGGCTTCCGCTCGCCGAAAGCGGTGCGCGGCCTGCACCCCTCGGGCTTCGAGGAGGTTCGCGTCCACAACGTCGACGACCTCGAAGAGGTCGACGGCGACACACAGGCGGTCCGAATCGCCTCGAAGGTCGGCGGTCGCAAGCGCGAGCGCATCGAAGACGAGGCCGAGGACCGCGAGATCCGCGTGCTCAACCCAACTTACGAGGAGGTCGAAGTCGAATGACCGACCTGAGTTCACAGAAGCGAATGGCCGCCGACGTGCTGGACGTCGGCGAGAACAAGGTCTGGCTGAACCCCGAGCGACAGGGCGACATCGCGGACGCGATCACGCGAGCGGACGTCCGCGACCTCGTCGACGAAGGGGCGATCCGTGCGGCCGAGCCCGAGGGCAACTCCCGCGGGCGCGCCACGGAGCGCCAGGAGAAACGCGCCTACGGCCACCGGAAGGGACAGGGTTCCCGGAAGGGGACGGCCGGCGGGCGGGAAAACGAGAAGGAGAAGTGGGCGTCGAAGATCCGCGCACAGCGTGCGAAACTCCGAGAGCTCCGCGACGACGGGACGATCTCCCGGTCGGAGTATCGAGACCTCTACGACCGCGCGAGCGGCGGGGAGTTCGACAGCGTCGCGGACATCGAACGAACACTGGAGGACAACTAATGGCGACTGGACCACGATACACGGTGCCGATGCGGCGTCGCCGCGAGGCCCGGACCGATTACCATCAGAGGTTGCGCCTGCTGAAATCCGGCAAACCGCGCCTGGTGGCTCGCAAGAGCAACCGGCACGTCACGGCGCAGCTGATCATCACCGGCCCCGACGGCGACCAGACGGTAGAGAGCGCACACTCGAGCGACCTGGCGGAGTTCGGCTGGGAGGCGCCGACGGGCAACCTGCCCGCGGCCTACCTCACCGGCCTGCTCGCCGGTCGCCGGGCGGTCGAGGCGGGCCTCGAAGAGGCCGTCCTCGACATCGGGCTCAACACCCCGACACCGGGAAGCAAAGTATTCGCAGTACAGGAAGGAGCGATCGACGCCGGGCTCGAGATCCCCCACAACGACGGCGTGCTCGCGGACTGGTCGCGGACCAGGGGCGAACACGTCGCCGAGTACGCCGAGAGCCTCGACGAGGACCTCTACGGCGGGGAGTTCGACGCGGCGGACCTACCGGAGCACTTCGACGACATGCGAGACACACTGCTGGAGGCGGATGACCTATGAGCGCCAACGGCTGGGAACCCCGCACGCGGCTCGGCAAGCGGGTCGCCGACGGCGAGATCGACTCGATGACCGACGCGCTGAACTCCGGGCTCCCGCTGAAGGAACCGGAGATCGTCGACCAGCTCGAACCCGGGCTGGAAGATGAGGTGCTGGACATCAACATGGTCCAGCGGATGACCGACTCCGGGCGACGCGTGAAGTTCCGCTGCGTCGTCGTCGTCGGCAACCGCGACGGCCTCGTCGGCTACGCCGAGGGCCGCGACGACCAGGTCGGCGGCGCCATCCAGAAGGCCATCGAGGTCGCGAAGCTGAACCTCATCGACGTCTCCCGCGGCTGCGGGTCCTGGGAGTGTGGCTGTGGGCGCCCCCACACCGTCGCGCTCCGGACGACCGGCAAGGCCGGGAGCGTCGAGGTCGAACTGCAGCCGGCGCCGCGCGGGCTCGGGCTGGCGGGCGGGGAGACCGTCCGCCACGTGCTCGAACTCGCGGGCATCGAGGACATCTGGACGCGCTCGTCGGGCAACACCCGGACGACGGTGAACTTCGCGAAGGCGACGTTCAACGCGCTTCGGAACACCGCCGAGGCCCGGGTCCCGCAGGAGACCTGGGAGAAGCGCGAGGTGATAGAATGAGAGCGCTCGTCCAGCTCCGCGGCGAAGTCGACATGAGCCAGGACATCCGGGACACGCTGGGCATGCTGAACGTCCACAGCGTCAACCACGCCACCTTCGTGCCCGAGACGGACACCTACACCGGGATGGTCACGAAGGTCAACGACTACGTGGCTCACGGCGAGCCCAGCGTCGAGACGGTCGCGCTCCTGATCGAGCGCCGCGCCGAGCCCCTCGAAGGCGAGGCCGACATCGACGACGAGTGGGTCGCCGACAACACCGACTACGACGACGTCGACGCGCTGGCACAGGCCATCGTCGACGAGGAGACGACGCTCAAAGCGGAAGGGCTGGCGCCCACGATCCGTCTGCACCCGCCGCGGGGCGGTCACGACGGCATCAAACACCCCACGAAAGAGGGTGGCCAGCTCGGCAAGCACTCGACGGAGGCCATCGACGACCTCCTGGAGGCCATGCGATGACGTCCAAGAAGAAACGACAGCGCGGGTCGCGCACGCACAGCGGCGGGTCGCACAAGAACAGGCGCGGCGCCGGTCACCGCGGCGGCCGCGGGAACGCCGGCAGTCGCAAACACGAGATGCACCACCACGGCCCCTGGCGCAAGCACGGGTTCACGCGCCCGGAAGAGGCCCAGGAAGACGTGGCGACCGTCGAGGTACGCACGCTCGACGAGGACGCCGCGCTGCTGGCCGCCGACGGCGTCGCCGAGGCCGAAGGCGACGGCTATCGGATCGACGCCCGGGACGTCGTCGAGGACGGCCACGAGGTCGACGTCGTGAAGGTGCTCGGCGGCGGCCAGGTCCGCAACGAGCTCCACCTGCTCGCGGACGACTTCTCCGAGGCGGCCGAGGAGAAAGTCGAGGCCGCGGGCGGCTCGGTCGAACTGACGGTCAGCGGGAAAGAGCGCGCCGCTGAAACCGACAACGATACACCGGACGAAGCAGACGAGTCATAGATATGGGCTGGAAGGACACCGCCGAACCGGTACTCACCCGCATGCCCACGGTCACCCGGCCGGAGGGGCACGTCCCCTTCAAGCGCAAGCTGGGCTGGACCGCCGGCGTGCTGGTGCTGTACTTCTTCCTGACGAACGTCTACCTGTTCGGCCTCGGAGGCGGACAGGGGAGCGACATCTTCGGGCAGTTCCGCTCGATCCTGGCCGGTGGCCAGGGGACGATTCTCCAGCTGGGCATCGGGCCCATCGTCACGGCGAGCATCGTCCTGCAGTTGCTCGGCGGTGCCGACCTGCTCGGACTCGACACGCAGAACAACCCTCGCGACCAGGTCCTCTATCAGGGCCTCCAGAAGTTCCTGGTCCTGGTGATGATCTGCCTGACCGGCCTGCCGATGGTCTTCGCCGGGAGCTTCCTCCCGGCCAGCGGCACGGTCGCCGCGAACCTCGGCATCGGGACCGTCGGCGTCAAGTGGCTGATGTTCGCCCAGATCTTCGTCGGCGGCGTCCTCATCCTCTACATGGACGAGGTCATCTCGAAGTGGGGCGTCGGCTCCGGCATCGGCCTGTTCATCATCGCGGGCGTGAGCCAGCAGCTCATCGGCGGGCTCGTCTCCATCCCCGCGATCGGCAACCCCAACCAGATCGGGGTCATCCCCACGTGGATCGGTATCGTGCTCGGCGAAGTCTCGCTGTTCGGCACGGTCTTCGCCCCCGACGTGAACATCGGGTCGCTGCTCAGCGGCGGCGGCATGGAGGCGCTCCTGTTCAACCAGGGGAGCGTCGTCGCCATCCTGACGACGATCTTCATCTTCGTCGTCGTCGTCTACGCGGAGAGCGTCCGCGTGGAGATCCCGCTGTCGAACACGCGGGTCAAGGGCGCGCGCGGTCGCTTCCCGGTGAAGCTCATCTACGCGAGCGTCCTGCCGATGATCCTCGTCCGCGCGCTGCAGGCGAACCTGCAGTTCCTCGGCCGGATCCTCAACGCCCAGCTCGGCAACGACATGCCGGCGTGGCTGGGTCAGTACCAGACCGGCGGCGGCGGCGTCGCCAACCCGGTCGGCGGCCTGTTCTACTACATGGCGCCGATCCGCGACCCCGGCGACTGGATGTGGTTCCTCGGCGGTGTCGCCCAGGAGCCCTGGCAGGTCATGGCCCGCATCGGTGTCGACCTGACCTTCATGGTCATCGGCGGCGGCATCTTCGCCATCTTCTGGGTCGAGACGACCGACATGGGCCCCGAAGCGACGGCCCAGCAGATCCACAACTCCGGGATGGAGATCCCCGGCTTCCGTCGCAACGTCAGCGTCATCGAGAAGGTCCTCGAGCGCTACATCCCGCAGGTGACCGTCATCGGCGGTGCGCTCGTCGGCCTGCTCGCCGTCATGGCGAACATGCTCGGCACCATCGGCGGCGTCTCCGGCACGGGCCTGCTCCTGACGGTGTCTATCACCTACAAGATCTACGAAGAGATCGCGGAGGAGCAGCTCATGGAGATGCACCCGATGATGCGCCAGATGTTCGGCTGACACCGTCGTCGTTTTCCGAAACCGTACAGCGAGCGAATTCGACGACGTTCGATGCGTTCTTCACTCGACTTCGACCGGCCGGAGCCGCGGCGCTCACGCGTCGAACCGCCAGCTATCATCTTCTATAATCCCACGGCGGGATTTAAGATGGGTGGCTGACGAGGGAGTTGTATGGTTGGCGAAGAGTCCCGAGAACGGGGGAGAGCGGCCCCGGACCGGGGATCGACAGATTCGGAGGGAGACCGCGGGCATCGCGCGGACGGCGGCGTCGCGATGGAGTCGACGGGTGACGGGGACGCCGGGGCCGTCGAGAGCCCGGACGGCGTCGGGGCCGACGAGGAAGAGATCGACTTCGACGACGAGAAACTCCTCGACGGCATCAGTCTCCCCGTCTTCACACTCACTCGCTCGGGTTCGGTCATCGCCTGGAACGCGAGCATGGAGCGACTGACCGGCATCGGTCGCGACGACGTCGCCTCCGCGGCCGACATCCACGAGGCGTTCGGCCTCGACCCTCACGAGACGACGCTCGCCGAGGAGGTTCTCGAGGCGCCCGACGACGCCCACGAGCGCGACGCCGAGGTCGAACTCGAAGACGAGAACCTGGGCATCTTCGGCGCGCAACGCGAACTGGCGATGGGTGCGGCCGGCGAGATCCACCACTGCGAGTTCTCCGCGCGACCGCTGTACAAGGACGGCGAACTCGCGGCGGTGATGCAGATCGTTCAGGACCGGACGCTGGAAGTGCGTCGCGACGAGGCGATCGAGGGGTTCGTCACGGAGATCGGCGAGACGCTGCAGCGGCTGTCGAAAGGCGACCTCTCGGCGCGCGCTGAGTTCCGCGACGAGCACGACGTCATCGCGGAGGACCTGCTGGCGGTCGTCGAGGACGTCAACGAGATGGCCGAGGGCATGGAGTCGCTCGTCACGCGCGTCGACGACGGGACGCGGGAGATGGAGGGGCTGGTCGAGCAGGCCTCCGGCGCGACCGAGCGGATCGACCGCAGAGTCACCGACCAGTCCGACCTGCTCGAAGACGTGGTCGCGGAGATCCAGACGTTCAGCGCGACGATGGAGCAGGTCGCGGCCAACTCCGAGCAGGTCGCGACGGCGGCCGGCGAGGCGCAGTCGGCGGCCGACCGCGGGCTCGAGGCCAGCGGCGACGCCCACGACGCGACCGACGACGTGCTCGACACGAGCGAGGACCTCGTCGCGAGCGTCCAGGAACTCGAGTCGGAGATGAACGAGATCGAGGAGGTCGTCGGCGTCATCAACGACGTTGCCGACCAGACGAACATGCTGGCGCTCAACGCCTCGATCGAGGCCGCTCGCGCGGGCGAGGCGGGCGCTGGCTTCGCCGTCGTCGCCGACGAGATCAAGGAACTGGCCGACGAGACCAGTCGCTACACCGACGAGATATTCGAGCGGATCGACTCGCTGCAAGACCGGACCGCGGAGACCGTGTCGGTCGCGGAGGAGTCGAACGCGCAGGTGATGGACGCGAGCGACGACATCCAGGAGGCGCTGGACGCGCTCGAAGAGATCGCCGAATCCGTCGACGAGGCCGCACAGGGGATCACGGAGATCGCCGAGGCCAACGACGGGCAGGCCGACAACATCCAGGGCGTGCGCGATCTCGTAGAACAGGCAAACGACCAGACCGACGCGGTCCGCGAGGCCGCCGCGGACATCGTCGACGCGACGGACAACCAGGAGCGGGCGATCGACGACCTCACCGACCGCGTGGCCGAACTTCGCAACCAGCGATAGGGGTTCCGAACTCGAGCACGGACGTTTTCAGCCGAACAGTCGCTCGCGCAGCGACCGCTTCTGGCTCTTCTCGGCGAGGATGACGGAGCAGTCGACTTTCTCGGCGACGTCCATCACGACGGAGCCGCTGACGAGGCGCTGGAGGAGGCCGCGTTCGGTCGCACCGAGGACGACCAGCGAGCAGTCGCGCGCGGCGGTCTCGATGGCCGTCTCGACGTCGCCGGTCTCGACCCGGCGCTCCGCGTCGCCGAGGTCGTGCTCGTCGGCCCAGCGTTCGAGGAAGTCCGCGCCGGTCGCCTCCTCGTCCTCGTCGGCGACGTACAGGAGCGTCACCTTCGAGCCGTACTCCTGCTGGAGCAGGGAGACGACCTCGGCGCTGAGGTCGGATTCCGGGCCGCCCGCGGTTGGAACGAGGATGTGTTCGGGGTCGAATCCGCGGTCCCGGAGGACGAGGAAGTCACAGGGCACGTCGCTGGTGACTTCGTCCATCGCGCTCTCGACGCGACCGGGCGAACCGTGGGAGTCGGGGCCCCAGCCCATGACGGTGAGGTCGGCGTCGTGGGTGCGCGCGGCGTCGAAAATCTCCTCGAACCCGCGGTGTGAGAGGATCGTGTGCGTCTCGACGTCGACGCCGAAGGTCTCGGCGTCGCGCTCGGCGCGGGCGAGCAGATCCGCCGACTCCGCGTCGAACTCGTCGACGCGGTCGCGGGCGGTTTCGAGGGCCGTCTGGTCGGGCACCTGGACGATGTGGGCGGCGACGACAGTGCCGCCGCGCTGTTTGGCGACGGCGCTCGCGAGCGTGATGAGGTCCTTCTCGTGTTCCGGGTTCGCGAGCGGGACGAACACGCGGTATTTCCCGCCGTCGGGTGCGACCGCACCCGCCGCGGAGACGGCCGGTTCGGGCATCTCGTCGGAGCGGTCGAGGATGTACTCCGATAGGATCCCCTGTTTTTCGACTTCCTTTCGGGCGTACAGGAAATACCAGAGCATCCCGCCGACGACGAACACCAGCGAGACGGCGATCTCGATGGGTTTCATGAAGGCGATGAGCCCGAACGAGGTGACGGCCCCGACGATCGGGACGATCGGGTACAGCGGGACCGTGAAGTCGGGCTGGTACTCGGGAACGTCGGCCTGCCGCATGACGATGAGGGCGATGTTCAAGAGTCCGTAGACGATGAGGTGGAGGACGCTCCCGGCCTTCGCGAGCGTCTTGACGTCACCGAGGACGATGAACAGCAGGATGAGGCCGCCAGTGACCGCAATACTCCGGTACGGTGTTGCGAAGCTCGGGTGGATCGCGTTGAGTTTGGGACTGACGAGCCTGTCCCGACCCATGGCGAAGTTGATCCGAGACGACGCCAGGATGGACGCGTTCGCGCTGGAGGCGGTCGCGAGCAGACCCGCGAATGTCAACAGACCGATCCCGACCCCTGCCAGTCCGACCGACCCGAACGCGATATCAGCGACGTCGAGAACGGGCGTATCAGTGAAGTCCGGGCCGAGCTGACGCCAGTTGATCACTCCCATCAGCACGACCATGATGATAGCGTACATCGTGGTGACGATGACGACGCTCCCGACGACGGCGATGGGGAGGTTCCGGCCGGGATTTTTCAGCTCTTCGGCGACAGTGGTGATCTTCGCGAAGCCCAGAAACGAAACGAAGACGAGACCGGTGGCGGGCAGGACGGCCGCCACACCGCCGGTGTCGTCCGGGAAGAACGGCCGGAGCGTCGAGAGGTCCGCCTGGAGCGCGCCGAGCACCGAGAAGACGGTCAGAATTGCGACCAGAATCGCGACGATCGCGATCTGGATCCCGCCGGTCTCTTTCGCGCCGATGTAGTTGACGGCGATGAAAGCCGACCCCGCCAGCAGTGCGCCGATCTGCAGGGAACTCAGCCCGACCGGACCGAGCGCGAGCGCGGGCAGCGGGACGGTGCTCGCGAGGTAATCCCCGAACCCGAGCGTGTAGAAGGCGCTGGCGAACGCGAGCCCCATCCAGTTTCCCCAGCCAGCGATAGAGCCGAACAGGGGTCCGAGGGCGTGGTTCACGTAGTAGTAGCTCCCGCCCGCCTTGGGCATCGCGGTCCCGAGTTCGGAGGCCGACAGCGCCGTGAACAGCGAGATGACGCCACCGACGACAAACGAGAGCGCGACAGCCGGACCGGCGGCAGCGGCGGCCTGGCCGGGGAGGACGAAGATCCCGGCGCCGATCATCGTCCCGACGCCGATCGCGAGTGCGGACACGAGCCCGAGGTCCTTCGCGAGATCCTCGTCACTCACTGCCGGACCCTCCCGCGACATCGCTCTCGTCGCTCTCTTCGAACGATTCCACGTCGGGCAGGACGACGAGGGGGCGGTCGGTCTCGCTGACCAGCGAGTGTGCGACGTCCCCGGTCAGCAGTTTGATCCAGCGACTGCCCCCGCGGGGCGTGATGACGATGGCCGTGGCTTCGTGCTCGTCCGCGGCTCTGAAGATGGCGTCGGCCACGTCGGTGCCGAACACGACCTCGGTCTCGACGGTGACGTGGTCGGCGAGGCGGTCACGAACCACGTCGAAGACCCTCTCGGCGTACTCCTCGCGCTGTTCGACGGAGGCCTTGTCGGGGGCGCCGCCGGCCTTCTCGATGACGTGAACGGCGACGACGGTCCCGACCTCGTAATTCGCGAGCGCCTCGCAGGTCGCGGCTGCGTCGTCCGGGTCTGCGACCGGGAGAACGACCCGGTCGAACAGGTCGCTCATCGTCCCGGTCCCGAGTGACAGCCGCAGTTCGGTTCCACTCCGACGCTCCGACCGTTCCGAACACCGGAGGAGACGAGCGGTTGCATGGCTGGTCAGTGTGAGCGGGCGGACTTAACGACTGCGTCCGCCGGGCAGTCCACGGCGCATCTCCGTTCCGAAACACACATTTCCCGTCGGTCAGACCGTCACTGTTGTCTCATGGCGTTCACGCCGGACCGGTACGTGGATTACCGTCTCAGTCTCTCGCTCGTCGGCACGGTCGTCAAGTACCTCGCGATCGCGCCGCTCGTACCGGTTCTCGTCGCGCTGATCTACGGTGAGAGCCCGGTTCCCTTCCTCGCGGCCAGCGCGGTCATGCTCGGCGTCGGCTTCGGCCTCGAACAACTCCGGAGAGACGGCGAACTGGGGAACCGCGAGGCGTTCCTCCTCGTGAGCCTCTCCTGGCTGGTCGTCCCGCTGGTCGGGACGGTCCCGTACCTCGTCGCCGGCACCGGGACCGTCGCCGAGCCGGTCAACGCAATGTTCGAGAGTATGAGCGGGTTCACGACGACCGGCGCGACGGTCCTCGGGACCATCTCCGTGGAGAAACACGGCCACGCGATGCTCATGTGGCGCCAGCTCTCCCAGTGGCTCGGCGGCATGGGCATCCTCGTGTTGATGGTCGCCATCCTCCCCGAACTCTCGGTCGGTGGCGCCCAGATCATGAACCAGGAGGCGCCCGGCATCTCGATGGAGAAGCTCACGCCGCGGATCCAGGAGACCGCCCGCGCGCTGTGGGGCATCTACGCCGGGTTCACCCTCCTCGCGGTCGTCGTCTACTACGGACTCAACGTCCTCGGGATGGCCGACGAGATGACGCTGTACAACGCCGTCGCCCACGCGCTGACGACGATGCCAACGGGCGGGTTCTCGCCCGAAGGACGCAGCATCGAGGCCTTCTCCCCGGCGGTCCAGTGGGCGGTGATGCCGTTCATGGTCGTCGCGGGGACCAACTTCGCGCTGTTCTGGTACGTGCTGCGCGGGAAGCCGCGGGAGCTGACCGACAACGACGAGTTCCGGTCGTACCTGCTGGCGATGGTCGGCTTCGGCGCGCTGATCGCCGCGTTGCTGTACGCGGACGTGGGGCTCGCGGAGGTGCCGGCCAACGTCGATCCGATCCCCGGAAACGTCGAGGACTCGCTTCGACAGGGCCTGTTTCAGGTCATCTCTATCGTGACGACGACCGGGTACGCGAGCATGGACTTCAACACCTGGGACGGGTCGACGAAGCTGATCCTCCTCTTCGCCTTCTTCCTCGGCGGGTCGGCCGGGTCAGCCGCGGGGTCGATCAAGATCGTCCGCTGGGTGCTCGTGAAGAAGGCGATGGCGCGGTCGCTTTTCACCTCGGTCCACCCGGACGCGGTCAAACCGGTCCGGATGGGCGACGGCGCCGTCGACGAGTCGACGATCCGCGACGTGTTCGTCTTCGTCATGATCTTCCTGAGCCTCTTCGCGGTCTCGACGGTGGTCCTCTACGTCGACAGCCTCTGGACCGCGAACGTCGACCTGTCGGGGCTCGACGCCGCGAGCGTCGCCATCGCGACGCTGGGCAACATCGGTCCGGGCTTCGGCGAGGTCGGGCCGATGAACAACTTCGAGGGCTTCTCCGAGCAGGCGAAACTGTACATGGTCTTCCTGATGTGGATCGGCCGCCTCGAGATCCTGTCGGTGCTCGTCATCTTCACGCCGGCGTTCTGGCGTCGCTAGCACCTCTCTCGCGCCTCTTTTCGCGGCGGCGACGGTCTCGTCCCGAGAGGGAAATCCACAAGGCGTCGCCGCGTAAACGCGGGGGTATGCACGCGGAGGGTCGTCAGTGCGGGTAGTCATCGTCGGCGCCGGCGAGGTCGGGTCGACGATCGCCGAGAGCCTCGCGCCGACGCACGAAGTGATCGTGGTCGACATAGACAGCGACAAAGTCGAATCGCTGACCTACTCCATCGACGTCCTCCCGGTCGAGGGCGACGGCAGCGAGGTCGAGGTGTTAGAGGAGGCCGGCGTCGGCGACGCGGACATGCTCATCGCCAGCACCGACGACGACGAGACGAACATCGTCACCTGCGGCGTCTCGAAGGTCTGCAGCGACGCGTTCACCATCGCGCGGGTGAAAAACCCGAAGTACCTCCGCGCCTGGCAGCGCGCACAGGGCGCCTTCGGCGTCGACTTCATGGTCTGTACCGACCTCCTGACCGCGCAGGCCATCGTCGGACTGGCCGGCCTCCCGACCGCCCAGGACGTCGACACCTTCGCCGACGGACTCGTCCAGATGACGGAGTTCGAGATCCCGGAAGGGAGCCCGGTCGCCGACCAGACCGTCGCGGAGGCCGACCGGTTCGACTCGCTGACCTTCGCCGGCGTCATCCGCGGCGAGGAAGTCATCATCCCGCGCGGCGAGACGGTCCTTCAGGCCGGCGACGACGTCATCGCCATCGGCAGCCCCGAGAGCATGCGCGGGTTCAGCTCGGCCATCGCGCCCGAGGAACGCGGCCCGAAGGACATCGTGATCGTCGGCGGCGGCGAGATCGGCTTCCAGACCGCGCGCCTCCTCGAAGAGCGGGGTTTCTCACCCCGGATCATCGAACAGGACCCCGACCGGGCGCGCTGTCTCGCCGAGGAGCTGCCCGGGACGACGGTCCTGAACAACGACGCGACCGACCAGGACCTGCTCGAACGCGAGAACGTCGGCCACGCGGACGTCGTCATCGCGGCGCTGGAAAACGACCAGCAGAACCTGCTCGCGACGCTGCTCGCGAAGCGCAAGGGCGCCGACCGGGCCATCGCCGTCGTCGACACCGGCGGCTTCTCGGAACTGTTCGAGGCCGTCGGTATCGACGTGGCGGTCAGCCCGAGGAAGGTGACCGCGGAGGACATCACTCGATTCACGCGCGCCCGTCGCGCGGAGAACGTCGCGATCATCGAGGGCGACCGCGCGGAGGTGCTGGAGTTCCGGGTGGACGACGAGAGCCTGCTCGTCGATCGCCCGATTGCGGAGTCGGCCGCCGACTTCCCGAGCGGGGTCGTCATCGGCGCGATAACCCGGAACGGCGAACTCATCACGCCGCGGGGCGACACCGTCGTCCGCCGCGACGACCACGTCGTCGTCTTCGCCGAGACCGACGCCGTCGACGAAGTCACCGAGCGACTGTGAGTCCGGAGCGGAACGCCCTCGAGAAAGCGACGACGAGCGGCGGTCACTCGCTGTCGCGCCGCCGCTCGAAGCGCTGAATCGCGTCGTCGCTGCCGGCCACGAACACCTCGTCGTCTTCCTCGACGGTCGTCGTCTCGTCGGTGTAGACCTCACCGCCCCGCGCGAGGCCGACGACCGTCCAGCCGCGCTCGGTCTCCTTCCGGAGTTCGGCCAGCGTCTCGCCGGCGAACGGGGCGCCATCGGACCGGACCAGTCGGATCTGGTTGGCGGGGTCCATCGTCCGCTCGCCGTGGACCTCCGCGGCGACCAGTCGGGCGCACAGCCGCTGGACCGAGAGCACGTAGTCCGCGCCCGCGCGGAAGGCGGGGCCGGTCTTTTCGGCCTCCGTGACCCTCGTCAGGATCTCCACGTCCTCGGAGAGCGCGCGGGCCATCGCCACCGTCAACAGCGCGGTCGCGTCGTCGTCGACGGTGACGACGAGCGCCGTGGCGTCCTCGATCCCCGCCTCGTGGAGGGTCTCGGGTTCGGTCACGTCGCCGACCACGTCGGCGCCCGTCTCCGCGTCGTCGTCGACGGTGGTCACGCCGCAACCGTCCCCGAGCGCGTTGGCGGCCTCGACCCCGCCCTCGCCCATCCCGGCGACGATGACTCTGGAGTGTGTGGTATCGCGGGGCGTTCGCACGCCCGAGACCTCGCCCGCGACGGCGTCGATCTCCCCCTCCGGTCCGGCGACGACGAGGACGGCGTTGGGCGTCAGTAGCTGGTCGTCGTCGGGCGAGACGACGAGGTCGCCCCCGAACCAGCCGGCGACGAGCGTCAGGTCGGGGTGGTCCGCGAGCGGCGAGTCGCCGACGCGGACGTTCCGGAGCGGCGACCCGCGTCGGACGAGGATCTCCCGGATCGCGACGTCGCCGTCGTCCGGCGAGGGCGGCGCCTCGACGGGCGTCATCGCTTTCTCGGCGAGTCGACGGCCGATCAGGGCGTGGGGCGCGACGCTGCGGTCGACGCCGACCTCGGCGAGCGCCGCCGTCCGCCGCATCGACGGCGTGAAGCTCACCACTCGCAGGTCCTCGTTGGCCTCCAGCGCGGTGAGGACGACGCTCGCCGTCCGCTCGCCGGCGTCGGTGATCAGCGTCTTGGCTTTCCTGATGCTCGCCCGCTCGAGGTCCGCGAGTTCCTCGGGGTCGCCGTTGATGGCCTGATAGCCGTCGTCAGAGAGCCGTTTCGCGTCCTCCTCGTTCGACTCGACGAGGACGTAGTCGACGTCTAGCTGTTCGAGTTCGTCCAGCAGGACTTCGGTGTCGCGCTGGTACTCCGCGACGACGACGTGGTCGTTTTTGATCGAGAGGCGGTCGTCGAGATTCAGGGGCGTCCGCTCGAACAGCGGGATGACGAGCACCCGGAGGGTGACAAAGCCCATGACGATCCCGGTGACCTGCATCGTCACCATCAGGAGGTTCAAAACCGGCGAGTCCCACGGCGAGTCGGCGCCGTAGCCGGTGGTCGTCATCGTCTCGACGACGGTCTGAAACGAGCGGAAGATCGTGTAGTCGCGGCCCTCGATCTCGTTGATGCCGTAGTAGTACAGGCCCGTGAACGCGAGGACGAGCGCGACGATTCCCAGCGCGTAGACGACGAGGAGCCGCTGTCGTCGGGAGAGTTCGCTCGGCCGCAGGTCGTCCAGTTCGAACTCCCTCATCGGTCCTCGCCCCTCGATACGGACGGTCCCGTCGGTCGTGTGTCCCGCATCGCTGTGCCTTACCGGACTCGCGGCGCGGGGGGAGAAAAAACGTGTGGCCGCTGCCCCGACGCGAATCGCGTTCGCGCCACCGACCCGCCGAGGTCACTCGCTCGCACCGGGAGGCGTCCTCACTCGCTCCGGGGGACGACCTCACTCGCTCCGGGAGGCGTCCTCACTCGCTCCGGGCAGTGACCCGGAGCCACGCGTCGTTGACCGCGACGGCCACGTCGTCGAACCCCGCCGACGCGAACGCCGACTCCGCGTCCCCGGGCGTGTACAGTTCGAAGTGCCGGCGGTCCTCGTCGTAGGGGCTCGGACCGCTCCCGGCGGTCGTGTCGCCGTCTTCGGCACGACTCCCGTCGCGCTCGCGCTGGACCGAGACGAGGGCGACGCCGCCGGGCGCGAGGACGCGCTCGAACCCCGCGAGCGTCCCCGGCACGTCCTCGCGCGGGACGTGAAGCAGCGACGCGCACGCCCAGAGGCCGTCGAAGCGGCCGTCGGCGAACGGGAGCGAGCGCATGTCTCCCCGGACGGTCCGGACGTTCTCGGCGCGCGTTCGCGTCTGGTCGAGAAACGACCGCGTGAGGTCCGCGGCGACCGTCTCGAACCCGTGGTCGGCGAAGGCGGCCGACTCCCAGCCCGGACCGGGACCGACGTCGAGCACGCGCGCCGGTCCGTCTCCGGTCCGGTCGTCGGACCGGTCCACGGCGTCGACGAAGTCGGCGACCATGTCCGCGACTCCCTCCCGGTCGCCGTGGCGCTCGGCGTAGGCGTCCGCGTTCGTCTCGTACGTCTCGACCGTTCGCCGGACCCGATCGTCCATACCGGCAGTTCGTCGCGGGGTCGACATCAAGCTACCCGGTCCCGGTCTCGGAACGCCACTTAGATAACGGGGGCTGTCGAAGCCACGGCCATGAACCCGAAGATCCTGATCCTCGGCCCGCCGGGCGCCGGGAAAGGGACGCAGAGTTCCCGCCTCGCTGCTGAGTTCGACGTCGAACACATCACGACAGGCGACGCGCTCCGCGCGAACAAGGAGATGGACATCTCCGACATGGACACGGAGTACGACACGCCCGGCGAGTACATGGACCGGGGCGACCTCGTCCCCGACGTGGTCGTCGACGCGATGGTCGAAGAGGCCCTGTCGTCGGCCGACGGGTTCGTCCTCGACGGCTACCCGCGCAACGGCGACCAGGCCGAGGCGCTCGCCGAGATGACCGACCTCGACGTGGTGCTCGTTCTCGACGTGCCCCGCGAGGAGCTGGTCGACCGCCTGACCGGTCGCCGGGTCTGCGAGGACTGCGGCGCCAACTACCACGTCGATTTCAGCCCGCCGAAGGCCGCGGGCGTCTGCGACGAGTGCGGCGGCGACCTCTACCAGCGCGACGACGACAACGAGGAGTCGGTGCGCAACAGGCTCGACGTCTACGACGACGACACCGCGCCGGTCATCGAGCAGTACGAGGACCACGCTGGCTACGTCGAGATCGACGGCGACCAGGCCCCGGACGACGTGTGGGACGACGTCCGCGAGGCCGTTCGCGACCGGGCCCAGGACTAAAACCTTCATAACGGACAAGCACGGAGACAATACAATGGCACGGACCGCGAAGAAGGCCGAATCGCTCGCCGAAGAGAGCGACGACATGGCCGACGCGATGGCGACGGTCCTGCGGGTGGCCGACGAGAAAGGTACCGTCCAGTGGGGCGACGTCAGCGACGAGATCACCAGCGGCGAGTGGGGCCGGCTCATCGAGCAGGAGATCCTCGTCGACGTCGACGGTGAGGGGTTCGTCGTCGACGACCCCGAGGGCGTCCGCGAGGCGATCGGCGGCGAAGAGCCCGACGACAGCGGCTTCAGCGGCTTCACGAGCGACGACGACTCGGGCTCCGAGGCGTCCGCGAGCGACGACGACGAGGAGTCGAGCTGGTCGAAGTGGGACAAGATGGCCGGGCTCGTCACCGTCGCGCTCTTCCTGGGCTACACGCAGGCGCCGATCCGCGACACCGTCGGGCAGGTGCTCGACCTCTTTCTCGGCCCGCTGGCCGGGTCGCTCCCCTTCTACATCATCATCATCGTCCTGTCGGTGTTCACCGGTCTGAACTCGACTATCCTGCAGGGCAAGCTGATGGACTCCCAGAAGATGGGGGAGTATCAGGAGCGGATGCAGGACATTCAGGACCGGCGGAAGGCCGCAAAAGAGCGCGGCGACGACGAGGCGCTGGAGGAGATCCAGCAGGAACAGATGGAGGCGATGGGCGACCAGCTGGGCATGTTCAAAGAGCAGTTCCGCCCGATGGTGTGGATCATGCTCGTCAACATCCCCGTGTTCCTGTGGATCTACTACATGGTCCAGACGGACGCGATGGTGGCCGGCGCCAGCCCGGTGATGATCCTGCCGCTCATCGGCGAGCTGTCGTCGTGGAACGCCCGCATCGGCCCGATGTGGGGCTGGCTCATCTGGTATTTCGTCTGCTCGATGAGCTTCAATCAGATCGTCCGGAAGGCGCTGAACGTCAACGTCCGTCCGGACTCGTCGTAGGTCGGTCTCGTCACCGGGCCCGACCCGAATCTCCCCGTTCCGTTCTCGCGTCGCTCGTTCGACACCGACACACAGGGCGCTGTCGAGTCATAACGTCTATTTACCGACGGGCCGGACCACGGGTATGTTACTGACCGTCTCCGGGCCAGCGGGCGGCGGGAAGACGACCTTCGCCGAGATGCTCGCCGACGCGCTCGACTACGAGCACGTCAGCGGCGGGGACATCTTCCGCTCGCTCGCCGACGAACGGGGCCACTCCCTCGTCGAGTTCAACAGGCTCGCCGAGAACGACGACCAGGTCGACCGCGATCTCGACCGGCGCATCCGCTCTATCGCCGCCGAGCGCGACGACGCCGTCCTCGAAGGTCGCCTCGCCGGCTGGATGGCCGGCGAACACGCCGACCTGCGCTTCTGGCTCGACGCGCCGCTCGACGTGCGCGCCGCCCGCATCGCCGACCGCGAGGACAAGTCCGTCGAGACCGCCCGCGCCGAGACGACCGAGCGCGCCGACAGCGAGGCCAGGCGCTACCTGGACTACTACGACATCGACATCGAGGACCGCACCATCTACGACCTCGTGCTCAACACGGCCCGCTGGGACCCCGACGCGGTCGTCGAGATCGCCCTCAGCGCCGTCGAGGCATACGACCCCGCCGAGGACGAGGGCAAAGCGCCGATCACCGGCGTCCGCTACGACTTCTGATGACGCTTCGCGGCCCGCCCGACGACCGCGGCGTCGACGCCCGCCTCGAGTTCGGCGTCGTCAACCTCGACAAGCCGCCCGGCCCCTCCGCGCATCAGGTCGCGGCGTGGGTGCGCGACATGGCCGGCGTCGACCGCGCGGCCCACGCCGGGACGCTCGACCCAAAGGTCACGGGCTGTCTCCCGATGCTGCTCGGCGACGCCGCCCGGATGGCGCAGGTGTTCGACGACGCCGTCAAGGAGTACGTCGCCGTCCTCGAACTCCACGGGCCGGCGCCCGCGAACGTCGAGTCCGTCCTCGCGGAGTTCGAGGGCGAGATCTACCAGAAGCCGCCGAAAAAGAGCGCCGTGGTGCGCCGATTGCGGAGCCGGGAGATCTACGACCTCGAATTGCTCGAACTGGAAGAGCGGCGCGCGCTCGTCCGGGTGCGCTGTGAGAGCGGGACGTACATCAGAAAGCTCTGTCACGACGCGGGGTTGGCGCTCGGGACCGGCGCGCACATGGGACACCTGCGCCGCACGGCGACCGGGCGCTTCGACGACACCGACCTGGTGACGCTGCACGACCTCGTCGACGCGCTCGCCTGGGCCGAGGAGGGCGACGAGGGGCCGCTCCGCGAGGTGGTCGACCCGGCCGAGCGCGCCCTGCAAGACCTCCCGAGCGCGACCATCGCCGAGAGCGCCGCCTGCGAAGTCGCCAACGGTGCGCCGGTGTACGCGCCGGGGCTGATCGACGTTGACGACGTGGCGCAGGGAACCCTGCTCGCCTGCTACGCGCCGGACGGCGGCGCGGTCTGTCTGGGCCGGCTCGTCGGCGACCCCGACGCCGAATCCGGAACCGTGGTCGAACTGGAACGCGTGCTGGTCTGATGCGAGTGTCGCCGGAACTGCGCCATCGCATGGGATGCGTCGGACCTGAGTTCGAATCTCGGCGGTCCCACTTCTCGGAAAGCGAGTCGTTCGATGGCCCCTCGTGAGCGGGGAGACAGCGCGGCACACACTCGAGTCAAAGCGACACCCTTAATCCGGGGACCGTCCTCGTCCGAGTTGCGGGACCGTGGGGTAGCGGTATCCTCGGCGCATGGGGTGCGTCGGACCTGAGTTCGAATCTCGGCGGTCCCATCAACTTTACGCGGTAATCCATTACCTGACTGGTAGAAGTACCTCAGAGTCCAAAATTTCAGATCTGAGGTGGTCGGAATGACGGGCGACGCCGAGACTACCGAGCCGGCGTGTCCCGCCCCCGGATCCCATCGCGTGGTCACCGATATCGATCCCGGTCGTGGGCACTGGGAGCGCTGCGGAGTGTGCTTCGACGACGCCGAGCCGCAGGACTCTCTCGACGCTGACGGAGAGCTCTGCCTTAGTGGCGCGGGCAAACTCCACCGGACTCGTCGCGAAGCTGGCACGCTCAGTCCCGTCCAAGACGACTACGCCGGCTATACGCAGGGCTGCAGCAAGCTGGAGCGGATGTCCGTCGAGGAGTTCGACGAGCTCGTCGGCGGCGGCAGCGGCACGGGAGGGTCAGCATGACGGGCTGGCCCGTCACGATCGACGACCGCGAGTACTCGCCGATCCCCGAGTCGTGGGTCGAGCACGGCAGCGACCGCAGCGACCACGCGGGGACGCGCGTCTACGCCGTCAGCGCTGCCCGCTCGGTGCGAAACCTCCTGTCGATCCGCTACGCGACGCGCGAGGGAGCGGCGGTTCGCTACGTCTGCGAGTGTGTCGAGACCGAGGCCGGCGACGGTGTCGTGCCCGCGTCGCTCGCGAAGTATCACGACTGGCCGCGCTCGAAGATCCCGCATCCCGACGTCGAGGCGGTCGGCGTCCTTCGCGGCCCCGAGATCGAGCACCTGCGCGAGCTGTGGGCCGACCGCGTCGACGGCGGCGTCGATGTCGACGAGCGGATCGTCGCTCAGGGAGGGCAGGCATGAGCGACATCCGCGTCTCCAGCCACGCCCTCGAGCGCTGGCTCGAACGCTCGGACGCAACGCTGACCGACCCCGCCGACGCGTGGGTCGCAGGCGTTCCCGTGCCCGTCCACCCGACCGACCTGCAAGCGCACGAGGTCCGGTATCACGACGACTCGGGGACGCTGCTGTTGCGCAAAAACCGGACGATCGTCACCGTGCTGCACGTCCGGTCGGTCTCCCCGGACACGCGTCGTGCTGTGCTGGAGGTCACGGGAGGTGTGTCGGCGTGAGTGATCAGTACGAGAGCGGCACTGAGCACAATGGGCCCGTGGTAGAGTTGAGCGCGGCTGTCTACGAGCGCTTCGAGGAGGAGCGGGAGAAGACCAAGACGGACCACGCGCCCGCTATGGATCAGGCGACTTTCTTGAACGCGTTGCTGGACACAAACAAGGCAGTCAGAGAAGGGTACTACGAACGGTCAGTAGACACGGGTAATTTGCATGAAGGAGGTGACGAGGCGTGACCGAACGGATGATCGCCGAGTGGCAGGAACGCCCGTACACTGCCCACGACCGCCGAGGGGCGGCGGTCTATCACCGTGTCATGCTGTTCGTCTACGATCACGGCGTCGACATCGAGCACCAGGCGAAGGGCGACGAGAACGCTGCTATCCCGACTGAGTGGGTCCCGGTGAACGTCTGGGAGGTTCGGAACGGCCGCGTCTCGAAACTCCGTCGTCGGGAGGTGCTACGCTCGTGAGTGACCGTCGCGCAGACGCCGACCAGGTCGCGACGGTCGTCGACCGCCTCGACCTCACTGACGACGACCGCGCTATCGCCGAGACGATCGCACGGGAGGGTGGCCGATGACCTACCGCCGCGCCAGCCGGTCGTATTTGTTCACGAGCGAGTCCGTCACGTCCACGTCGACGCCGATCAGCTCGGCCGCGAGGTCAGGATTCTCGCGCCACACTCGCCAGACGTTCACGTCGCCCTCAAGTGCGAACACGCCCGCGATCCGGAGGACTGCGTCCCCGCTGTCGGCGTCGTCGACCGCGGCGCTGAACGCCGCGAGGACCGTCTCCGGGTCGCCGTCGGCGAGCGTCTCCGACAGGTCCGTGTCCGCCATTACGTCGGCTGTGGTGCTGTGTCCCTATCAGTACTCGGGGTCTAACCGAGGTGTTCTGGCGTGACCCAGGTCGCTGCGAAGACTCACGAGGCCAACCCCATCCTCTACTACGCGCCCGTGAACGACGATGGGCCGACCGACTACGAGGGACTCGATCCCTACTGGGCGCTGTCGGATTTGCTCATCAACGAGTGCAACGGCTACGTCGAGAGCGAGGTCGAGATCGACGGCGAGATCTGGGACGTCCAGCTCAACTACTCGAAGAGTGGGTTCGTTCCGCGGGCGTCCGATCCTATCGACGCCGACCGGCTCCTCGAGTTCGATCTCAAAGCGTACGGTCGCGATCAGCGAAAGGTGACGTGCAACTTCTCGCCGCGGCACGCTGACCTTCGCGACTCCGACGGCGAGCGCGTCAGCTTGCCGTTCGACCACACCGACCCCGACGAGGGTGTCGCCGCGAAGATCCAGAGCTCGAACGTCCACCTCGATGCGCTCCCCGGACTGCTGCCGCGGTTCCTCTTCGAGCTTGCCGACGAGGGCGGCGTCGGCCTCTATCACGGCTACTTCGACGAGCCCTTCGACGGCTGGGTTCGATCCATCGAGCGCTACGTTCGCTTTCGTCGCGGTCTGCAGGACAAGCTCATCGGCACCGGCGGCGTCTTCGACCGCCTCGCGATGCTGCTGTCCGGCGCCTCGAACACCGTCGGCGAGCGCAAGTGGGACAACGAGGGCACCGTCGGGAAGCTGCATCGCCTGAAGCACGGCTCGACGAGCGCCACCATGCTCTGTGACCAGCACGATATCGGCGGGCAGATCAAGTGCTATCTGCCCGAGAACCCCGAGCAGTTCGAGCCCGACGACCCGCTCTATCACCCGAAGGTCGCCACGAAGATGGTCAAGAAGTGGCATGACCGCGGCTCGGTCCGCTGGGGCGACCGTCACGATCTCCTGCGCGAACTCGACGAGCGCTTGCTGTCTGTGCTCTCGTGGGCCGAGATCCCCACCGAGGCCGGCGGCACGACGTTCGTCGCCGACGACCACTTCGACGCAGCGGCCGCCGACGACTCGGTCCCGATCCACGCCGACCCGACGCCGCGACTCGAGGCCGACCAGGAGCATCTCCTCCTGCGGACGCTCGGCGAGTTGACCGCAAGTGATCGCGACATTGCCGAAGTCGTCGCGACCGACGGCGGGATGCCCACGCACGACCTCGCTGACGAGGCCGGCGTGAGTCTGTCGACGCTGTATCGTGCGCTTCAGCGGATGGACGGTATTCTCGAATCGGACAACGGCCACGTCCGCTTTGTGTCGGAGAAGCTCCGCCAGGAGTTGCGCGCCGTCGTCGAGGCCGTCGAGGACGGCATCGAGAGCGCTGCCGACCGCGCCGCCCAGCTGCTCGACTACGACGTCCGCCAGTCCGCCAGCAGTGCGTTCGACCGCTGGCTCGCGAAGTACGGCGCCGAGTTCGAAGCGCCGGAGCACGAGGGCGATCGTCCGGTCGTCCGCATCGACACCGTCCTCTCGGAGTTCAAAAGCTCCGCGAACCCGCGCGTGAGTGAAGTCCTCGACGAGATGCTCACCGCCTGGCAGCGCGACGGCCGCGACATCGAGGACCTCCTCGACGCGTTCGTCGACGTCCAGGTCGGCCACGATCGTCGGCGCACCCCCGTCAGGACCCTCCGGTAGCGCCCTCCGAGTGAGTGGCAACACTCTCTCGACGCCTTCTCTTTTATAAACCATAGCGCGTCCGAGGCCCCGAACCCTCTTTTCGAGTGGAGTCCCGACACCCCCGAGATCCCCGTCTCGGCCGCGATCGGCGGGATCCCCCGTCCCGCTCTCCGGGCAGACCCCCTTAGGAGGTGTGCCTAAGGGCACGACCCTACGGGTCGCAAAAATACACCCCCGCCCCGCGCCGCAGATTCCACTCGAAGCTCACGAAACGAAGGTATTGAAGACAGCCATCGCCGCGCGCCGCGCGTCGTTTCTTTCAGCGCGATGGACGTCGCTAACTGAACGTGCCGCCGATCTCGTAAACTCGGTATGAAACGACCACATCGGTTGTCCCTCGCGTTTCGAGGACGCGGAGCGCATGCTCCGCTGCGGAGTCGTCCCAAAAGAGTTCAACCCTGGCCTGTGCGTCCGCGTCTGGGTCGGTTTCGATCCCATAGTCCACCTCCAACTCCGTCCCTGCACCAATGCCCGACAGGTTGATCTGACTGACAGAATTGGCGGGCGCGGTCGTCTGCCCGGCGTCCACTTGGAGCTTGTAGTCTATTGGCGTCCATCCCGACCCGGTCCAGCGACACAACATCCCGCCCTCTCGCGTGTTCGTCCCGTCGTCCTGTTTTATCTGTCCGACGAAATCTCCAGAGACCCCAGACAGGTTTGTCGCCGTGATCGACTGACTGTCTGTGCCGATCGCATTGGCATCCTGAATCGACTGGCTGCCCTGGAGGTCGAGATCGTCGTTGACCGGGATCGCGGAGCCGCCGTTCGCGAGCGGACCGAGGTTCGTGTGGCCGCGATTCATCCAATCGATCGCGCCCGTGTCGTCCACGTCCGCGACCACGTCTCCGCCAGGGTCGCGCAGCTGGTCGAGATACACGTCGATCGATTTGCCCGCCGCGCCAGCCTGGTCCGAGCTGGTGTCGGCCGCACTGCCCCGACCAGTCAGACTGTAGGCCGCTCCGCCGGCGAGTGCGGCCGACAGCCCGCCCGCGACTACCTCGCGACGGCTGGGGTAGACGGTCTCTTCGAGTCGCTTCAGTCGGTTCCAGATCTGTTCTTTCGTGAGGTCTTCAGGAACGTCGGTGTCGTCGTTCTGGGTCATGGTTTCTCCGTTGGGTTGGGTCGCTCGTCCTTGCCAGCGTGGCAGCGGGAGTCATCGGTTCCCTACTTCAGCGACCTGATCACTGCCCCCGTTGCGATGACACCGATCGCGAACAACACCGTCGCGTACAGCCACGACGGGCCGATTCCGACGGCGACGAACCCGAAAGCCGCGAGCGTCGCGAAGACCAGCCCGCCGACCGGCCCCACGCTGGCTCGAGCGCCCGACCCGAAGATGACGCCGCCGACGAGCGCGCCAGTCAGGAGCACGCCCGCGCTCCCGACGCCGCCCTGCGCTGTGAAACCAGAGCCGATGAGGAAGTTCCCGATACGGCCCAGCAGCGTGAGCACGTCGTCAAGCGTCGCGTCGACGAGTCCGGACAGCCAGCCGTCGATGCCAACGTCCGTGTCCTCGCCCTGGTAGTACGGCGCTTTCGTGACCGTCGTGTTGTTCAGCGCGCTGGCGAGACCGGTCGCCAGCCAGCACATCACGATGCTGCCGATCGCCGAGAGAGTGTGTCGTCGCGTCATGCTGACCTCCGGATCAGTCTGATGACGGCGCCCAGGAACACCATGGTGAACGACCCTCCGAGCAGCACCACGACTCGCGGCGGTGCGTTGTTGCTCTGGAGCACCGTGATCGGCCAGAAGAGATAGCCGATGATCTTGACCACGACGTTCCAGATGGCCAGCAGCGGCGCCCCGAACGACGTGATCGCGTTCTCGATCGGGCCGGCACTACGTTCGAGCTGCTCGCCGGTGTCCCGATTGACCTCGCCGTCGGCTGCGTCGTCGAAGATGAGCCCGCCGACGCCGCTCTGGTCCCACTGGATCGCGCCGCCGCCCCACATCACCGCGCCGATCACGAAGTAGGCCAGCAGGATCTCGCCGAATCGCGCCATCAGAGACCCCTCCTGACTGCCGTCATGGCCGTCCAGGCGACGCCCGTCGCGAACACGATCGCGTAACTCACCCAGCCGATGATCGACCAGATCGCAAGCACACCGACCGCGACGAGACCGACGCCCTCGGTCGACAGTCTGACTTTGCGACTGACTGCCGCAGCGACGAACACGCTCGAGAACATCGCGACGATTGTGGTGAAGCCCTCAGCGTTCCCCGCCGGAAGCGCGCTCTGCCAGTTCCCGAGGACCGCCAGCAGGGAGTTCTCGTTCTGGAAGTGTCGCTCGATCGCGAATCGAGATGTCGACAGCGACTCGCGGCCGTCAGCAGTCCGCCAGCCGGTTTCGACGACGAGCGTCCCGTTGGACTGGTTGGTGAGGTCGACGTTCGCCGTGGCCTCCCCAGGCGACGAGAACTGGTCCTGCGCGAGCACGAACGACCCCGACGCGTTCTCCAGGCGGACCGTGTAGTTCCACGCCTCGAGCGTCGAGGACAGCTCCGCGACCTCGACGGTGATGTCGGTCTGAGTCGCGGCGACCGTTCGCACCTGTGGCTGCAGTGAGACGAGCGGGCCGATGCGCGAGAGTTCGATGTCTGAGCGCGTGTTGACCTCAACCTCTTCCGCCCCGCTGGCGAGCGGCGTCACGCGTCCGAGTCTGCGCGTGTCGCCCGACACCGTATTCAAGATCGTCAGTCGGTGCCGCGTGTTGTACCGAAGCTGCGCCTCGAACCCACCCGTCGCGCCGAGGAAGTCCGCTTGCACGGTCTCCCAGGACGTTCCCAGCGCTCGCTCGATGATCAGCACCGTCTCTTCCGACGGATACAGACCGGTGTAGTCAGTGATCGAATAGACCTTCTCGACGTGCCGTTGCGACTCGGGCAGCAGGTAGATCCGCTCCTGCTGATAGAGCGACGGCACGTAGATCCGGCGCGGGAGATAGCCGTCTGCCTCGGCGACGACGACGAAACTCTCATCGGCGGGCAGTCCCGTCATGTTGATGGTCCCATCCGACGCTTGCCGGGTGACGATCTGATCCGGAGCATCGGTATCGTCGCCGAGATAAAAGCGGATCTCCACGGTCGCGTTATCGACCAGCGACGACGGGTCGCTCTCGTTCCTGATCGACAGCGTGCCCGGCTTCTTTCGGATCCGCACGTCGTGGCTCCCGTCGAGCCCGTCGAAGGTCACGCGGCCGCTCGCGTCCGTGGTCGCGCTGTCGAGAATCTCGAACGGCGAGTCGTTCGGGATTGCCGCGACCTGCGTGTCCGCAGGCAGGCCAGCCAGCGAGACAGAACTCGACGACCCAGCCGAGTAAGAAAAGTCGACCGTCCCGTCGTCGAGCGCCGTGTCCGCTGCGGGCCGCCAGTCCAGCGCCGTGAGCCCGCCCGAGATCGTCGCCAGCGGCTTGTCCTCCGGGCTCAGGTCGATGTGCCCGCCGTTGGTCTCGACGTTGCTCACGTTCGTCCAGTCGCCGACGAGGTTATCCCCGCGAGCGTACGCGCCGTCCGTGCCGTCGATCGTGATGTTCCCGGCCTCTGTGCGGATCTGAGCGGCTGAGGCGTTGATGGCCATCCCGACCATGTCCGCTCGGCAGTCACAGGAGACGCCAACCGTCGGCCCACCGGTGGCTCCGAGCGGGACCGTCCCGCTGGTCTCGGCCGTCGTGAAGTGGTTCGACGCGACCGCGACGCCCGCGACCGCAGCGATTGTGAGCAACAGCGCGAGCGCGACATGGCGCCGGTTCATCGGCTCACCCCCGCCGTTGCCTTCAGGTAGATCATCGAAAACAGCACCAGCAGTGCCAGCGGGAGCATCAGCCGCCACAGCCACGCCGTCGACGTCGAGATCTGGCTGATGTTACTCACGAAGCCAGATTTCCACACCGGATACAGCGCCGCGAGGATCGCGAGGCTCATCAGCAGATACGCCACATCCGGGATCGTCAGCCGGGCTCGCGTCCCCCGCATCGTCACCCACCTCGCTTCGCCGAGACGCCGATCGAGAGGATCAGCGCGATGAGCATCAGCGGCACGAACAACTGGAGTAGCAGCGCCGAGAACGGGTCCGCGGCGTCGCTGACCATGCTCGTGAACTTCGTAAAGAAGGGCGCGAGCGCGAGGATCGCGACCAGCACGAAAAACGTCAGGAACGCGTCGACGAGCTGGACCGCGCCGCGACGGTCGTCCCTCATTGCGTCGTCCCTCCCCCGACCCACGAGGCCAGCAAGAGCGCGGCGCTCGCTGGCAAGCTCAGATGCACGAGGAACTGACTCGCCGTGCTCAGGCTGTGGACCGGCGGATACTGCGTGGTGAACCAGACCCAGGCCGGCACGACCGCGACGAACCCGAGGAACGCCAGCAGCGCGAACGGCAGCTCGAAGACGTTCATCGCTCACCTCCGAAGTCCACGCCGAAGCCGCCGAGCAGGTCCTGGGTCTCCTCGATGGCCTCCTGGGTCTGCTCGTCGCCGCTCAGGAACGCCGTCGTCGGGAGTTCGCCCGTGAGTCGCGCGTCGAGCGGCTGCTCGCGGAGCGTGTCGGCCGACGGTGCCGTCGCCGCCTCGACCGAGCCGCCCGTGGCGATCGTCGCGATCGTCTCCGAAAGGTAGCCCGTTGCGGTTTCGTCCTCCGTGGTCTCGGTTCGCGAGGACGGCGGGTCTCTGCGGCCGGAGCCGCCGGGCAGCAGCGGGTCATCATCGGAGTCCGGAAACGGTTCCGGCTGCGGTTCTGGAGTTGTGTCCGGCCGAGGAGTGATTTCAATCCACGGATCGACGGCGAAACGTGGCTGTTCTACCGGCTCTATACGCGGCTCGGTTCGCGGCTCCGTGCCGACTTCGAATCGATTCTCGAACAGCGATTCGAGACGCCCCTCTGTGCGGAACTCCTGCCTGATCTCCTGTCGTGTATCCAGTCGCGAGTCCTGCAAGGGTTCCAGCCGCGGCTCCTGACGCGTGTCGAGTCGCGTTCGTTCTCGAGTGGCGAGCCGCTCGTCCAGTCCAGGAGTCAGGCGGGCTCCTGGTCGTGCGCCGAGGTCCGTCCGGATACGATCCAGCCGGCCCAGTTCCGTGCCGATTCCCGGAGTCGTCTCCCGCCCAAACGGCAGTGGATCGCTCTCTCCGACCTCGGGGAGTTGGTTTTCGTCCGTCGGCGCGGCTTCTGGATCAAGCAGTCCGAGGCCCGGCTCGACGCTGCCGAGTTCGCCAGCCGCGTCGGCCGGACTGACGATGCCCGACTCCCCGGTTCCGACCTCCGGACGGGCGATCACTCGCTCGACGGTCACGCCGGCCTCGCGGTCGATCTCTGACGACCCGCGCGGCATCAGCCGACCAGTCTGGCCGTCCGATGGGTCGCGCGAACTCCCCGTGCGTTGGGTCTCGGAGTCGGCGTCCGGTCCAAAGTCGAACTCGTTGCGGAGTTCCTCCGGGAAGTCCATCCGGATGTCAGCGTCGTCGACGGGCACGGGCCTGCCCGGCACGCCGCGCTCCACGCGAATGGTCGTATCGCGAGCGTCGTCGAGGCGCGTCAGCAAGCGCTCCGACAGAGGCTCGTCGGCGCGATCCACAGACAGCATCGCACGCGCCCGTGCTTCGGCCCGGCCGGCACGCGCTCCAGCCTCGAAGGTCCGACCCGGCGTGATCTGGTCGGTCTCTGGGCCGAGGCGGTCAGGACTCGTGATGTCCACCCGCCCGCTCCCGAGTGCGAACCCCGACGCGAACTCGCGGGGCTGGTTACGGACGCGCTGTGCAGCAGCTCGGCCGCGTTCGGAAAGACGTTCGAAACGGCGGCTGTCTGCCTCCCCGCGTTGCGGGAACGACGGGAACGGCACCTCTGACTCCGGATCCATCGCTGCCAGTTGGAGCGCGATATCGCCACGGTTCGACGGCGAGCGCAGCGCTGCCTCGCGGCCGGCATCGGCTATCCGACCAGTGATATCCGGCCGCGACACATCGAGACTCGGCCGTGACGGACTGGGGAAGCCCAAGCCGAAGCCGAGTGACGGCGCGGAGAGCGGCGAGTCTGCGTCGAGGACACTCTCGAGGCGATCGCGTGCTCGTGCTGCGCCTGCACGAAAGTCGGGTTCCGGGAACTCAGACCCGCGGATAAAGCTCTGCTGAAGAGCCACGTCGCCCGTCACTGCTGGTGACGCCCTGGCGACCTGTCGGGGCGTGCCGGACGCACGCTCTCGCAGGTCCGACAGACGACGCGAGAGTCCGAGGTCGATCTCCGGGAACTGCTCTGGACCGTCGACCGTTGGGTCCTCGAACGCATCCCGAAGTCTACCTGGTGCAGTCCGGACCGAGCGCTCGGTCCGGCCGATCCGCTCGCCCGAGCGGAACGCGAGGCCGCTGTCGAAGTCATCGAGGTCGACTGCATCCGGCGAGCGCCCGGCCCGGACGCCTGTCGTAAATTCGCCCGGTGCATCGACGAGCGTTTGCCCGCCTGCACGAGCGCGGCCGACCGTCGCTTCACGGACCTGCTGTTTCACCAGCGGGTCGATCTCCAAGAGTCCGGCTTCAGCGTCCTGCTCGAGACGGACCGATGGGGCACGGTCACGGACCTCTGCGAACGGCGCTCGGTCCGGCCCATCCTCGAAATCGACACGGAACTGGTCAGTGTCGAGGTCCGTTTGCGTCTCCGTTGAAATCGTATCCACATCGTCGGGATCGAACTGCCCGCGGCGGACGCCGGGCACAGCGCGGCCGACCGACAGCGGGAGCGTTCCGGACCGGACCGCTGCCCGGACAGCCTCTTCTCCGGGCTGGATGCCCGCTGAGACCGCTCGAGCCGTCCGGGCTCCCCCGAGGGTCTGTGCGCCGCGGATCGCCCCGACCGAGCCGACGAGCGAGCCAGCGGCGACAGCGCCGAACTGCCCAGGGTTCTCGACAGCCTGCGTCGTGACGGTTGCGCCTGCCGCCGCTCCTGCCTGTGTCGTCGCGCTCGCGAAGTCGTCGAAATCGCCAGTCACCAGACTCTCGACACCAGTCGCGGTGAAGTCTCCCGCTTCGAGAACCGTCCGTCCGAGTCGCGGCGGGTTCGCGATCTCGCCCGCGCCGCTGACGAAGTTCGTTGCGAACGACTCAGTTCCCGACGGCGCTTCGAGCTCGGCCTGCGAGCCACGGAAGAGGTCCGCGACCTCTCTGTCGGCCCCGCGGACCTCGCGCACCGGGTCGATATCCGCCGCGGCCCCCTCCGGGTTCTGGGGCGAGCCGCCAGCCGCCAGTGGGTCCGCTGCGAGGCGGAGGCGTGCGCCCGTCCGAGCGAGGTCTGCCACGTCCCCGGCCACGTCGGCGGTCGGATTGATGACCGTCTCCGAGACCACGTCGCCAGCATCGGACAGCGCCGATTCGGCTGGGTCCAGCGGCAGCGTGTCGAACGGCTGGGCCGTCGATGCGCCGAGGTCGATCCCCTGTTCGATGACCGAGCCCTCTCCCGGCACATCGACGCCGGTGACGTCCTCTGCCCCGGAGACGAGACCGCCGACGAACGACTGGGTGCCGCTCGTGCTCTCATCACGCGCCTGAGCCTCTAACTCTCGCGCCAGCGTCGAGCCCGCAACAGGATCGACGCTGAACCCACCGTCCTCGGACTCCGAGAGCGAGAAGTCATCGCCCGGCTGTATCTCAGCGTCGAACTGCTGGCTCAGGTCGTCAGCAGCCTGCTCGCGAGCAACGGCTCGCGTCGTCTCGTCATCCAGGCTGGCCGTCCCTCCGGACACATCGATGTCCTCGGGCGTGATGTCGGGTGCGTCGTCGCCGAGGCGGTCGGTCAACTGGGATTCGATCTGCTCAGCGCCTCGAGTCCGGGTGATCTGTTTTTCGACATCCGCAGCGAGGCGGAACTCAGGGATATCAGACGCCGAGGCCTGACTGTCCTGTGGCGGGTCCACCCTGATCAGGCTGGCCGGCGTGATCTTCGCGCTGTCGACCTGCGCATCGAGGCTCGCAGCCGTCGCACGACGGCGGGCGTCCTGATCGAGTCTGAATCCGTCGCCCGTCTCTGATAGATCCGAGGGCCCGATATCGATGTCCTCGCCGAGATCGTTCGACAGTTGCATCTCGATCGATGACGCTGCCTGCTGGCGCTGTGCCTGCTGGACTTCTGTGCGTGCGTCCTCGTCGAGGACGAGCTGGCCATCTCTTTCTGAGAGGTCCGATTGACGGACATCGGGTGCGAAGTCTCCGAACTGCGCTTCGAGCGCGGCATCGAAGCGCGTCGCCGCTCGCTCGCGCTGGGCCTGCTGGATGTCGGCGACTCCGCTTTCGGTGAGATCAACTCCGCTGTCCGTGATCGCCACGTCTCCGCGGTCGAGGGAGATATCGAGCGGCGAGCGGTCGCTTTCGGGGAGGACATCGTCCGCGAACTCTGCTGGAGTTTCGCCTCCGAGCGCCTGATCGGGCACTTCTGAGAGTGCATCCTGGAGTCGGTCACGCGGCGTCGACGCGATCGAGGATTCGAGCTGCTCGGCCGCGCGTTCGCGCTGGCGCTGTCGAACCACATTCTGCAGCGACTCGTCCAGCGCTACACCATCGCTCTCGATCGTCACATCGTCTGGTGCCACGTCGGGCGCGTCGGGCCCAAGTTGCTCGGAGAGACGCGACTCGAACTGCTCGGCCGCAGCCTCGCGTCGCCGCTGTGAGAGTTCCTCCGGGCTGACCTGAACCTGTTGGTCCTTCAGTTCCGGGTCGCCGGTTCGGTCGAAGCCGAACGTGGCTGTCGCCTGGAGTTCGTCGCGCGAGAACTCCGTCGTCGCGGCGGTGGCCTCGAGACGGGCATCGACAGTGAGGTCGCCCCCTGCGGTGATGTCTGACGACTCGAAATCGACTGGCGAAACCGCTTCGCCCGCGATCCCCGAGACATCGGTCAGGGTCGACCTATCACCGACACGGTCTTCGGCTCGCTCGGCACGGATCTGGCGACGCGTCTCTGCGTTGAGCTGGTATCCGTCGCTCGTCTCTGTGAGATCGCCGAGACCAACGTCGGGCGCATCTGCGATCCCGAGTTCTGTCGAGAGCTGGGTCTGGATGTCTTCGGCAGCCTCGCGGCGTTTCGCCTTCTCTTCGAGGACTGGCTGACCGTTCGCGAACGCCACGTCATCCGGAGAGAACTCCGGTCCAAACTGTTCGGCCGCGACATCGGCCGATATCCGGAACGAGTCGCCCGCTCGAACGATATCATCCGGCCCGACATCGAGATCCGGGTTCAGTGTCGAGATGCGCTTGGCTGCGAACTCCTTCGTCGGCTGGACCTGGCCGTCTGAGACCATCACGTCGTCACGGTTCACTCGGAACAGCGGGAGACTCTCGTCGAACTGCTGGACCGCATCATCGATCTGCGCGTCGCGAACCTCCTGCCGAGCGTCGTCGGTGAGTGCGAAACCCTCGTCCGTCTCCCTGACATCGAATCGGTCGATGCTCGTCGCGTCGATCTGCGAGTCGAACTGCTCTGCAGCACGCGCTTCCGCGAGGCGGTCTTGAGCGCTCTCGACAAGCGTCGCCTGCCCGTCCGAGACAGCGACCTCGTTCGGGTTGACATCGATCGGGAGGTCCTCACTCAACTGCTGGGCAGCTCGCTCGTCTGGAGCAAGCGCGCCTCCGGACGGGATGTCTCCGCTGTCGACCGCGACATCGCCGAACTCTCGCTCCAGTGCCGCGTCAGTGGGCTGAATCTGCCCGTCTTGAACCGTGAGGTCGCTCTTATCCCACCGCTCGCTCGCTTCCGCTGCCTCCGCGATCGCGTTCGAGCGTGCCTCTTGCCGTTCGCGTTCGACCGCTTGCTCAACAGCCTCGATAGAGTCTCCAGAATATACGAGGTCGTCGACAGTGTATCGCTCGCTCTGTTCGGCGGCTTTTTGCAGTGCTTCCCGTCGCTCCCGATCGATCGCCTCGTCAGTCAGTTGGACCTCTCCGTCTTCAGTCGATAGGTCGCCGGCACTGTACTCGGGCAGTTCACTGGCTGCCTCCCGAAGCGCCTCTTGACGTTCCCGCTCAACCGCCGCAGCAGTCGGGACGACCTCGCCGTTCGCGACCGTCAGATCGCCTTCGTTGTACCGGTCGCTCTTCTGAGCGGCCTCCACGATAGCGCGCTGCTCGCGGCGGCGCTGTGCGCGAGCCTGTGCTTGGTCCGTGAGCGACAGTCGACCGCCCATGATGTCGACGTCGTCTCGGGAGACATCGATCTCACGTTCGCGGTCGAGCCGGTCGGCTGCACGCTCTCGGCGCCGCTTCTCCGCGAGCGAGTCGACGCGCGAGTTTCGCTCGTTCGAACTCATAGGATCGTCCACCCGTCGTCACGGTCGTCGCGATCGTCGCGGTCCGTTCCAAAGTCGAGCATTGCCATCTGCTCAATCTCGGCTGGTTCGTCGTCCCGACGCTCGCGTCCCGACCCCGTACCGGTCGCGAGGTCTTCGAGTCGGTCGCGATCGGCCGTCTCCGCACGCGTGACCTGTGCCATCCGCTCGGGCGGATTGATCGGGTTCAGCGTCGCGTTTACCGGTGCGCCGACCGTCGCCGTCTCCTCCGCGCGCCGGAACTGGTCTTTCACGCGCTGGTCTTCGTCTGTCTCCGGCAGTTCGGCCTGCGCCTCGAGCTGGGCCGCACGCGCGCGGAGTCTCGCGAGCCGACGCCGCATGTCGCTCGATGCACCAGAGTTATCCGGCCGCTCGTCACGGCCGCCGACCCGCTTTTTCACCGTTTTCCGGACCTTATCTCGGAGTCCCATCGTGGCCCTCCATGGCTTCGATCTGCTCGCGGAGCTCCGCGAGCGAGTCCGCCTCGACGACAGTCTGAGTCGAGTACTCCCCCTTACGCTGGACGAGGCGGTACTCCTGACCGTTGCGTCGGCTCATAGGCCACCCCCCATGACCGACGAGAGCAATGCGAACAGGATGATCGCCGCGATGCTGTACTTGATGAGGTTCTCCGCGCTGAGGTCGAAGTTGTCGAAAAACGACGGCGGCGACGTGTTGACCCGCTTGGTCAGGTACTCCTTGAGCTCGTCCGCCTTGATGGCGTTCTCCGTCGGATCGCGGAGGTTGATCGGCTCACTCTCTCCCTCCTTGTGGATCACCGTCCACATGCCCGAGTCGCGCGAGGCCATCCGTCCGCGTGTCGGGAACAGGTACGTCTCGCCATCGTGCTCGTACTCCGGGATGCCGCCGCCCTTCCCTTCGGGTTTGACGTAGATCGGTTCGGGCCAGCCCGCGCCGACGAGATACCACTGCACGTAACCCTTGTCGGCGTACTTGCGCTCTTTCTGGCGCTGGCGATACATCCGATAGAGCATCCCCACGACGCCGAAGCGGGCGCCCGAGATCTCCGGCGGATCGATCGTCTCGGTCGGCTCTTCGTGGCCGTTCTGGAGGTCGTCCTCGTCGACTTCCTCGCCAGCGACGAACTTGAGTCTGCTCTCAGTCATCGCTACCGCCCTCCGCGAGCGGGTCGCCACCGTCTGTCGCTGTTTCCTCGTCACGCTCGTTCGCGACGACGACGGTGTTCGCCGACTCGCCGCGCACTCGAGCGACTCCCTCTGCGACCGGATCACTCGTTAGCACCGCGAGCAACCCGCCCGCAGACACGACGAGAACGCCGATAAGCATCGGTCCGGTCGCCGGCTGGAGATGCGCCGCGGTCGTCGTCGAGAGGTCCGCCGGCAGGTTCTGCAGCGCCAGGAACGGACCGATCAGGAAGAGCGCGAAGCCGCAGTACGCGAGTCCCTGCGCGATGTCACGGTAGCCGTTGGACTGCTGCCCGACAGCGAGGTCCGACGGGTCGACCTCGCGACCGCGAACGAGCACGGTGTCGTCTCCGTCGCTCATCTCACTTCCCTCCCAGTAGCTTCGACCCGCCGTCGTCCGTCGTCACGGTCTTCTCGTGCTTGCGCCCGAACAGGTTGTCGAGCAAGCGTGCACCCCGGCTCCGGCTCAGCTCGTGCTGGGCCCCGAGGATTCGCATGTGCGGCGGCGTCCACGAGCGGTCGATGCCGGTAACGACCTCCATCGACTCGATGCGCTGGTCGTCTGTCATCCGCTTCCAGATCTCGTCGCCTTTCTGCTCGAGATACTCGCGCCGGCTGAGTTCGTGGTCGGCCTGCTCGTCGGCGTCAAGCTCGTCCCAGCCTTCGAACCGCACTGCGTCGATCTCGTCCTCGTCGAAGAGCATCTTCCCCTTGAGCGCCAGCGCGCGTTTCGTCTCGTCAACCGCTCGCCGCAGGATCTTGTCGGTGAACGCGGCGCGGCCGAACATCCCGTCCTGGAAGCGCTCGACCTGCTGCCACATCTCCGATTCCTCGTAGTTGCCCAGCCCGAGATTGTTGCGTTCTAAGAACTCGTCGACGCGCATCCCCGGCTGAATGGCGTCGTTGTAGACGTCGAGCTCCTGCGCTGGTTGGTCGGTCTGCTCGGGATCGTCGAGGTCAGGTACGCGTCCGGTCATGGTTCAAAACTGAGTCCTTGGAGTGTCATCGCGCCGCCCAGCAGGGACAGGACCAGCCCCGCGTCGAAGCTCGAAATTAGCTGGACGGGCTCTTTCTGTACTGAAATAGTGGTCGTCGAATTGTTGATCTGCTCCTCCGTCGTCCCCGCCTCGCGCTGCAGCCCTCCGGTCAGCACGGTCGCGCCGACGCCGACCACGAGGACCGCGCCGATCACGGCAATACCTTTGTATCCCATCTGGAGTCCAGCGACCCAGATGAGCAAGCCGAGCGCCGTGATTGCGAGTGCTGGGATCAGGAGCATGATCACATCATCTGTCGGATCCGCACGCTCACCGTGCCGATGATGAGCAGTGCTGCGAACAGCGGGACGAGCGTCGCGACGGTTTCCGTCGTGCTGTCGGTCGCCTGGTACTCGTAGATCGCCGTCACCGACTCACCGTCACTGACTGACGTCGAGCCGTCGATCGCCTGGATCGTCCCAGCACTCTCGTTCAGCTCGTAGTCTGTCCCTTCGGTGAGTTCGGTGCCGCTGTCGTTGTTGAGGGTGAAATTCCCGGTAATGTCGTAGCCGGTGAGGTCCACCCATTCGTCGGTCTGGATCGTGACCGTCTCGTTGACGCCCTCGGTGCCCGTGTTCGACGCCGTCACATCCGCCAGCGGCGCGATGAAGACGGCGACCACGGTCATCGCGATGAGCGTCGCGGCGACTGCTTTACCTGAAGCCATGGTTCAGACCCACAGCTCAGACGCGCCTCATCAGCGGAGACGCGAGTGCAATGAGCACGAGCAGTGCCGCGAACAGCGGGAGGAGTTCGAGCACCGTCTGGGGAGTTCCCGAAATGCTCGAACTCGCGATCGCGTCGTTGACGACAGGGATGAACACCTGAATCGCCACGATGGCCGCGATCAGAATGCCGATGAACAGGCCGACGAGGTTCGAGCCCATCGCCGATGCCTGCCCTCGGTTCGAAATCGAAGGTCGCTTCATTTGTGGGTTAAGCTGTCACCACCTGCTCGCCAACTTCGTGCGTGGTGTAAAAAGCGGGCGCATTTTTGACACATACGTTAGATATGAAAGAACCGCCCGCCTATTGTTTTGGAATCCAATGCCCGGCACATGCCCGAGCGAGATCAAGAGGAGACCACCAAGTGGGAGGGGTACTCTGACTACCGGAGTATCTCCCAGCGTATCACCGCCTCGATCCACGACGCGATCGACGCCTACGCCGCAATCGAACGCGCTCACATGGAAGGCGCGCGGCCTGACCCACAGACCGCTGCCCGTGCCGGCTCGCGCATCATGTCCGCCGCGATCATCGTCCAGACCGAGCTCGACACATTTGGTGACGAGAACGAGGACTACGAACAACTGCTCGAGAAGTTCGAGGGCGACGACGGATACGTCCGAAATCTGAAAGAGGTCCAGCTTCGCTCCGAGTGTCCCGACTGGTTGCACGACTTCGTGACCGACATCCGTCGCGCCGGCTTCGAACTCGGCTACCTCCAGGCCGGACGCAAACAGACCGAGCGGGAGAAGACTGGGCCGAAAGACGAGGCTCGGGAGATGTTCGCGAACCTATGAGCATGGACCGCATCGAGGCGTTCGTCGAACTGCTCTACGAGGAGAAGATCCAGAACGAGTTCGACCGCGTCATCCCGGTCGTCGCCGACGAGGGGATGGGCAAAAGCACGTTTATCCTCCAGTTCATGGTCCTGTGGAAGCGCGTCACCGACCAGGAGGTCAGCGTCGACGACGTACTCGATCAGCTCGTCTACCAGCGCGAGGACTTCAAAGACGCCCTCGCGAACTACCCGCCGCGGACCGTCATCGCCGCGCCTGATGCGGCCCGCATTTTCTTCAAGAAGGACAGCATGGAAGTCGAACAGAAGGAACTCGAGAAGGACCTCCTCGACGTCCGGACGAAGGAGCATCCCATCCTGCTGGGCTTTCAGGACTGGGATATCATCCCGACGTTTCTCCAGCAGCGCCGGGCGAAAAACCTCATTTACATCCCGACTCGTGGACAGATCTGGGCCTACAACCGCGACGGTATCGACAACCTCCTCGAAGAGGGTCCGTGGCCGTCGCCCAACATGACTGCGCAGTTCCCGAGTCTCGAAAGCACAGACCTGTGGCGACAGTACAAGCGACTCGACAAACAGAAGAAACAGCAGCGAATCGCCGATTCGAATTTCGAATCTGAGTCGAAATCCGTTCGCGACGTTGTCGACGAAATCAAAGCCGACGGCATCGATTCGGTTACCTCAGTCCACGGCGGCTGGAACCGCAGGATCATCGACACCGACATGATCCGGCATCGCTTCGACCTGAGCCACGCCGACGCCAAGACTGTGAAGAAGCTCCTGCAGAAGGACGACGAGGTCGAACTCGACGACTGAGCCCCACACAGAGACAGGGAAAGGGAAGGAAAAAGCGCGCGCCCGTATCGAGCGCGCGAGCGCGCGTGACCCCCGGCCCGGCCGAATCTCGGCGTGTCGCGACGATTCTGCGGCGATCTGCACAGATCACAGACAGAGATCGACAGCGACAGCGCGAACCCCCCGTGCGTCTGTCTGTGCCCGTGAATCAGCGCCTCTCTGCCTCGCTGAGCTTGTCCCGCTCGACGTACCACTCGCGGCGCTGGACGATCGTCTGCGCGGTCGACGATGGGACTCCAGTGATCGACTCGATCTCCCGGTAGGTCAGTCCCTTGCTCTCCAGGCGCAGCACCTCGAGCACGTCGTCGAAGTTCTCACCCGGGACCTGTGTCGTGCCGGACTCGTCGTAGCGCATCCCGAACCGGGGACGGCCGTGGTCGATGTCGGGATCCTCGACGCGTTCGCGGGTCGCCTCGCGTGCCTTCGCGATCTCCTGCTGTTTCTCCTCGAACGCCGCGGCGGCGCTGACGATCTCGATCGCCGCGCGGATCGGATCCGAGAGATCGAGCGGGCCGTCCTGGTAGGTGTGCAGCTCCGTGTCGCTCTCTCGGAACTCCGGGAGCAACCGCATCGCCTCGTCGACGTCGCGCGTGAGCCGTCGCTTGTCGTTGGTGATGACTGCCGCGAGGTCGCCCTCGCGGACGCGGTCGACCACCTCGCGGTACGCCGGCCGCTCGTCGGCGTCGAATCCGCTCGCGCCCTCGCCGTCGCTCAGGACATCGACCAGTTCGAAGCCACGCTCGCGTGCGTACTCGCGGATGTGTCTCTCTTGTCGCTCCAGGCTGGTGTCCGACTGCTGTGAGAGGCGGGTGTAGCCGATCGCGGTCTCAGTCATCCGTCCCACCCTCCAGCAATTCGTAGAACCAAATCGGGTTCGTATACGCAACCGCAACGATAGCGAATCCAGACACCGAAAACGCGACGAAAATCACGACCGAGGTCTGGTAGACGCTTTCAGGAACGTGATTCTTCCACAGTAGAACGAACCCCAGTAGCGTAGTGACCCAAAAGAAGGCACTCGCGAAACCGATTGTGTAGTCGTGGCAGCCCCTTCGGTACGGCATCTTGACGACCTTCCCTGAGTCAGTTTTAACAACCTCTGCATCCGAATCTCCCGGATTCGTCAATTCAGTCATCGTCGACCAGTTCGACCCGGAACGCGTTTCCTGACTGTGCCATCCACCGGAGTTTCTGCCCATCGAGGTCGAACGCCTCTGCGAGTCCCTTCGGCACCGTCGTCTTGAACTGCCCATTCGACCCCTGGTTCACCGTCGATTCGTTCGCCATTCTGGTTAGTCCTTATTTGAGGTCTAACTTAAGGCCTTTTGTGGCTGTCCGGAATAGGTGGGTTTCTCGGACAGGCAGCCCCCGGTGTTCTTATCAGTTCGTGGCCAAATGGTTGACTCAATGAAGTGGCGGTGTAACAGCTGCGGTAAGGTCCACTCCCGAAACCCGAAGCAGTGCTCGAAGTGTGGTCACACCGTGATGGCACCCGCTGGCGGCGTCTCGGGTATCCGCTGGGGACGGGTGCTGCTGTTCTCGGCTGCGCTCGCAGCGATCGCCTACGCACACGTCTCCGGTAGCATATCGTTGTCCGAGTCGGTCGCGCTGCCCGGTGCCACGACCGCGCCGCTGTGGGCGCTGCTCGCCGGTGTCGCCGGCCTGTATCTGATCTACACCGCCGGGATCGGGCGGACGCTGACCTACGCCGCGGTTCTGGCGCTCGTTGCCGGCGTCGTTGTCGCGGTCGCCGCGACCGCCGGGACCGGGATCCCCGCTGTCGACAACACCTCCGAGTCGCTGGTCAATTCGAGCTGGGGCAGCGCCTCGACGCCAGCAGACTCGGACGAACCAGCACGGATTCAGTTGACGGACTCATCAGTCGCCGATGGCCGGTACGTCGTGACTGTCGGCGAGATCGATCCGGACGCAACGGTGACGCCAGAGCCTGATCCGGAGACTCCCACAGCGTTTTCGGATTCACGTAATAGTACGCTTATCGACGTGCAAGAAGCTGAGCGCCTGATTCTACAGGAAGCAAACGCCATCCGCGCCGATCGAGAACTCTCCACGCTGTCGATGGACGAGGATCTGCGGGAGTTCGCTCAGCAGCACAGCGACGATATGGTTGAGCGCGATTACTACAGCCACAGCGGCCCTGACGGGTCTCCGTGGGAAGAGCGCGCGCGTCGAATCAGTCAAACCTGTCCAGGCTCCGTCTCGGAGAACATCCATCGGGGCGATGTGAACGAGCACACGCTCATCTACGGCACTGACCAGGCCGTCTTTCTCAACAACGCGGAACGAGTCGCAGTCTACGGGGTCGAAAGCTGGATGAACTCCGCCGGTCACCGCGAGAACATGGTCGATCCGCGATGGAATACCGCCGGCGTCGGCGTCGCTGTCGGCGCTGAATACGTCTACATGACGATTGTATTCTGTTGATTATACTTCCGTTTACTTTCACCCACATAAATCGCACCGAATATCAGGTATTCAGCCCTGTCGCCACGATCCACGCGGCCCACTGCCTGATCTACTTTCGCTCAGGGGACGGATAGCTACCAAGTAGTGGCCGGTTCGAGACCAGCCCATGCCAGAACGGATACCGAGAACGAAGCTCAACGAGGACTATCGTATCCGCTGCCCTGAAGGGCACACGTCATTGGTGGTCAGCAAAGAGAAGCCAACCGCGTTCTGTAAAGTCTGTTCTCGCACGTACGAGCACGCTGATCTCGTTGACCTGAAATCAGTCGAGCGAAAGCCGTGGGCGCCATGATAACCGATGCCCGTGCGGTCCGGCCAGGGTTCATACCGAGAGATCTCCATCACCGGGATGCCCAGATCACACACCTGTCGTCTGTTCTGACCCACGGCTTCTTTGGAGAGACTGCCTGTGTTTTCGGACCGTCCGGTGCGGGTAAAACGACTATCTCAAAGTACGTCCTCTCGGATCTCGAACGGGAATGGCTCGGGATGCGCTGGGGTTACGTGAACGGGATGTCGGACAACTCGGCCGCGGCTGCACTCCATCGGGCTGTTCGCGAGCTCGGGCTCGGCGCCGACCTCCGTCGACGGGGCGAACCGACCTCGGTAGCTGTTGACCGGATCCGCGAGTGCGACGACCATCTCGCGATCGTCCTCGACGAGGTCTCCGTGATCGACGAGCGAGCGCTCCTGGCACTGAACGACCTGCCCGACATCTCCCTCGTCTGTATCACGATCGACGGAGACGACTGGTATGAATCGCTGTCTGAACAGGCGGAATCCCGGATGCGCAGCGCCGAGACAGTCCGTCTCGAAGCGTATTCGCAGTCCGAACTCGTCGATATCCTCGAGAGCCGCGTCTCGCATGGCTTGCTCGCCGACCGCGTCTCGGGAGCCGCACTCTCTCGGATGGCTGCCATCGCCGACGGCGATGCGCGCCGCGCGATCGCGCTGTTGCGCCGAGCCGCCCAGGCGGTTGAGCAGACCGACGACGAAGACGAGCTGACGATCGATACCGTCGAGCGCGTCGTCGACGACGCCGAGACGGACATTCGCGAACGACGGATCCGTTCCCTGGGAACCCACCAGCGTCTTCTGTTTTCGATTATCGACGAGCGCGACGGTGAGTCAGTCAGTTCTGAGACGCTTCACACCGAATATGAAAAGCGTGCGGCCGACCCGAAGGCGCGCTCGACACGGCGTCGCTATCTCAAAAGCTTGCGACGCTACAACCTCATCGAAGCGTCCGGAAACGGCCGCGGTCGCGTTTACCGTCCACAATCGTAATCGCGAGACGGCGGCGTTTCCGTTCACTTCCGTCCATCTTCCGTGAATTCGCCGATTCTACCTGCGAGCAGTTCTCTCGCGTCACATTTCCTGCCGAAAATCGGCCATTTTTGACTTCCGTCCACCCACACGCCGTAGGCCTTTTCTCACCCACTCCGTCGGACCAGACCGCCATGTCACAGCACGAGCGTCCAGATCGGGTGGAGCGAGAGAAGATCAACGGGAAAACCGCGAAGGTGCGGCTGTTCTACGACGACCCCGACAACGAGTGTCGGTTCGAGGTCGAGCGCGTCGACGACTGGACGTTCGGCGTCGACGAGGCCGGCGTCGCGACGCTCGTCGACAGCAGTCGACCGCTCGACGCGGAGATTCCCGAGTGGGTGGTCGAGACGCTCTACGGGATCGGGATCTCGGAGATCACGCGATGACGAGAGAGCGGTCGCGGACTACCTCAGAGGTGATCGGTGTCGATGTCTCCTTCTTGGTCAGTCCGGAAGTCTTCGATCACCTCAGCCCCATCTCCTGTTGCCAGCCAGTATCCCGGGTCTTTGCTCGTCTTTTCGACGCGGCCCTCTGCGAACGCGTTGGCGTCAACCCTCTCGACAAGCCCCTCTTCCTGCAGTTCTCCAAGATAATTCTTCAGGGAGCTATCACTGAAGTCCGCACCCTGATACCGCAGGTTTCTAAAAAGCGCTTTTCGTGGAAGCGCCATTCCAGAGTCTACGAGAAATGCGAGAACTCGACGCTTCCGGTCCTCTTTCGCCACATCTGGCGTTTCACCCCCGTCCCCCATAGTGGTAACGAATCTGTCATTTTTACCCAGTATTGGATAACTTCGATTGCTATCAGCCATATTTATCCGATACTGGGCAAAGCACTAAGTAGTTCCGGCCTAACAGGTGCAGGTAGACCGACGCGGTGCTCCTCGGGTTTGTCGCGCTCCGGAAAACGGGTGCGACGACCGTGTTCATGGCACGGGCATCGCGTCGGTCGGGAGGACCGTGATATGGGATCTAACCCCCGACACCAAAAAAAGGCGCTTCGGCGGGATAACGCCGCCGATAGTTCCGACCGTTGTACCGCGATTAAGCACACCCTATCGACGTGTCCGCGCTGCGGCGAGCGCGTCACGGGCTTCGAGGCCCGCGGCCCCGCCGACCGGCGCGCGACGCCCTGCGGCTGTTCCATTCAACGTATGAGTTCAACCCATCCAGAGACCGACGTATCGAGCACCGAATCCCAGACACTGCCGTGGTGTCCCGACTGCGAGGCGTTCGCGGTCCCGAACGACGACGGCGCCTGTGGCGTCTGCGGAACCCGTGTCGTCTACCGGAGTGACCCCCGATGACGGACGACATTCGCGACGACCCACTCGACCGCGCCGCCCGCGACGACATCGGTACGGCGCGGACCGCGATCTCTGAAGTTCCGACTTCCGACTCAGTTTTCGGGTCGTCCCCATCCAGCACTGTCCCCGACAAACTCCTGCTGTGCCTCGAGTGCGAGGTGGTTTACGGCTTCGACGAGGACTGGACCGTCTGCCCGCGCTGTGGCGAAGACCTCACGGAGGTCGAGAAGGCGTGACGATCTTCCACGAACAGTACGAGGCCGACGGCGATCTCGTCGTCTTCCGCTGTCGCGAGTGTGGCCGCGCATCCCTCTCGCTGGGTGCGCTCCACGCCCACATCGAGCGCCATCGCGGGTACACGCGCTTCAACATCCAGATCCCGTTCACCCGGACCGCGCCCGCGAACGCGGACGAGTTGAGGGAGCGGACCGAGGTGCTCCGCGTCGACGACACGTCCGAGGTCCCGCTCTCGGAGGTGAGTGAGGCGTGACCGACGAGCTAAACCACACAGCAACTCGGCAGGAGGACTGGGGACTGTTCCGCCTTCTGAGCGCAGTGTTGACTGGTCTCGCTGCAATTCTTGGCGGGGCGTGTTTCGTCGCAGGCCAGACGCTGGAGCAGGGCGGCACAACGAGTTTCTCGGACTTCGCGCAGGTGTCCGGAACAGTCTTTTGGATGTTCGCTGCCATCGGCGCTGCGTTCTTCCTCGTTGGGTCGTTTATCGACTGGCGGCAGTCTCGGGAGGTGAGTGAGGCGTGACCAGCCCGACCGACCGCACTGCCGGCGAGATCGACTGGCCGCCGGCCTTCGAGCGGACGCCCGCCGCCGACCGCGAGCGCACCTCGAAGTTCAGCGTCACCTTCCACGAAGCCGTCAAATCCATCGAGACGCAACTCGGCCGGCTCGGCGTCGACGACTGGCGTCTCAGCACGGCGGCCCCGCATCGCAAGAAGGACGGGATGCCGTACGCGAACGCGAACCCCGACGATCCCAGCGTCGTCGTCCGCTGGACGATGGACGGCGAGCAGTACGCCGTCGCTTGCGACCGCTACACCGACTGGCGCGACAACGCGCGGGCCGTCGCGCTGTACATCGAGGAGAAGCGCAAGATGTCCGACCGGCCGGTCACGACCGGCCAGAGCGAGTTCGCGACGGCTCGCCTGCCCAGCGGCGACGACACGGCCGAGGCGGCAGCGCCGCCCGCTCACGAGGTTCTCGGCGTCGACAGCGACGCCGACGAGCGCGAAGTTCGAGACGCCTACCGAGAACGGCTGAAAGAGGCCCATCCCGACCACGGCGGAAGCCCGGCAGAGTTCACGCAGGTCAAGGACGCGAAGGAGGCGATGCTCGATGCCGAGTGAGGTCTCGAAAGAAGACCACGCCCTGCGCCTGCTATTCGGTGCGATGGGTCTTGCGCTGGCGTTCCTCCTCACTCAAATCGGAATCGGGTTCGCAGAAGACTTCGGCGTGTCCTGGTATCTCGGTGCGGTAGGTATCTGGGCCTGTGTCCCGCTCGCGTACCTGCTGGGGACCGCTCTCGACCGCTTCGGGAGGATTCTATGAGCGACGACCCCGCCGAGCGCCAGGCCGACGCGCTCGAACGGCTGGCCGACGAGATGGCCTATCAGAGCGCGGTGCTGACCGAGATCGCGTTCTCGATCCAGCAGATGCGCGCCCAGCGAGCGGTGACCGCGGGCCTGCGAAACGAGGTCGACACGCCCTCGCCCCGGTCGCTGCAGACCAGCATCGAGGACCACGCCTACACGCGCGAGGAGGGCGGAGGTGACTGGTCGTGAGTACCCAGACCGCCTGGCTGGACTGCGCCGGCTGCAACGCCGCCGTCGAAGCGGACTATCTGGGCACTGCCGACGCCGACGAGCACGACGGGCACATCGTCGGCTGGCGGTGCCCCGACTGTGGCCGTGAACTGCGCGAGCACGTCGACCAACAGGGGAATTCGTTCGATCTCGAGGTCGTCGAAGAAGGTGGTGACGACTCGTGAGCGACCAGAACGACCCGCTCGAAGGAGCGGCTGTCGGTGAGACGCGCACCTGGGAGCACCAAGTCACGGTCGATACCGTCGAGATGCTTCCCCGCGAGGCGTTCGGCGGCGACCGTGAGTTGCAACGGGCCGAGGTCGCCGACGTGGAAGTCGTCCCCGCCGACCACCCTGAAGATCCCGACGACGTGCGGATCCGCTACGAGGTCGAGACCACGAAACACCTCCCGCCACGCTGGGATCGGTGCAACGAGCCGCTGACCGCCGCCGAACAGAAGCGCGAGCGCGCGAGAACGTGGGGTCGTCGGATCGGTCGAGCTATGCCCGTCTTAGTTGTGCTGATGGTTAGCACGGCCTTTTCGGTTGCACTCACGAACGAGCTGACGCAGTCCTTGACCATCAACGGCGAGCCCGTCGGTGGCCAGGGCCCTGCCGCGATTGCCCCAGCGGTTTTATTGGTTGGTATCGCCGCCGCAATCGTGTTCGCACTGCCCTACCTCCCGAGGAGGATTCACTGATGAGCGAAACCGTTGAGCGCACGCGTTCGACCGAGCGGGCTGTCGTCGAGACGGTCGAAGACGAGGACTACTACTGCCCGCACTGCACGCAGTGGTTCGACGAGGACGAGATCGTCATCATTGGGCTCGGCCTCGAGAAGGAAGAGATGGACCGGGTTCCTGGCCACCGCTACGGCTACGAGACGAAAGACCAGATCTGTGCCACCTGCGCCGAGAACCTGTTCGGGTACGACGGTCCAACCGGGATCCTCGAAGAGATCCAGTACGAGACGGAACACTGGACCTGGCGCGAGATGCTGTCGGCCTCGACATCCATCTCGATCGTGTTGCTCACGTTCGGGTTGATCATCCACGGGTTGACCTCGCTGATCACGATTCCGGCGCTGGCTGAGTTCTCCACGGTTGGTTCGTTCATCATCTTCGGGATCCTGCTGTGGCTGATCAAGACCGCAATGGTGGTCGGTCCGCGATGACCGACGCCCAGCCGCGCCGCCTCGTCGGCCCGAATGACGACCCGCTCGAACCGGTCTGGCCCTGCCTCGACTGTGGCGCTCGGTATTTCGACCCCGACGCTGCGTCCGACTGCTGCACCAGCGCCGCGACCGATGACATCCGCGAGATAGAGGTCTGTCCAAGCTGCGGGTCGAGCAAAGTCCGCTGTGTTTCGTCGCGGTCCATGCAGCGCGACGAGCCGCTGCCGTCGAACCACTGTGCGCACTGTGGCGAGCGATTCGACGAGCCAGCGACGCGTCGGGACAGCGTCCCGAACGGACTGAAGGGCCTCGCGAAGCGGCTCGCCGAGAGCGAGCCCGACGCTGTCGGGAGGGATGTCTGATGACGACTGACGGGCCTGAGAGAACGGAGTGCTGGCAATGCGGGTATGATCGTCTCATCTACGAGGCGTGCCCCGAATGCGGATCTTACGGGGGTGGCCGTGTTGAGTGACAATCTCGAGTCGCTCGCACCTCGCGAGGCCGTGACGATGTGGCTCGATCACCAGGAGGCCACGAAGGCGGACTCGACCATATCGACCTACTGTCGACGCCTGGAACGGTTCGTCGAATGGTGCGCTGACCAGGGAATCGATGACCTGAACGACCTGTCCAGCCGCGACGTGTTTCGCTTCGAGTCTGGACGCCGAGCTGATGACCTGAGCATTTCGACGCTGAACAATCAGATCGGGACTCTCAAGCAGTTCCTCGGGTTCTGCGCCCGGATCGATGCCGTTCCCGAAGACCTGCCGCAGAAGATAGAGGTCCCGACGACCGACGAGTTCAACCGTTTCGTGTCGGAGGAGAAGCTGTCGGCGAGTCGCGCCGAGGAGATACGCGACGAACTCCACACCTACGCTCGAGCCACGCGCCGGCAGGCGATGTTTGAACTTCTGTGGCACACTGGTTGTCGTAGCGGTGGTCTTCGAGCGCTGGACCTCACCGACTGCTACTTCGAGGTCGACGATCTCGAGCGCCTGCGTCACCAGGCCGCAATCGACGAGAACATCCTCGATGAGGTCGACGTGCCGTTCGTTTACTTCAGGCATCGTCCCGACACCGGGACGCCCCTCAAGAACCACGAGGACAGTGAGCGCCCGGTTGCCTTGGATCAGACCGTTGCTGACCGGGTTCAGGAGTACATCGAGGTCAACCGAGTTTCTCGAGAAGACGAGAGCGGTCGGCGACCTCTGTTTACGACGTCGAGCGGCGACAACGGCCGGGTCTCTGGCTCGAGTGTCCGGCGAGAGGTCTACATCATGACCCAACCCTGTCGATTCGGGATGTGCCCTCACGAACGAGAGCCGGAAACGTGCGAGGCGACGGACCAGCGGTATTTGGCTCGCTGTCCCTCGTCACGGTCGCCTCACCCGATCCGCTCGGGAGTGATCACGTATCTGCGTGACCAGGGCTGGCCGCCCGAGGCGGTCGGCGAACGCGTCGATGCGACTCCCCAGACGATCAGACTGCACTACGACCTGCCGGACGAGATCCGGCGGATGCAATCGCGACGAAGCTACCTTGAGGAGACTTACTGACCATGAAATCAACCCACGCGAAATGGCACGCGAATCGAGCTAAGGAAGGACCTCGGCGGTCCCACTCTTCAACTTCCGAACGCCCGAGAGCGACGGCATCGGTGACACAACACAAGCGTTAATCGGGAGCCACCGCTTCACACGGGCAATGGACGACGAGGAGCGGCGATACTACGCGGCGGTCGCGGCGAGTGCAGTCTCGACCATCGCCTGGCTCGGGGCTGTCGCCGGCGTGGCCTACACGCTCGTTCTCCTCGCGACCGGTGGGTCGTACCAGCAGGTCGCCGTGCTGACGGCGGTCGCGCTGCTGGTGGGCATCGCCTTCGCGAAGCTCGAATCGACCCTCTACGACATAGACGAACACCGGTAAACCGCCACGGACCGCAGTACGGCACGGCGGGCGGACACCGTTCCGTTCTCAGCGGCTGTAATCGGAGGGATGCCTTCTTGTGACGCGATCCGTAGGATCGACCGTTGATGGCAATCTTCGGCGTGTCGGCGGCCTACATCGCCTACGTCTTCGTCTTCGGTATCGCAGCGGTCGGCTGTGGGATGGGGCTCACGCGAGCCCGTCAGGTCGACGACAGGGACACGCGGCGCGGGCTCGTCGGCCTCATGGCCGGGAGCGGGAGCTGGGCGGGCGCGCAACTCCTGTTTCTCCTCGTCCCCGGCAGCGAGTTGCAATACGCGGCCTATACGCTCAGCCTGGTCGTCGGCCTGACGACCGTCGGCGCGTGGCTGTACTTCTGTTCGGCCTACACCGGTCGCACCTTCCACCGATCGGCGACCTACCGGCGCGCCGCGGTCGGGACGTATCTCTCCGTCGTCGCGGTGAAACTGACGAACCCGTACCACGGGCTGTACTTCACGACCGAAGAGGTCGCGACGCCGTTCGTCCACGTCACTATCCAGCACGGGACGGTCCACTGGATCGTCACCGGACTCTCCTACGCCCTGGTGTCGGTCGGCTTCTTCATGCTCTACGAGATGTTCCTCGAAGCCAACTACGACACGCGACCGCTCGCCGCGCTCGTCGGGGTGACCGGGCTGCCGGTCGTCCTCGACATCGTCGGGTTCGCGAGCCCCCTGCTACTCGACATCAACTACGAACCGCTGGGAGTGGTCGTCTTCGCGCTGGGCGTGCTGTTCGTCTTCGAAGAGCGCTTCCTCGCGGCGCAGGTCACCGGCGACGTCGACGACCCGGTCGTCTTCCTCGACGACGACGGGCGGGTCCGCGACGCGAACGAGACCGCGCGCGAGGTGTTTCCCGAACTCGACGGCGCGAGGGGGACGCCTCTGTCCGATGTGTTGCCGCGTGCCGTGACCGACGGCGGCGAGGACCCCGTCTTCGAGCGCGAGCGGGACGGCGAGACACGCTACTACCTCGTCAGCGAGAGCGCCTTCTCGCTGGGCGGGAGCGACGTGGGCAGGGTCCTCGTGTTCGCGGACGTGACCGAGCCCGAGCGACGCCGGCGGGAACTCGAGCGACAGAACGACGAGCTCGAGGGACTCGCAGTGGCGATCCGCCACGAACTGCGGAACACGCTCCAGATCGTCCGCGGGCGGGTGAACATCGCCGGCGAGGCGCTCGACGACGGCGACGTGACCGTCGCGCGGGAGTCGTTCACCGCGGCGTCGAACACGGCCGACCGGATGTCCCGCATCGTCGACGATCTCTCGACGCTGGCCCAGTACGGCCAGTCGATGGGCGACACCGAGACGATGTTCCTGCGCGACGCGGCGGAGTCGGCCTGGCAGAGCGCAGAGACGGGCGAGAGCGCGCTCGAGATCCGCGACGACGGAGCGGTGGAGGCCGACCCGGCGCGACTGCGCGAACTCCTGGCGAGCACCTTCGAGTTCTCGGTGCGCAATGGTGCGAGCGAAGTGACGGTGACGCTCACTGACGACGGGTTCGCCGTCGCGGGTGACGGGACGCCGCCGGGCGACGTCGACCCCGACGACTTCTTCGATTACGGCGGGTCCGTCCCGGACTCGACGGCGGGCGTCGCGCTGCCGAACGTCCGGACGCTCGCCCGCGTCCACGGCTGGGCGACGACTGTGGACGTGACGTACCGAGACGGAGTCAGAGTCGTCGTCTCCGGCGTTCGGGTCCGCCGGGCCGAGGCGGCAGGCGCGTAAGCACGATCCTCACCGCGCCCGTCGGTCACTCCTCGCGCTCGCCGGGGAGGTCGAACTCGTGGACGTGGACGTCGCCGTCGAAGGTGCGTTCGAGCGAGACGAGGTCGTCGGGCGACTCGACGAGGACCGCCTCGCCGCCGTGGTTGGCCTGGTTGGCGCGGATCACGTTCTCGCAGATCACGTCGCCTTTCTGGACGGGCTGGTCCTGGCGGGTGTGGCCGACGATCTGCGGGGGCGCTTCGGCGGGCAAGTAGCGGAAGTCGAGCCACGCGATACCGGCGCCGAAGCCGCGACCGCCCTGCCGGCCCAGGCGGAGGACCCGGCGGTACTGGTCGACGAGTTCGCGCTGGGTGTCGCCGTCTGTGTCGGTGCCGACAGCCTCGCGGAGCGTCGTCGCGGCCTCGGCGAAGCGGTCGTTGAGGCGCGCGGTGTCGTAGTGACTCGACAGCCCCGCGTGTGCGTAGGTGAAGTTGTAGCCGTCGTAGGCTGCCACGAGGTGGCCCGCCTCGACGAGCCGACAGAGGTGTTCGCGGTCGGCGTCGGTCCGCTGGCCGGAGTACCACTCGCTCCACTCGACGATGGCGGGGAAGAGGACGCCCCACTCGTGGTTGCCGAGCGTGATCCTGACGTGGCCCGGCGGGGCTTCGCGGGCCAGACGTTCGACCATCGCGATGACGCCCTCGTTGTCGGGCCCGCGGTCGATCAGGTCGCCGTTGAACACGAGGACGTAATCGTCACCGCCGGCCCAGTGGAGGCGTCCGTCGTCGTCCGCCTCGACGACCGGGTCGTAGTCGTCGCGGTCCGAGAGGGTCTTGAGCGCGCTACGTGCCGCGCCGAGATAGCCGTGGACATCGCTGATGCTGACTATCAGGGGGTCCGATCCCGCGTCGATCCCGGCGACGCCGTCGCGGATATCTCCGGAGAGAGCGTCGTCGTCTGCGGCTGGGAGGTCTATCATCTCGGCTCCGACCCTCGACTCTCCTCTACCCTTTCGGACACACCGTAAAAACGGCTTCGGCACGTGCGACGACCGCCGGGAGGAATTCATCCCTGCGAGAGTCCCCGGAGAACACTCACGACCGCTGACCGGACCGGTGCGGCGACGGCAAACCCCGGAACACAAAACTCATATCGACGGCCTGAAACAACACAGACGATGAGTAGAGTCCGGACGTGGAGCAGGCGCGCGTACGAGCGGCTCCTGGAGTGGGAACTCTCGGGGACGCCCGACCACGTCGCCGTCATCCAGGACGGAAACCGCCGCTACGCCTCGAAGAAGGGCGAGTCGGCGACCGAGGGTCACCGCGAGGGCGCGAAGACGACCGAGGCCGTCCTCGACTGGTGTGACGAACTCGACGTGCGGGAACTGACGCTTTACGCCTTCTCGACGGAGAACTTCGACCGGCCGAAAGACCAGCGAGAGGACCTGTTCGACCTGATCGAGGGGAAACTGCGCGAGTTCGCCGACGCCGACCGCGTCCACGAGTCCGAAGTGCGGATCCGCGCCATCGGCGAGACCCACCGGCTCCCCGAGCGAGTGCGGGACGCCATCGACTACGCGGAGGCCCGGACGGACCAGTACGACCGGCTCCACCTGAACGTCGCGCTGGCCTACGGCGGCCGCGCGGAGTTGCTCTCCGCCGCCCGCGGGGCCGCGGAGGACGTCGCGGCCGGCGACCTCGACCCCGACGACATCGACGTCGCGGCGCTCGAGGAACGGCTCTACGAGGGGCCGGTCCGGGACGTGGACCTGATCCTCCGGACCGGGGGCGCGGAGCGCACCTCGAACTTCCTGCCGTGGCACGCGAACGGTAACGAGGCCGCCGTCTACTTCTGTACGCCCTACTGGCCGGAGTTCCGAAAGGTCGACTTCCTGCGGTCGATCCGCACCTACGAACACCGCGAGGAGTCCTGGCGCAAGACCCGCGCCCGGCGTGCGCTCGCTCTCGTCCGCGCGCTCGGCGGCGCCGAGGTGACCGAGGCCCGACGCGTCCTCAGCAGGTTCAGCGACGCCCTGCCCAGCGGCGAGCGCGAGCTGCTGGACGAGGAGGCCGAGGCCGAACTGGAACGACCCGCGGACTGACCGCGCGGCGGTCGACTATCGGCCGAACCGACGCTGTCGGTTCTGGTAGTCGCGGAGCGCGCGGAGGTACTCCCGGCGGCGGAAGTCCCGCCAGTTCACGTCGGTGAAGTACAGCTCCGAGTAGACCGACTGCCAGATCATGAAATCCGAGAGGCGCTCGGCGCCGGTCTTGATGACGAGGTCGGGGTCGAAGGGGAAGACGAGTTCGCGCTCGACGTCGGACTCGTCGATGTCCTCGGGGTCGAGGGCACCGGCCTCGACTTCGCGGGCGATGCCGCGGACGGCGGTGGCGAACTCGTGTTTGCCGCCGAGGCCGATGCTGACGAGGATGGGCGCGTCGGCCTGTTCGTCGTCGTCGGGGCCGCGGACCGCGAGCCCGCGGGGGGCGTCGACGTTCTCGACCTCGCGGCGGATGGTGTCGACGACCTCCTCGTCGAGGACGCTGACGTAGACGGCCACTCGCTCTGCGCCGAACTCGAACGCCCAGCGGAACACCCGCTCCAGCGTGCCGTAGGCGCCCTGTTCGAGGAGGTCTCGCTCGGTGACGATCACCGCCACGGTCTCGGGGAGGTCGGCGTCGCTCCACCGCAGCCTGAGCGCGAGATAGCGGTCGTACAGTCCCACGTCCGGTGCTCGCCGGGCGTCCGCCTAAATCTCTCGACTCGCGGTCGCGCGCATCTCTCCCGACTCGCGGTCGTTCGGAAACGGTAAGTACCTCTCCCCGGGAATCCGTATAGCGTGACGACGACTGTCCGACGAGCGGGGGCGTTCGCACTCGTCGGGACGCTCGCGCTCGCCGTCCCGCCGATCGCCCGCGGCACGCACGCCGCCGTCGCGACGGTCGCCGCCCCCGCCCCGTTCATCGTCGTCGCGGCCGCCGCCCTCTACGTCATCGACGACGGCCCGATATTCGAGCTGTTCGCCCGGCCCGGCGACCGTCGCGACGGCCGCCTCTACGGGCTGGCCGGGTTCGCTCTCGCGGCCGCCGCGCTCGCGCTGCTGGCCGTCCGCTTCGACCTGCCGATGTACGTCTACGCGGGGACCGTCCTCCTCCTCTCGTGGGGGAACCTCGGCGGGCACCTCGTCCGCTCGGTGCGCGACGAACCGATCGTCGCGACGGCGGGGTTCGTCGTCGCCGGGAGCGTCGCCGGCGTCGCCGGCCAGTACGCGGTCTTCCTCGCGCGCGGCGTCACCGACCCGCCGGTCGCGTGGGCGCTCCTCGCGTTCCTCGCCGCCAGCGGCGCTCTCCTCGGGGCGTTGCTCCGGGCCGTGCTCTTCGAGCGCGACGACCCGCTCGTGATGGTCTCGGTCGGCCTCCTCCTGTGGCTGTTCGCCGACCTCCCGCTCGACCCCGAACCGACACGGATCGCCGTCGCGCTGGCCGTCTCCGCGGTGCTGGGCTATCTCACCTACGCGCTCCGGACGGCGTCGCTCCCTGGGATGCTGACCGGCGTCTTCCTCTGTCTCCAGACTATCGTCCTCGGCGACTACGGCTGGTTTCTGATGCTCGTGACCTTCTTCGGCCTGGGCGGGCTCTCCTCGAAGTTCCGGTACGAAGAGAAGAAAACGAGGGGGATCGCCGAGGAGAACGAGGGCGCCCGCGGCAGCGGGAACGTCCTCGCGAACTCGCTGGTCGGGCTGTTCGCGGTGCTGGCCGCGGCCGCGAGTCCGACCTACACCACGGTCGCACCCGGCGTGTTCCTGTTCGCGTTCGCGGGCTCGATCGCCGCGGCGATGAGCGACACGCTCTCCTCCGAGATCGGCGGCGTCTTCGACAACCCCCGGCTGATCACGACGTTCCAGCGCGTCGAGCCCGGGACCGACGGCGCGGTCACCTGGCAGGGCGAGGTCGCCGGCCTCGGCGGCGCCGTCCTCATCGCCGGCATCGCGGTCGCAGCGTTCGAATCTGTCACGGCCGTCGGAGCGGGCATCGTGGTCTTCGGCGGCGTCGTCGGCATGACCGTCGACAGCCTGCTCGGCGCGACCGTCGAGGGCTGGCTCCTCGAGAACGAGGGCGTCAACTTCGCCGCGACGCTCGCCGCGGGCATCGCCGCGGGCATCGCCGCGGTCGGCGCCGGCGTCGTGACCCTATGACGCGCGTCCGTCACGCTCGCCCCGACGACCGCCCGACGCTGCGGTCGATCCAGTCGGCGACGCTCGCGGAGTCCTGGCCGGACCTGCTCGAACTGGGGGTCGACGGGCCGCCGACGCTGCTCGTCGCCGAGCCGGGGCCGTCGCTGTCCGAGGGCGGACTCCCTCCCGGTGACAGCGGGTTCGGCGAACCGGTCGGCTACGCGCTCGCGGTCACCGACGACGAGGGCGTCGTCGGCTACCTCGTCGAACTCGCGGTCGCGCCGGACTCCCAGGGCGAGGGCCACGGCTCCGAACTCCTGACGACGCTGGTCGCGCTCTACCGCGAGAAAGGCGTCGAGCGCCTGCGCGTGACTGTTCGCGAGATGGACGAAGGCGCCCGGGCGTTCTACCGCGCGCGCGGCTTCGAGCAGCGGGAACGCCTGCCGGACCACTACGAGCACGGCGACGGATTCTCGCTCGTTCGAGACCTGTCCGCGTCCGACTGACCCGGCGACCGAGCCGTCGAACGCCGCTCTCGCACGCAGAGTCAGTCACCGGACGCCGCCGCCGAACGCCGCGTCAGTCTTCGAACGACGCGGCGCGGCGGACGCGAACGTTCGTCGGCTGTTTGACGTACTCGCCGTCGCCGCGGCCGACGACCTGGTCGACGCCCCGCTGGGCGGCCACGTCGAGGAGGCGCTGGCTCACCTCGTCGTCGACGACGACCGTCACCGGAACCGTCTCGCCACCCTCGACGAGGGCGAACGCGTCCTCGGCGGGGCCCTCACCGACGACAGAGAGATCACCGTCGAGCAGGCGAACGAGTCCGGACTCGCGGCCGACGACCTCCTCGACGTGACCGCCGAGCGTCGTCAGTTCGTCCGCCGTGTCCGTGCTCTCTCCCGTGGCCTCGTCCGCGCTTTCCTCGACGGCCTCGACCGCGCTCTCCTCGACGGCCTCGTCCCCGCTCTCTTCGACGGCGTCCGCACTGGCGTCGGCGTCTCCGTCCGCGGTCTCGGCCGCACCTTCGCTCGGACCGTCTCCGAGTTCGGTCTCGACCGGGACGTCGGGTTCGGCAGCGGCCGTCGCGGTGTCGGCGGTATCGGAGTCGGCCGCGGGCGTCACGGACTCGGCGCTCGCGGCGCCGTCCGACCCAGGCGAGTCTGGCGTTTCGGTGCCGCTCTCTCCCTCGCCGGCGACGGTATCCGGGGGCGCCGGTCGAGTGCTCCCGTCCGTCGCCGCGAGTTCGGTCGTCGCTTCCTCCGGTTCGTCGGGTACGGCCTCGAACGGGACTTTGTCCCGGAGCGCGCTCATGATCTCGTCCCGGGAGAGGTCCTCGACCGAGCGGCCCGTCGGCGCGAGCGCGACGTAATCGATCTCGCCGACCTGCGCGAGCTCTTTCAGGATGAGGTCGCCGCCGCGGTCGCCGTCGAGGAAGGCGGTGACGGTCCGCTCGCGGGTCAGTTCGGCGACCTCGTCGGGCACGTCCGTCCCCTCGACGGCGATGGCGTTTTTGATCCCGTAGCCCAGCAGCGTCTGCACGTCCGACCGGCCCTCGACGACGACGACGGCGTCGCTGTCCGCGACGCGCGGGCCGGCGGGCATCCCGTGGAACTCGGTGATGTCCGCGACGCGAACGCTCCGGCGGACCTCGGCGACGATGTCCTCGCTCGAGAGGGTCCGCTCGTCGAACGCCGCGAGCAGCTCCTTCGCGCGCTCGACCACCTCGCGGCGCTTGGCCGACCGCACGTCTTCGATGTCCGTCACTTCGATGTCGGCCCGACAGGGGCCGACCCGTTCGATGCTCTCGAGCCCGGCGGCGAGGATGGCCGTCTCGACCCGGTCGAGCCCGCTCGCGATCGTTATCTCGCCGAAGGAGCTCCCCCGTTCCGAGGAGATCTCGACGTCGATGCGCCCGAGTTTGCCGGACTCCTGGAGCTCCCGGAGGTCGAGCTCGTCGCCGAGCAGGCCTTCGGTCTGCCCGAAGACCGCGCCGACGACGTCGCTGCGCTCGACCACCCCGCTGGCTCTGATGTCCGCGTGGATGAGGTACTTTGCTGAATCGTACATTGTGCCCTCCCGGCGCCGGCACTGACCGGGCCCGGTCCCGGAACTCCGGGACCGTGCGGGTGCGAAGCCGGCGCCGTGGCGTGGTTCGCGTCGACCGCGTGCTGTGCCGGTGATGGCCGCGTTGATGGTGATGGTGGTGACGGGCGCCCGTCACCGTGAACGACACTGTAATTTGTCACTGGAGCACTCAAATACCTGCCGTTGGGCGCGACCCGCCGGGAACCCCGCCCGGGGAGGCCCGTCAGGCCCCGTCCTCGACGCGGCGCGACTGCTCGCGGAGCCACTCGCGGGTCCCACTGTCGGGGACCGATACGTCGTGCGCGTTCGCGGGGAGGTCCGGGTAGCCGCCGACCTCGCTCTCGGCGTCGATGCGGTCGCCGGACCGCTCGCGGACCTGTTCGATCAGGCGCCGGTCGTGGTCGGTCCGGTCGGCCGGGCGGGCGCCCGCGTTTCCGAGTCCGTGTTCGAGCGCCGCGTCGGCCGACAGCGCTTCGAGACTCCCCGGCCAGATCCGGTTGAAGTCGAGCGATTCCACGCCGTTGGTCATCGGCGTCTCGGGGTCGGAGAGGTTGCCGTCGACGTAGGCTCGCCCGCCCTCGATGTTGGCGTCGCCCTCGTCGACACGGAGGTAGGCGTTGCCGACGACCGAGGCGATGGAGTCCGAATCGAGGTTCGTCGCCTCGTCGAAGTGGTACATCACGTTGTTGACGACGGCGCTCGTGGTGCCGGTCTTGAGCCGGGGGTTCCGCCCGACGTTGTGCGCCCAGACGTTACCCATCATCGCGACGCGCTGGGCGTCGTCCTTGATGAGCGAGCCGTAGGAGTGGATCCCTTTCGGGTGGGTCGCGTCGGCCAGCCCCTCGGCCGCGATGTTGTTGGTGAGCGTCGTGTCCGAGGAGCGCCCGCCGACGGTGAGGTTCTCGTCGATGGCCCACGTCACGGTGCAGTGGTCGATGACGTTGTTCTCGCTCCCGTCCTGGGTGTGAAGGCCCGTGGGCGCCCAGCCGTCCTCCTGACCGGCGATGCCCGCGCGGACCCGGACGTGCTGGACGACGCAGTCGTCGGCCGCCACCTGGAACGACCCGCGGATCATCGTGATCCCCGGTGAGGGTGCGGTCTGGCCGGCGACGTAACACCGGTCGCGCATTATCGACCACTCCTCTGCCCCGAGGTCGATGACCCCGCTGGTCTCGAAGACGACCAGCCGCTCGTGGGGCGTCTTCAGCGCCCGGTCGAGTTCCTCGACGGTCGGCTCGGTGATCGTGACGACCGGCGTGTCGTCGTCCAGCCACGGCGCCGGGTCGGCGAACCCGTCGCCCGGCCCGAATTCGGCCACGCCCGGGGAGAGCGACGCTGGTTCGTCGTCTCCGTCGCCCGCATCGCCGTCGTCCTCCCCACCGTCGCCGCTCGCCGGGCTCGGTGTCGACCGGAACGCCGTCGCGCCCCGTCCGAGATCCGCGCCCTCGACTTCGGACGCCTCCGAGAACTCTGCGCGGGCGCGCAACTGGTAGATCCGCCGCGTGTCCGCGTCGACGGTGGCCGTGACCGTCTGCGAAGACGAGACGGTCTGTCGATCGGTCGTCCGCCACTCGTCGCTGTCGTTGCGCCGGTATTCGAAGTGACAGTCGGCCGTCTCGACGCCCTCGGGGAGGAAGACGTTCCCGGCGAGTTCGAGTTCGGTCGGCGCCCGCCCCGGTTCGGCCGTCGAGACCACCGGGAGGTCGTCCCTGACCGCCACCTCGCCCGCGTGGTCGGGTTCACCGAGGTCGGTGTTGTCCTCGGGCGAGAGCCCCGACAGGTCCTTGAACGTCGCCGTCACCGTCGGTGCGTCGTACTCCTCCATGCCCGTGGCCGCGAGGCCGACGACAGTCTCCGGCCCGAGCGCCACGTCGTCGGTGGTGAACTCGCCGAACTGCTCCCAGTCGGCGCCGGTCATCGAACCGTAGATCCGGAAGGTGTCCCCCTCGCGCTGGAGGCGGAGCCACTCGGCCATGATGCCGCGCTGGGCGCTGTTGACGCCCCCAGTCTCGGCGCGCCACTGGATCGAGGCGGGGCTGGCGTCGTAGACCCCCTCGCCGTCGGGGTTGCGCCGGACCATCAGGTGCGCGGCCGTCGGATCGAGCGAGTCCCGCACCATGATCCCGGCTTTCTCCCAGCCGGTCGTCCCCTCCAGCGCCATCGCGTGGACGGCCACGTCGAAGTCGCCGTCGCGGGATTCGTAGTAGAAGTGGCCCTGCTCGCGGCGCGGGCCGAGATCGTCCCCGCCGGCCGTGATCCGGATCAGCTCCGTGCTGTAGGGTTCGGGGGTGTCGGTCCCGCTCCCGTCACCGTCTCCAGTACCGGAGTCGTCCCCCGGTGTGGCCGTCGCGGACGCGTCGGTCGGCGTCTCCGCCGGGGTCGATGTGGGGGCGGTGCCGTCGCTCGCGTCGTCTGTCGGTGTCGAGTCGTCGCCCGAATCGCCCTGACAGCCGGCCGCCGACGCGCCGAGACAGGTCGCACCGATGAGTCTGATGAACCGCCGTCTGTCTACCATTGGTTGCCGATTCCGTGCCACGCCCTAATTCCTTCCGCCAGCGCCGATGGAACGTTTCGACCGCGCCGTCGCATCTGTGGGACGGACACGCTGGTATTTTACCGACACCGACCGGAGAGCGGGTATGGAAACCCACATCGTGCCGGTCGGCTTCGACTACGACCGGCTGATCGCGCCCCTGGTGCGCGACCAGCTGGACGTCGACCGGGTCGTCCTGCTCGAGGGCGCCGTCGGCAGCGAGGCCAACGTCGAGTACTCGCGCAACCTCGCCGCCAAGCTCGAACAGGACTACCGGAACCTCCTCGGCGCCACCACCGAGCGGTTCGTCGTCGAGGACGTCTACGACTACGACGCCGCATTCGAGCAGGCGTTCGCCCTCATCAACGCCGAACTCGATCGGGCCGACGACGCCGCCGTCTGGGTCAACATCTCCGCGATGCCCCGCACCGTCTCCTTCGCGTTCGCCACCGCCGCCCACTCCATCATGGTCGAGCGCGAGGAGGACCGCCAGCGCATCCACACCTACTACACAGTCCCCGAGAAGTACCTCGAGACCGAACTCGCCGAGGAACTCCACCGCGGGATCGACCTCCTCTCGGACCTGGAGGGCGCCGTCGACGACCCCGAACTGGCCGAGCGCGTCGCGGAACGGCTCGAGGCCGCCGAGGAACTCCTCTCGGAGTTCGACGAGCGCGGCACCACCATCGGCGCCAAGGAGTTCGACGGCAAACACATCCTCGAACTCCCCGTCGCCTCGTTCTCGAACGTCAAGCCCTTCGAGGAACTCATCCTCTTCACCCTCGGCGAGCACGGCGAGTTCGAGTCCGTCTCCGAGCTGGCCCAGCAACTCGCCCGCGAACTCGGCGAGGAGTACACCGACAGCTTCCGATCGAAGGTCATCTACAACGTCGACCGTCTCGGCCCCGGCGGCAAGGGGTACATCGAGCAGGAAGCACAGGGCAAGTCCCACCGGACGAGCCTCTCGCGCATCGGCGAACTGTGGGTCCGTGCTCACTCCGACGACTGAGGGCGGGCGCGGTCGCGACGGGCGGTGTGGCTGCCGGTCTACGGCGTAATGACGGCGCGGCCGTCGATCTCGCCGTGTTCGAGCCGCTCGGCGACCGTGTTGATCTCGTCGAGGTCGTATCGGGTGGTGTGTAGGTCCACGTCGCCGCGCTCGACGAGCGCGACGAGTTCCTGGAGTTCGGTGTAGCGGCCGACGATGTTGCCCTGGAAGGCGAACTCGCCGTTGACGAGCGCCTGTGCGGGCTCGTGGATGTGGCCGCCGTAGCCGATGACGTGGTGGTCGCCCCCCGCGGCGACGATGTCGGGCGCGAGCGCGGTGGTCTCGTCGGCGCCGACGAAGTCGAGCACCTGCGCGGCGCCCGTGCCGTCGGTGAAGTCACCGACTACTGCCGGGACGTCTTCGCTCGTCGGGTCGACGGTCAGGCGGGCGCCGAGGTCGCTCGCGAGGTTCCGCGCCGATTCCTTGACGTCGACGGCGACGACGTCGGCGGCGCTCATCGCGTCGAGACACTGGAGGCCGATGTGGCCGAGGCCGCCGACGCCGATGACGACCGCCGCGTCGCCCGGCGCGAGGTCGGCGACGGCCTTCTTCGCGGCGTGGTAGGCGGTGATCCCGGCGTCTGCGTGGGGCGCGATGTCCACAGGGTCGACGCCGTCGGGGAGCGCGACGACCGACCGCTCCCCGGTGAGCAGGTAGTCGGCGAAGCCGCCGTCGACCGTGAGGCCGTTGAACGCCTGGTTCTCGCAGTACATCGTCTCGCCCTCGCGACAGGCCCGGCAGACGCCGCAGGTCTGGACCGGGTGACAGACCACCGCGTCGCCCGGTTCGACCGTCGTCACGTCCTCGCCGACTTCGACGACGGTGCCGGCGTTCTCGTGGCCGAGCGTGAGCGGGAGGTCCTGGTCGACGTAGTCAGTCCACATCCCCTCGATGATGTGGTTGTCCGTCTGGCACCAGCCCGCGCCCTCGACCTCGACGACCACGTCGCGGCCGCCGCTCGCGTCCGGCCGGTCCACCTCGTCGATCGCGAGTCCATGCGCCATGTCGTCCGTGTACTCGTGGAGTCTGGCCGCGCGCATACGTCGCGATACGCTCGGCGAACGGATAAAGTTAGATCCGTGCTACCACGGGACACTGCGAGTGGAACGGATTCAGTACCGCTGACGTTTTGTACCGCCGCGCGGTCCGGAGACGCATGGACGAAACGGCGTCGAGCGCGACGACGCGAAGACGGGTACTCGCGGGGCTGCCGGTGCTGGCGACTGGCGCGCTGAGCGGCTGTCCGCTCGGGGGGTCCGGCGATCCGACCGAGACGCCGACGCCCGAGATACCCACCCAGCGGTCGCTCGCGGCCGACTTCGACGACGGGACGATGGGGCCGATGGAATCCCACCGCGAGGTGGGCGAGACGCCGCAGGTCGTCGAATCGCTCGACGAGGAAGGGCACGTCCTCGAACTCGCGACGGTCGAAGGGCGCACCTGCGCAGTCAGGTCGTCGCCCGCAGTTACGGGCGAACTCACGGCGAGCGTACAGGTGCGACGACAGCGGGGCGCGCCCGACGAGACGACGGTCGCGCTTCGACTGGTCGACCGCCGGAGCGGAGAGACGGTCGGGGCCGTCGTCGAGGGCGGGATGCAGAACCTCGTTCGGACCTGGCCCGACAGCGGCAGGACCACGTCTACCGGTTCGTCGGAGACGCTCGATACGTGGACGGAGCTGTCGGTGACAATCCGGAGCGACGAGGTCGCGATCAACGGCGGCGAGATCCGGTCGGAGGGCGTCGACGGGTTCGACGAGCGAGCGCTCACAGTGAAACTCTCGGTGACGGCGGCAGAGTCGGCGGAGAGCCTCCCGATCGTCTGGTTCGACGACTTCGACGTTTCGCCGGGCTGAGAACCGCCGTCCCGCTCGTCGGAGGATCGGCGTCCGTCGGCCCGAGAGCGACTGTCGCGATGACGTAAGAGTTATTTCCGAGCCTCGACCACTCTCGGGTGATGACTGGGCCGTTCACTCGAAAGGCTCCCGCAGGCCCCGGCGAGCCCGCGGCCCGCCCCGCCGTAGCCGTACGTGTAGGGGCCCCCTAGCCCCACACTACCCCATTCTCGATGCCGTTGCACCGATTCCGACCGAGCACCAGCGACACGCAGTCCATGATCCAGAGCACACAGCCGACGACCGACGCGCCGCATCGCCCGACAGCAACCCCCAGCGGGTGCCGGACACCCGAGCGAACCGCCGAAGGAGGCCGGCGATGAGCGCCGACAGCGAGAGCGGCGACGCCGGCGACGAGGCTGAATCGGCCGGTGACGCCGGCGAGGCCGGCCTGCCGAGCGAGTACGACCCCGACGCGGTCGAGTCGAAGTGGCAGGACCGCTGGGTCGAGGCGGGCACCTACGCGTACGACCGCGAGGCCGCCGTCGACGCCGACACCGCCTTCAGCATAGACACGCCGCCGCCGACGGTCTCTGGCGACCTCCACATGGGCCACCTCTACCAGTTCACGCTCCAGGACTTCGTCGCCCGGTACCACCGGATGGCCGACCCGGCGGTCTACTTCCCCTTCGGCTACGACGACAACGGCATCGCCTCCGAGCGCCTGACCGAGCGGGAACTCGACATCCGCCACCAGGATTTCACTCGCCGGGAGTTCCAGGAGAAGTGCCGCGACGTCTGTGCCGACTACGAAGCCGCGTTCACCGACGACGTGCAGTCGCTGGCCGTCTCCGTCGACTGGGACAACACCTACAAGACCATCGAGCCGCGCGTCCAGCGAGTCTCGCAACTGTCCTTCATCGACCTGTACGAGCGAGGTCGCGAGTACCGCCAGCGCGCCCCGACCATCTGGTGTCCCGACTGCGAGACGGCCATCTCGCAGGTCGAACAGGAGGACAAGGACAAACACACGAAGTTCAACGACATCGCCTTCGACCTGGTCGAAACCGGTGACGGAGCGGCCGAGGAGGGCGCCACCTTCACCATCTCGACGACGCGCCCGGAACTCCTGCCAGCCTGCGTCTCGGTGTTCGTCCATCCCGAGGACGACGAGAACCAGCACCTCGTCGGCGGCACGGCGAAGGTCCCCATCTTCGGGCAGGAGGTCCCCATCATCGCCGACGACCGCGTCGACATGGAGACCGGCAGCGGCCTCGTCATGTGCTGTACCTTCGGCGACCAGACCGACATCGAGTGGTACCAGGCCCACGACCTCCCCCTGCGCATCGCCATCGACGAGTCGGGCACGATGACCGACGTGGCCGACGACTACGAGGGCATGACCACCGAGGAGGCTCGCGAAGCTATCATCGAGGACCTGGCCGAGAGCGGCGCGCTCGTCGAGAGCCGCGACCACGAACACACCGTGCAAGTCCACGAGCGCTGCGAGGTCGAGGTCGAGTACCTCGTCACCGAGCAGTGGTACGTCGAGATGCTCGACAAGACAGACGACTACCTCGACGCGGGCGAGGAGATGGAGTGGTACCCCGAGAAGATGTTCACCCGCTACCAGCACTGGATCGAAGGCCTGGAGTGGGACTGGTGTATCTCTCGCCAGCGCGACTCCGGCATCCCGATCCCGGTCTGGTACTGTGAGGACTGCGGCGAGACGGTTATGGCCGCGAAAGAAGACCTCCCGGTCGACCCGCTCGCCGACGACCCGCCGGTCGATAGCTGCCCGGAGTGCGGCGGCAGCGATTTCCGCCCGGAGGAGGACGTCTTCGACACCTGGGCCACCTCGTCGCTCACCCCGCTCATCAACGCGGGCTGGGACTGGGACGCGGAAGAAGAGGAGTTCGCGATGGCGCGGCCGGAACTCTACCAGTTCGACCTGCGCCCGCAGGGCCACGACATCATCTCCTTCTGGCTGTTCCACACCGTCGTCAAGTGCTACGAGCACACCGGCGAGGTGCCCTTCGACAGCGTCATGATCAACGGGATGGTCCTGGACGAGAACCGCGAGGCGATGTCGAAATCGAAGGGCAATGTCATCCCGCCCGCCGAAGTGACCGAGAACTTCCCGGTCGACGCCGCGCGGTTCTGGGCGGCCGGCACCTCCATCGGCGACGACTTCCCCTACAAGGAGGGGGACCTGGAGGCCGGCGAGCGCCTGCTCCAGAAGCTCTGGAACGCGTCCCGACTGATCGACCAGTTGACTCCGGCGCCCGAGGCGGTCGAGGCGCCCGCCGACGAGGACCTGGCGGCGGTCGACCGCTGGATGCTCGCGGAACTCGACGAGACGGTCGCCTCCATCACCGAGAAATTCGAGGCCTACGAGTTCTCGAAGGCGCGCAACGAACTGCGCTCGTTCTTCTGGAACTCCTTCTGTGACGACTACCTCGAGATCGCGAAACAGCGCCTGAGCGGTGACGGCGCGGCCGGGGACGCGGGCGACGCCTCGACGGAGTACGCGCTGCTCACTGCACACCGGACCTTCCTCAAACTGTTCGCACCGTTCCTCCCGCACGTCACGGAGGAACTCTGGCAGCGCCTCTACGCTGATCCTGCTGACAGTGAGGAGCTCTCCTCCATCCACACCGCCGACTGGCCGGCGACGCGCGGCTACGAGGCCGACCTCGAAGCGGGCGAGACGGCGATGGAGGTCATCGCCGCCCTGCGTCGCTACAAGACCGATTCCGGGCTGGCGCTCAACGCCGACCTCGACCGCGTCCAGGTGTACGGCCACGTCGCCGGCTTCGAAGACGCCATCGCCGAGGCGATGCACGTCGGTGACTTCGAGACGCTCGACGAGGCGCCCGACGTCACCACCGAGGTGACCGGCGTCGACCTCGACTACTCACTGGTCGGGCCCGAGTACGGCAGCGAGGTCGGCGACATCGACGCCGCCATCGAGGCCGGCGAGTTCGAGGAAGTCGACGGGAAACTGCGCGTCGCGGGCGTCGAACTCGACCCGGAGATGTTCGAAATCGAGGAAGCGCGGACCTACTCCGGCGAGGGCGAGATGATCGAAACGGAAAACGCAGTCGTCGTCGTTCGGTGATCGCCGTCAATCGGTGATCGTCGGCCGGTAGTCGTCGAAAAAGGCGTTCCGGAAACCGTCGTTCGAAGTCACCTCGCCGCGAGGTTCTCGGCGAATCCGCCCACAACCGGGAGCACCACTTGCTTGCCTTTGTAGGCGCTGTACATCATGTAGATCCAGAGGGCGAACCCGCCGAGAGCCACGACCAGCCAGACGAGCGAGAACACGAGCCAGAGGAGTGTGCCGATCAGGAACGTATCGCCGAGCATCGTGGCGAAGATGATCGTGTTCAGGACGCTCATCCCCACGAACACTGCGATCAGTGCGCCCGACAGCACCATGCTCTGGGCGGCGTGGAACCGGACGAACGGTCGGTCGTCGATCACGAAGAACAGCACGCCCGTGATGATGCCGAAGAAATACGAGAGCGCTCCAGCGACGTTCTCGTCTAACCCCGTGTCGGACTGTGCTACCTGCTGTGTCTCGCCAGCGACGGGACTTTCGTCCACAGTTTCAGAAGCCATTTTGATCGAACGTATAGACGCTCTATGAGTACATAAAGTAGTAGTACTTTTCAATTACATTTCACTTTGGCCCGTCGGGTCGCCCGCACCAGGGCCGGCGACATGACCGTCGGGGCCATCGCAGATGCGGCCGCGTAGTCGTGGACAGCCACAGCGGAGTCCGCAGCCGGGGATGTTCGAGGCGCGCGACGGTGATGGCGTGGTCGAGTCCAGGGAGGCGATCACATCAATAGAGTGGACAATCAAGGGAAGTTAACTTCGCGGCGACTAATTCTGTTCTATGCGTACGTCTCCGCTCCCGGTGGTCGCCGTTGTCGCCCTCCTGACCCTCGCAGGATGTGTTGGCCTGTCAGCGACGGAAACGACCGACGCGTCCCTCGACGCGTCCCCCGACGACTTCCCGAACGCGTCGGCAGTCGACCAGTCGGTGTTCGACACCCACGCGGCCGCGCTGGGCAACACGAGTTTCACGCTCACGTACGAGAAAACACAGAAGGACCGCAAACTGCTCGACAGGGAGAACTTCACGTACAAGAACTCCACGGCCCTGCACTTCGTCGAGCCCGACGCCTCGCAGTACCTCTCGAAGGGCAGTGGCTACTATCTGGGAGAGAACGTCACCACCTATTCGAACGGGGCCACGACCTACAGCATGTGGTGGAAAGACGGCGAACAGACAGTGAAGAAGGTCCCAGCCCCGGTTTTCGATGAGTCGAGCGAAAAGTATCTCTGGGGCGGATGGTTCGGCAACACCAGCGGGTCCCAGTATCCCCACGCCGCGATCGACGCCGACTTCCAGCGCGAGGGCATCGAAACGTTCCAGGGCGTTCCGGTGATGCGGTACGAAGCCACCGGCCTCGACGCGCTGGCCGACTCGTGGGCGGGCGGCGAAAACACCAGTTCGTTCTACGAGGGGTTCTCGGCGACGATCCTGATCGACGAAGACGGTGTCATCCGACACTACGAGTACGAAATCGTCTGGGCTGACTCCCGCACTCGGAAGGTCGCGACGGCGTTCACCCTGTCCGACGTAGGGAGCACCGACGTTGAGAAACCGGACTGGGTGGCAAACGCGACCGCCGGGTCATAACGACCCGGATCGATCCGGTCGGGTCGCTCGGTAATCGAACCGTTCTCCGTATGCAGCAGTTCCGTATCGGTAGCTGAGCGGTTCAGCGGCGCACGCTTCGGGAGAGCGTAACTCGTTCAGTACCGACTACCCCCGCCCAGAAGTGCGAACAACCCCACGACGACGAGGCCCAGTCCCCACCACAGCGAGTCGCCGGGGAGCACGACGAGCAGGAGGGTCACGACGCCGGACGAGAACAGGGACCAGCCGAGAGTCGAACGTGTCGACATACCCGACGTTCGGGCCGGCCGCGGAAAGGGCCTGCGGCGGTCGGATCGCTGCCACTGGTCACTGTCCGTGCGGCTGGCCGGCGCCCGCTCCGAGACCGTGCTACGCGCCGCGTTTGACCTTCTCGACGCGCGTCGCCAGCGCGAGAAACGTCGCGGCGATGGTCAGCACGACCGCCCACGCGGCAGCGAGGTCGTGTTCCTGAAACGAGTGGAAGACGACGCCCTGGACCATCTCGGCGCGGATCCAGGTGTGATGCGGCCCCTCCAGAACCGGCACGAAGTAGTCCACCACGTCGTTGAAGCCGTACCAGACGACGGCGACGGCCACCGCACCGACCGAAAAGTCCGCGTAGCGGTGGATCAGGAACGCCTCGATCATCATCGCGAGATGCGAGAGGATCAGGAACCAGTAGAGCCACGCGGCGATGCCGCCGGGCCCGTTGAGGACCAACTGGACGTACGGCGTCCAGAGGCCGAGCTTGATGCAGCCGAAGAACGCGAGGACGTGGAGCCAGTCTGCGTCCCAGTTGAGCTTCCAGGCGACGAGCGAGAGGCCGATGAACAGGGTCGCGACGGGGGAGTCGGGGATGAGCGGCCACGCGGCCAGCGGCGCGGCGCCGAGTTGGCCCTCGACGAGCGGTGCCGCGGTGTCGAGCGGGCGACCGGCGTAGTACCAGAAGCCGAAGATCGTCCCGACGAGGTTGACCAAGGCGATGGGCCACGCCAGGCGGAGGCCGACGTTCTCCAGCCAGTCCGGGAGCGGCGCGACGTACCACGGGAGGTCGTCGGACTCGGGGACCGTCGCGCCGGTGAGGCGGGCGACTGTGGCGTCGAGGCGGCGGCCGGCGCGCGAGACGACCGACATGCCCGCCCGTGAGTGGCCTGTCGGGAAAACGATAGCGGTCGGCCGGGCCTGTGTCGGTCCGAACACCGCCGGGCGGAACGCGACCCGTTAAGTGAGTCCGCCGCCAAGCCCGGCACATGACCGAGGAAACCGATCTGGAGGAGCTCCGTCGCGGGACCGACCTGGTCAAGCGCGGGTTCGCGAAGATGCAGAAAGGCGGCGTCATCATGGACGTCGTGAACCGAGAGCAGGCGCGGATCGCCGAGGACGTCGGCGCCGTCGCCGTCATGAACCTCGAAGCCGTCCCGGCCGACATCCGCAAGCGCGGCGGCGTCGCGCGGATGGCCGACCCCGCCTCGCTCGAACAGATCATCGACGAGGTTTCCATCCCGGTGATGGGCAAGGCCCGCATCGGCCACACGAAAGAGGCCCAGATCCTCGAAGCCGTCGGCGCGGACATGGTCGACGAGAGCGAGGTGCTCACGCCCGCCGACGACCGCTTCCACATCGACAAGCGCGACTTCACCGCCCCGTTCGTCTGCGGCGCGCGCAACCTCGGCGAGGCCCTGCGCCGCATCGACGAGGGGGCGGCGATGATCCGGACGAAAGGCGAGGCCGGCACCGGCGACGTGAACCAGGCCGTCCACCACCAGCGCAACATCAAGGGCGCCATCCGCGAACTCGAGGGCGCGACCCACGAGGAACGCGAGAAGTGGGCCCGCGAGCACGAGGCGCCCGCCGAACTCGTCCACGAGACCGCCGAGATGGGGCGGCTCCCGGTCGTCAACTTCGCGGCGGGCGGCATCGCGACGCCCGCCGACGCGGCGCTGATGATGCACCACGGCTGCGACGGCATCTTCGTCGGCTCGGGCATCTTCGGCGCCGAGGACCCCGAGGCGATGGGCTCGGCCGTCGTCGAGGCGGTCAACAACTGGGACGACCCCGAGGCGCTCGCCGAAATCTCGGCGAACATCGGCAAGGGGATGAAAGGCGACGCCAACGTCGACCTCCCCGAAGAAGAGAAGATGCAAGGTCGCGGCGTCTGAGCAGCCGAAGGAGGTCACCTTACTGTCGCGGCTGTCGGGGCGGCTGACTGCCGCTCTGTCCCGGTCCGCCTTCCGGCGGCTGCTGGGGCTGCTGTCGCGCGGGACCGCCCGCGTCGCGGTTGTCGTACCACCACGCGAGCGCGCCGCCCCCGCCGGCGACGACCACGCCGTAGACGACGCCGCTGACGAGCACTTTCTCGACGAACGTCCCGATCTCGGCGAGCGTGAACGAGACGCCGCCGAACTGACTCACGGCGAACATCCCGCCGAGCGCGTCGCTCTGGACGGCGGCGCCGACGACAGCGTAGGTGCCCGGGTACTCGCTGAACATGTACGCGTCGCCCAGCGCGACGGCCACCGAAAAGAGGAACGCCGCGTACACTGCGTACGTCGGCGCGAGCGTCGCGCCCTTGGCGACCCCCTCGACGGCCGACCGCACGTCCGGCGAGCGACGCACCCGTAGAGCGCCGAATCCGAGGAACAGCCCGATAGTGACGACGTAGGGCAGGAGCGCCGTCCCGGACACGTCCAGTTCGAGAGTCAGCGCGCCGACGGTGACGAACAGCGTCGTGACCAGGCGACCGATCATCTCGTCGGCGCCGCTCGGGATGTCCTCGACGGTCAGGAACGTGGTCAGGAATGTCAGGACGAGCGAGAGTGCGAGGACGGCGGCGCTGTAGGCCTGCCCCACGCGGAGTTCGCCGGGGTAGTAGTAGCCGGCGACGAGCCCGCCGACGGCGCCGAACAGGAGCGGATAGACGAGGCCGGCGAGCCAGATGGCCGTCCCGACGTCGATCGAGACGAGGTCGGTGGGCGCGAGGAGAGCGGCGACGACCATCACGGGGAGGTAGCCCACGACGATAGCGGCGCCCGAGAGCGCCGAATCGAGATACGACGGGTCGTCGTCGGTCTGGAAGCCCGCGACGAAGTTCCCGGCGCGGTAGCAGACCAGCGCCGGGAGGACGTACAGCAGCCCCAGCGTCGCCGCAGGCGGGACGTACTGGTCGAAATGGCCGAAGATCAGCGGCGCGACGTGCGTGGGAGAGCCAGTGGACCCGCTCCCCGTCACGACCTCCGGCGTCACGAACTGAAAGTCGAACAGCGTCAGGATCCCGACGTCGAGGGTCGAGAGACTCCCCTGGGTCACGCTGTCCGGGTAGGCGACGGCGAAGACGAACCCGATGACCCCGACGACGAGGGCGGTGCCTGCCCCCGCGATAGCCCCCATCTTCAGGGGCAGTTCCCGGAGCTTCGACTCGATATCGATGCCGCCCCTGCCGTGCCCCCTCCCCTGTCCGCCGGGCGGAGCGCCCGGCGGGCCGTGCTGGCCCCGACCGGGCTGTTGACCCTGTGGGGGCTGTTGGCCCCGATTCGGATTCTGGCCCCGGTCGGGCTGCTGGCCTCGCCCCGGCTGTTGGCCATGGGGTCCACCCTGTCCGCGACCGCCCGCGCCACCCTGTCCGACTGGCTGCCCCTGGCCCGCTGGCTGCCCCTGGCCCGCTGGCTGCCCCTGGCCCGCTGGCTGCCCCTGGCCCGCTGGCTGCCCCTGGCCCGCTGGCTGACCGGTCCGGGTGCCCCGTCCCTGTCCCGTCGGCTGCCCGCGACCGGCCTGCCGATCCTGTTCCGTTGCCCGGTCTTGCCCGGCTGACTGGCCGCGCCCGGTCGACTGGTCGCGCTCACGAGGGGTCCGTCCGGCGGTGCCGGTCCGACCCTCCGCGTCCGGGCCGTCGTCTCGTCGACCGCTCGGGTCTTGCCGGCCTGACCGGTCCGGTGACGACCGACCACTCGAGTCTCGCTGCGACTCGCCGTCCGATCCGCCGGGTTCCCGGTCGCCCCGTTCGACCGACCCCGACCGGACGGACGTCCCGCAGTACGGACAGTCCGCGGCTTTGTCGGAGATCGCTTCCCCGCATTCGTGACACTCCATGAGGCAGACGTGCGGAGACTCCCATATAAAGGTAGGAGCCGCTTACCGAGAGATCCGCCGGTGGCGCGTCGGGAACGCGTGAACACAACACCCAAGAGCGTCGATTCACGAACGGAAAGTATGCAAGCCGGGGTCCTGGCAGAGGAGTGGGAGGCGCTCCTCGAGAGCGTCTCGACGACGGAGGGGCGACTGGCGGCGAGCGTCGTCCTCGTCGGGACGGCGGTGATGCTCGGCTGGGTGCTGTTCCCCCGGGTCGCGCGTTCGGCGGAGAAGTGGCTGAGCAGCCGGCTGATCCCCGAACGGATCGGCGACACCGTCAGGTCCGTCGGGGATCACGTCCCGGTGACGCTCGGTGGCATCCTGCTCACGGTCCTGCAGCTGGAACTCCTCGTCGCGACCGGTGCCGGACTGCTGGTCCTCTGGGACCGCCCTGACGTCGTCCGCTGGGTCGTCGCCCGGACCGCCGACCAGATCCCGCTCATCAGGAGCTTCGTCATCACGCTGTCGGTGATCGTGCTCTCGTATCTCGGTTCCGTGGCGCTGTCGTCGCGGATCGCCGAGTTCAGCAAGCAGACGGAGTGGGTGACCGAACACCAGGAGGAGATCCTCCTCCGGGTCTCGCAGATCGGGCTGTTCACCCTCATGGGGCTGTTCCTGATGGGTGTCTGGGGGGTCAACCTCGGCGGCCTGCTGGTCGGCGCCGGCTTTCTCGGCATCGTCATCGGTTTCGCCGCCCGGCAGACCCTCGGCTCGCTCATCGCCGGTTTCCTGCTGATGTTCGCGCGCCCGTTCACCATCGGCGACTGGGTCGAGGTCGGCGAACAGGAGGGAATAGTCACCGACATCACCATCTTCAACACTCGCCTCGAGAACTTCGACGGCGAGTTCGTCGTCATTCCAAACGACCAGGTGTCGAACCAGGCCATCACGAACCGGAGTCAGAAGGGCCTGCTCCGACTGCGGGTCGACGTGGGAATCGACTACGAGTCGGACGTCGACCGCGCGACCGCGGTCGCGCTCGACACCATCAGCGACCTCCGGGAAGTCGTCGACGCGCCCCCGCCGCAGGTGTTCCCGAAGTCCTTCGGCGACTCGGCGGTCGTCCTCGAGATGCGCTTCTGGATCGACCACCCGACGCCCCCGCGCAAGTGGAAGGCCGTCTCGGCGGTCATCCCCGCGGTCAAGGAGGCCTTCGAGGAAGAGGGGATCAAGATCCCCTTCCCCCAGCGGGAACTGTCGGGTCGCGCCGAGACGGGTGGCTTTGAGGTCCGAGACGGCGAGCGTGCGCGCGCCGGGCCGCGGAAACCCGAGGCCGGCGAGCACGACTGACAGGGCCAGCGAACACGACCGAACGTCCGGCGACCGACTATCGCTGGACGGAGAACAGACGCGCTTTCACCCGGGACCGGACGACCGCGAGGAGTGTTCACTCCAGCCCGTAGTACCCCTCGACGACGAGCGCGAAGCCGACGAGCCAGAGGCCGGCGAGGCCCGCGACGGCCGCGACGTGGAACGCCCACGCCGCTCCCTGGCCTCCGACCAGCGGCGTCGCCATCGCCGACGACACCCACGTCGCCGCGCCGCCGCTGGCCGACCCCTGGGTCAGCGCGACGAGAAAGACCATGACGACCGCCGGGCCGGCCGCGCCGACCAGCGCGGTCCCGAGTCGCCGACCCGCACGCGCCACTCGCCGCGGCTCCACCGCGTGCGTGACGTACGCGTCGGCGTCCGACCCCGAATGTGCCACGATAGATCCTGACACACCGCACCGGCACTTAAAAATATCGCACTTACCCGGTCGTTTCCGGAGATACGTTCAGTTCTCGCGGACCACCGTCCGGGGGGCAGCCGAAGCGGTGGGCTGGCGCCGAGACGGTCAGTCGCGGGAGGTGGTGCCGGTGGGTCAGTCGTGGAAGGTGGCGCCGAGACGGTCAGTCGTGGAAGGTGGCGCCGTCGCCGATGGCCGTCTGGTAGACCCGCGAGTCGACGCCCTCGGCGTCGAAGGCGTCGACCATCGCCGAAGCGACGCGCCTGCGGTCGGACTCGTAGCAGGCGGCGACGACGCTCGGACCGGCGCCGCTGATGGTGACGCCGGTCGCGCCGGCGTCGAAGGCGGCCTCGCGGACCGCGTCGTAGCCGTCGATCAGTTTCGCCCGGGCCGGCGTGACGACCGAGTCCTCCATCCCGCGCCCCACCAGTTCGGGGTCCGAGCGGTGCATACCGGTCGTCAGAGTGGCGGCGTTGCCGACGGTTTCGACGAGTTCGCTGACGCGGGCGCCGTCCGGGACGACCTCGCGGGCGTCCCGCGTCGAGACGACGATGTCCGGCAGGCAGGTTACGAGCGGGATCTCCGCGTCGACTTTGGTGATCCCGCCGGGGGTCGCGACGGTGAACCCGCCGAGGATCGCCGGGGCCACGTTGTCGTCGTGGGCGTCTCCGGAGACGACGGCTTCGCCCTCGGCCGCGATGGGGACGAGCTCTTTCCGGGAGAGACCGCGGTCGTACAGCCGGTTGAGCGCGACCGCCGCGGCGGCGGCGCTGGCCGCCGACGAGCCGAGCCCCGACGCGGGGCGCACGCCCTTGTCGATCTCGATATGAGCGGGCGCGTCGAGCGCCTCCGCGACCGCGCCGACGGTGTTGTCGTCGGGGTCTTCGGGGATGAACTGGCTCCCGGCGCCGGTCACGTCGATGGTCGTCCGGTCGGCCTTCTCGACGCGCACCACGTCCGCCGGTCGGTCGAGGGCGACGCCGAAGACGTCGAAGCCGCTCCCGAGATTCGCACTCGTCGCTGGTGCCCTGACCGTGACCATGTGACCGCGAGTTACCGGAGTGCGGGCAAAAAGGTAGCGGAGTCACCGGCCCGTCCCGCGGCCCGGAGAGGGCCGCACGAGCGTCTGGCGGACGCGAGGACGGGGACTTCCGGCCGCGGGTCGGAGTCGTACGAGGCCCGAGCGAAAGGGCTTTTCCGGTCACGGCGGAAGGGCGGGCATGATCGGCGTCGTCGGCGGCGGACTCGCGGGCCTCTCCGCAGCGTATCGGCTCCAGCAGCGCGGCTACGACGTGCGCGTGTTCGAAGCCAGCGAGAACGTGGGCGGCCTGGCCCGCGTCTACGAGACCGCAGGCGACCCCATCGAGACGTTCTACCACCACCTCTCGAAGTCCGAGGAGACCATCGTCGAACTGATCGAGGAACTCGGTCTCGAGTCGGCGCTGGAGTGGCGCTACATGTCCAACGCCTACTACGTCGACGGCGTCGTCCACCCGATGGACAAGCCCTGGGAGATCCTCGCCTATCCGCACCTCTCTCTCTACGACAAGTTCCGGCTCGGGATGCTCGTCCTCGAGATCGACGTCCGCGGCGGTCGCCCCCGCTTCGACACGTACGACGACATCACCGAGTTCGAGGACGTGCCCATCACCGAGTTCCTCCTCGACCACACCACGGAGAACGTCTACGAGTCGTTCTGGGAGCCGCTGCTCGACGCGAAGTTCGGCTCGCGCAAGGAGGACGTCTCCGCCGCCTGGCTGCTCGGTCGCGTGAAGTTCCGCGGCGAGCGCGACCTCCTGAAGGGGGAGATCCTCGGCTACCTCGACGGTGGGTTCGGCCAGTTCCTCGACGCGCTCCTCGACGCGGTCGGGGCGGGCAACGTGACCACCGGTGCGCGGGTGACCGACCTCGCAACTGCGGACGGGCGCGTCGACGACGAACCCGGCGCCGTCGAGACGATTACCGTCGAGTCGGACGACGGGACCGACACCTACGACGTCGACGGCGTGGTCGTCGCGGCGATGCCGAACGTGCTCGAGGACCTGACGGGCTACCCCTGCGAGATCGACTTCCAGGGGACGGTGTGTACGGTCTGGAGCATGGACGAGTCGCTGACGGACACCTACTGGCTCAACATCAAGGACGACGCGCCCTTTGGTGTCTTCATCGAGCACACGAACTTCGTCCCGACGGAGCGCTACGGCGGCGAACACCTCTACTACACCGCGAGCTACGTCCAGGACTACGAGGAGGAGCTCTGGCAGCTGTCCGACGCGGCAGTCGAGGAGCGCTGGCGAGACGGGATCGCGGACCTCTTTCCCCACTTCGACCCCGAGAGCGTCAACTGGGTGCAGACGGCGCGCAACCCGCGGACGGCTCCCATCTACGAGCGCGGGTATCTCGACATGGTCGTACCCTACGACCTCGCCGACGAGGTGGCCGAGGGGCTCTACTACGCGGGGATGGCCTCACAGGCGCAGTACCCCGAGCGGTCGCTCAACGGCGCGATCGAAGCGGGATTCGCCTGCGCGGACCTGATCGACGGCGCTGACCCCGAATCGGTGACGGAGTTCTGAGGGCGGACAGCGGTCGACGGGCGGAAAAGCGCGGTGTCAGTGGCTCTCGACTTCGTCGGCGCCGGGCGCGTTCTCGACGTCGACCTCGTCCGGTTCGTCGGTGCCACCGACGACCACCTCGCCGTCGCCGGTCTCGACGTACACGTCGTCGGCGAAGCCGCCCTCGGCGTGGGGGTGTTCGGGGTCGTCCAGCCTCTCCGGGGTCGAGGGCGCCTCGGCGATGCCGTCCGCGGGCCGGAACTCGCCGAGGGGGTCGTCGATGGTGATGCCGTGGCGGTCGAAGAACTGGCGGTAGCGGGCGTAGTGCTCCTCGAGTTCGTCGGCGGGGAACTCCATCATCTCGGTCCAGCCGTGGTTGTAGAAGTCGAAGTTGGCCTGGATGTGGGTTATCTCGCGGGCCTCGGCCTCCGGGAACCCCTCTTCGAGCGCCGCGACGTAGGTGTCCATCGTCGCGTCGAAGAAGTCGTCGAGGTGGGCGCGGCGCTCGTCGGCCCGGTCGGGGTCGGCCTTGTCGGCGAAGATTCCCGTGTGCAGGTCGACCAGCCGGTCGTTGACCTTCTCGCCGACGACGGGCAGCGTCAGCGCCTGCTTTGCGGCCCAGTGGCGCACGTTCTGTCGGAGTTTCATCTCGACGGCGGTTAGGACCCGACCGTCTTGAACCTCCCGCCGGCGAGTCCGCGCGAGGCCGACGGGGGCCGCTTCGATCCGCACGACCGCCGGACGCGACCGGATCGCCGGTCGGAAACCTGAACGAACGATCAGTATCGACCGGGAGTATGTGAGGCACACGCATGGATAGATAGCAATCCACATTAAGCACGATTGCGAAGACTGCGCGCATGAGCGCATCCCACGTCATCATCGGTGATGGCATCGCCGGGAGTTCGGCCGCGGAGACGATCCGGGAGGCTGACCCGGAGGCCGACATCACCGTCATCACCGATGAGGGGGAAGCACTGTACAACCGGATCCTGATAAAGGAGTTCGCGAAGGGCAAACTGCCCGAGGCCCCCATCTCCATCCACGAGCCCGACTGGTACGACGAGCGCGACATCGACCTCGAACTGGACACGCACGTCACCACCGTCGACACCGAGGAAAACGAGATCCACACCCACGAGGGCGATGTCTACGGCTACGACAAGCTGCTCGTCGCCACGGGCGGGACGCCCGCCAGCCTCTCCGGGTTCGGCATCCAGAACGTCGACGCCGACGGGATCGACCACTTCTGGACCTTCCAGGACGCCCGCTCGATCAAAGAGAACGTCGAGAACGCCGAGCGGGGCATCATCGTCGGCGCGGGGCTGCTCGGCATCGACCTCGCCGCCATCTGCGGCGCGCAGGAACTCGAGGCGAACTACCTGATGCGCGGCGAGTGCTGGTGGCGCTACGCGCTCGACACTGAAGGTGCGGAGATCCTCCACGAGGCCATGCGCGAGCGCGGCGTCACGCCCGTCTTCGACTCCGGCGTCGACGAGTTCGTCATGGACGACGACGGTCAGGTCGAGGCCGCCATCGACCCCAGCGGCGAGCGCTACGAGGGCGACTGGGCCGGCGTCGCCATCGGCCTCGATTTCAACACGGAGTTCCTCGAGGACACGCCCGTCGAGACCAACGACAACGGCATCGTCGTCGACGAGTTCATGCGAACCGACGTCGACGACATCTACGCCGCGGGCGACCTCACCTGGTTCTACGACACGATCCTCGGCGAGATGGGCGAGAACGGCTCGTGGGGGTCGGCCAAGGAACAGGGCTCGATCGCCGGCCAGAACATGGTCGCCGACGTCGAGGCCGGCGGCGAGACCGACGACCCCGAGGAGTTCCGCTGGGTCTCTTCGTACTCCATCACGCACTTCGATTTCCCCTTCCTCTCCTTTGGCCACCCGACCATCGGCGACGACGAGGCCAGCCGGAAGTTCAGCGACACGGAGTGGCGCCGCCTCGCGTTCAAGGACGGCAAGATCGTCGGCGGCGTCCTCATCGGCGACCTCTCTCAGCAGTCCAAGTACAAGAAGCTCATCCGCGAGGAACGCGAGGTCGCACACCTCAAAGAGGAGCTGATGGCCGAAGACGTCGACATGGACGCGCTCGAAGAGGCCGCCCCGCAGGCCGAGTAATCCGACGTACCGGCTCGTAGCCGATCTTTTCGTCCGTCCGCGAACCGCGTCGGCGGCGCCCTGTCTCTGCAAGCAGTGAGCGGATGCGGTCGCCGCCCCGATCTACGGATGCAATGTCGACGACACTGTCAGACGATGCGGTCGGCAAAGACGTGATCGACGCGAACGGCGAAAAGATCGGCATGGTGACGGCCGTCGAGTACGGGACCGCACGTGTCGACCCCGACCCGGGCCTCACCGAGAAGTTCAAGGCGAAACTCGGCTGGGAGGACACCGACGAGGCGGAGTACCCGCTCCAGGACGACGCGATCGCCCGGGTCACCGACGAGGAGATCCACCTGCGATTCCGCCGATAACGTCGGTCGTTCACCGCTTTCTCCGCCTTTTCGAGCCGTGAGACGACGGCTCACACGTAGCGAACGCTTCCACCCAGTCGCGCCCGCATCGCGGCGGCGAAGCGCCGGCGCACACATCGCGAGGGCGGCGAAGCGCCGGATACCGGCGAGCGGGGCGCCCGGCGTTCGCAGGCCGAACCTCTCTGCACCCGGCGGCCCCAGAAGCGAGTACCGATGCTCGGACCGATGACCGTCGGCAAGAAAGCTGCATCGTGGGGCTACAAGAAATACGGCGTTCCCGGGGCGGTCGCCACGGGGGCGGTCGGCGTCGCCGGCTACGTCGCGGTGCGGCGCGCGTTTCGCCGCTCGAGCGACCTCGGCGAGGAGCCCGTCGACGTCCGATCCGGCGCTTCGACGGACAGTGAGGGCGATTCCTCGGCGGACAGTGAGGGCTACTCCTCGGCGGACAGCGAGAACGCCTCGGACGCCGGGGAGAGCTGACGCTCGCGGACAGTCGTCGACAGTCGATACTTTTTCGAGAGATAGGTGGACGAGCGGCCCGTCGCTCGGCCGCCAGCCGTGATGCCGCGCCAGCGGAGACGCCACGCCAGCGGTGTTGGTGCGTCGATCCCGAACTCATCCTAAGCGACCGACGCGGTCACCGGTCGAGAACGTGACGGACGAGAAAGCCGACCGCGAGGCCGGCACCGAACGCGCTCACGATACCGTTTTGCCGCCGTTCGCGAGCCTCGTCGGGGAAAGTCTCCTCGGCGAAGTCGAAGACCCTGCGGCCGAGTTCCGACTTCAGTGTCTCGGCCTGTTCTTCGGCCTCCGACTGGGCGCGCTCTTTCGCGACCTTCGCTTGCTGGTTGACGCGCTCTCTGGCATTCTCTGACGCATGGCTTTTCGTTGCCATGGGTATCGAATCGTGCCGGTGTCCCCTCACAGTAGTGCTTGCACAGGCGGGGTGTCCCCGGCGTCGCGTCGCGGGCGCGATACCGAACGGTGTCGGAACCGAGGTGAGAGGAGTGGGCGGTCGCGCTCGCTCGCGGCCGGTCACCGCTCCGCCGGGGGGATGAACGGACCGACGGAGACGGTCCGCCGGGCGATCGTGGCTGCCCGGAGGATGTAGGAGACGAACGCGGCCAGCGGGGCGACGATGACCCCGAGACCGGCCGTGACCACGATGGGGAGCAGCGTCGGTCCGATGGTGGCGGTGTCGCCACGGTACAGGAGCGTGAGCGAGACGGTCGTCACGAGGGCGACGAGGCCCGTGTAGACGACGATTCGCGAGAGGCGGGCGAAGTCCTGCTGGAGCGAGAGCGTCTTGAAGAACTGCCGGGCGACCGCGATGGACTCCAGCAGTTCGGCGAGCGCGTCGAGGTCCGCCCGACCGGCCTGGGTGAGCGACGACGCGTGCGAGTTCTGGAGGTGGCGGACGGCGGTCATGTTCCGGGCGTACTCCGTGCCCAGCACGACGTCGAGGACGTCCACGATGGCGTCTTGCTCCTCGAGTTCGTCGTCGATGCTCTCACCGTAGCCGCGGATATTGTCCATCACCGAACTCACCTCGTCGGGCACGTCGGTCGCCGCGTCGTCGAGTCGCTCCTCGATGGCGGTCGCGCGGTTCTGGAGCGTGGTGCCGATCAGCGACAGGAAGGCGGCGGGGTCGTTCGGCGCCGCCGCTTCGCCGGCGATGTCCTCGACGGACCGACGGAGGTTCTCGGTCCCGTCGAGTCGATCCGCGAGGGAGTCCGGCGTCCCGAACACGCGCGAGAGGATGAACTGGTTGATAGAGAGCGCGATCGTCACGAGCGTCACGACGCCGGAGGTGAGCCCGCTCGCGAACACCGACGCCGCTGCGCTTTTCGGCCCGACGGTCACCACCTCTGTCGCGATGAGGCCGCCGACCACCGCCACGACGCCCGCGACGATCAGTGCCGCGACCGCGATCCGGTTACCCTCCAGGAGAACCCAGAGCGAGACTCGCTCCCGAAACCCGACCGTCTTCGCCGGCGATTCGCCAGTTTCCATACGGGAGCCTGGACTCCCACCACCGAATTAGTGCCGCTTGCAGCGCAAGGCATCGACCTCCGCGCCGCGGTCGCCGGCATGACGACCATGCGAGAGTACGGGTACTTCGAGGACCGAGACCGGGGCTGCGAGCGGGACCGGGACCAGGGCTGCGAGCGGGACCGGGACCTGGCCACCGCGACGGGCTACGACCCCACTCACGCCTCCTCCGAACCGTGACGGAGCGCGACGGCTTCGGTGCGAGGTGAAAATACAGGTCTCCCAGAAGCTCTCGGCGCACCGGTCCGCGCGGACGCCGACGGGTGCGGGGACTGACCGTCAGTTCGACGCCGGCTCGGCGTCGCTCGCGGAGCGAAGGCGGATTCAGCGGCTGAGATGCAATTGCAAGCTCACCGCTGATGGATGGCCCGACCGTTCGTTGATCCATGGAACGGGCCGAACTCGCGTCCCGCGTCGAATCGCTCTGCAACCGTGACACGGCGGCGTTCGACAGCTGCGTCGAGGAGGAAGCAGAGTGGTTGCGGTCCGCGGTCGCCGGCGGTGAGTTCGACAGCGAGGTCACCACCGTCGGACTCGAATACGAGTGTTACCTCGTCGACGGCCGCGGGGAACTCGCGACCGTCTCCGGGTCGCTCTCCGACCTGCCCGGGTGCGAGGAGGAGATCGGTAGACACCAGGTCGAGTTCCAGGCCACTCCCCAGCCGGTCTCCGGGGTCGGCTTCGAGACGATCGAATCCGAGCTGCGCGCGCGCTTCGAGATGGTGAGCGACGCGCTCCTAGACGACGACCACCGCCTCGTCAGCGACGGGGTCTGGACGATCGCACCCCGCGACGAGTGCGCCGCGTCCTACCTGACCGACGCTCCCGACACCGAGGGCGAACCCCTGGCGAAGAACATGGTCGACAAGGTCCGGTACCACGCCCAGGGCCGGGACACAGCCACCGAAATTGACGCCCCGCACGTCACGCTCAGCGGTGAGACCGCACTGTTGAACAGCCTCACGACATCCATCCAGCCACACTACGTCGTCCCGCGGGCGAGCGAGCTCCCAACGTACTTCCGCTACGCGCTGCGCGTGGCGGGACCGCTCCTCGCTCTCGGCGCCAACTCCCCGCTGTTCCCGCCGGAACTCTACGACGACGACGATCCGGAGGCGATCCTCGCTGACAGTCGCATGGAAAACCGGATCGGGGTGTTCGAGACGGTGATGAACAGCGAGGACGGACAGTCGAAAGTCGCCTTCCCGGACGATATCGCGGACGTGACGGAAGCGATCGACGCAATCGTCGACGACCCCACGGTCCTCCCGGTCGACGCCGACTCGGACGGGGACCTGTCGCATTTCAGCCGCAAACACGGCTGCTACTGGCGATGGATCCGGCCGGTGTTCGACGAGGGCCGTAGCGGGAACGCGAACGTCCGCATCGAGTTCCGACCGATCCCGGGGCAGCCGACGATCCGCGACAGCGTCGGATTCGTCGGTCTCCTCGCGGGCCTGCTGACCGAGCTCCCGCGTCGCGAACACCCGGTCGCGGACCTCGACTGGTCGGTCGCCCGGGACAACTTCTACGCGGCGGCGAGCGACGGTCTCGCGGCAGACCTCCGGTGGATCGACAGCGCGGGCGCTCGCACGGAGCGGCCCGACGAGATATTCGCGGACCTGTTCCGGTGTGCGAGCGACGGGCTGGAAGCGGCCGGTCTCTCACCCGGTCGAGCCGACCGCGTTCTGGCGCCGCTCCGGGCCCGTGTCAGGCAGGCGGGGACGCCCGCCCGATGGAAGATGGGGCGTGTGAAAGAGGCGATGGCGGCCGGGGACCCATTCGAGCGCGCGGTCCACGATGCCCAGCGAGCCTACCTCAGCCACCAGCGCGAGACGTTCGACCGCGGTCGGTTCGACGTGTGGTCGCTTGTCGACCGGGACCGGACCGGGAACGCCGACCCCGGACGGGGGTCGACCTGCCTCTCCGTCGGGAACGGCCCGGCGGTGTGAGGGCAGCGGACTGCGAGAGGCCTCTCCGGTGCTGCTTGCACGGGCGTGGTCGCCGCCGTTCACTCGATCGGCCGACGCGACCGGCCGCGACTGTCTGAATGGCCGGATCCGCCGTCGAATGCCCGCGATTCGAGACGATCCCGGATTCGGATATCGATGACTTCCGGGAACGCGCCGGTCGATCGACGGCGGGCGGGGTTTCAGTCGCAGGCCCGCCGCTTTTCGAGTGCGAAGTCGGATCGCGGGTATGGAGATCCGTCCAGCGACACCGGACGACAGACACGAGGTCGAGGAAGCGGCCAGACGGTCCTTCAGGGCCTCCTACGCGCTCAGTCCGCAGGAGATAGAGACCGTCCTCGCGACCGAGTTTTCGGACGACCAGCTGGCGGCACAGATAGACGTGGCGGACGACCGCCTGTTCGTTGCCGACCGAACGGACGGTCCGCTCGCCGGGTTCGCCGAGTTCGGCGCCGACGAGGCGCTCCACTGGCTTCACGTGCGACCCGATGCACGGGGGCAGGGGGTCGGGACCGCCCTCGTCGAGCGCGCCCGGGGTGTGGCTGACGAACGCTCGGTTCCGTTCACGGCCCGGGTCCTCGAGAGCGCCACCGAAGGGGACCGGTTTCTGGAGCGGTTCGACCTGTATCCCACCGAAACCACGTCGGTCGAGTTCGGTAACGAGCGGTTCACGGAGGTCGTCTACTCGGGGGCCGGGCGCGAACGAGACGCAAACGAACCCTCGATCGACGTCCCCGAGACGACGACGGTCGACGGCGATCAGTGTCGAGTGCGGCGCGAGTCCGCCGTCTCCGGAACGCTCGCACCGTTCTACCCGCTGGTCGACACCGGAGACAGCCGGGGCGACCGGGGTGACGGCGACGAGGGCCGACGGGTGGGCTACCTCTGCGGCCAGTGCGGGACCACGGACGTCCACGCGGACGAACTCGGGCGCCTCGAGTGCGACGGCTGCGAGAACGTCCACCGGCCGGACGACTGGGACCCGTCGTATCTCTGAGGCTCCTGAACTCCGTCGATCGAAGCCGTTTTTGCCGGGCCTGACCGACCGAGAGGCATGGACAGCGGCGGCAGCAGCGACATGACCCTCGCGTTCGACCTCGCGGCGCTGAAGCGGCTCGCCTACCCGGATCGGGTCTTCCAGGACGCCCGGCAGTGGAGCGAGTACGTCGGCGTCGTCTCGGAGGACCCCACCTACGTCGTGACGAACTTCACGCGCAAGCACCGCATCCGTCAGGACTTCTTCTCGGGACCGCGCTCGCGCGCGGAGAGCCTGGAGAACGTCAAGGCGCAGTTCGGCACCGAACGACACGTCTTCGTCGGCGTCGACGAGGAGGACGAGGCCCTCGCCGAGGAAGTCGGCTGGGAGTTCCTCGACGTCGAAGACGCCGCCGCGGCCGCCGAGTGGCAACTCGGCGAGCCCGCGGACCCCGACGTCGAACCCGACGACGAGGGACGCGACGACTGGCCGTGATCAGTCGCGGAAACACCTCGGTCGACGGCGACGCTTCATCGCGGCGTTTAAACGGCTCTCGGCAGTAGAGCGAGCAATGGCAGAGCCGCGCGTACCGGGGAGCGACGGGGCGGAGTTGGACCTCGCGTGTGGCGAGACGGTCGCCGTCCACGACCTCGACATGGGACTGCGGGAGTACGAGTGTCGCTGCGGGCAGACCCACGCGGTCGTGATGGACGTCCACCCGCTGGGTCGGTTCGTCCCGGAGTTCCTCGCTGACGTGTTGCGCGAGACGATCGACACCGCCGACGAGTTCGACGAGTTCACCACCGCGCACCTGATGGGCATCGTGCTGGAGGAGTTCCCGGAGAAGGTGGCGAGCGCCGACGTGGCCGAGGACGGGTCGGTCGGCTACTCGCTCGTCTGGATGAGCGACTTCGACTCTCGCAGACTCCACGAGGTCGTCGTCGAACTGGTCGTCGAACTGATGGACCACGCGGTCAGCCACGCCGAAAACGACGACGCCGCGGCGGAGTTCGAGCAGTTCCTCGACGAGTTCGACGTCGAGGCGTTCGTCGAGCAGTACCGCGCGCAGCGTGACTTCGACTCCGAACACGACGCAGCGGTGTAGTACTCCAGTCGCCTTTTTCGATGGGTAAGACCACCTGAGCCGTCTGTTCTGTGTAGACGTATTGGGTAAACGTCAGGAACCCACGACTGAAGTACTATGCACCGTGTCGTATTTTGTCGGATGCCTCGTTTCTACCCACGCACTCCGGGACTGTAAAAGTGGCGGATACGGTACGCTTGTGGGGTTAAAACCCGGAATCTGGTGTTCATGGGACCGGTGCTCTCCCGTGTCGTCGCAATCGGCCATGTTCGAACCCGATACCCACGCACTCTTGCGGTTACAGCTCTATTGCCGAACGGACCGGTGTTTGTCGGGGTCGAAGGTGGGGTTGTCGTCGGGCTACCCGGTGTCCTCGTCGGTTTGCACGTAGTTGGATATATACCGCTGACAACTACAGTCTGTCTGGTTGATATTATTGCCGTCGGGCCGGAATAATACTTTGAAGAGAATGTATAGTAATTTGATTTGTCTGATACGATGCTAAAATATATTGTTACAATTACGTTAGGGACTGGTGTGTCAGCTATAGTTTTTATATGAGTGAAAATAGGCAGAAATCACGGACCTATGGGATTGGTGCAACAAATTTCTGGTTTTGTACTATGCAACAAAACGGCGCTACATTTCGCTCCAACTCGCTTTATAAGGTTCGACCGCATTACAGATTGCGTGGGTTGGCCGGAGACGGTCAGCCTGCGTCTTCCGACTGCACTGGAGTATGTAGGAGCCAAGGGAAGCGGGAAAGTCCTTCTGTCATGGGGCAAGTGACGCTTGGCTTCTCGTCGCAACCGTCGCAACCAACTATGGCAAGAAGAGATTCCAAGTTTCAGAGTGTAACTCTCCGAGAATCAGACGTATCGGACCTAAAGAGCATAGCGGAGAACGAGTTCGGGACCGAGGATGTCTCAGTTCGGGCCGTCGTTCGGCGTCTCATCAGTGGCTACGAAAACGATGACTGAAAACACCACTAACGGCAAGTTACTCTCGTATATTCGGGCACTCGACTCGTACACTACGACTTCTTCTCCACCGAAACCCGAGGAGATGGACGAGATAGCCGGGATGCCCGACTCACAGGTGGTTATTGACCGGTTCGGAAACTGGGAAAAGGCCCTTACTCAGGTGAACCTCATCCGGGACCCGGATTCAGCGGTCAAAATCCCGGTGGATATCCGGTCGACCGTCAAAGCACGAGCAAATCGTCGGTGTGAGCGGTGTCAGGCGGGACCGAACGAAAGTCGTGGCGGACTGAGTGTCGAGTGGGTCGAAGAACCACCCATACAGACAGAGGATGCCAGCCCGGAAGATGCGGTGCTCGTGTGCTCCGACTGTAAAGATGGGTGAGGAAAATCATCCGAACCTCCTATACTGCACTCACTCCATGCGTGCTCCGAAAACACTCTCTAAGAGGTTTTAAAGAAGTTTAATTAGGGTTTCGGGCCATCGTTCCGGCGGATTGGGGGCGAGAGTGACGAGTAGCACAACCAGAAATTATTTCTGGTATCGTCGGATTTATTTGTGCCGATGCGCAACAGTAATATAAGCAGCCGGCTGACACTTTTGCCGGCGTTGCCGTCGCAGTACGCGCAGGTGTCACAGATGTATCTACGCAAACAGACTCAGAGAGGAATTGACCGGCGTGCGCCAACACGCCGAAACACTGTCCGGGCCGGAACCAACAGCAGACATGTCAGAGTACGGAACGCAGACACTTAAATCTGTTGCTGATTCGAGGTCAGAATGCGGAGCCACCGGACCGGAGTCCGACGACACGCCCGAGCGAGTGCCGGGAGAGTTCGACGGCTACGGGGACCCGGCACTCGACACCCGACTGGCGTCCGACGAGTACGCCGACGTGCTCCCGGACCGCTATCGGTTCGACGGCAAAGTGCTCTCGTGGGGTGGAGCGGTACAGCAGTACCTCAACCACCGTCGTGGGGAACGTGCGAGCGTTGAGTCCGACGACTCTCCGGTGTCCCGGGGGACTCTCCGACACCGTGCTCTCCAGAAAAACGCCGTCGTCCATCGGGCCGACCGGGAAGTTCGGGAGCGAATGGAGGACCCGGTACTCTCCCTCATTACGCTCGCTGGTTCGTTCGATTCGACCGAGGTTCGGGTAGTGGACTACGCCGTCCAACTGTCCGATGCATTCGACTCAGCACTCGACACGTTCCGGTATCAGACACAACAGAAACGCGGGTGGGATGTCGAATACGTCGTCGTGCTCGCCGGGACTGACGATGGAGTGCCACACTACCACATGGTGGTGTGGATAGACCGGGCGAGCATGCCGGCGGATACCGACACCGAGAGCCGGCTGCGAAACGGACTTGTGCCGGTCGTGGAGCGGTTTCAGTCCGAGTTGGATTCTACACTCCGGGAGTCTGTCGAGGACGATACTGGCATACCTGATGGGGCTGTGCGTGTCGATACGGACCCGGACGAGGGTCTGGAACGATACCCGGCAGACGGCCGTGATGGGCCGGTGCATCCGTTCTCTCGGTACGCCAGCAATCAGGTTCCCCATCTCGGTCGGGCAACCGAGGACACCGATTCGTTCGACGGGATGGCCAAGTCCGAACGGAGAGTCGGGGCTGTTGCCGATGCACTCCCGAGGGACGTGAGTCAGTGGCGTAGCAGTACCGGAGTGCCGGCTATTGGGAGCACCGACGTGGGCAAATCAGGGATTACAGAACGTCAGAGTGCCGACTATACGTTTCGCCAGTAGTATTCCAGACAGACGACGTTGGCACTCGGAAAGTCCCTGCGGTAGTCGTCAATGTCGTCTTGGCCTCGGTCCTGTGCATTCCGAAGGTGGTTTCGGAGCAAGTGTTCCCGCCCTTCCTTGCCACACTATACCGAGGAAGGTGATGCGAACATGAAGCCAATATATAAGAATGCGATAAAAGCTAAACCAAGAAGCGTCCAGAGGTAACTGAAGTCCGGGTCTTCGTAGTATTCCTCCAACTGGGAAAGTTGGTCGTATAAGAGCACAAAACCGGGTGGAATGAAAGCAGCGAACACCACCTGCATAGTAGTCTGTAACACGACATACCCATCCAGCGGGTCGCTTACCACTAACAACCACGCGAGCAGAAGGAGTAGGCAATAGGAACCGAGTAGTGTCAGTGTCGCTATTATCTGTCGGTTGGGGCTGTTCATCTTTTCGATGCGGTTTGATGCGGTTGACGTGAAAAACACCATTACCGACACGGAAACCACGAATAGCGTCACGATAGGTCCCGGACCTGCTTCTACCATAAAATCAGAATGTTACGCTGTCATTTAGGCATGGTGGTCAGATGTCCGTGAGAGAGGGCGAACTGTGTTTCTCGTACTCCTCTCCGGTGGCAATTCCACAGAGAGACTGGACCGAACCATTGTGCGAACAGTTCCCGGTACTCCAGTGCTCGATTCGGGGGCGACGACGGGCCCGGTTGTGCAAGGGCTGTGGACCATTCGGGTCCCAGTTTGAGGGAGCCTATATCTGGTCAAGGAGGTCTTCCTTCTTGTCTTCAAACTCGTTCTCCGTGATTACCCCCTCATCACGCAGTTCCTTCAACCGCTCTAATTGGTCAAGTGGGTCCTGCTCCTCGTCATCATCCTCGTCTGTATCGGACGCCTGCATAGGTTCGCTCCGAGTGTGTCGTGCCTCCAGTTCAACGTCAGCGATGTCGCGCATCTCTCGGAGAATCACATTCGGGTTGGTTTCGCGAAACTCTTCATTGTCGGCCATGCTGATTGTGATGTGGCCTCCATCATGGAGAGGTAGTTTCAAAAAGACCCTTTCTCCGGCTTTATTCCAGTGGTCATCGCCAAATCTGAGCCGATTTAAATTCTCCGTCTCATGGTCTTCCCTTGTCCAGACCTTTGCGCTCTGGAAGTCGATCTCACCCATCGGTATAGAGAATGTATTCGGGTCACGAACTAACCGTGGTTGTTCAAACTCCAGCGTTTCGGAATCGAGTCGTATCGACGTCGTCCGCTCACTCAGGTCCCATCCCACATTACCGTAGTCATGGATTCTGACTGTATAGTGGTCTGTCAGAGCGGTGAACCCTTCTTCCTGCAGTTCCGAGGCCTTGTCGGATACTCTATCCATTAGCGAGCGGTTTTGGTCGTCATCTGTAGAATCCGACCCATCCTCTGCATCCCCGCTGAACAGTCCCATATCCGTGTATTTTCATTGAACTTCAAAAAGGATAGGGGCCGGACAGGTCGGGGCGATGTTTGCCGGCTACAGTCGTCTCACACGATACGGTCGGGAGTCAACCGGGCTACAGGTCAAGGTGGTCCCGGCGGATTCGTGCTTTCGTTTCCTCGTCCTGTCGGTCGTAATGACGCTCCATGATGTCCGTAGAGACATCGCATCTGTCGCTAATCACCTCCTCGGGGATGTCATGGTCGAGGTGTCGGTGCGTAATCGACCCACGTCGGACCGGATGACACGACACCGTACTCGGGCAGTCATCGGCGTTACGTTTGCCACCGGCTGCCTCACACTCGTCCGGGTCCCGGTCATGCGGGCACTCGTTGGCGTACACACAGGGGCGGGTCATGCCCCGGAAGTCGCGCCGGAGCGTGTTGTACGTGACACGGCCCGAGGTCGTCGTCAATAACGGCTCTCTGTCGTGGTCGTCGGTTACATCGATGCGACGGCGGTCGATGTAGTCCCGGATGACTTCTGCCACTTCGGGTGACAGGTTGACACGTCGCTCCGACCTCCCTTTGTTCTTGAGCGACGTGCCGGTCTCGGGTCGATGTACCAAGTCGATATGCGGAGCACCCCCATCGAGGTGACAGTCTGAGATGTCGATGGACCGCATGGCTCCGGCTCTCATCGCCGTATCCCAGCAAAGTGTCATCTCGACGTGTCGCCTGCATGCGTACCGGAACTGCTCGAAGTATTCGAGTATCGCTTCTGCCGTGTCTTCGTCTATCTTCTCATCCCTCGTACCGTCAGGCGTCGTTACATCCGGCACTTTGTCCGCGAGTCCGTCCCTCACGCACTCTATCTGTTCGCAGTGGCGAAAGAAGGCACGGAGTACCGAGAGATACTGACCAACCGTAGACGTGGCGATGTCGTCGGACATGAGCGTTCGCTTGAATCGCATTAAGTCAGCACCCGTCACCTCCGACATCACCTCGATGTCGTGCTCGGCACAGAAGCCACCTATTTCGCCGTCATCCAGTTCGTCAGGGTCGCCGGACCACAGATTCCGAACCGTTCTGTAGTTCCGGAGCGTTTCGCTGGACTGTTCGATTTCTGCGGTCTGTATCCAGTCGTCGGTCGCATCGTCGGGTGAGTACTCTATCATGGTCGTAGCACCTGAGGCACCCGACGAACGGCCACTGGGTTTTGAACCACTCGTGACCGCGTTAGCGTGCCGAAATCGCCTGTCGTACTCGGTTTCACTGGGCATACCAGTAGTAGGGAACGCACCCCCTTGAAACTTGTCAGAATTGACAGTCATGAAGCCGACCTGCGGGATAGAAACACGCTTATTAGTGCCTAAAAGCACCGAATTTCGTGTTCTATCACCCCGGCTATTTACCATCATTTTTCTGGTATGCGTGTGTGATTCCGACTCCGAACACGACGCGGCGGTCTGAGCCTCGGCCCGGCGAGCATCGACATCGACGGAGCGTCCGAGCCGACGTATGACAACTGATGACGGGGCCGACACTGTCTCGGAGAGCGTCAGCCGGTCGCCGTCGTGCGGTTTTCGCAGATCGGTCGTCTGACGGCTGTCTGACGCCGTTTAATGAGGATAGAGCTATTACTGATCTGTGTATGCGCGTACGTCGGCGCGATTTCGAGCGGATCCGATCCGTCCTCCAGCAAGCCGATGCCGACGAGCCGCTGACCGCGCGAGAGATCTGTCGCCTGCTGGACGAACACGGTGAGGACATCGACAGCGCACACCGCGTAGCGACCGTGCTGGGCCGGCACGCCCAGTCCGGCGAGGTCGAGGTCATCCGCGACCAGCCCTATCGCTACCGGTTCGTCGACGGACGCAACTGAGGCCGTGAACCCTGGGGAGGGTTGCAGACCGTCGCGAGCGGGACGGCCGTCTCGCCGTCCCCGAGTCCCTTCTGGCCCACCGCAGTACCCGAGCACATTACTGCCGGCCGCATTACTGCCGACCGCGCTATCGCCGACCGCGCTATCGCCCCTCCCCCGCCCAGGGACCCGTCCGATTCCGCCGACGTTATACGCCGGCGTCGCCTCCGAACGACAACCTCGGGCGCTCGATCGCGCCCTAACCCCCGCTGCCGGTCGAGACTGGCCGCTCCGCGCAGAGAATACGATTTTCGAAATCCGGTTTCGATGTTCGTACTGATTCGCCGGGTTTATTACGATGTGCCGGCTCCGACCGAGTAATGACGGACGAGGAAGACCGCACCATCCTGCTGATCGGCAGCGGACCGATCAAGATCGGACAGGCCGCAGAGTTCGACTACTCGGGCGCACAGGCGTGTCGCGCGCTCCAGGAAGAGGGCGCGCGGGTCGTCCTCGTGAACTCGAACCCGGCGACGATCATGACCGACCCCGAGATGGCCGACGCGGTGTACATCGAGCCCATCAACACCGAAGCCATCTCGGAGATCATCCGGAAGGAAAACCCGGACGGCGTCATCGCCGGCCTCGGCGGACAGACCGGCCTCAACGTCACCGCCGAACTCGCCGAGGAGGGCGTCCTCGACGAGCACGACGTCGAGGTCATGGGCACACCGCTGGACACCATCTACGCGACCGAAGACCGCGACCAGTTCCGCCAGCGCATGGAGGACATCGGCGAACCGGTCCCCGAGTCGATAACCATCGAGTCCATGGATGAAGTCGAAGAGGCCGTGGAAGCGGTCGGCGGCCTCCCGGTCATCATGCGGACGACCTACACGCTCGGGGGCGCGGGCTCGGGCGTCATCGGCGACATGGACGAACTCAAAGAGGCCGTCCGCAAGGGCCTGCGCCTCTCGCGGGACAACCGCGTGATGATCACCGAGTCCATCGACGGCTGGGTCGAACTCGAGTACGAGGTGATGCGCGACGCCGACGACTCGTGTATCATCATCTGCAACATGGAGAACATCGACCCGATGGGCATCCACACCGGCGAGTCCACGGTCGTCACGCCCTCGCAGGTCATCCCCGACGAGGCCCACCAGGAGATGCGCGACTCCGCGCTGAAGGTCATCCGCGAACTCGGCATCGAGGGCGGCTGTAACATCCAGCACGCCTGGCGCGACGACGGCACCCCCTCCGGCGAGTACCGGGTCGTCGAGGTCAACCCGCGCGTCTCCCGTTCCTCGGCGCTCGCTTCGAAGGCGACCGGCTACCCCATCGCCCGCGTCACCGCGAAGGTCGCGATGGGCAAGCGCCTCCACGAGATCGACAACGAGATCACCGGCGAGACGACCGCGGCGTTCGAGCCCGCCATCGACTACGTCGTGACGAAGGTGCCGCGCTGGCCCAAGGACAAGTTCACCGACGTCGAGTTCGAGCTCGGCCCGGCGATGAAGTCCACCGGCGAGGCGATGGCCATCGGTCGCACCTTCGAGGAGTCGCTGCTCAAGGCGCTGCGCTCCTCGGAGTACGACCCCGCCGTCGACTTCGCCGAGGTGTTCAACGACGAGCTCGAAGACGACTACCTCGAGCGCCCGACGCCGGACCGTCCGTACGCCATCTTCGAGGCGTTCGACCGCGGCTACTCCATCGAGCAGGTTGCGGAGATCACCGACATCAAAGAGTGGTACCTCGAACGGTTCAAGCGCATCGCCGACGCCGCGGCGGCCGCCGCCGAGGGCGACTTCCAGGCCGCGGCGGACGTGGGCTTCACCGACCAGGAGATCACCGCCATCGCCGGCGGCGACTTCCAGGACACGCACGCTTCCTGGATCCCGGCCATCGGCGCCGACGAGGCCCGCGCCGACGGCGGCGAAGTCGACGCGGAGTCCGGGGAGGCCGCGACGGAAACGGCCGGCACACCCGCCGAAGGCGAGCCCGCAACCGCCGCGAGCGCCGGCGAGACGGTGACCGTCGACGAGGTCGACGACACCACCTCCGAGCGGGACTTCAAGCTCGTCGACACCTGCGCGGGCGAGTTCCGCGCGACGACGCCGTACTACTACTCCTCGCGTGACCCCATCTCGGGGCTCGGCCGCAACGAGGTCCAGGTCGACCGCGACGTCGAGAGCGTGGTCGTCGTCGGCGGCGGCCCGATCCGCATCGGGCAGGGCGTCGAGTTCGACTACTGCTCGGTCCACGCGGTCCGCGCCCTCGAAGAGCTGGGCATCGAAGTCCACGTCGTCAACAACAATCCCGAAACCGTTTCGACCGACTACGACACCTCCGACGGACTGTTCTTCGAGCCGATCACGGCCGAAGAGGTCGCCGACATCATCGCCGAGACCGGCGCCGACGGCGTGATGGTCCAGTTCGGCGGGCAGACCTCCGTCGACATCGGCCACCCGCTCGAACAGGAGATCGACCGCCGCGGCCTCGACTGCGAGATTCTGGGTACCTCCGTCGACGCGATGGACCTCGCGGAGGACCGCGACCGCTTCAACCGCCTGATGGACGACCTCGGCATCGCCCAGCCCGAGGGCGGTTCCGCGACCAGCGAGCAGGAAGCCCTCGACCTGGCCCACGAGATCGGCTACCCCGTCCTCGTCCGCCCGAGCTACGTGCTCGGCGGGCGCGCGATGGACATCGTCTACAGCGACGAGGACCTCAAGGAGTACATCGAGGAGGCCGTCCGCGTCAGCCCGGACAAGCCGATCCTCGTCGACGAGTTCCTCGAAGACGCCGTGGAGCTGGACGTCGACGCCGTCTCCGACGGCGAGAACGTCCTCATCGGCGGCATCATGGAACACGTCGAGAGCGCGGGCGTCCACTCCGGCGACTCCGCCTGCATGATCCCGCCGCGCTCGCTCGGCCGCGACGTGAACAGGAAGGTTCGCGAGGTCACCGAGGACATCGCCCGCGCGCTCGACACGGTCGGCCTGCTGAACGTCCAGCTCGCCGTGCGCGACGGCGAGGTGTACGTGCTCGAGGCGAACCCGCGCTCTTCCCGTACCGTGCCCTTCGTCTCGAAGGCGACGGGCGTCCCCATCGCGAAACTCGCCGCGAAGGTCATGGCCGGCGAGTCGCTCGCGGAGATGGACGTCCACGAGCAGGTGCCCGCCCAGACCTCGATCAAAGAGGTCGTCCTGCCGTTCGACCGCCTGCCGGGCTCGGACCCGCGTCTCGGCCCCGAGATGAAATCGACCGGCGAGGTCATGGGCACCGCCGACTCGTTCGGCCGCGCCTACGACAAGGCGCAGATGTCCGTCGGCAAGCCCATCCCGCGCGAGGGCACGGCCGTCGTCGACCTCTCGGAGAGCGAGTTCCCCGGCGCCGACACCGAGGCCGGCGAGCAACTCGTCGAGGCCTACGCCGAGCACTTCGACCTCGTGACGTTCGACAGCACGACGGAGTTCGTCGAGGCCATCCAGAACGAGGAGGTCGACCTCATCGTCTCGCGCCAGCGCGAGCCGCTGCAGACGGCCGTCGAGGAGGAGATCACCTACTTCTCGACGCTGCCGAGCGCGAAGGCCGCGCTGGAGGCAATCGAGGCCGCCGACGAACCGCTGGACGTCCAGCCCGTGGGCCAGCGAGTCAAGCGCGACGAGTACTGGGGCCAGCCCAAAGACGACTGATAGTGATTATTGTAGCGATTTACCGGTACGCGTCGACCCAGTTGTCGGCGCGACCCGGAAATAATCTACAATAATCACTATGAGCGGCCGTCGTCGCACCCTCGGCCGCCGTAGTCGGGATATCGACGACCGGAGAACGGCGATGGTTTCGCCGGTGGACGTAGCTATTTATCCCCGTCGCGTGTGAACCACGGTCCATGGACGACATCTTCGTCGCGCGGTTGATGAGTTCGGACCTGCAGACGGTCGGCCCCGACACGCTGGTCGAGGACGCGGCTATCCAGATGCAGGACAACAAGGTCGGGTCGCTGGTGGTCGTCGACGACGACAACCAGCTCCTGGGCATCCTGACGACGACGGACTTCGTCGACATCGTCGCCAGGTCCAAGCCCAAGGCCGAGACGACGGTCGAGCGGTACATGACGACCGACGTGTTGACCGTCTCGGCGCAGGACTCCATCGTCGACGTGGCCGACCTGCTGGTCGAACACGGCATCCACCACGCGCCGGTCGTCGACGACGAGGAGGGCGTCATCGGCATGATCACCACGACGGACCTGACGGCGTACATCTCCAGCGTCCAGACGCCGTCGCCGGCCTGACCGGCTCGGTTCGCATCGTCCAGTCACCGCCGCCGGGCGAACTCTGGTCAACGTATTTCACCCGCGAGCCCGAAGACCCGGGTATGAACCTCCCCTCCTGGAGCGAGTACTGGAACGAGCTCGAACCGAGCGCGCTCATCCTGGTCGGCTTCGTCCTCTTCGTGTTCCCCGAGCCGGCCACCTCGGTTCTGGGCGCCGGCCTCATGCTGTTCGGGAGCGCGTGGTGGTTCTACGAGTGGGAACGGTGAGCGATCTCGCGTTCGGTGTGACCCCGAAAAACGTCGAGGGGACGTATTAGGTCTACCCGATACCCGGTAGGTATATTAGAAGAATTCTGATACCACGTGGCCGGTAACCCGCATCCGATGACGGTCCCGAACGCGCAGCAGGTGTGGGATGGGGGACGCAGATGACCGATCGGCAGGACCTCGACCGCGCGATGACACTGGCGGAGATGGCGCCGAGTCGGTCGGTGCGGTTCGAAGTCCTCGCCGGGCGGGAGGAGTCGCACCCGCGGGGTCGGCTGTCCCGGGCGCCGGTTACGTATCTCGAAGACGCGGAGGCACCGGCCTACGCGCTCACCAACGAGAAACGCGGGGTCGGCGTCGGAACCAAGCGCGACACGACGGCGCCGAGCGACGAGCGGGGATCAGTCATTCTCGTCACCGGCCGGCGGACGCTCTGTCTGGTCGGCCGGGAGACCGACGACGAGGTCATCGAGGTCCCGCACGGAGAGGTCGCCGAGGTGTCGTACCGCACAGGTTTCCTCGGGCACCGACTCGCGCTCAAGACGCCGCGAAAGCAGTATCACTGCTGGGTGAGCCGCGGCACCGACGAGTCCATCCTCGGTCGCGCGACCGAGTACGTCCGCGAACGGATGCCAGAGGCCCCCTACGAGGCCGAGTCCGAACCGGGAGGCGAAGCGACGTTCACCTACCGCGGACAGCCCGTCAGCCGCGAGAACCACCCGGGTATCCCGAACGAATCGCCTGCCGACAGCCCGGACGAAAAGCCTGCCGACGCCGAGGAGGGGGTCGGCGATGCGGACGATCAGACCCGAGCGGCGTCACGAGAGGCGGACACGGCTGCGAACGGCGACGGCGGTCAGGAGGAACCGCAGTTCACCTATCGGGGACAGGCGGTGAGTCGCGAGAATCACCCCGGACTGGCCGACGACCCTGCGGAGACGTCCGACGAGTCGACCGATGCTGCGGCGGCCGAAAGCGACGGCGAAGATGGGGAGCGCGAACGAGAACGCGATATCGACCGGGCCGACGACGCGGTCGACAGGAGCGGCGTTCGGCGTGGATCCCACACTGGGAACTGAGCGAGAAGCGACGACGAGGGGTCCACCGGTCGACCACTCGAATTCGGTATCCGGCTTCCGGTCGTCGGCGCGTTCGCGGGGAAGCGAGGTCTCACGGCGGGTTCGACGCGCACGTCAGTTCGGTCCGGTATCGAACGTGCAGAGTTTTCAATACGAGCGGCGCCGATGACGGGCTATGAACGAGTACGTCCGCCCCCACCGGGACAGCGCGGTACTGCTCACTATCGACGTACAGAACGACTTCACGCTGGGCGGTGCGCCCGCCGAAATCGACGGTACATCCGAGGCGGTGCCGCAGATGCGACGGCTCGTCGAAGCCTTCCGTTCCAGACGGGAGCCGATCGTCCACGTCGTTCGGTTGTACGAAGCAGACGGCTCGAACGTCGACCGGTGCAGGCGGGCGGACGTCGAGGCCGGCGCGGACATCGTTCGTCCGGGGACCGACGGTTCTGAACTGGTCGCCGAACTGAAACCTTCGACGGAGATGCGTCTGGACGCCGACCGACTGCTCGCCGGAGAGTTTCAGGGGATCGGCCCCGGAGAACACGTGCTGTACAAGCCCCGCTGGGGCGCGTTCTATCGAACGGGGCTCACCGACTTCCTCGAGACTCGCTCGGTAGACACCGTCGTCGTGTGCGGCTGTAACTTCCCGAACTGTCCGCGAACGACGATCTACGAGGCGAGCGAACGCGATTACCGCGTCGTCTTCGTGCCCGACGCGACGTCGGGAGTCTACGAACGAGGGGTGCGCGAACTGGAGAATATCGGTGTCGCCGTCAAAGAGACCGACGAGGCCGTCGAGTGGATAACGGGGTAGCCGACTTCACTCGTCCGGTCCGTTCGGTACGGGCTCGCCCCACTCTGGCCTTTCCAGTCCCACGAAGCCGTCAGTTCGTCGGCGTGACCGCCTCTTCTCCGTCTGCCAGCGCGAGCACGTCGTCGAAGAAGCCGAGCGAGTCGTGCGGTCCGGGGTGGGCCTCGGGGTGGTACTGGCGCGTGATGATCTCGAGGTCGTCGTTCTCCAGACCCTCGGGGGTGTCGTCGTTGACGTTGATCTGCGTGACCTCGAGGTTGTCGCCGGGGTCGGCGACCGTGTAGCCGTGGTTCTGGGTGGTCATGATGACCTGGTCGGTCCGCAGGTCACGCACCGGCTGGTTGACGCCGCGGTGGCCGAACTCCATCTTCTCGGTCTCGCCGCCGAGCGCGTTCGCGACGACCTGCTGACCGAGGCAGATGCCCGCGATGGGCTTCTCGCCGACGTAGCTGTCGACGAGCTCGTTGGCCTGCTCGAAGTTCTCCGGGTCGCCCGGCCCGTTCGAGATAAAGAGGACGTCCGGGTCGAGGTCGGCGACCTCGTCCTCGGTCGTGTCGTAGGGCATGAGGTGGACCGTCGCGTCGCGCTCGACCAGTGACTCGATGATCGAGCCCTTGGCGCCGCAGTCGATTAGCGCCACGTCGGCACCGTCGCCCTCCTCGTTGTAGACGGCGGTCTCGGGGGTGGTGACCTGCGAGCCGATGTCCGTGTGGTCGCTCATGTGCTTGCACTGGTCGAGTTCGGCCAGCGCGTCCTCCTCGGTGACGTCCTCGCCGGCGGCGATGCCGCACTTCATCGCGCCGGTGTCGCGGATCTCGGTGACGATGTCGCGGGTGTCGAGCTTGTCGACGGCGGGAACGCCTTCTTCCTGGAGCCACTCGGCCACGTCGTCGGTGAGGTCGCGGGCGACGACGCCGCGGGGGTGGACGCGTTCGGACTCGAAGCGCTCTTCTCGGACGCCGTAGTTCCCGATGAGCGGGTACGAGAAGGTGAGGATCTGCTCCTCGTAGGAGGGGTCGGTCAGGCTCTCCTCGTAGCCGGTGTAAGCGGTCGTGAATACCAGTTCGCCGCGCGTCGTGCCCGGCGAGCGCGCACGCGCCTCGATGACGCGGCCGCCCTCGATTGCCACGTATGCGTCCGTCATTACGAGATGCGTATAGCACGTCGGGTGATAAGCCTTGCTTTCGAAGCTCGGTTACGAAATTCGTAACGGTCAAGTAGACGCCCTCGGAAGTGCTTGCCATCCGATGGACGACCTCGACCGGGAGATCCTGAACATCCTTCGACGCGACGCGCGCACGCCCTACACGGAAATCGCCGACGACGTGGGCACCTCCGAGGGGACAGTGCGCAACCGCGTCGAGCAACTCGTCGAGGAGGGCATCATCGAGCGCTTTACCGTCGCGACGCGGACGGGGAACGTCAAAGCCATGGTCGAAGTCGGCGTCGACGTCAGCGTCGACACCCACGACATCAGCGACCGCGTGGTCGAGTGGCCCGAGGTCGACTTCGTCTGGCAGGTCTCGGGCGAGGAGGACATCGTCTTCGTCGTCGACGCCCAGGACACCGGCCGCGTCAACGAGCTCATCACCAAGACCCGCGAGATGGACGAAGTCGTCAGCACGAAAACGCGACTCATTCTCGACGAGCGCGTCGGGTAAGTCCTATTCTATCTCGCGAACCACCTCCGCGGGGCCGCCCCGCACGACCGCGACCGCAACCTACACCACGCGGCCGGCCGACACCGCAGGCATGCCAACTGTCCACGCGCTACGCAACGAGATCAGAGTCTCAGTCGGTCGCTACGAGCGCCAGGAATCGACGGGATTCACGAAGGAAGCCCTGCAGGCCATCTGCGATGCGGTCGACTACGAACCCGACTCCGGGGGACGCCCCTCGAAAGAACGGATGCGCGCGGGGATCCTCTGGACGGTCGGCGAACTCGATTCCGACGACCCCGACGCCGCGCCGCGCCAGTTCCGGAAAGCCGAACTCGAAGCGATCGCCGAAGCGCTGCGCGACGAAGACGGATAGGAACTGGACCATCAGGGGTCCGAGGAGAGCGGGTCGTCGCCGAGGTCGAAGTCGGCGGGGTCGCGCTCGGTCGCGGTCCGGTAGTGGATCGCGGGCAACGCGGGGTCGCGGTGGGGCGAGTGTCCGAGGACCGCGCCGTGGAGGTCCTGCTCGTCTAACTGCTCGCGGAGCACGCGCTCTAGCCTGTTGACGCTCGTCGTGTCGAGGCCCGCGACCGCGGCCAGTGCCTCGAAGGTCGGGTCGTCCGAGAGCGAGTCGAAGCGGTCGAACAGGCGCTCCAGCGCCTCGGGCGGCTGGTCGTTCAGCCACTCCTGGTCCTGGAGGCCGAGCCGGCGCTGGCGCTCGTCGTCGACGACGTGTTTGAGGACGACGAGCGCGACCTTCTCGATGGCTCGCTGACTGCCGAAGGCCGTGAGGTCCAGATCGATCATGACCCCGAGCGCGCGGTCGCGCTCCCACGGCGTCACCCCGAGCGTGCTGCAGTAGGCGTGGGTGAGCCGCGCTTTCTCCAGCCTGTGCATCCGTGCGCTGTGGCCCGCCATCGCCGGGTGTTGCTCCTCGTGGAGCCGGCGGAGGTTCTCGTCGATCTCCTCGTCGGGTCCGCGTGCGCGCCCGATGACGGTCGCGCTCGGCGAGGCCACGTCCCAGCGACGGATCCGTTCGTCTCTGGCGGCCTCCGTCCGGGCGAGCGAGCCGTCTCCCGGGCCCGCTCTCTGCGCCCGTTCCTCGCCCGTGGCAGTTCCGGCGTGCGCCCCGTCGTCGGGCGCCCAGTCGCCGCGTTCGACCGGGTCGCGCGGTCTGTCCTGTTCGCGGCGCGCCGGTCGAGACCCGGGTTCGGAGGGAGGACCACCGGACATACCGCTCCGCTTGTCGCTGGGGGGTGTAGAAACTCAGGGTTCCGGTAGGATAACGGGGGTACTCCGAGAGAGCTGCCGCAGAAGTTCCTCTTACTTAACCCCGTTATCGCGAGAAGCACTTAAACGAATCCGGGAATACCGTGAGAGGATCGACAGGGATGACACTCCGGTCCGAAGTGGCGCCGATAGAACTTCCCCTTACATTACTCCCTTGTCGCCAGAAGCACTTAAACGAACGCGCGGTCGGCCGCGACTCGTTCCGTCGGGAGCGGGGTCCGGCAGCCGGAGCGACTGGCCAGTACGCGGATCCGAAGAGTGTTTGAATCGGCTTTCCGTGGTGACGGGTATGAGTTCAGAGGAGGCAGGGTCGGTCGACGACTTCGGGGAGGCGGCCGACGAGTCGAGCGGGGGCGAGTACCACGAGAACGCCGAGCAGACCGTGATCACGGTCGACGAGAACGACGAGCCGCAGGGGCTGGCCAACCGTCTCGACGCCCACACGGGCGACGGCACCCGCCACCGCGCGTTCACCTCGCTGCTGTTCGACGGTGACGGGCACATCCTGCTCGCCCAGCGAAGCCCGGACAAGCGCCTCTGGGACACCTACTGGGACGGCACCGTCGCCTCCCATCCGATCCAGGGCCAGACCCAGGTGGAAGCGACGCGCGAGCGACTGGAGGAGGAACTGGGCGTCACCCCCGACCAGTACGACGACCTCCGCGTGACCGATCGCTTCGAATACAAGCGCTACTACATGGACGAAGGCGTCGAACACGAGGTCTGTGCCGTGCTACAGGCGACACTCACCGACACCGCGCTCGACCCCGACCCGGCCGAGGTGGCCGGCCTGATGTGGGTCCCGTACGAGCGCCTCCACGACAACCCCCGGTGGTACCGCCAGCTTCGCCTCTGTCCCTGGTTCGAGATCGCGATGCGCCGCGACTTCGAGTGAGCGGGCGACCGGATTCCGGCCGAACAGTCATCTTTCTCCGGACCGCAGACCCGGACGTGTCCCGCGATAGCTCCCTCCCCGTCGAACGGAACGTCGGTGGCCGCGACCGGACGCTCCGCGCAGCGCTGGGCGTCGCCGCGCTCGCGGTCGCGCTCGCGTCCGCGAACGGTCGCCGGCGCGGCGCCGCGGTGGTGTTCGGCGCCGCGGCCGTCGGCCTGCTGTTCAACGCCGTCACCTGTTTCTGCGGCCTGAACGCGTGGCTCGGGATCGACACGACCGAGAACTGAGGGGCCGAGTGAGACGAACGGACGGACAGCTGATTACTTGCGGTCGCGCGTCACCGCTGACCCTCGTGGTCCCGGCGGCTCGCCACCGCTGACCAGACAGCGAGCGCGCCGAGGCCGAACGCGGGGATCAGCGGGAGCACGAGGTAGGCGTCACGTAGCCCGAGTCCGAGCGAGGCGAGAAACGACTGGGCCTGCCGGAGGTAGATTATCGTCCACGGGATCACCAGCAGGGAGACAACGAGCGCGCCGACGAGCGCCCACCCGCGCCACCCGAACGATCGATCGCCCGGGTCCGCCGGCGCGCCGGGCACCGTTTCGTGGCGCTCGCCGCCGGTGTCCGGACCCGACCCCTCGTTCTCTCCGGGCGTCGACTCACTCATCTCGCCCCTCCCCACCGTCGCCCGGTCCGTGCGCTCTTCATGGACGGCCGTTTGGTCGGAGCCGGCAAAACAGTAGTGAAACGACGTCGTCACGCTCGCACACGGGAGGGTACGCGGAGGTTTTTACGCCTCCCACCGGTACCGTGTCCATGGTCGATTTCCAGTCGCGCGATACGAGCAGGGGGATAGGCGAGGACGAGGACGACGACGAGGACGGTGCGGAGGACGCGGAGACCGAACTGGACGAAGAGCAGGAATCTGCCACAGAGAGCACCCCGTCCGATGCGGGGGACGCAGACGCTGAAGCGGAGGGCGCGGACGCCGAACTGGAAGACGCGGACGCCGAACTGGAAGACGCGGACGCCGAAGTGAGGGACACCGACGCCGAACCGGAACGCACAGCGGCAGAGCCCGACGACCGGGGGGCGGAATCCGGGACGGCCGGCGCGGACCCACAGGTCGAAGACCCCGTGGAGAAAGCGCGTGTCGCCACGCAGCGCGACCGGGACGAACCGGAGTCGGCCGACCCGGCCGGCGCCGCGGACGAGACGGCCGAAGCGTCGACGGACTCGACGGGCGATCCCCTCGCAAGCGGGGATGCCGGAACGGTGGACGCGGAGAGCGCCGACGGTCGCACCCACGGCAAAGAGCCGGATGGAGCGAGTCACGGCCACGACGACCACGATCACGCCGGCCACAGCCACGGCGACCACGGCCACGACGACCACGATCACGCCGGCCACAGCCACGGCGACCACGACGACCACGATCACGCCGGCCACAGCCACGGCGACCACGGCGACAGCCACGCCGGGGCCGAACAGGTCGGCGTGGCGGTCGTCACGATTTCGTCGACGCGCACTCGCGAAGACGACCCGAGCGGCGACGTCGTCGAGTCGACGCTAACCACCGCCGGTCACGACGTCGCGACGCGGGACGTGATCCGCGACGACCTCGACGGGATCCAGAGCGCCGTCGCCGCCCTCGCCGAGCGGAGCGACGTGGACGCCGTCGTCACGACCGGCGGGACCGGCGTCACGCCCGACGACGTGACCGTCGAGGCCGTCGCCCCGCTGTTCGACAAGGAACTCCCCGGCTTCGGCGAACTGTTCCGCATCCTCTCCTACGAGGACGTGGGGACGAAGGCGCTGGCCTCCCGCGCGACGGCGGGCATCGTCG